>Ga0207699_10001600_pt1 | contig 10747 bp, 10 predicted proteins | sample LARL51metaG_FD_184344 | JGI IMG/M metagenome (GOLD analysis project Ga0207699, IMG submission 184344) | Corn, switchgrass and miscanthus rhizosphere microbial communities from Kellogg Biological Station, Michigan, USA - LAR L5-1 metaG... | ecosystem: Host-associated > Plants > Roots >...
TGGCCAGCGCCCCGCTCTGCAGCGCACCGTGCAACGCGCCCGCGGCCCCGCCCTCGTGCTGCATCTCCACCACGGAAGGCACGCCGCCCCACAGGTTGGGCCGCTTCTGGCTGGACCACTCGTCCGCGAGCTCGGCCATCGGCGACGACGGCGTGATCGGGTAGATGCAGCAGACCTCGTTGAGCCGGTAGGCGACCGACGCCGCAGCCTCGTTGCCATCGACCGTGGCGCGTGTCATTAGTCCTCCGGGACCATCTCGATCGAATGCACCGGGCACTGCTCGTAACACGCGCCGCAGCCGGTGCACTTGTCATAGTCGAACTCATATCGGTGGCCGGGCCCCAGCTTGATCACCGCGTCCTCGGGGCACGCGCCCAGGCAGCCGTCGCACTCGCAGCAGTTGCCGCAGGACAGGCAGCGGCGTGCCTCGTAGGTCGCCTCCTGCTCGGACAGGCCGCCGAGCACCTCGCCGAAATCCGCGATCCGCTCCTGCGGTTCGGCCTCCGGCTGCTGCCGGCGGGCGGCGTCCCCGAAATACCACAAGTTCAGGTCGCTGAACGAGACGATCTCGTGCTTCGGCATGTTCGCCGGCGCGGTTCCCCGCAGCCAGGCGTCGATGTTCTTGGCCGCTTTCTTGCCGTGCCCCACGCCGACCGTCACGGTGCGCTCGGATGGCACCATGTCGCCTCCGGCGAACACGCCGGCGCATCCGGTCATCATGGACGTCGACACCTGCACGGTGCCGTCCCGGCTGAATTCCACTCCGGGCACCTGACGCAGGAAGGCGGTGTCGCTCTCCTGGCCGAGCGCGAGGATCACGGTGTCCGCGGCCAGCGTCTCGAACCGTCCGGTCGGCTGCGGGAATCCGTGTTCATCCAGCTCCATGGCCTCGATCGTCAGCTCGGGGCCGTCGAACGCGGTGATCGTGCGCAGCCAGTTGATCCGCACCCCCTCCCGCTCGGCCTCTTCCGCCTCTTCTTCATGAGCGGGCATCTGCTCGCGTGTGCGCCGGTAGACGATGAGCGCGTCGTTCGCGCCCAGGCGGCGGGCCACGCGGGCGGCGTCCATGGCTGTGTTGCCGCCGCCGTAGACGGCGACGCGCCGTCCGATCACCGGCCGCTCACCGGAGGCGACGCTGCGCAGGAACGACACCGCGTCCACGATCGGCCCCGCGTCCTTGGCCGGGATGTCGACCCGCTTGGACAGGTGCGCGCCCACGGCCACGAAGGCCGCGTCGAAGCCGCCCTCACGCCGCTCCGCGTCCAGGTCCTCCACCCGGTGACCCAGGGTGATCCGCACGCCCATCGCGGCGATCCGGTCGAGCTCGCCGTCCAGGACGTCGCGCGGCATCCGGTAGGCCGGGATGCCGTACCGCATCATCCCGCCGGGTTGGTCGCCCGCATCCCTGATCTCGACCTCGTGGCCGAGCCGGGCCAGGTGATAGGCGGCCGAGAGCCCACTCGGCCCGGCCCCGATGACCAGCACCCGCCGACCGCTGCGGACCGGGGGCGGGTCGAACGACCAGCCCCGCTCGAGCGCGAGATCGCCGAGGAACCGCTCGACCGAGTGAATCGAGACGGCGCTGTCGAGGCTGGCCCGGTTGCAGACGCTCTCGCACGGGTGGTAACAGACCCGGCCGTGGATCGCCGGCATCGGGTTGTCGGCGGTCAGCTGCCGCCACGCGCGCTCGTGGTCACCGGTCTCGGCGTACGCCAGCCACGCCTGGATGTTCTCCCCGGCCGGGCAGCCGGCGTTGCACGGCGGCAGCAGGTCGAGGTAGACGGGGCGCTCCTGACGGACCGGACCGGCGCGGGACCGCCCGTGCAGCAGATCCGGCAACGGCGTAACGTCTCGTCGCTCTGGTCGCAAGGCCATATCGGCCACGCTACGCCCATGTCACGGTCCGGCATCAGGGTCTTTCGGCCCTGGCTTGTGCTGGCGGCCTTGCTGAGGCCACCTGTTCGGCCCGGTCCCGGATCCCGCGGAGCATCTTCTGGCTCATCACGAAGCTGATCGCTTCGGCGGGCTCGACCAGGAACCGGGCCCACGGCCTGGTGTAGGCGTATCTCTCACGTAGGAGCAGCCGCGATGTCCCGTCCGGCTCGTCGTGGAGCACCCAGGCCCAGGTGAAGTCGTAGGGGGGCGGAGTGGTCCCCATCGCAACCCCACCGCGGAGAACCAGCGATCGCCCCGGCTCCAGAGCGGCAACGTCGAGCCCTACCGCCGGGGCGAGCCTGACCTCATCCCCGATCTTGATGTCCTGCCATCCGGGGATGATACGGTCCGCGCTGTGGATGTCACAGCCGGCCAGGTTCTCCAGGAAGTCGTAGCTGTAGAACCCACCGCGCCCTTGCCCCAACTGCGCGATCCAGGGCCAGACCTGGTCAGCTGAGGCACGGACGGCGATGGCCCGGGTGGCGGTGAGGTCGGGGGTCACGATGAGATCATCCCCCGGCAAGGATGCGTCGCACTCCTGGCCGCTCGCTCCCCATCGCAGGTGGCGGGGTCTGGCCACCAGGATGTAGGTGGCCGCCACGGCGATGACAGTTACTCCCGCGGCGTATCGACGTCTCACGGCCGCTCCCTTCAATGGTCGCCCTAGCCCACCAACGGTTACGGTCACCGCTAGGCATCGCGGCGGGTAAGGGCTCTCGCACCTGGTTATGTACCGTCCGTACCGCTGAAGGTCACGGGGCTTGCGGGCTAAGCTGCGTCGGCTTCGGCGAGCGGTGGGGCCGGAGGCCCGCGAGGTCATGGAATCCGGCGGCGGCTGTGCCCAGCAGGAGGACGCCGGCGGCAAGTCCTGTGGTGGCGGTGAGCGCGGAGCCGGACATGGTGGCCACGAGGATGACGGGCCCGATGGTCAGCGCCCAGCCGACCGGACGGTAACGGGGGATGTGCACGAGATGGTCGAGCCAGAGTAGTAGCGGTCCGATCGTGATGGCGATGGAGGGCAGGACCCAGTCGCTGTGGCCTGCTGCGATGACGATGACGGGAAAGACGAAGGAGGCGATCAGCTCGATGATGGTGGCAACCGTCACCGATCGCTCGATAGCCTTGGCGTCCGGGCTGGTGGGCCTGCGGCCGGTCCCGGCGCTGACCCGGATGGCGTAGACCAGGACAGCGGCGACCAGGACGAGGGCGGCGCCCGCCAGGGCGGTCCCGGTTCCCCCGCCGATGGTGAGGGAGCCGCGGATCAGCCAGAAGGCCGCGAAAGCCAGCTGGATGTAGCCTCCGACCTTGCGTACGCGTTGTGACCAGGCGGCGGCTGGGCTCAGCTCGCCAGCCGGGGGCGACTGCGGCATGTTCACTGTGCTCCTGCCCGGATCCGGTACCAGGCGACCGTGTCGGTGATCGCTGTGGCGAGCGGGGTGGCGGCGGTCCCGAAGGCGGACTCGAATTTGGTGGTGTCGAGAATGAAGGGCTCCTCGAACTCGTAGGCCATCTCGGCCAGGCCGCGCATCAGCGGGCTGACCAGTCCCATGACCCGCAGGACGAGCGCGGGAACGTTACGGACTGCGACAGGGTGGCCGGCCTCGGCGGCGACCAGGTCCAGCAGTGCCCGGGTGGTCACGGTCTCGGGGCCGGGCAAGTGCCATACCTGACCGGCGGCCCGCTCGTCGGTGCCGAGGGTGGCCAGCCCGGCCGCGATGTCGGGCACGTAACTGTAGGTGTGCGGCAGGTCAGGGTTGCCGATGAAGTCGGCACGCTTGCCCGCCACGGCGTTGCCGAAGACCCGCTCACCGAGGGTGGATTCCGTGGCGCCCGCGCCGAAGAAATCCGATGCCCGCCCGATGGCAATACGGACCCGGCCGGCCGCCGCGGCGGTCAGCAGCTCCGTGGTCATCGCGGCCCGGGTCTGGCCCTTAGACGTCGTGGCCGCCAGCGGGAGATCCTCGGTCATTGGCTTTCCGCCGGTCGGCCCGTAGGCATAGACGTTCTCCAGGGTCACCAGCAGGGCACCGGCGCGCTCGGCCGCGGCCAGCGCGCCCCGCTGCAGCGGCGGGAAAAGGTCTGGCCATCGGGTGTACGGGGCGTTGAGGCACTGGTAGACCGCCGACGCGCCCTTGGCCGCGTCGGCGGCCGCATCGAGGTCGGTGGCGTCTGCGGCTCGCCAGTCGACACCGTCAGCCAGGGCCACGGGACGGCGGCGCGATACAGCCCGGACTTCGATACCGAGCCCGGCCAGCCGGCCCGCGAGCGCAAGGCCCACCTGCCCGGTGCCGAAAACGACGTGCAGGCCACCCTCAGGCATGGGGGTGCCATCCCAGCGTGGAGCAGATACGTGCATGTTCCATTTCCCCATTTCCCTTCTGGAAAACGGACCTGCCAACGGGCCAGCGCCCTGGGCAACGGCTAGGCACCCTCGGCGGGGGTGTCCAACTGCCGGGCGCGGTTGTCGCGAGTCCGCCAGCGCCTCGACCTGGTTCATCATCCCGGCGGCGAGCTCGCCGGATGCGGACCGGGACACCGAGGAACCCGGTCATCGGCGGATGCCCCGGCGGGAACCCCGCCGACGCCGGATGACCGGACCGGTCAGCGAGCCGCAGCGGGACCGGCTCCCTGATCAGCTGCCCCAGCAGCTGTTCCAGCTCCAGCCGCGGCATGTCAGGGAAACCCGGCCCGCTCACCACCTCGGCGGCGCGGCCGCCCCCCGGTACTTCCCCGGCCGGCGGAGAACGGGATCCATCAGCCCGGACAGGATCCGCGGGAATACCGATCCGAGTGCTCATAGCCTCTCCGCAATCAGCTAGACGAGCGGCAGGCAGAGGGCAAGGTCCGGGCCGGCAAGGCCGCAATCCCAGTAAACGGCATTAACGAGCCCGGCTCAAGCTCACGGGCCGCCGGGCTCCCCGCCCTACGCCGCCGGGACGGCCTGGGACAAACGCATCACGGGACCTATGGCCCTGCCGCCTGGCATCCGGTCCTGCGACGCTGTGGACATGAAGAACCGGCCCGCCCTGAGACCAGGACGCAGCGGGGAGGAATCATGCGGGCAAGGGCAGGCGACACGCTGCTGGTGAAGGAACGCCGCGCGGGCGATGGGGACCGCGAGGCGGTGATCATCGAGGTGTGGGGCGAGCACGGCCGACCGCCCTACGTGGTCCGCTGGCATGACGGCCGCCAGAACGTGTTCTTCCCCGCGTCCGCCGACACGCTGATCCCACGGCCGGCCTGACCTAGCCGGCCTGGCCGAGCTGGGCTAGGCCTCGGCCGATGCCTGCGGCGAAAACGTCCAGGTCGGGTACTGACTCGTAGTCGGCGGTGCCGCCGAAGGACACCGTGTCTACGTACGACAGGATCGCGACCGAAAGCCGCAACGCGTTGCCGATCGGCACGTACGGGTACAGCGCCGTCATGGGCCGACCCAGGACGTAGAGCGGGCTCCTCGGGCCGGGCACGTTGGTCGTCACGGTCTGCACCAGCGGCTGCCCGATCCGGAAGGCGGCCTGGGTGCCGAGCGCGAGCCACATGGGCGCGGACCCTAGAACCAGGCCCAGCATCTCGGTGAAGACCTCGGCGCTCATCGCCTGGTGGGTGTGCTTCAGCTGGTCCAGCTCCTGCCGAATCAGGTCGAGCCGGCGGAGCGGATCGGCCTCGCCGACGGGCAGGTTGGCCAGCACCGCCGAGACCCGGTTGGTGATGACGCCGTCCTCGCCGGGACCGCGGACCGACACCGGGCGGCAGGCGCGGTCATGATGTTGTTCCCGCCCGCGCCAGTTCGTCCTTCAGGACCTTGCCGAGGGTGTTCTTCGGCAGCTCGGCGCGGAACTGGAAGACCCGCGGGCACTTGTAGGCGGCCAGCCGCTCCCGGCACCAGGTGACGAGCTCGAGCTCGCCCAGTTCCATCGTGGCCCGCACGATGACCACGGCCATGACCTCCTCGCCGAGCCGCTCGTCGGGCACGCCGACCACGGCGGCCTCGGCCACGGCCGGGTGGGCGTGCAGCACGTTCTCGATCTCGCTGGGGTACACGTTGTACCCGCCCCGGATGATCAGCTCCTTCTTCCGGCTGACGATGAACAAGAAGCCGTCCTCGTCCAAGTAGCCCAGGTCGCCGGTGTGCAGCCAGTCGCCGGTGAAGGCCTCGGCGGTGGCTTCGGGCCGGTTCAGGTACCCCTTCATCACGTGCATCCCGCGGGTGACGACCTCGCCGACATGCTCCGGGCCGGGCGGCAGCGGCCGACCCTGGTCGTCCCAGACCTGGGTCTGCGTCCCCCAGATGGGCTTGCCGACGCTGTACGCGCGGCGCTGGTCCGCGCTGGAGTTGAACGTCATCGTGGACGCGGTCTCGGTCATCCCGTAGCCCTCCAGGATGACCACCCGAGGCGCTGCTCGAAGGCGTCCAGCACGGGCGCCGGAATCGACGCCCCGCCGGAGATGGCGACCCGCAGCGACGACAGGTCGTAGCGGTCCAGGTCCGGGTAGGACAGCAGGTCGGCGAACATGGTGGGCACGCCCTCGAAGATGGTGGCGCGGTCGCGCTGGATCGCGGCCAGGACCGCGGCGGGGGTGAACCGCGGGATCAGCGACATCGTGCAGCCGAACCGCACGCAGACGTCCAGGATGGACGACAGCCCGAACACGTGGAACAGCGGCAGCACGGTGATGACGATGTCGTCCGGCTGGACGTCGAACAGGCGCCCCGGGATGTCGGCGTTCATGTACAGCTGGATGTGGGTGAGCTCGGCCCCCTTGGGCTGGCCCGTGGTCCCCGAGGTGTAGACGATGAGGGCGGTGTCGGTGGGCTGCCGCGTGGCCATCTCGCACGGCGGCGCCGCACCGTCGAGCAGCCGCTCGAACGGCAGTGCCCCCGGCGAGCCGGCCGCGTGCCCGACGGCGAAGATCGCGCCGATCCCGGCGACCTCGGCGCCCTTGGCCGCCTCGGCCAGCACGCCTTCCCAGGTGATCAGGACCAGCGCTCCGCTGTCCTCGAGGTGGTAAGCGATCTCGGGGGCCCGGAGCAGGACATTCAGCGGCACCACCGCGGCACCCGCCTTGAGGATCCCGAAGTAGGAGATCAGGAACTGCGGAATGTTGGGCAGCTGCAGCGCGACCCGGTCGCCGGGACCGATCCCGGCGGATGCCAGGTTCGCCGCGAGCCGGTCCGACGTCTGGTCGAGCTGGCCGTAGGTCAGCTGGCCGCCGTCGAACACCGCGACCGGCTTGTCCGGTGCGGCGTGCGCGCTTTCGCTGAGGATGACGGCAAGGTTGAAGCTCATGGCCCCTCCTAATTTCGTGCCGAGCTAACGGGGCTTCGTCTTCAGGCTTTAACCGGCGCGGCGGAATGCCTACGGGCGTTCAGCCCGCCGGATAGGGACCTTCGGCCCTGCCGTCGGCCGCGTGCCGGGCCGAGCGTGAACACCGTGACTAAGGCAAGCAAGACAGACCAGAACCCGGCACCAGATCTGGCCGAACGGGCTGGCTACCTGATCGAGGTGGCAGCCCGCGCACCGTCGGTGCACAACACCCAGCCGTGGCGGTTCACCGTCACCGAACAGGCGGTCGAGCTGTACGCCGACACGGGCCGCCAGCTGCTGGAAGACCCGGCCGGCCGGGAGATGATCATCAGCTGCGGCGCGGCGTTGTTCGGGCTGCGCCTCGCGATCCGCTCCCTCGGCTACCAGCCCGAGGCCGACCTGTTCCCCGAGCCCGGCCAGCGGCGCCTGCTGGCCCGGGTGCGGGCGGGCCGCCCGTCGCCCGTGACGGCAGACGAGCGGGCGATGCTCCGGGCCGTGCCGCACCGGCACACCCACCGCGGCGCGTTCGAACCCGGCCAGTTGCCCGGCGATCTGCTCGCGCGGCTGCGCGACGACGCCGTGGCCGAAGGCGCGACGCTGGTGATCGTCGACGGCGCTCCCGCGTATCAAAGGCTCACGGCGATCCTCGCCGCGTGGCGCCGGAGCCGGGATCTCTATCCGACGTTGCCTGCGGAGATCCAGGCGCGAGCCGAGACGCGGCGGTGGACCCGCCAGGCCGGCAGCGAGGCCAGGGATGGCGTGCCGGCGCATGCTTTCCCCGCCGCGACCGGGAATGAGACCGGGAGCCTGCCGCAGCGCGACTTCGACCTGGGACGCGGCTGGGGATTCCCGCTGTCCGGCGGCCCGCCCGCTCCGGTCACGGCGATCCTGGTGACATCCGGCGAGGACGAGGAGAGCTGGCTGCACGCCGGCCAGGCCCTGCAGCGGCTGCTGCTCCGCGCCGCCGACCGGTGGGTCTTCGCCAGCCTGCAGACCGAGCCGCTGCAATCCACGTCGGTCCGGGCGCAGATCCGCAGCAGCCTGGCGCTGCCCGGGGCACCGCAGTTGCTGCTGGAACTCGGCGTGTCCCGGGGCAGCCATCCCACAGGCCGGCGTCCCGCCGAAGAACTGACCACCGACGGTGACGAAGGTCAGCGCCTCCGGAAGGCGCAGAGGAGTTCATCATGACGTGCACCCTGCACGTGGCCTGGGACGAGCGGCTGGCCGGCTACGACTTCGGCCCCAGCCACCCGATGGCGCCCATCCGGCTCAAGCTCACCGTGGAGCTGGCCCGGGCCTTCGGCCTGTTCGGCCTGGACGGGGTCTCGGTCGAGGTGCCGGCCGCAGCGACCCGCGCCGAGCTCGAGCTCTACCACTTCCCCGCATACATCGACATGGTGCGGCTGGCCGGAAGCGGCAGGCTGCTGGGGCCGGGCAAGCAGGACATGACCGAACGGATGCTGCTCATGCACGGGCTCGGCACCGAGGACGACCCGGTGTTCCCGGGCATGCACGAGGCGGCCGCCATGGTGACCGGGGCCACGCTGGCCGCGGCCCGGGCCGTCTGGACGTCGGCGGCGCAGCACGGGGCGAGCATCGCGGGCGGCCTGCACCACGCCATGGCCGGGAACGCCAGCGGGTTCTGCGTCTACAACGACCCGGCGATCGCGATCGCCTGGCTGCTGGGCCAGGGCGCGGAGCGGATCGCGTACGTCGACGTGGACGCCCACCACGGCGACGGGGTGGAGCGGGCGTTCTGGGACGACCCCAGGGTACTGACCATCGGGCTGCACGAGCACCCGGAGTCCCTGTTTCCCGGGACCGGATGGCCAGGTGATACCGGCGGGCGGCACGCGGAAGGTTCGGCGGTCAACGTGGCGCTACCCGCCCTGACCGGGGACGCCGGATGGCTGCGGGCCTTTCACGCCGTGGTGCCGCCGCTGCTCCGCGAGTTCCGCCCGCAGATCCTGGTCAGCCAGCACGGCTGCGACTCGCACCGGGACGACCCGCTGACCAACCTGGAACTGACCATCGACGCGCAGCGGGCCGCGCACGCCGCCATCCACCGGCTGGCTCACGAGTACGCGGGCGGCCGCTGGCTGCTCACCGGGGGCGGCGGCTACGAGCACGTGCACGTGGTGCCGAGGAGCTGGACCCACCTGCTGTTCGAGGCGGCGGGCCGACCGCTCGACCCGAGTGCCGCGACGCCGGGGTTGTGGCGGGAGTACGTGTCCGACGTGACCAGCCAGGCCGCCCCGGACACGATGACCGAAGGCGCCCCGGCCGAGTTCGCCTCCTTCGACGACGGCTACGACCCGGCCGATCCGGTCGACCAGGCCATCGTGGCCACCAGGAAGGCCGTCTTCCCGCTGCACGGCCTGATGCCCTGAAGTCGGCCCGGGCGAGCGGGACTGCAGTCAGCCGCGGTTCTCCGGGGGAACGATGAGGACGGGGCAGTATGCGTGCTGGGCGACCTGGCTGGCCACCGAACCCATCATCAGCTGGGTGAAGCCGCCTGCGCCGCGCGAGCCCACGACCAGCATGTCGGCGTCCTTGCCCGCGTTGATGAGTTCGTCGACGACGAAGCCGTGGACTGCCTTGACCGTGACCGACTCCGGGTGGGGCCCGCTCAGCCCGGCCAGCACCTTGTCCGTCTCGGCCTGGGCCGCCACGCGGGCATCTTCGGTCCGGACCGGGTCATCCGCGTATACGGCCATGCCGCTGTAGTAACCACGGATGGCCTCGTGCACGGTGAGCACCGTGAGCGGCAGGTGACGGATCGCCGCCTCATGCATAGCGAATTCCAGAGCGTGCTGGGAATGGCCGGAACCGTCCACCCCGACGATGATTCCCGACATTGCCTTCTCCTTATGCCGTTGGGGCTCTCCTGCCCCTCTGCTTTCGACGTTAGGGGGGCACTACCTGCCGGATAAGGGCCGTCCGGGCTGGCCGCCAGGGACTTTGGTCCTTAGTCCGGGGCGGGCGGACTGCCTAGAGTTGACCTGGCAGAAGGCCCCGCGGGGGCCTCGCGACCGTCAGGAGTTGCGGTGACTAGTCCGGTGAGCGGTACGGGGTCGGGCGAGGCGGCCAGGCCGCCGATCGCGGTGTTCCTCCTGGATGACCACGAGATCGTCCGCCGGGGCGTCCGCGACCTGCTGGAGGCCGAGCCGGGCATCACGGTGGTCGGCGAGGCCGGCACCGCGTCCTCGGCGCTGGCCCGGATCCCCGCGCTGAAGCCCGACGTGGCCGTCCTGGACGTGCGCCTCCCGGACGGCGACGGGGTGTCGGTGTGCCGGGAGATCCGCTCCCGGATGCCCGAGGTGGCTTGCCTGATGCTCACCTCGTTCGGCGACGACGAGGCGCTGTTCGACGCGATCATGGCCGGCGCGGCCGGGTACGTGCTCAAGCAGATCCGCGGCACCGACCTGGTCGGCGCGGTCCGCACGGTGGCCTCCGGGCAGTCCATGCTCGATCCGCGCGCGGCCAGCCAGCTGATGGCCCGGCTG
>Ga0207699_10001602_pt1 | contig 10740 bp, 9 predicted proteins | sample LARL51metaG_FD_184344 | JGI IMG/M metagenome (GOLD analysis project Ga0207699, IMG submission 184344) | Corn, switchgrass and miscanthus rhizosphere microbial communities from Kellogg Biological Station, Michigan, USA - LAR L5-1 metaG... | ecosystem: Host-associated > Plants > Roots >...
GCTTGCGCTGGTTGGACCAGCCCAGGACGTACCGGCTGCGGTCGTCGATGCGATGCCGGTCGTCCTTCTCATGCCGCCCGCGCTCGGCTTTGAACTGGCCGGCCTTGGTGATCGCCTTGGCCGAGCGGCGGAACTCGGCCATCGTCTCGACGCACTCGAAGTCTGCCCGCCGGCTCAGCTCGCGCTCCAGCCACGGGGCGAACGGCGTGTCCCTGATGTCAAGCTTCGAGGCCAGCGCACCGGGTGACCAACTGGGCGGCGGGACCCGGCCTCCCGCACCCGCCAGGGCCGGGACCCGGTAGTACACCACCCGGGCGTCGAGGTGGTGGCCATCGATCCAGTCGGACACCGCGGCGTAGTGCTGATCGGGAACGAGCAACGACAGCGCGAAACCGTGCAGCAGCCGCTCGGCCGCGCCCTCCCAGTCCGACTCTTCCGGACGCACAGCGATCAGCTCCCCGGCGTACGGTAGCGCCTCCGGTTCAAGCTTCACCTCCCGGCACATCCAGGCCCGCAGGTCCAGCTGCCGCTTCGGGATGTTGTTCGGGTGCTCGCGCAGGCTGAGCAGTTCGGCGTTGACCTCGGCGGCCTCGGCGCCGAGCGCCTTGGCCTGATATCCGGTCTCGGTCAGCTTGTTCTGCGCATCGGCGAGATCTTGCCGGGCGTGCTCGCGAGCGGCGGCGATCTGCGGGCGGCGGGCGGCGAAATGGCCCGCTGTCTCGACCGGATCGAGGCCGGCCTCGGCGAGCAGCTTCCCGAACCGCTCGGCCCGCTCCATCCGGTCGCGGCACACGGCCTCCCCGTCGGTCAACAGGCGGTCGATCTCGGCGAGCCGGTTCCCACCGTGTCCGGCGAGCTCGATATCGAGCGACCGTTCTCGCGACCGGAGTTCCTTAAGCCGGGTGGCAAGATCGGTTAGCCGGAGCTGCAAGCCAGTCCGTTCGGTAGAAATATCGGCCAGCAACCGATCCGCCAGCCCGGCCTTGAGGTCGGCGAAGTAGTATTTCAAGGCATTTCGCTGTGCGGTCAGCGCCGTTATCTCCGCGGCCACCTTGTCGTGGGCGTCACACTCAGCCAGCAGCGGGCCGAGCGCGGTGAGCTGGGCCTGGGCGCGCTGGACCGCCTCGTGCGCCCTGGTCAGATCCTCGAAGTGGGCCACAATGCCCGCGGTCCACTTGGCGGCGTCGAAAGGTTCCAGCATGTGATCACGGACGAAATCGGTGAGGTTGCCGACCGACTTCATGGAAACGGTCTGGTGGAACAATTCCATGGCCTGCTCGGACTCGATGCCGAGGCGGCGGCGGAACTCCTTGCCGTATTCCGGGAAGCTGTCGTAGATCTGGGCGCCGTCCGCCCGCAGTCGTCGGCGCAGGGCGGTGATCTCGGAGCCGAAGTCGGCGAAGTCGCCGGCCACCGACAGCGGCTTGTCCGCGGTCACGTAGAAGCGATCCGGCTGCCCGCCGACGTCAGCGCCGCGAAGCCAGAACACCTGGGCGATGGTGACGGTGGCACCGTAGCCCTCGTTGCCGAAGACGCCGAGGATCACGCTGTATTTGGTGCCGTCACGGAGCGCGACTGGTTTGGTGGTGCCCGTGACCTCGTTGCGCTCGGACTTGTAATAGCCGAGGACGTAGGAGCGCAACGACCGTTCCCTGGTGTCCGCGCCCGCGGCCTTGTTGTAGGAGATCCGGTTGGCCGGCAGCAGCAGCGTCGTGACCGCGTCCACGATGGTGGACTTTCCTGAGCCGATGTCGCCGGTCAGCAGCGTGTTCCGGGCGTTCGCGTCCAGCGACCAGACACGCTGGTCAAACGTGCCCCAGTTATATAGCTCCAGGCGGGTCAGTCGGAAACCGCTGAGGGTCTCGGTCATGTTCGCGCCTCCTCAGCGGCCAGCAGGGCCGCGTATTCGGCGAGCCTGGCGTCGAAGTCGGCTAGCCACTGAGCATCGACGAAGGCCTTGAGAATCCGCCGGACCTCGTAGACCGGCTCGGCATTCCTCGCCGGTCGCAGGAAGCCGAGGTCCGCCACCTTGCTGATGTAACTGTCGATCTTGTCGGCCATCCTGGCCTCGTTGCTCGTGTCCGGCAGGAATACCCGCATCATCTCGGCGATCTGGCCCGGAGTCAGCATCAGCCTGGTGTCGCCGCTCTGCGCGTCGAATTCGGCCAGCTTCTTGCGGAGCAGCGCCAGCAGCAGGCTCACGTGAAAGGACAGCGGGCGGCGCGGGATGAGCCTGGGCAGCGGCTCGGCGTCGTCGTCACGCACCTCGTCGGGCGGGCGCTGGCGGCAGAATGCGTAGCCCTCGGCCTCGTCCACGACGACCTGCAAGCCGAGCACCGCGACATAGTCCCGCACCTGGGGCTGCAGCTGGAGCAGGTACCGCCAGGCGCGCTCGTGAGTGTCGCGGTACACGACGCCCTTCATCAGCTGGGTGACGGCCAGCGACAGGTCCGGCTCATTCATGGGAGCTCCTGACGAACGTGACGCGCGGCATGGTTACCTTCCGTTCGCCGCCGTCCGGTTCCTGCCAGCACACTAGCTCCGGGTGGCGGTCGTCGAAGACCAGGCCGAACGCGGCATCCTTCAGCGACAGGTAGGTGACAAGCTCGGCGATGCCCTGCCTGATCGGGTGGTCGGCGACGAGCTGGGCCAGGCCGACCTGCGGGACGCCGCGGAGCGCCTGCCTGACGCAGCCGCGCAGCGGCTCGGGGTCGACGTAGACCTGCTCGAAGAGCGCGGCCGGGTCGGTTTCCTCGTCGGCGGGACGCACGTCCTCGCTGTCGATGCGCGCCTTGCGCACCGGCGCGTACAGCGGGCGCTCCATGGGCAGCCGGATGGCCGGGGCGGCGGCGTCAAGGTCCAGCCAGACCGGGATGTCTTTGTGGGCGCGGAGCTGCAGCGCATGCGATTCGATGCCGCGCAGGATGTCAATCACTCGCCGGTTCTCGAACCAGACCTGGTCATCGAGAAACCGCCGGAGCTGCTCGGACAGCTGACGGACGGTCGCCTGGGTCCGCTCGGCCGCGTCCAGCCAGTCATAGTGAATATGCCGCAGCCGCGGATCCCTCCCGGTAATTTCGGTCAGCTCGTGGACGCTGTCCAGCAGGTCGCTCAGTTCCTGCTGTCGCGCCTGCGACAGCAGGAAGTCGTAGAACGCCTGGAATGACTTGCCCTGGTCCGACCCGGCGATCGTCTCCCGGCTGCCGAGCACGTCATCGAGGAGCTCACCCTTGCCGCCGCGCCAGCCGGTGATCTTCTCGCGCAGGTGCCGGTCTAGCTTCCTGAAGTTCTCCTCCACCTCGCGGAAGTCGGCGAGCAGTTCCCGGGCGGTCGCGGAGAACAGCTGGTACCGGTCGCGGACCGCGCTGGCATCGAGCAGGTCAACCTGGCCTGCCTCGATCTGAGCGATCTGCTCGTCCAGGGCCTGGCGCTGTCGCAGCAGCTCGGCGATCCGCTGCACCGGGTCGGTCTCGGTACCGAAGACGATCTGCCGCAGCAGGTCGACGATCGTGTTGAGCCGCGACTCGGTGCCGACGAACTCGCGCTCCTTCAGGCTGCCGACCCACTGCAGCGCCTTCTCCACGGCGGGAGTGGCGTCGACATGAGGCTCATCGGTGCCCTCGGGATAGTACTTGCGCAGCCAGCCGGCCTCCGGGGCGGCCCAGTCGTCCAGGTACGCCCGGGCGGGCTTGGGGAACCGCTTCGGCCCGTCGTGCTCGCCGTGCTCGTTGAGGGCGTACAGCTCATCGTCCAGGCGGCCGGCCAGCTCGGCCGCGGGGATCGACCGGACGTTCTCGGTGACGAACACCTGGTGCAAGAAGCTGAGTATCAGCGGCGCGTGATCGGCCCGTAGCAGCCGCCACGCGGGGCTGTTATCACGCAGCCAGGCCACCTCGTCGAAGCTCATCGCGCTCGTTTCCGTCACGGTGCACCAGCGTAAGCGCGGGCACCGACATTTCGTTTCGGGTTGCGAACACGGACCGAATCGGCCCTCCGTTACGCTGGCGGCGTGAGCTCGCCCTCCATGCCAATAACCGCCCTGGGCCGCAGCGACCTGCGGGTGAGCAGGCTGGCGCTCGGGTCCTGGCGTACCTACGAACGGATCAGCCGCGACCAGGGCGTCCGCGTCATGCGGGCCGCGCGCGAGGCCGGCATCAACTTCCTCGACGACGCGCGCTACAACGACGAAACCGGGCACGCGCCGCTGCCGACTGGGTACTCGGAGGTGGTCTTCGGCGAGCTGTTCCGCGCCACGGGCTGGCGCCGGGACGAGGTGGTCGTGTCCAACAAGCTCTGGTGGGAGTTCTGGCCGGACCAGTCGCCGGCCCAGGAGCTGGCGGGATCCCTGTCCCGGATGGGCCTGGATCACGTCGACCTGATCTATTCCGGCGCGCTGCCGGACGGCGTCGGGGTGGACGACGCGGTTGGCATGATCACGGGGCTGATCCGCGCCGGGGCGGCCCGAGCTTGGGGCACGTTTTTCTGGAGCCCCGAGCAGATGGAGCGGGCCTGGCAGATCGCTGACCGCGAGGGCGTGCCCGGTCCGGTGGCGACGCAGCCGCCGTACAGCCTGGTGCGCCGCGAGGTCGTCGATGATCCGGCGATGCGCCGCCTGGCCGCGGACCGCGGCGTGGCCATCGTGGCGTCTTACACGCTGGCGGGTGGCATCCTGACCGGCAAGTACGACGAGGATCCCGGCGCGGGCCGGGCGGCGGGCATGACCGGCCAGCCGCAGTGGGCGTCCGCGGTGGCCGCGGGCCGCGAACTGGCCGCCCTGGCCAGGGACATCGACGCGAACCCGGCCAGCCTCGCGATGGCGTTCGCGCTGCTGGATCCCTCGGTGACCACGGTCCTGTTCGGGGCGACGCGCCCGGAGCAGATCAGCGCGAACCTCGGGGCGCTCGCGCTGGCGGACCGGCTGACGCCGGGCGAGCGCGATCGTCTCGCCGCGATCGGCGTCCCGTAGGCTGAACGTGTGCCCCGGCTCGAAGCATGCCTCGTTGACGCCTACGACACGATTGTGACCTGCGATTTCTCTATCCTGAGGAACGAACTGTCGGCCCTGGCCGGCATCTCCCCCGATACCTGGGAGGTCGAGTACGCCCGGATCGGGGCCCTGGTATCCGACGGGCGGCTCTCCAAGGCCGAGGCGTTCGCACGGCTCCTGCGGGCGGCGGGCCGGGAGCCCCATCCCGGCCTGGTGGCCGAGTTGGTGCGCCAGGACCAGGACCTTCTGCTCGCGAACGCGCGCCTGTACGACGACGTGATCCCGTTCCTGCGCGGGCTCCGCGAGCGCGGCATCAAGGTCGCGATCGTCAGCAACTGTACGGAGAACACCCGCCCGCTGCTGGTCAAGCACGGGGTGGACACGCTCGCCGACGCGCTGGTGCTGTCGTGCGAGGTGGGTTCGGCCAAACCGGAGGCGGAGATCTTCCGGTGCGCGCTCGACCGGCTCGGGGTGGCCGCGGAGGCCGCCGTCTTCGTGGACGACCAGCCGGGTTACTGCGCGGGCAGCGTGGCCGCGGGCATCCGCGCGGTGCAGATCGTCCGGGTCGGCCTCAACGGACAGGACCTCGACGGGCAGGGCCCGGACGGGCAGGGCCCGGACGGGCAGGGCCCGGACGGGCAGGGCCCGGACGGGCAGGGCCCGGACCCGGGAACCATGGTGGTCCGGTCGCTGTCTGAGGTCGAGCCCCTGTTCGGCGGGTAACCGGGCCTAGGCTTGGCCGCATGGACACTGGCGTAGCGATCTTCCCGACCCACGACGCCATCGCGCCCGCGGAGATGGCGCGGCTCGCCGAGGAGCGCGGGCACGAGTCGCTGTTCTTCCCCGAGCACACGCATATCCCAGCCAGCCGGGAGTCGCCGTGGCCGGGCGGTCGCGAGCTGCCGCGCAAGTACGCGCATACCTTCGACCTGTTCGTCGCGGTGACCGCCGCGATCGCCGCCACCTCGCGGCTGCGGGTCGGCTCCGGCATCTGCCTGGTGATCGAGCGCGACCCGATCGTCACCGCCAAGGAAGTGGCCAGCGTCGACTACCTGTCCGGCGGGCGGTTCGAGTTCGGCGTCGGCGCGGGGTGGAACCGGGAGGAGATGACCAACCACGGCACCGACCCGCGGCGGCGGATGGCCGTGCTGCAGGAGCGGGTCGAGGCGATGAAGGCGATCTGGACGTCCGACGAGGCCAGCTACCACGGCCAGTACGTCTCGTTCGACCGGATCTGGTCCTGGCCCAAGCCAGCCCAGCGGCCCCATCCCCCGGTACTGGTCGGCGGGAACGGGCCCGGGGTGCTTGACCGGGTGCTCGCGTTCGGCGACGCCTGGTTCCCGAACTATGCCCCGGAAGGCATCCTGGACCGGGCCGCCGAGCTGCGCTCGCGCGCGGACCGGCCGGTCGAGCTGATGGTCATGGGGGTTCCGGCCGACGCCAAGGTGCTCCAGGCTTACGCCCACGCCGGTTTCCGCCGGGCGGTGCACTGGCTGCCCTCGGCCCCGCGCGGGCCGGTCGAGCGGGCGCTGGACCGGTACGAGGCGGCCATCGCTGAGTTCAACGGCGGATGAGGCTCAGGCACGCGGCGGCTTGACCGCGCGAGTGGCGAAGTAGCCGGGCATATAGCGGGCGGTGGCGTCGGCCTGGTGCGGCGCCTCGACCAGGTGAGTCAGGACGAAGCCGGCCGCGAGCTGGCCGCCGATCTGCCCGGTCAGCGTGTGGCTGTACTCGATCGGGCCGTCGCCGTAGACGCGCAGGCGTTCGGCCTCGGGCAGGTCGAGGGTGGAGAAGGGGATGCGATGGCGGACGACGAACTCCGCCCGCGTTTCCAGCGCTTCGGTGTCGAAGATGTACAGGTCCGGGTTGGTGAACCCGGCCAGCAGCGGGCCCGCCGGGCGCAGCACGCGGAAGCACTCGCGCCAGACAGGAGCCAGGTCGGGGCAGAAGACGTTGGACACCGGGTTGAAGACGAGATCGAAGCTGCCGTCGGCGAAGGCGCTCAGGTCGCGCATGTCACCGAGCACAGTCCTGATGGCCAGGCCGTCCCGGGCGGCCACCTCCTCGTCGCGGGCGAGCTGCCGCGGTGAGTTGTCGAACACGGTGACGTCGGCGCCCGCGGCGGCGAGCACCGGCCCCTGCTGACCGCCGCCGGAGGCGAGGCAGAGCACAGCGGTCCCTTTGATGTCGGCGGGAAACCAGTCGCGGGGCACGGGCTCGTACCCGATGAGCACCACCGACCAGTCGCCGGCCCGCGCGCGGGCGGTGACGTCCGGCCCGACCGGCCGGGTCCACTCGTTGCCCCGTTCCACCTCGCGGTCCCAGGCGGCCCGGTTATGCGCGACAGGATCAAGGTTCTCGGTCACAGCAGCGAGACTAACGCCCCCGGTCAGGATGCTAGTGAGAGCGGTGGTGCGCAAGCGGCGTACGGTGCGTTCCGCCGGAAAATAGCGTGGAGGATATGGCCTACGCGGAGGATCTGGTACGGCGTTTTCAGGGGGTCGTGGCAACGCGTTGGTCTTCGGCGAGAAGCTTAGCGAGTTGCTCGCGTGGGGTGTGGTAGCCGAAGCGCTTGCGGGGGCGGTCGTTGAGTTCGTCGGCGATGTGCTGGAGCTGGGCGGGGGTCCAGATGCTGAGGTCGGTGCCCTTGGGGAGGTACTCGCGGAGCAGGCCGTTGATGTTCTCGTTGCTGCCGCGCTGCCAGGGGGCGTGCGGGTCGGCGAAGTACACCTGGATGCCGGTGGCGGCGGTGATGGCCTGGTGGCGGGCCATCTCGCTGCCGCGGTCCCAGGTCAGGGTCCGGGTGAACCAGGCGGGCAGGGCGCCCAGGCGGGCGGTGACGGCATCGGCGACGGCGGCGGCGCCGTGCCCGTCCGGCAGGTGCAGCAGGGTCAGGTAGCCGGTCATCCGCTCGACGATGGTCCCGACCGCGGAGTTGGACGCCCTGGAGCCCATGATCAGGTCGCCTTCGTGGTGGCCGGGCACGAGCCGGCCCTCAGCTTCTGGGGGCCGCTGCCCGATCGGGACGGCGCCGGCGATGCGGCCGCGGATCTCGCGGCGGCCGCGGCGGCGCCGGGCGTCCCGGCCGGAGCGCAGGGACGCCTGCAGCTCGCGCTTGAGCTGTCCCCGGGGGTAGACGTAGATGCCCTGGTAGATGGTCTCGTGCGAGATCCGCATCGCCGGCTCGTCCGGGTGCTCCGCCTTCAGCCTCCCGCTGACCTGCTCCGGTGAGTACCGCCGGTCCAGCAGCCGCTGGACCTCGGCGCGCAGCACCGGGTCGCGGGCCAGCTTAGACGGCTTAGGACGGCGCTGCCGCTGCCACGCCAGCCGGTCCGCCCGCTCAGGCTGGTAAGCCCCGGTGCGGGGGTCGGCGTTGCGGGCCAGCTCCCGGCTGATCGTCGACGGGGAGCGGTCCGTCCGCGCCGCGACCGCGCGGACGGACAGGCCGGCCTCGCGCAGCCGGGCGATCTCATACCGCTCCTCGCGGTCCAGGTAACGGGCGCTATAGGTGGTTCCAGAGGGCCGGTACACGCCGCCCATCGTGCGGTGCAGATGGCAGGCGAAGCTCTTCGACACGCCGGCCGCGGCCGCCGCCTGGTTCGGGTTCAGCCCCGCCGCCAGCTCATCCAGCAGCAGCCGCACCCGCTCCGGCGGCACCCGGCGCCCGGGCCTGACCGCACGTGCCGCGGCCCGGCGGGCCGCCGCCGCGCGCTTGACCGCCAGCCGGGACTGCCCGCTCACCTTCCGGTCCAGCACGTACGCGAAGCTCTTCGACACCCCCGCCGCACGGGCCGCCTGCACCGGGTTCAGCCCCGCCTCCAGGTAACCCAGCACCGCCCGCACCCGCTCCGGCGCCATCGCACGCCTCGTCACAACACCACCCGCCCAGGTCAGGGCGTTGCGACAATCCCCTGAGCGCGCCTACCCCAGGGGGTACCAGATCCTCCACACAACCCGGATCCTCCACGTTAAAGCTGATAATCGTACTGGTGAGTGAACTAACGTGCTGAAGTGCACAATGTGGTCAAAGTGTATGTAGGCGAAAGGCGGCGAGGATGCCGGGAGCGGAGCCAGGGGCAACGGGCGGGTCAGGGGGCCGCGCGGACCAGGGCAACGGGCGGGTCAGGGGGTCGTGCGGACCAGGGTGTCGAAGAGGTGGGTGAGTTCGGCGGCCGGGTCGGCGGTGAGGCCGCTGTGCACCGGGCCGGGCTGGATGATGGTGGACCTGGGCGCGGTGAGCCAGCGGAAGCGCTCGCCGAGCGGGCGGCCGGCCAGCGGGCCTTCCGTGCAGGCCTTCTCGAACGCGGACAGGGCCGTCCGCACCGCGTCGAGGTCGGCCGCCGGGTCCACGGCCAGCAGGCGGGGCTCGTCCAGCTCGATCCGGGCGCACAGGTACCGGAAGGCCTGCGCGTAGACGATCACGCCCGCGTTGATGGCCTCGCCCCGCTCGACCCGCGGCATCACTCGGATCAGCGCGTACTCGAAGACGTCGGGAGCGGTCACGGACGGATCACCTCCGGCACGATGGAGGCGCGCTGCAGGAGGTGCTCGACGTAGGCGTCCGCGCCGCGGTCGCCGAACCATCCGGGCGGGACCAGGGTGGTCACCTCCGCCAGCAGGTCCGCGGTGACGTGCGGGGCAAGCGCGGCGTGGGCCGCGCCGAGGGCGGTGGCGCGGTCGCGCAGGACGTGCTCGGCCGCGTCGAAGGGCCGCTTGGGATCCGCGGTAGGCCAGTTGTGGTGGAAGTACAGCGCCGCGCCGTGATCGATGAGCCAGATGTCGCGGTGCCAGACCAGGAGGTTCGGGTTGCGCCAGGTGCGGTCGACGTTCTGCACGAGCGCGTCGAACCAGAGCACCTGACTGGCGAACTCCGGCTCGGCCGTCCAGCCCAGCGGGTCGAAGCCGAACGAACCGGGCAGGAAGTCCACGCCGAGGTTCAGGCCTTCGCTGGCCCGGAGCAGATCCTGGATCTCGGGGTCCGGCTCGCTGACGCCGATCCGCGGGTCGAGCCCGGCCAGTACCAGCTCGGGGACGCGCAGGCCGAGGCGGCGGGCGAGCTCGCCGGCGATGATCTCGGCGACCAGGGCCAGCGGCCCCTGGCCGGCGCCGCGGAACTTCATCACGTAGGTGCCGAGATTGTCCGCCTCGACGATGGCGGGCAGGGACCCGCCCTCGCGCAGCGGGGTCACGTACCGCGTCACCGTGACATGTTCGAGCACGCGGCAAGGTTACAGCTTGACTACTCCTCGCCCTGAAGGACGGGGATTCCGGTCCTCGCGGACCGGGGTTCCTGTTTCACTGCCGACTGCACCCGGGAGGACCCGGAGTGTCTGACATCAGCTCCGCAGGCATCGCCCTGGATTGCGCGGGCTACGGCACGACCTGCCGCAAGGATGTTCTTCGCCGCGTTAATGTCCCGGTCGTGCCGGGTGCGGCATCGAGGGCAGGTCCAGTGCCTCGTGGACAGGCTCAGCCCGGCGAGCAGGTACCCGCATGCCGAACATGTCTTGGACGACGGGTACCAGCGGTCGATCACGACCAGTTCCCGACCGGCGCGGTCGCACTTGTACTCCAACTGTCGGCGGAACTCACCCCAGCCGCAGTCCGAGATCACGCGGGCAAGATGCCGGTTACGGACCATGTTCCTGACCGCGAGGTCCTCAATCACGATCACGTCGGCGGAGCGGACTAGCCGGGTACTGGCGCGGTGCAGGAAGTCCTGCCTTGCGTTGCGGACCTTCCGATGGGCGCGG
>Ga0207699_10001607_pt1 | contig 10733 bp, 7 predicted proteins | sample LARL51metaG_FD_184344 | JGI IMG/M metagenome (GOLD analysis project Ga0207699, IMG submission 184344) | Corn, switchgrass and miscanthus rhizosphere microbial communities from Kellogg Biological Station, Michigan, USA - LAR L5-1 metaG... | ecosystem: Host-associated > Plants > Roots >...
AGACTCCGACGATTCTCCCTGACACGGAGAAGGTCACTGGTTCAAATCCAGTACGGCCCACGAGGAAGGCCCCCACTCGCGGCTTCGCGGTAGGGGCCTGGCGTTTTTGAGACCTGCCAGCAGACGTCGGGCCCGATACTACGGCGGTTCGCCAGCTGGGCATACGGGTCACGCCGCGGTCCAGTCTTCAGCGTTGATCAGCGCCGCGATAGCCGGGTGTCGGCGAATCTGTTCCAGGCAGCGGCGTCGGGTGGGACCGATGCTGCTGACTGGGATGCCCAGCCTGGCGCTGATCTCGGTATATGGCACGGGAGGGTCCTCGATCAGCATGGCCATCAGCTGCTGGCGGGACGGGGACAGGCAGGTAAATGCCTCGCGCAGCGCCGCCTGGCGCTCCGCCGCCAGCAACTCCTGCTCGGCCGTCCTAGTCTGCTTGTCGGGGATATTCTCTTCCGGCAGCGGCCCGGCCGCCTGCGGTCCGTGGCTCGCACGCACGACTCGGCTGCATTCCCGTCTGGTCGTGGTGGTCAGCCAGCCTGGAAGCGCGGCAGGCTCGCGGATCACGCCCAGGTGGTTCACGAGCTGCAGCCAGATGCGCTGCCCGACGTCCTCGGCGTCGGCACGGCTTAGCCCGTAGTGTCGGCAGATCGACCACATGAGCGGGGAGTACCGCTCGACGAGGACATCCCACGCTTGCTGGTCGCCGTTTTTGGCACGCGTTACGAGGTCGGCGACAAACGGGTCATCGCGCATCGGATTCGCGTCCTTTCAAGTAGTGCCCGGGGGATCAGGCTCTCGTGCCAATGCACTCAAAGTGTCGGGTGCCGCAAGTCAGTCCCCCGCTGGGACGGGCATTCGTTCTCCATGTCACTAAATGCCGAAGGTGGCAGTTTTGCGGTCCCTTCGACCGGAAGGTTTTATAGGACGACACTATGTTCGGTTCGCCGGTCGGTCTGTTTGGCCCACTACACTGTCAGTGTTGGCGTGCCAACAAAGGACCGGCGCTTGGCTCACCAGCCGCACCACAATCAATCTGCGTAACTTCGGCAACCGGAGTCCCAGCTATGGCATCACGGGCTAAGACTGTCCTGCTCAGTGAGGTGGCCCGTAAGTTGGCTGCCTGATGTGGTAGCTCGCTCGTGTGCGCTGATGCGGCAGGGCAGGGCACTGAGGTCGCTGACGGAAAATCAGCCTGCTCGTTGGTGTAGGCTCTGGCGATCCAATACCACGATCTGGCTGCGGCTTATCGCCACTATGTCGCTCGCAACAAGCCGTCGGAGAACCTGATTCGCTGTGGGACGAGTAGTTCCGGCGAGGCTGGCCAGCATTTCCTGGGTAACTGGGATCACAATACGTTGATCGTCTCCCGGGTACAGCTCGCACAAGTGCAGCAGCCGACGTAGAACCCGCCTCTCAGCGGGCACGTACAACGCCTCGAGCAAGTAATTGTTTAGCCTTTCCACTCGCGCGGCAAGAAGCTCTACGAGGAAGCGGTCGATGCCGGGAAAGGATATACGAAGACGATGGAACTCGTCCCGGCCCAGAGACAATGTCTCGCACTGTTCGAGCGCGATTACTGTAGCTCCCCGAGCATGGGGACTGCCGACCAAAGCAATCTCACCGAAAGCCTCTCCGGGCCCGTCGATGGCGAGGACGACGAACTCACCGCCGGGCAGCGTTACGCGCACGCTGACGTGCCCCGCGGCAATGAGGTGGAGAGTGTCGGCCGGGTCGCCTTGATGAACGATCACCTCATCGCGATGGTAGGACCGCCGCCTAAGCCCAGCGACCAACCCGCGCCGCTCTTCCGGAGGCAGCGATGCGAGAACGGGCCAGTCCATGACTCAACTATGCCGCTAATAACCTGTTTGGAAACCGTCCCGGTAGGAGCGCGGAGCGAAAACGCCACCACCTGGCGTCAGGAGATCCTGGCCAGCGTGTATGAATTGAGGGCCATCCTCCCGGCGCATCTGCAACCCGCCTGGGGCCATCGATCGGTGACTACTCTAAGTAACGTCTCTAGTATCGTCGGTAGAGGCGCCATTGACACTTGTCGTGGGCGTCGGGAGGTCTATCGGCGGTGAGGACACCTTGGGCGGGAAGGGGTATGAATGCTGGGTCGTCGGTGGTTATGCTGGATCGTGGATACAGCGACGCTCGGAGAGCGGGCAGCCACAATCCTGCGTGATGAGATCGAGCATGGCGCCCTAGCTAATGTCGCTGCCGCGAGCCAGGTGTGGTCGAAGCATCGTCGTGATCTCGTCATTCCTGAGGCGACGCGTCGGCTGGCGTCCGAGTTCGGCGGGCTGCTGGACACCGTGCTCGACCTTCTCACACCGCCGCCACGGTCGGCGGCCGCCTCGTCGCTGCCACCACCGGTCGCCATGCCCGACTATGCCGCAGACCAAGCACGGCAAACGATCGAATCCTTGCCCGTCCTGCGCGCCCGGCGCTCTGCCCCACTCGGCGGCGCTGCCGAAATTCATACCCGTCTGCGGAACGACGGCCCGACCCCTGCTGAGGTCGGCTTTGTGTGGAGCGATCTGGTCGCCGAACCCGATGGCCGCATCGATGCGGGCTGCCTTCGGCTCCTGCCCGGCCGAGTACGAGTCCCGCCCGGCGCTTGCGTCGACCTCGCGATTGGTCTGGAGGTGCCCGACGACGCGCGGCCAGGGCTCTATCACGCGCTGCTCCAGGCCACCGAGCTTTTGGGGTTGCGCGCGCTGCTGACGTTTCCAGTAGGCCTTGAATATTGGGGCCGGGCATTGACCGCAGTGTGACACGGTGGTGGGGGGAATAATGCGCTGCTTAAGATGTAATGCCGAGAATCCGGCTAATGCCAAATTCTGCCTCGAATGCGGGTCGCCGCTCACACTCGCGGAGACGGCAGCGCCTCGCCACTCCGAGTGGGCCTTCGCGGAGGCGGAACGGCGGCAGATGACGTGCCTGTTCTGCGACCTCGTGAACTCGGTGGGGCTCTCCGAACGGCTGGATCCCGAGGAGCTGCGCGAGACTCTGGCCGCCTATCATCGCGTCTGCGCGACCGTCATCCGCCGCTTTGAGGGCCACACCCATAACTATCTGGGCGACGGCATCATGGTCTACTTCGGATTCCCGTCGGCCCACGAGGACGACGCCCAGCGGGCCGTGCGTACCGGACTCAGGATCGTCGAGGCCGTCGAGCAGCTCAACAGCCGCCTTCAGTCTGACTACGGCATCGACCTCCACGTCCGGATTGGCATTGACACCGGCCTGGTCGTGGCCGGTGCCGTTGCTGCCGACGAGGGTATGGAGGACGCGGCGGTCGGCGTTCCGCCGAACATTGCCGCGCGCCTGCAGGCCCTAGCCGCGCCCGACTCGGTGGTGATCAGCGCGGCGGCGTACCGATTGATCGCGGGCTACTTCGACTGTCGCGATCTCGGCGTGCACGCCATCCGGGGCATTTCGGCGCCGGTGGCGATCTACCAGGTGCTGCACGAGAGCGGGGCGCGAACCCGGCTGGACGTTGCCGCGCGGCGCGGACTTCCCCCCATGCAGGGTCGCGATGACGAACTGGCCACACTGGCCGACCGCTGGGCGCAGGCCAGGGTCGGTCAGGGCGGCGTCGCCCTCGTGGCGGGCGAGCCGGGCATCGGCAAGTCGCGGCTGATCTGGGCGCTCCAGCAGCATGTGGCCCAATCCCCGGACGCGTTCCTGGTCCACCTGGACTGTTCGCCCTACTTCATGAACACAGCCTTCTACCCGGTCGTCCAGATGCTGGAGCGTGTCCTGGAGTTCGGGCGGGACGACACCGATCAGCGCCTCGACAAGTTGGACGGCCTTCTGGCGCAGTACGGTTTCGACCTCCCGACGGTGGGGCCCCCGCTGGCCGGGCTGTTGGCGGTGCCGTTCGAGGGCCGCTATCCGCCGCTGGACTTGCCGGCGGATCGCCAGCGGCAACTGACCATTGACGCGCTGATCACGATCCTGCTCGTGCGCGCTGACTATCAGCCCCTCCTCGTGGTAGTCGAGGACCTGCACTGGATCGACCCCTCGTCGCTCGACCTGCTGACGCAGCTGATCGAGCACGTGCCACGCACCCGGCAACTAGTGGTCCTCAGCTTCCGCCCGGAGTTCAAGCCTCCCTGGCCAGAAGGCCCAGGGCTCGAGCGGCTGGATCTCAACCGCCTCGACCGTGAGGCGTCGGCGAGGATCGTGACCGAGATCGCCGGCATGCCAGCGCCCGCCGAGCTGCTGGACCAGCTCGTGGAGAAGGCCGACGGGGTGCCGCTCTACCTGGAAGAGCTAACCAAGCTAGTCAGCGAGCAGGGCCTCATCCGCCGTGGCAACGGGCGGCTCGATCCGGTCCGCCCCAGGCCGGCACTAGCCGTCCCGGCCACGCTCGCGGACTCGCTGACAGCACGTCTGGACCGTCTGACCGATGCCAAGGGTGTCGCCCAGCTCGGGGCAGCCATCGGCCGGCAATTCTCATACGAGCTAATCGAAGCGGTGTCGAAGACGACCGCGAGCGTGGACACGCGGGCGCTGTGGCACAACTTGGCCCGGCTGGTCGACGCTGGACTGCTCTTCGTCGAACACAACCCGCGCGGCGAGACCTACACCTTCAAACACGCCCTGATCCAGGACGCGGCCTATGGATCGCTGCTGCGGACAACGCGGCTGCAGTATCACCGGCACATCGCGCAGGCGCTGACCGAGCACTTCCCGGTCACGGTCAAGACCGCGCCTGAGCTGCTGGCGCACCACTACACCCAAGCCAGCATGATGGCCGAGGCGGTGCCGTGCTGGCTGGACGCCGGCCAGCGCGCGCTCCGCGCATCGGCCAACTCCGAGGCGATCGCCCACCTCACGACCGGCCTCGACCTACTGGCGGACCTCCCCGCGGGCCCTGAACGCGCCGCAGTGGAGCTGCAGTTCCGCCTGACGCTCGGTCCCGCCTACATGGCTATCCGAGGCTATGCGGCGCCCGAGGTCGAGGCCTGTTACCAGCGCGCACGGGAGCTGCGTCGAGAGCTTGGCGACACTCTTGACGACACGTCGCAGGGCGTGCCCGCCCTGCACGGCCTGTGGACCAACCACATCGTGCGGGCGCAGCACACCAGCGCCATCGCGCTCGGTGAGCAGGTCCTCCAGCTTGGCGCCGCTACCAACGACGACGGGTTGCTGCTGCAAGGCAACATGGAGGTGGGCTGGTCGCACTTCTTCCTGGGTGAGCTGGAGCAGGCGCGCGAGCACCTCGAGCGCGTGCTGGCACTGTACGACCCCGAACGCCACAGCTCCCACGCCTTCACCTACGGCGACGACCCGGCCACGTCAGCGCGGAGCAATCTCGCCCAGGCGCTATGGCTGCTCGGCTACGTGGACCAGTCGCTGCGCTACAGCGAGGAGAACCTGGCGATCCTGCGGTCGGTGATCGATCACCCCTACAGCGTCGCCTTTGGACTCGACCTGGCCGCCGTCGTGCGCCAATACCGCAGGGATGCCCCCGCGACTCGCACGCTCGTCGACGAGGCGCTCGCGCTCTCAGAAGCGCATGGCCTCGTGTTCATCGACGCAATGGCTTCCATACTCAAAGGCTGGGCGCTCGCCCAAGAGGGCGATCTCGCGGAAGGGACTGCCCAGATGCGCCACGGGCTGGCCGCTCAGCTTGCCACCGGCGCCGAGCTGGCCAGACCGTACTGGCTGTGCTTGATCACCGAGGCCTGCCTCGAGTCGGGCGCTGCCCTGGACGGACTTGCACTTCTCGACGAAGCCGAGGTGGCCGTCCAGCAAACTAACGAACGCTACTGGGAAGCCGAGATCCATCGTTTGCGCGGGCAGCTCCTGCTGGCCGCGTCGGACCCGGCCGCTCCGGCGGTGGTTCGCTCGGCTGAGGAGTGCTACCGGCGCGCGCTCGAGGTCGCGCGCCGACAGGGCGCGCGCTCGCTCGAGCTGCGCGCTGCAGTCTCGCTCTCGCGATTGTGGCAGGCCGCGGACCGCCATGACGAAGCCCGCGAGTTGCTGGCGCCCATCTACGAGTGGTTCACCGAAGGCCTAGACCACCCCGAGCTGCGCGAGGCGGCCGCGCTCTTGGGCGAGCTCTCGTTCCGCCATGAACCCGACCTGACTTCTCTGGATGGAGAACGATAAATGGACGATCGCAATGCCCAGGTTGGCTGGACCGAAGCGCAATGGAATCGGGTTCGCGAAGAAGTCCTCGAGGCGTGGCAACGCGTCCGGGTGGCCGGTTCGTTTCTCCCCATCTACGGCCCGCTGCCGCCCAGCACCACGGTCGTCCCTAGCGAGGTGCTCAAGCGTGACGGCTCGGTTGACGATCTAGCGACCGCGGACCTGCTCGAGATCGCACTGCCCGTCACACTCTCCCGCCAGCAGATCCTGGAGGATGACCTGTCCAGCGCCTTGCTCCAGTTCAGGCGAAGGGCTACCCAGCTGGGCCAGCTCGAAGACTGGTACATCTTCAACGGGACCTACCCCAGCACCGTGCTCTTGCCCAATGCTCGAGTTGCGTTTGCACAGGGGAAGAAGGCCGGGCTTCCGGGCTACCGTCCAGCTCTCCCTTATCTGGAACGCCTGACCCCCAACGAATGGGCATTTATGAGTGGCACCCCGATGGAGGGCGCGAAGCAGGGCCTGCAGATAGAGGACATGCGTCATCGGAATCCTGGGGCGTTGGGGTTGATCGAGGCTCCATGGGTGGCGCGGAAAGCCAAGCGCGCCGCGCAGGCGTGGCAGCTTAACAACGATGGCCTGATGAAAGCGATCGTCGGCGCCATCAATTCACTGGAGGAAAACGGTTACGTCGCGCCGTATGTGTGCGTATTCGGCCGTAGACCGTTCGAGGAGGCCTTCACTCCGATCAAAAAGTCCACCGTGCTTCCGCGTGACCGAATCGAACCGCTCATTGGGCGTGAGCTCCTGCACGCTAGCGGCATTGATGTCCTTCCTCAGAGTTTCAAGCTGTATGATCCAAAACTAAAGCGGCGGCGGTGGCGGAGTCGGGGTGTACTCCTCTCGATGGCGGACGAGCCCATCGACCTCGCGCTTGCCGCCGAAGCAACACCGGAGTTCAGGCAGGTGGACTTGGGCGGAAAGTACGTGTTCTCCGTCTTCGAGCGATTTGCCCTCCGAATCAAGGACGCCAAGGCTATTGTGCCCCTGCAGTTCCGGTGACCATAAGGGCACGACTTCCTCTGCCAGCTCTTGACCAGGATCGCGGAAATGATGCAACTTGCGCACGACGGGCTCGAACTGTGGTACGGGACACCGGATGCGCCGGCGCCCGATGGGACGACCGAGCAACGCCAAGGGGTCTCGGTCACGGTGGGTGTTCGGCCCGCTAATTCCTCGAACGCGGTGAGCGTGCGGTACCGTGTCGACAGGCGAGGCGTCGAGACGGTGTCGGCGCCGCTGGTGGCCAACGATTTCCAGAAGCGGACGCAGTACTTCCGGGCGACGTTCCCCACCTTCTGGAGTGGCGAGACAGTCGAATACGTGCCGGTGGTGTGGTGTGAGGGGCGTCGCGCGCCGGATCCGGCAACGGCCAGCACCTTCCCGTCGGCGTTCCTGCTCAGCGAAGCGAGCGCAGCCCCACCGGCGAACAGGCCTTCTGAGAGCTCAGTCGAGCCGCGAGCCATCGTTGTACCCAGCCTCGAGCACCTAGTCCATGTCAGGGTCTCACTCACGCGAGAGCCGGAGCTCATCGGCGAGACGCCGGCCGGCTTTGTCATCAATTGGAACCCGCTGAGCGGCACCCTCGATGGACCCGCGTTTCACGCCACCGTCATTCCAGGTGGGGAGCACCAGACGATTGTCCGGACTGACGGGATCGGTATCCTGAGCGCCAGCGTCTCGTTGGAGACCCACGATCGTGTCCTGATCGCGCTGCGCCACTCCGGCATGGTCGATTTCGGCGAGGGCTGGAGCAGGAGCCGACCGCTCGAGGGGTGGCCCTCGGTTCTGCCGGTGCGCACGCACATTCGCCTGCTGACCGCCGATCCCAGGTATCGGTGGCTCAACCGCCTCCATTGCCTGAGCGTTGGCCAGGTACGACCGCCCGAGCAGTCGTACACCTACGACATGTACGCAGTTCGTTGAGCGGCGGGAGCTGACGGTGTCCCAGACGGTGATCGTGCTCGGCGGTGGCATCGGCGGCCTGAGCGCCGCCCACGAGTTGAGCGAGCGCGGCTTCTCCGTTCGCGTCTTCGAGCTGCGGGATGTGCCCGGCGGCAAGGCCCGCAGCGTGGTCGTCCCCAGCACGACGCCCCGCCGGAACGTCGGCGCCGTGAACCTTGGCAGTCTTGCCGCCCCGACGCGGCGGGACCTCCCCGGCGAGCACGGCTTCCGCTTCTTTCCACGGTTCTACAAGCACATCATCGACACCATGGCGCGGACGCCGTATCGAGGCTCCCGCTCGGTCGCCGAGAATCTGGTCGACACCACCGGCACCATCTTCGCCCGCTTCGGTCGCCGGCCGCTGAAGCTGCCGACGATCACACCATCGAACGTCCCTGAGCTGTTCACGCTGGTCAGCGACCTCGGGTCGTTGTTCGGCCCCGAGCTCGGCATTGCGCCCGAGGACTTCGCCTTCTTCGGTGAGCGCATCTGGCAGATCCTCACCAGCTGCTCGGAGCGCCGCCTGGAAGAATATGAACGGCTCGGGTGGTGGGAGTTCATCGGCGCGGAGGAACGCTCCGACGCCTATCAGAAGCTCTTCGGCATCGGCTGTACCCGATCGGTCGTAGCGGCCCAGGCGAAGCTAGCGAGCACCAAGACGATCGGCGACATGTTCGTGCAGTACTTCTTTAATCTCGCCGAGCCAGGTATCAGCGCCGATCGAGTGCTGAACGGGCCGACCAACGACGTCTGGATCGACCCCTGGCTCACGTACCTGCGCGGACGGGGCGTCGAGTACCACCTGAACGCGCGTGTGCGCTCGATCGAGATGAATGGTGGCGTCGTGCGGGGCGTGATGGTGGAGCAGGAACGGTCGGTGCGCGAGGTCACGGCGGACTACTATGTTTCCGCCCTGCCGGTCGAGGTTATGGCCACGCTGGTCACGGACCAGGTGGTGCGCGCCGATCCGAGCTTGGCCAACATCTTCCCGCTCAGCCGGAACACGGCCTGGATGAACGGCATCCAGTTCTACCTGGACGAAGACGTGCCCATCGGCCGCGGCCACGAGATCTACCTTGATGCCCCATGGGCGCTTACGTCCGTGTCCCAGGCGCAGTTCTGGTCCGATGTCGACTTGAGCCGCTTCGGCGACGGAAACATCCGTGGGGTGATCTCGGTCGACATCTCCGACTGGGGCACGCCCGGCTTGAATGGGAAGCCCGCCCGGGAGTGCACCCGTCGCGAGATCAGGGACGAAGTCTGGGACCAGATGAAGCGCAGCCTGAATGTGCAGGGCGCCAACGTGCTCGAGGACGAGGACCTAGTCCACTGGTACCTAGATCTCGATATCGATCCGCTGCTCAAGGCCGACGCCGAGCCGCTGTTCGTCAACTTCGTCGACACGTGGCGGCTCAGGCCGGGGGCGGTGACAGCCATCCCGAATCTATTCCTGGCCTCCGACTACGTCCAGACCTTCACCGATCTGGCCACCATGGAAGCTGCCAACGAGGCCGCCCGGCGCGCGGTCAACGGAATCCTCGAGCACTCGGGGTCGGACGCGCCGCCGTGCCGGCTCTGGGACCTGCATGAGCCGGAGCTGCTGGAGCCCTGGCGCGCGAACGATCGAGTGCGCTACCGGCAGGGCCTGCCCTGGGACGACACCGGGGTCAGGCTCGGGCTGTCGGCGCTGGCGGCGCTTTACCGCGGGGCCAGCGCGCTCGAGGCATCGATCGTCAACGTGGTCAGGGGGGCGATGAACGTTGAGGACCTGCTGTCGTACATCAGGACGGGCGAGAGCCGGTCCGAACTGGTCCAGCGCCTGACATCGGGGCCGGGAGCGCCGTCTGGTGAGCTGCTGCGCGCCTTCGCCGCGCTGGCCGGCACAGCCGCCAGCCCGGCGGAGTCGGCGGCGACCTCGGCGCTGGAGGCGCTCGCGTCCGCGGAGCGCGATTCACCGAATGCGGGACCACCCGGCGTGACCACCGGCAACGTCCGCTTCGTCGAGCCGTAGCATGACCAGCCGGACCGAGACGGCGGCGGGCATCGAGCGGCAGCTCGCCCGATACCGCGACCTCACCTACCGGGCCCTGCTCGCGCAGCTTCCGACCCGTGAGCCGCGACGCTACCTGTACGACCTGATCTCGGGCCAGCTGTCGCATGTGGGCAAGGGCTTGCGTCCGGCGTTGTGCATCGCCACCTGCCGCGCCTTTGGCGGATCGATCGAGCAGGCGCTGCCGTCGGCGGTGACCATCGAACTGCTGCACAACGCCTTCCTCGTCCACGACGACATCGAGGATGGAAGCTTGTACCGCCGCAACCGCGCGACGCTATATATCGAGGAGGGCGTCCCGATCGCAGTCAACGTCGGCGACGCGATGAATGCCATCAGCATTGGCTCGCTAACCGAGAACATCCCGATCCTGGGTGCTGAGCTCGCATACCGGATCTTCCATGAGGCGCAGCATCTCGTCCTGCAGTCGGTTGAGGGCCAGGCGCTCGAGCTCGGTTGGACCCGCGACAATTTCTTCGACCTGACCGAGGACGACTATCTGCGGCTGGTCCTCAAGAAAACGTGCTGGTACACGTGCATCCACCCCTGCCGCATCGGAGCACTGATCGGG
>Ga0207699_10001612_pt1 | contig 10717 bp, 6 predicted proteins | sample LARL51metaG_FD_184344 | JGI IMG/M metagenome (GOLD analysis project Ga0207699, IMG submission 184344) | Corn, switchgrass and miscanthus rhizosphere microbial communities from Kellogg Biological Station, Michigan, USA - LAR L5-1 metaG... | ecosystem: Host-associated > Plants > Roots >...
CGCCTCCCCCGCGGCCGCGACCCGCACCGCCGCGACCAGGTCGTGCCGCGGCGCGTCCTTGAGCAGGAAGCCGCTGGCCCCAGCGCGAAGGGCCTCGTACACGTAGTCATCGAGATCGAACGTGGTGAGCATGACCACCCGCGGGCCGTCCTGGCCGCCGGCCCGGGTGATCTGCCGGGTGGCCTCCAGCCCGTCCATCCCGGGCATCCGGATGTCCATCAGCACCACGTCCGGTGCTTTCTCGGCCACCGCGGCCACCGCACCCGCGCCGTTCGCCGCCTCACCAACCACGCTGATGCCGTCGGCGGCGTCCAGGATCACGCAGAAACCCGCGCGGACGAGTTCCTGGTCGTCGACGACGAGCACCCGGATCGGGCGGGCCACCTCGGTGGCGGTCAGATCGGTGGCGCTCATCACGGGTGGCTCCTTACTGGGCCGGCAGCCGGGCGGTGACGGCGAACCCACCACTGCCCGTCGGGCCGACACTAAGGTTGCCACCGCAGGAGGCCACCCGCTCCGCGATCCCGGCCAGGCCGAACCCACCGGCCAGCAGCCGCGCCTGGCCCACCGGGCGGGCGGCCGCAGTCCCGTTGACGGTGGCCCGGGGCCCGGCGCCCGGCACCGGCCCGCCACCCGGCTGGGAGTCGGTGATGCTGACCGTGACGAACCCCGGCTCGTAGCTCACGGTGACCGCCGCCCGGGCCGTGTGCGCATGCCGGATGGTGTTGGTCAGCGCCTCCTGGACGATGCGGTACGCGGTCAGGTCGATGCTGGGGGCGAGCGGGCCCGGCGTGCCGATCACGGTCAGCTCCACCGGCAGCCCGGCCCCGCGAACCTGGTCGAGCACGGCGCCGAGATCGGCGAGGGACATCGCCGGGGTCGTCTCCAGGTGCTCGGACGGCCCGCGCAGCACGCCGAGCAGCCGGCGTAGTTCGGTGAGCGCCTGCCGGGCCGTGGCCGCGATCACCTCGACCGACCTGGCCGCCGCGTCCGGCCGGCCGGGCAGCAGCGCGGTGGCCGCTTCTGCCTGGACCGCCATCAGGCTCACGTGGTGCGCCACCACGTCGTGCAGTTCCCGGGCGATCCGGGTGCGCTCGGCCAGCGCGGCCTGGGCCGCCTCGCCGTCGCGTTCGGCTTCCGCCCGGGCGGCCCGGTCCTCCACCTCCTGGGTGTAGGCCCGCCGGGTCCGGCTGAGCACCGCCGCCATCCACGCCGTGAGGCTGATCAGCACAGACACGGTCGCGTCGTAGGGCTGGTTATGGCCGGGCGACAGCTGCGAGATCGTCGTGCCGATGGCCACCAGGACCAGCACCACCCGGCGGGTGACCGGCGGGCAGCGGTCCACCACGGTGTAGAGCGCGATCGCGTTGGCCAGCGGCAGCGGCGCGTAGCCGAGGGCGAGCTGGTCGTAGGTGACCCGCGGGATGCCGCTGGCCAGCAGCACGGCCAGCGGCCAGCGCCGCCGCCAGGTGAGCGGGATGTTCTGCGCGATCACCAGGCCGAGAGCCAGCCAGAACGGGTGCAGCTGGGACCGGTAGGGCACCAGCACGGCCACGTCGATCACGGTCAGGGCGAGCGCCAGGGTGAGGTCCTGGAGCCGCGGCGGGAGCGCGGCGGCCCGGGCCATCAGCCTCTTCACGCCCTGATGGTAAGCCGCTGGGCGATCGCGGGGCATCCGCCCGGCGGTGGAGCTGGCCCGCTCCCCCATCCGGGTGAGAACTCACCGGAACCCTGCCCCGGGCTCACCCGGAAAGCGGACCCCGGGAAATGGCCCGGCGGCCCGATGTGCCCAGGCCCGCGGGCCGGCGAGCATGCCGGTATGCAGCACAATCCGCTCGCAGCAGCATCGCTGCCGGCTGGGCCACCACCCAGCCGGCCTGACGCAGTTACCCCGGGCCAGCCCGGCGTACCGGCTGGCCAGCCCAGCTCCGTGACCACCCCCGCCCGGCCCGCCCGCGCCCAGCGGCCGCCCTGGCTGGGCATCGCGCTGATCGCGGCGGCCGCGTTCGCGGTCGAGATGGCGGTCAGCGCCCGGTACGGCTACCACCGGGACGAGCTGTACTTCCTGGCCGCCGGCCAGCACCCGGCATTCGGCTACGTGGACCAGCCGCCGCTCACCCCGCTGCTGGCCCGGGCCAGCGCGGAGCTGTTCGGCAATACGCTGGCCGGGCTGCGGGTGCTGCCCGCGCTGGCGCTCGCCGCCCTGGTCGTGCTCACCGCCAGCATGAGCCGGATCCTCGGCGCAGGCCGCACCGGGCAGCTGGTCGCCGCGGTGTGCACCGCCTCGTGCGCCGAGTACCTCGGCGCGATGCACCTGCTCAGCACGACCACGCCCGACTTCGTGGGCTGGGCCGTGCTGATGTACCTGGTGCTCCGGCTGCTGGACAGCGGCCAGCCGCGGTGGTGGATCGCCATCGGGGTGTGCGTGGGGATCAGCTCCGAAGCCAAATGGATGATCTTCCTGCTGGCCGCGGCGGTGCTGGCCGGGTTCGCCGCCACCCCGCAGCGGGCCTTGCTGCGCAGCCGCTACCTGCCGCTGGGCGCGGTGCTCGCCGCCGCGCTGGCCGCACCGGACCTGATCTGGCAGGCCATGCACGGGTGGCCCGATCTGTCTGTGTTCCACAACCTGCACGGTGCGGCCGGGCACAACCTGGCCGTGTACTGGCCCGCCCAGGTGGTCTACACCGGGCTCGTGCTGGCCCCGGTGTGGGTGGCCGGGCTGAGCTGGGGGCTGCGCAGCCCCGGCGCGCGCCGGTTCCGGCCGGTCATCATCGCCGCCGGCCTGGCCATCGTGGCCAGCTTCGTGCTGGGCGGCAAGCCGTACTACTCCGGGGGTGCCTACACCCTGCTGTTCGCGGCCGGCGCGGTGCCGGTGGAACGGTGGCTGTCCCACGGCCGGAGCGCGGCAGCGGGCGGGCGCGCCGCGGCCGGGCGCCAGATCCCATGGCGCCCGATCGCGTTCGGTACTGGCCTGGCCCTCACGCTCGCGCTCGCGCTGCCGGCCACCCTGCCGTTGCTGCCAGCGCGGACCCTGCACACGATCCAGCTGCAGAAGATCAACTACGACCTGGGCGAGCAGCTCGCCTGGCCCCGGCTGGTCCGGCTGGTCAGCCGCGAGTACCACGCGCTGCCCGCCGCCCAGCGGGCCAGGACGGCCATCCTGACCGGGAACTACGGTGAGGCCGGCGCGGTCGACCGGTATGGCCCGGGCCTGGGCCTGCCGCAGGCCTACAGCGGTCACAACAACTTCTGGCTGTGGGGCCCGCCACCGGCGGCGGACACGACCGTGCTCGCGGTCAACGTGGACCCGGGACTGCTCCACCGGGAGTTCGCCCACGTCCGGCAGGTCGCCACGTTCACTAACGGGCTGGGGGTCAGCGACGACGAGCAGGGCGCCCCGGTCTACCTGGCCACCGGGCTGCACAGCTCGTGGTCCCGCGCCTGGCCGGCCTTCCGGAACTACTCCTGACCTGCCACTGCCCGCTGGCCTGGCCGGCGCCGCCCCGGCGGCCCGGCCAGGCCCCGCCCGGGACTACGATCGACCTGGCGCTGCCGACCACAAGGCTGAGGAGCATGCCGGGAACCCATTTCGCCCTGCCGCGGGCCGCGTCCAGGCCGGCACCCGCCCGCCGGATGACCCGCGTGGTGGTGGCCGCGTGCCTGGGTGCGCTGGCCGCGGCCGGGCTGGCGGGCTGCGGGCGGGCCAGCGCCAGCCCGTCCATCGCGCTGGCCACGGCCTACGTGGCGCAGCCGAGCGTGCCTGGCGAGACCGTCGGCTACCTGGTCATCCGGAACAACGGTGGCCGCGACCGGCTGATCAGCGCGCGGACCAGCGTGGGCGGGAAGGTCGCCTTCCGGGCGCCGGGCCAGCCGGGCAGCACCGTGATGCACACGATCCCGGCCATCGGCATCCCGGCCCACGACACGGTCCGGCTGATCCCGGACGGCCCGCATCTGCTGATCACCGGGGCGGGCCCGATGCGTGGCGGCAAGGACATCACGCTGACCCTCGTCTTCGCCCATGCGGGCACGCTCTCGGTGGTGGCCCAGGTGACCAACCCGCAGACCGGCGGCAGCAGCTACTTCCTGAACTAGCCGGTGCCCGGGCCGCCGGTGGCCGGGTGCCGGGGTGGTGCGGTGCAGGATGCGGCCGGCGCCAGCGTCACCAGCGCCCGGCATTTGCCGGGGCGAGTTTCACGACATATCGTGTCGGCATCAGCCGGGCGCTGTCCGGGGAACCGGGCTGTCCTGGACTACGGGGAGGATGACGTGGTGTTGCGAGGCGACGTCCGCGCTGGGACCGCGGACCGGGAGGCGGCCGTCTTCCGGCTGCGCGAGCATTATGCCGCGGGCCGGCTCACGCTGGCCGAGTTCCAGGACCGGCTGGCGTCCGCTTACCGCGCGCAGACCGTCAGCGACCTGCACCGGCTCACCAGCGACCTGCCCGCCGGCGGGCTGCCCGCGCACGGGCTGCCCGCCAGCGGCACCGGGTACCCGCAGGCCAGTGACAGCCCGCGGCCCGGCCGGCCGGCGGTGGCTGGCCGGCCTCGCGGCTGGGCCCAGGCCGCCCGCCGCCTGCTGCTGGGCCTGGGCCTGGTCACTACTGGCCTCGCCGTGGCGGTCGTGCTGGCCGCGCTGTACGTGCTGCACAGCGGGGTGCTCGCCGCGGTGCTGCTGGCCCTGCTCGCGCTGGCCGCCGCGGGGGCGGCCGTGCTGGCCGGCCTGGCCTGGCTGGCGACACGGATCTGGCGCCGCGGTGCCTGGCTGGAAGCGCTGCCGCTGCTGGCAGGCCAGCCGTGGCTGAGCCGGGTGGTCTGGGCCGCCCGGGTGCTGTGGACCGGCCGCACCCTGTGGCGGCTGCGGGGCCGGCTCCGGCTCGCACCCCGGGCCTGAACCTGCCTCCCCCGGTTACCGGGCCGGTGGGATGTTCTGGTTGACGTGGAAGAAGTTGTCCGGGTCATAGCGGCCCTTGATCCGGGCCAGCCGGTCGTAGTTCTGGCCATAGGAGGCCCGCACCCGGTCACTGCCCTCTTCGGCCATCATGAAGTTCACGTAGCCGCCCCCGGCCGAGGTGGGGTGCAGCGCCTCCGAATAGCGCACGGCCCAGTCCTTGATCCGGCCGGCGTTGGCTGGGTCCGGGTCCACGCCGACGATCACCCCGGACCAGCCACCATCCCGGTAGGCGAACGCGGTCGCGTCGCTGCTGACCCGCGCGACAGCGCCGTCGATGGGATACAGGTGCATCGTGGAGTGCGGGGTCGGCAGCGCCTCGCCGAATTCCTGGTGGGTGGCGATGGCCGCGTCGGAGATCTCGCGGAAGAAGTCCGTGCGCCAGTACCATTGCAGCCCGGCCGGGTAGAGCGCATCGAACACGCTCTGCAGCGCCGGGAACGGCACTTGCTGGGTGCCGTCGAGCAGCGGTGAGCCGAACTCGCGGACCGGCGCCATCGTCTCGTCGGCGCGATCCAGCGGTCCGGTGTAGCACCAGACGACCGCGCACGCCTTGCGCAGCCACAGCTCCTCGGGGAAGGGCGGCGCGGGCGGGATCGTGAGCAGGGCGAACCAGCCGCTCAGCTCCTCGGGCAGGCCGGGCTGGACCTCCCGGTACCAGCGCAGGACGTCGCTCGTGTCCGCGATGTCGTACAGGATGGGGCCGGCGACCACGTCGCCCACGTCGTGGCAGCGGAACAGGAACGACGTCACGATGCCGAAGTTGCCACCGCCGCCGCGCAGTGCCCAGAACAGGTCCGGGTGGCTGTCCGCCGTGGCGGTGACGAACGAGCCGTCGGCCAGCACCACGTCCGCGGCGAGCAGGTTGTCCACGGTGAGCCCAAACCGGCGGGCCAGGTACCCGATCCCGCCACCGAGCGACAGGCCGCCGACCCCGGTCGAGGACAGGATTCCGGAGGGCGTGGCCAGCCCGAACGCGTGTGTGGCATGGTCCACGTCCCCCCACACGCAGCCACCCTCGGCGCGCACGGTCTTGGCTTCCGGGTCGACGGTCACCCCACGCATCGCGGACAGGTCGATAACTAGGGCGTCATCCCACACGCCCAGGCCACCGGCGTTGTGCCCGCCGCCCCGTACCGCAACCGTGAGCCCGTTCTCCCGGGCGAAGCGGACCGCGGTCATTACGTCCGCCACGTCTGAGCACTCGGCGATGGCGGCCGGGCGGCGGTCGATCATCGCGTTGTAAACGGCGCGGGCGCCGTCATACCCTTCATCCCCAGGCTGGATCACCGGCCCGCGCAGCGCCGAGCTGAGCGAGTCAAAGAGCGCTGGTCGTGCTGTCGTGGTCATGAATACTCCCCGGTTGGGCCGGCCGTGATCGGCCTGGCTTCATGGGGAGAGTAGGAAGCGCGGCGTTCGCGGAGCGTTCGGCGTCCGTTCCGGCCGGGGCGCGCCGGGCCAGTTCCTCGGTGGCCCGGCGGAGCAGCGCCTGGCTGCCCTGCTGCTCGGCGACGGCGACCGCACGGCCGAGCAGATCCATCCCGGCCGGGCCCGGGGTGCGCAGCCCGTCCAGGCGGTACAGCTCCGGCAGCCATGAGCGGTCGTCATGCACAGCCGCGGCGGCACGGGCGGATTCCAGTACCGCCCCGGCCGCGCCGGGCTGCCCGGCTGACATGAGCGTCTCGGCCAGCAGCGACAGGTAGTACGGATGGCGGGCCATGGCTCCCTGGTCGCGGAGCTGGCCCAGCCCGGCCCGGATCTGCTCGGCGCCATCCTGGCCGCCCGTGCACCAGCCGGCCAGGATCGGCGCCCAGTTCCCGTAGTAGGCGAAGTCGTAGCGGGCACAGATCTCCTGCACGCGGCGGGCGTATTCCAGGGTCTGCGGCACGTCCCGGCGGAACTGATGGGTCATCGCGGCGTAGGACAGCGCCACGGCCAGGCTGAATGGGTGGCCGATTTCCTCAGCCCGGGCGATGGCCCAGTCGCACCAGTGCAGCGCCTCCTCATCGCGGCCGAGGTGCCAGAGCGCGTGCGCCGACCAGGCCCGCGCGTGGACCTCCACCCGGGTGCCGACCAGCGCTGGCACGGCGGCTTCGTAGCAGAGCTCGTGGGCCAGCGCGAAGTGCGGCAGCGACTGCTGATGCCGGGCCAGGCTGGTCGCCGCCCCGGCCACCGCGAAGTGGGCCTGCCCCATTACGTCGGGATGCAGATGGCTCAGCTCCAGGCTGTGCTGGGCCAGGTCGTAGCTCTCGGCGACGTGCCCCTGCACGAACCGGACGGCGAACAGCGCGACCAGGCTGAGCAGCTTCACCCGGCTGTCACCGAGCCCGTCGGCCAGGTCCCGGGCCCGTTCCAGGACCGCCTGCAGATCGGCCGACGCGTACCCGTACTGCGCGGTCAGCGGGGCGGCCATCGCGTTGCGGATGGCCAGCTCGCTCTGGTCCCGGCCGCGGCCCGCCGGGGCCTGCCGCAGCAGCTCGGCGGCCCGCTGGTAGTGCCGGATGGCCTTCTGGTTGGCGAACACGGCGGTCGCGGTCTCCGCGGCCCGCACATGATGCGGCACCGCCCGCGCGGGCCGGTCCGCCCGCTCGTACTGGTAGGCGATGGCCGCGGCAGCCGCACCGCGATCGTCCGCGTGGATCAGCTCCAGCGCCTGGGCCACCCGGCGGTGCAGCAGCCGGCGCCGCGGCGGGCTTATCTCCCGGTACGCGGTGTCGCGGAGCAGGTCGTGAAAGAAGTCGTAGCTGGCCGAGGCCTGCTCCCGGACGATCCGGCGCCGCCACAGCTCATCCACGGCCTCCAGCACGACGTCGCTGTCCAGGTCGCTGGCCTCGGTGAGCAGCTCCAGGGTGAAGTCGCGCCCGATCACGGCGGCCAGCTCCGCGACCGCGCGGGCCGGCGGGGCCGCCTGCCGGAGCCGGTCCAGCAGCACCGCGTGCACCTGGGGCCCTAGCCCCGGCAGATCAGGGGCGGCGGGCACCGCCGCGGGCTCGGCGGGCCCGGGCTGGCCAGCGCCGGCGGGCCGGCCCGGCCGGTCGCCGAGCAGGCCGGCCCGGACCGACTCGATGACGAACAGCGGGTAGCCGCCGGTCGCCGCGTAGAGCTGGCTGGCCTGCGGGTCACCAAGCTTGCTGCCGAGCACCGCGCTGGCCAGCTCGGCACACTGCCCGGCGTCCAGCGGTGCCAGGCTCACCTCGGTGACCTGGCCCCCGGACCGCAGCACCCGCAGTGTCTCGGTGAGCTCGGCATTGCCGTCCATCTCGTCCCGCCGGGTAGCCGCCACCACCAGCAGCGGATCATCCCGGCCCAGGTGCAGCAGGAGCTGCAGCCAGGCCAGGGTGTCCTCGTCGCACCACTGGAGGTCATCCAGCACCAGCAGCGCGGGCCGCCCGGTGGACAGCACGGCGCGGGCCAGGCCCTCGAAGAACCGGTGCCGCTGCCAGGCGTCGGCGATCGGGCGCAGCGGGGCGGCCGGGCCGGCGTCCCGCCGCGGCACGAGGCGGTCCACCTCGTGGGCCCAGACCGGATCGAGCCGGCCGCGGGCGGCCTGCATCGCCGGGCTGCGCAGCCACTCCGACACCGGGGCCAGCGCCAGCCGGCCGCGGGCCTGGAAGCAGCGGGCCCGCATGACCTGACCACCATCCCGCTTGATCACCGCGTACAGTTCGTCCAGCAGCCGGGTCTTGCCCACCCCGGCGTCACCGGCGAGCACGGCGAAGCCAGCCGCGCCGTGCAGCGCTCGCTGCCACTGCCCGTGCAGCAGCTGGAACTCTTGCTCCCGGCCGACCAGCCGCAGCACACCCGGGGCCGGCACCGGCGCGGCGGGCGTGGGCGCGGCCGGGGCCGGGCCCACGGGGCGCTGGCTGGCCAGCCGCTCGTATTCGGCCGTGGTCGCCGGGTCGGGCGCGACTCCCAGTTCGCGTTCCAGCAGCGAGACGAGGCGGTGGTAGGTCTGCAGCGCGGCCGCCCGGTCCCCGGACTGGGCCTGCAGCTGGAGCAGGGTGCGGTAACCGGCTTCCTCCAGCGGCTCCAGGTCGATGCGCCAGCGGGCCCGGTCGATCGCCGCCCCGTAAGCGCGCGCATCCCGCTCAGCCGCGATCAGCTGATCGAGCAGGGTCACGCATTTGCGGTGCAGCCGCTCCCGCTCAGCCTGGACCCAGTCGTCATAGACCGCTGGCATCAGCTCGCCCCGGTAGGCGTGCAGCGCGGCCGCGGCGGCCTGCCGGAAACCGGCCGGGTCCCCGGTGGCGAGCGCCGCGGCCGCGGATTCGGCGGCCGCCTCGAAGTCCGCGACGTCCAGGCGGCAGCCGCCGTCGAGCCGCCAGAGCAGTGTGCCGTGCTCGGCGGCCAGCCACTGGCTGGCCTGCGGCAGCCCGGCCCGCAGCGCGTGCAGTTCCCGGCGCAGGTTGGTCCGGGCCTGGGTTTCCGTGGACTCGGGCCAGAACTGGGCGGCGATGTACTCACGGCGCTGGGGTGCGTCCCGGTGCAGCAGCAGGAAGCCCAGCAGCGCCATGGCCCGGGGCGACCCGAGCTCGGACACGACCGAGCCGTCCACCGCGACGCGCTGCTCGCCGAACAGCGAAATCTCCAGCATGCCGAGTCCCCCCGCGCGCGACGGCCGCCGGGCCCGGTTCCCTGCCCAGGCCGTCACCAGCCCCGGGCACGCCGGATCAAAGGGGGCCAGCCCGGGTCATTTTACCGTTTGTTGGATTTACCCGCCGGGTGCGGCTCAGGACCGGGTGACAGCGCGCAACGGGACCACCAGGTAGCGGAATCCGGGTGGCCCCACTTCCCCGGCCTGGTCGTCCTGGGCAGGCTCCGGGGGCACCCGGGTGATCAGCGCGGGCTTGGCCGGGCTGGTGAACTCGATCCGGAGCAGCCCGGGGTCGGTGGGCGGCGCCGCACCGTCCGCACCCGGGTTCGCGTCGGGGGCGGGCGGGCCGCCGGTTTCCGCGCCGCCGGGCTTAGCGCGAGGCGGGACTGGTGCCGCGGCTGCAGCCAGGCCGTCGAGCAGGTAGTGCGGGTTGAACGCGATACCTGGCTCCGCGCCGTGGAATTCGGCTGGCACGGTTTCCACGGCGCGGGCCCGGCCCTCGGTCTGTGCTTCGATCACGACTTTGCCGGGGCTGAAGCTGAGCCGGACCGGGCTCGTCCGGTCCGCGACCAGGGAGACCCGGCGGACGGCCTCGGTGAACGGCCCGCCGGGCACGTCCGCGCGGCAGCCGAACTCGCTGGGGAATCGTGACCGGTAGCGGATGAATTCCCCGCCGATCAGCCGGGCGGTCAGCCGCCGGCCGCCGATCCCGAAACTGATCAGGCCCTCGGCGGGCTTGGGCTCGGCCGTCCTGGACCCGGCGGCCTTGGACCCGGCGGCCTTGGACCCGGCGGCCTTGGACCCGGCGGCCTTGGACCCGGCGGCCTTGGACCCAGCCGGCCCGGTCTCGAAGGAGATGTTCACCGGCACCCCGGGGGTCATGGCCCGGGCCGCGTCGGCCAGCGTGCGGGCGGGCACCAGCGCCACGGCCCGCAGCCCATCGCGGACGGGTTCCCAGGACAGGTCGCGCACGGCCAGCCGGTACCGGTCGGTGGCGGCCAGGGTGAGCGTGCCGTCCTCGATGTCCAGGCACACGCCGGTGAGCATGGGCAGCGTGTCATCGCGGCTGGCGGCGGGGACCACCTGGCCGATGGCCGCGCCGAGCAGCCCGCCATCCACCGTGCCGGCCACGGCCGGCGGCACAGGCAGCGCCGCGTACTCCTCAGCGGACAG
>Ga0207699_10001617_pt1 | contig 10685 bp, 9 predicted proteins | sample LARL51metaG_FD_184344 | JGI IMG/M metagenome (GOLD analysis project Ga0207699, IMG submission 184344) | Corn, switchgrass and miscanthus rhizosphere microbial communities from Kellogg Biological Station, Michigan, USA - LAR L5-1 metaG... | ecosystem: Host-associated > Plants > Roots >...
GAGCGTCTGCTCGAAACCTCCGACTATGTCTCGATCCACGCGCCGCTACTGCCCGCGACGCGCGGGTTGTTCGACGCGAAGGCCTTCGCCCGAATGAAGAAGGGCGCCTTCCTGGTGAATACGGCGCGCGGCCCGCTGATCGACGAGCCGGCGCTCATCGCGGCGCTCGATTCCGGCCATCTCGGCGGCGCGGCGCTCGACGTGGTGGCGGTCGAGCCGCTCGCCAAGGACTCCAGGCTGATGGGTCGCGACGGCTGGATCGGCGTCGGCTGGCCCTGGCGGCTCCGCCGAAGGGTGAAGTGACAACTGCGATCGTCCGATTCCGCCGCTGATGTAACTCCAGCCGTGTGCCGAGCCGAAGTTGAGCGAGAGTTGCGGCGACGCCGAGACCAGGCGCTCCTCGACCGAACGCAGCGGCGCCTGGCCGGCGGCCGCTGCCGCGGCGATCGCCGAGTCGGACGGCGTGCTGGTCGCGCGGGCCACCATCACTTCTCCGCCGAGGCCGACGGTCAGCGCCTTCCATGTAAAGAAGTACACGTGCGCACCCACCTGAGCGCCGAGGCCCCAGCCGGGAAGCTCCGCGAGCGCCAGGCCACGGCTGTCCGCGAGCTGCTGAAGATCGCTGGGAAACATGGACAGCGTCGGGTGCAAATCGATCACGAATCGCGGGATCGGCGCCGTTGGATCCTGCGCGCGCGCTGCTCCGGCGGCGGCACACGTAACCGCGAAGACACACACCACCGCCAGATGCCGCATGCGAGAAGGGAATTGTACCGCCAAAGACGTCCGGGTTCCGTTAGCATGGCCGCATGAACACCAAGTTTCTCAGCGATATGTTCGTACTCGGGCTGCCGATTGCCGAGAAGATCCTTCGTCCGATCGTGGTGTACTTCTCCCTCGTCATCGGACTTCGGCTGGCGGGCAAACGCGAGCTCGCGCAGCTCAACCCGTTCGATCTGATCGTGCTGCTGATGCTCTCGAATACGGTGCAGAACGCCATCATCGGTGAAGACAACAGCGTGACGGGCGGCCTCATCGGGGCAGCGACGCTGCTGCTCCTCAATCACCTCGTGGTGAAGTACCTTTACAATCACGAGAGCCTGGATCATCTCCTCGAGGGCGATTCCGACGTCCTCATCGAAGACGGCCAGGTCAGAATGGACCGGCTCAAAGACGAATTGATGAGCATCTCGGAGCTGGAAACGGCTGCACACAAACAGGGCTTCGCATCGCTTGATGATATCGACCGGGCCGTGCTGGATCCGAACGGCAACATCGCGTTGTTCGCCAAACGTCCCACGCCCGACATCTCGCGGCATCAGGAGATCATGACGCGGCTCGAAGCGCTGTCGGCACAGCTGGCGTCCATCCAGGCCGGGCGCGGATGAGCGCAAGCGACCGGACGATACCAATCGAGGCAATTCGGGACGCCGCCACGGCCGTCTATGGCGGGGCAATTCGCACACCCCTCATCCGAGTCGAGATGCCGGTCGGCGCTCCCGACTTGCAGCTCTATCTCAAGCTCGAAGTCCTGCAGCCGATTGGCTCGTTCAAGATTCGCGGCGCCTTCAATGTCGTCCGGCAACTGACGCCCGATCAGCTGGCGGACGGCGTGTGGACCGTCAGCGCCGGCAATGCCGCACTCGGCGTCGCATACGCGGCTCGAGCGGTCGGCGCGCCGTGCTCCGTGATGGTCATCGACACGGCGCCGCAGACGAAGGTCGACGCCATCACCCGCCTCGGCGCAACCATCGTCAAAGCCAGCTACGACGAGTGCTGGAAAACGGTCGTCCGTCACGGCTCCGACGCGATGCGCGGCTATTTCGTCCACCCCTTCGACGATGACCGGTTCATTGCCGGCAACGCGACGGCCGGTCTCGAGATCCTCGAAGATCTGCCGGACGTCGATGCCGTGGTCGCGTCCGTCGGTGGCGGCGGCCTCCTGGCCGGACTCGCGGCGGCGCTCGGCGCGCTCAAGCCGGCCACTGCGCTCTACGGAGCGGAACCCGAAACCGCCGCGCCGCTCCACGCGTCGCTCGCGGCTGGACGACCGGTATACTTTGACGGCTGGCGAGCGTCGTTCGTCGACGGCGCCGGCGGCAAGTCGGTCCTCGAGACGATGTGGCCGCTCGTGCGGAATGTACGCGGCTCGATCGTCGTCACGCTCGATGAGGTCGCCCGCGCGATCCGGCTGACGGCCGAGCGAGCGCACGTCATTGCCGAGGGCGCCGCGGGATGCGCGGTGGCCGCGGCCATCGCCGGACGCGCCGGTGCTGGTAAGGTAGTGGCCGTCCTGTCCGGAGGAAACATCGACTTGACGCGATTCGCCCAGGTCACGGGGGTTCAGACCCCGGCGACATAGGTTCCACCCGGATTCCCGTCGATCATCAGACCATTCATGAGCCGATACGCATCCCTTCCGCCGCGTCCATCACGCATCGAACGTCTCGACGAACTGGCCATCGACCTCTGGTGGAGCTGGAACGAAGCCCGCGCGGTCTTCCGCCGCCTGGACTACGCCTTGTGGCGCAGCACCGCCCACAACCCCGTGCGCATGCTGTGGTCGGTCTCGCAAGAGAAACTCGCCGCAGCCGCCGTCGATCCGGAGTTTCTCTCCCTTTACGATCATGCGGTCGAGGCGCTCGACGCCGCGCGAGCGGCGCGCAACACCTGGTGGACGCGATCGTTTCCGCAACAGAGCGGCCGGGCGGTGGCGTACTTCTCCGCGGAGTTCGCGCTTCATCAGTCGATGCCGATCTACGCCGGCGGTCTCGGCGTGCTCGCCGGCGATCACTGCAAGGAGGCCGGCGACCTGGGCGTGCCGCTCGTCGGCGTCGGCTTCATGTACCCGCAGGGCTACTTCCATCAGCATCTGTCGGCCGAAGGCTGGCAGGAAGAAAGCTACGAGCGCCTGAACTGGGCCGACGCCCCGATCGAACTGGCGATGCTGCCCGACGGCAAGCAGTGCATTACTGCCGTGCCGCTCGGAGAGCGATCGGTGCTCGTCGCGGTCTGGCGGGTTCGGATGGGCCGCGTGACGCTCTACCTCCTCGACACGGACCTCGAAGAGAACGCGCCGTGGGATCGCGAACTGTCGGCCCGTCTCTACGGCGGCGATCGCGAGACGCGCATCCAGCAGGAGATCGTGCTCGGCATCGGCGGCGTGCGCGCGCTCAAGACGCTCGGCGTCGACGTCGGCGCCTTTCACCTCAACGAGGGCCACGCGGCGTTCGTCGTGCTGCAGCGCATCCACGATTTCGTCGAGCGCGGCAGCAGCTTCGACGACGCGCTCGAGGCCATCCGGAAGACGACGATCTTCACGACGCACACGCCGGTTGCGGCCGGGCACGACGCGTTTCCGTTTCACATGGTCGAGAAGCATCTGGCCGGCGTCTGGGGCACGCTCGGGCCGCATCGCGACCGGTTCCTCGCACTGGGTGCACACGACAGCGGCGGCGGCATGCAGTTCAACATGACGGCGCTGGCGATGCGGTCTGCCTCCAGCATCAACGCGGTCAGCAAGCTCCACGGCGAGGTCACACGACAGATGTGGGCGGGCATCTGGCCAGGCGTGCCGCAGGCCGATCTGCCGATTTCGTACGTCACCAACGGCGTGCACCTTCCAACATGGGTGGCCGCTGAGCTCGTGGACCTCTTCAACAAGCACCTCGGCGCCGACTGGCTCGCGCGTCAGGACGAGCCGGCGTTGTGGGATGCCATTCTCTCGATCCCCGACGAGGATCTCTGGGCGATCAGGCAGTCGCTGCGAGAGCACCTCTTCGGCTTCGTGCGCGAACGCGCGCGACAGCGCTGGACCGAGGAGCGCGTGAGCATTCCGCGCGTGGTCGCCGCCGGCACGCTGCTCGACCCGACGGCGCTGACGATCGGGTTCGCACGCCGCTTCACCGGCTACAAACGATCAGATCTCGTCTTCACCGACGCCGAGCGGCTCGCGCGGATCTTGAACGGCGCCGGCCGGCCCGTGCAAATCGTCTTCGCGGGGAAAGCGCATCCTGCGGACGATGTCGGAAAGCACAACCTGCAGCGGGTCTACCGGCGAGCGCTCGATCCGCTGTTCGGCGGACGTGTCGCCTTCGTCGACGACTACGACATGCACGTCGCGCACTTCCTCGTGCAGGGCTGCGACCTTTGGCTGAACACGCCACGCAAGCCGTACGAAGCCAGCGGGACGAGCGGCATGAAGGCCGCGGTGAACGGCGTGCCCCATCTGAGCATCGGCGACGGGTGGTGGGCCGAAGGATTCACCGGCAACAACGGCTGGGTGATCGACGGCGGCGCCCCACCCGACAACCCCGACGCGACGGACGGCGCGGACGCGAACGCGCTCTACCGCCTGCTCGAGGAAGAGGTCGTGCCCGCGTACTACGACCGCGACGCGCGCGGCATCTCACGCCGCTGGATGGCCGTCGTGAAAGAAGCGATCCGGACGGTCGCGCCGCGGTTCTCCGCGCGGCGGATGGTCAAGGAATACGGCGAGCGGATGTACGCGCCCGCGATCAACGCCCGCTGATCGGCGGATGGTGAATGATCTGGACGGTGTTGCCGTCCGGATCCCTGACGTAGCACGACCGCGCGCCGTCGCGGTGTGTCTTCGGCTTCGCGACGACCGTCACGCCCTGCTCCTCGAGATACGCGGCCCATGCATCGACATCGTCCGGCGATCGCACGATCAGGCCGAGATGATCGAGTGCCTGACCGGATGCGGTCCGCGGTTCGGCTACCCGATGCAGCGCCAGGTTGTCGACGCCAGAGGTGAGATAGGCGTTGTCGGGATCCGGCTGCCACTCGATCGTGAAACCGAGAACATCCACGTAGAAGTGCCGCATCCCCTCGAGGTTTCGCGTGTTCAGCGCGAGATGCCGGAGACCGGCGTGTTTTGGCCGGATCATTTTCTGATAGGTATTGTAAATGGTAAATTGACGCCATGCCCCGCAAGTCGATCGCCAAGTCGAGGTGTGCGCTCTGTGGCGCCAAGGAAATTTCCGAGCCGAAGGGCGAGGAGAAGTACTGCCGCGACTGCTGGGACAAGAAGATCGCGGTCGAGGAAATCGTCGCCCGCGAATTTGCGCTGAAGCGTTACATCCGCGCGCACAGCGCGGAGAAGTACCTGATTTACCACTCGACGATCAAGCGTCCGTGCGGCCAGCTGATCGTCGTCGACGACGGGTACGACCTCTTTCTCACGCTGATGCTCTATCCCAATTTCGGATGGGATGAACCGGCGTATCACCTCGAGGGCGATCCCGAAGGCCGTGTGTTCTCCGAGATTCTCGTCGACGTGGTTGCCGCGGAGGTCATCGAACCCTCGGGCGGCGGCAAGTGGCACATGGAGATCTTCCGATCCGTGAACCCCGAACCAGAGGACTGGAACGGCGAGATGTAACGTATAATCCGCCCGCCCTTATGTCGCGTCCGGTTTCAGCCGGACATCAGAGAGAGTCAGGAGGAACACCTATGAATCGTGCGCGCTTCGCGATCCTCGCGGCGCTCGCCACTGCCACGGTGGCCGGCACATCATTGCTGGCGCAGAACCCGGCACCCAAGGCGCCGGAGTTCAAATCGATCCTCGCCGGCCGCAAAGTCGACCCCCCGATCAGGGGACAGGCCGAGCTCGATTACATGCAGCCGGTTACCAAGCGCAATGGCGACGTCGTGACGACGACGATCAAAGTGAAGAACATGTCGGCGGCGCCTATCGCACACCTGTCGATCGCCGAGACCTGGTTCGACAAGGGCGGGCAGATCGTCGCCGGCGGCCAGGGAGCTCTCGACAAGATGCTCGAGCCCGGAGCCATCGACACCGTCACGATTCAGACGCAGTGGAACGCGAAGATGAACGGCAACAGCTGGAACTTCAGCCACGCGAACGGCACGGTCAAGCCGCGGCGCGTGGCGAAGCTCGACGAGGGCAAGGCGCCGGCGCCTAGTGCGAAAGCGCCGGCCAAGAAGTAAAAGAGAAAGAGGAAGTCAGGACCGATCTAGCTGACGCGCTCCCACTTCACGTCGCCGTGCTTCGGCACGGCGACGACGTGGTACGGGGACGTCAGCACCTGCGCCGCCACGCCGCCAGGCTGCGGACGCGTCTCACGGTAAGACACGATCAGCGCGCCGCTTTCCTCCCTGGCGCCGACGATTTCCACGGAAAATCCCGCAGAAGGACGCGTGCCGAGAAAGACCGCCAGCACCATTTCCTTCGTGAAGTCCACCGAAGGCCTGGCGCGGTCGCCGGCATGTTGGCTCCACAGCGCATTCCATTCGGCGGAAGATTGAACAGCCACCTGCCTGGCGGCATCCACCTGACTCGATGGCCCCTTGTCGAGTGAACGGATCGGCACGGACGTCTGCAGGATCGCCATAAGCAGCAACGCGATCATCGCTGGGTCTCTGGCGGCGTAATCATGATCTGCACTTCCCTGCTCGCGGTGACATCGTTTCCGAGTCGCGAGCGCGCCTCTACTCTTAGGACGTAGAGGCCCGGGTCGTAGTCTGACAGCGACAAGGTGGTGGAGAACGCGAAGCCGCCCGGCTTTCCGACCAGATCCGCCGTCGATCGCTCTTCGTCGTTCTTGAACACGACGCGGCCGGCATCCGACCGGAGGGTCAGCGTGATGTCGTCCTTGTGAGACGGCGAGACGTCGTTGTCATAGACGTCGGCAAAGACCGCCAGCTGATCGTTCTGTGGAAAGGATCTCGCGGCAACCGGAGGACCCGGAAGCAGCGAGCCGAGATCCGAATCGGCCTTGGCCGTCGGCAACCTCGAGGCCGACGCCGATGTCAGGACGAGACCACTCATCGCGATCCGGCTCTTGATGAAGTCCGGGACGTCGAGATCGTACAACACGGATCCGACGGCGCCGCCGTTGCTGTCGTGCGCCGCGACGCGAAGCTGATAGATTCCCGCCGGCACCTCCATGCGGCTCAGGATCCGCAGACCGGCCTGCTCGACGCGCGCCTTGGTATCGGGCTTGAGATTCAGCGTGATGCTTTCCTTCTGCGACGCCTTCATCTTGCCCCTCGCATCGACCGCCGAGTAGGCCAGCTCGATCTTGGTGTTCGCGGCCGTCGCCAGGTCGCGTCCGCGCAGCTCGACGCCGAGCAGCACCGACGCGTTCGGTGCCGCGCCCTTGAACGGCGTCGCGAACACTTTCATGCCGAGGCCGCTGATGGGGAGCGGGCTCTGCAGCGTGTCGAGCATCTCCGCCGAGAGATCGGACTTCGGCGGCACGGGCACCTTTCCCGAAGGATTGGCGTAACCCCGCCTCGAACGGACGGTCAGCCCGGGACGCGAGAGGCGGACGTTGATGTTGTGGAACTTGCCGTCGCGTTTCGGGTTCGGCGGGTAATACGCCAGCATGTAGTACGAGCTGTTTTCCTGGACGATGCGATCGTAGTTGCCCGCGAAGTTGTTCGAGTTGACGATCGCGAACCCGCCGGTCTCGCCCGCCAGGTCCTGCAGGCTCTCACGCGCGAGGCGATTCTCGTTCTGGAGACCGCGCTCGCTCAGTTCCGGGCTCTCGGCCGCGTCGACCCCCTGGAGCTCGATGCTGCCGTCCGACAGACCCTGAAGCCCGCGTGGATCGATCGTGTAGATAACGGCGTTGCCCTTCGTGGTCGCGCGCACCAGATCCTGCATCCGCGTCTGAATCATCAGGGCCGCGTTGTTGCCGCCGTTCGCGAACACGTCGTGGATGTCGTAGCTGATCCCTTCGCTGAAGAACAGGATCGATTTCTTGCGGCCGTGCACGTTGGCAAACCAGTCGGCGATCGCCGTGAGCTCCTCGAGCACCGCGCGCGCGTTGTATTCCCGCTCCTTGACGTCCGGGTCCTGCGCGTCCGCAGGCGTTCCACCGGCCCTACGCGTCGCCGCACGCATCGACGCGGTGTTGGTCACGTCGTCGATCTTGTTCAGCGTCGCCGAACGCGGTTCCGCGCCGCGGAACTTGTCGACGGCGATGTTGAGCAGCCGGCGGTTGTTCGTGAACTCCTGCCCGGCGGAGTCGCCGCCCGCCGCACCGCGTGCCTGCACGACGGCCATCAAGTCGTTGGAGCCAAGCTTCTCGTCGATGAAGCGTTTGGCAGCCCGCCGCACGAGGTTCGTGTTCTGCGGCAGCGTGTGCGCGGAATCGAGCACCATCACGTACACGCGGCCCGAGAACGGCTGCTCGTTGCTTTGCACGTCGGGTTCTATCGCCCCCTTCGCGAACAGCGGGCGCACGCCCTCTTCAACCGGGATGTCCACCGGCGCGAAGTTCGTGATGGTCTGCGGCTTCCCGTCCTCAAAAATCTGGAAGTCTTCCTTCTTCAGATCCCGGACGTAGTTGCCACGGGCATCGGTGACGATGGCGTCGACCTCGATGAAGTCGACCTGCACCTTGAAGGTCGGCGTCTGCGAGGGCGGAGGCGTCGCCGGGGCCTGGCCGGCCGGCGCCTGGCCGGCTCGAAGCGTCGCTCCGGCCAGCAGCAGCACGATGAGAACGGCGATGCGGATCTGTCGACCCATGCGCGAATTATGCCTCATTCATATGTCTTTCCTGTTTGAACCTCGTAAGCCCTGCCAGCGGAACTGGCGGAGCACGTTATACTTGGCGAATGCCCCAGGCGGCAGCGGAATTGGACCTCGGCGGCATTCAAGCAGCGCTCGCCGCTGACGGCCTCGACGCCTGGCTGCTCTACGACTTCCACGGCTTGAATCCGATCGCCGCCGACGTCATCGGCATCAACCGTCGAGGTGGACATCTCGCGACCAGGCGCTGGTACTACCTGATTCCCGCGTCCGGCGAACCGAGGGGCCTCGTCCACGCAATCGAGCGCGGCGCGCTCGATCACCTGCCTGGTTCCATCGCACGATACGCGGGACGCGACCAGCTCGAGGCCGGACTGCGCGGCTTGCTGAACGGCGCGAAACGAGTGGCCATGGAGTATTCGCCGAAGTGCGCGATCCCTTATCTGGCGCGCGTCGATGCGGGTACGGTCGAACTGATCCGGCAGCTCGGCACCGAGGTGGTGTCGTCAGGCGATCTCGTGCAGCGCTTCGCGGCTGTGTGGGATGGCGCCGCGGTCGACACGCACATGCGCGCGTCCGAAAAGTTGTACCGGATTAAGGATCGAGCGTTTGCCGCGATCTTGGAGCGCATGGCTGCTGGGACGGCCACGACCGAATACGACATTCAGCAACTCATGACAGGCTGGTTTCGAGACGAAGGGCTGGTGACCGATTCGCCGCCCATCGTGGCAGCGGCCGGCAATGCGGGCAACCCCCACTACATGCCGACTCCGTCCGATCACCGCGCCATCCGGCCGGGCGAGATCGTGCTGCTCGACTTGTGGGGCAAGCTCGACCGCCCGGGCGCCGTGTTCGCCGACATCACCTGGGTCGGCTACACGGGTGCGCGGCCGCCGGAGCGGTACGCCCGCGCGTTTGCCACGGTCGCCGCCGCGCGCGACGCGGCCGTCGCGCTGGTGCAACGGGCCGCAAGCGGGAGCGCGGGACGGGAACCCCTCCGCGGTTGGCAGGTCGATCGCGCGGCGTCCACCGTACTGCGGAGTGCCGGCTACGGCGATCACGTGCTGCATCGCACGGGGCACAGCCTGGGTGAATCGGTGCACGGCAACGGCGTGAACATGGACGACTACGAAACACACGACGATCGGCGCCTGCTTCCGGGCACGGGCTTCACGATCGAGCCCGGCCTCTACTTCGACGACTTCGGCATCCGATCGGAAATCAACATGCTCGTCCGCGAACACGACGCAGTGGTAACGGGACCGCTGCAGGCGGACATTGTGGCGCTCGTTTAGGAGGAACTTGATGTCATCCCGCAAGCCCACCCTTTTCTCACTGCCGCGGCTGACGATCTTCTACCTGCCGCTCATCGTGCTCGCGTCGGTCGCGGTGGGCATGGTGATCGCGTCGCGGCTGGACCTGTCGCCCAGTTCGTCGGCGCAGACGATCGCCGTGCCGCCGATGAACAGCGCGCCGCTCACCGGCCCGCTGTCGGCCGACACGTTCCGGAACATCGCCAAGGCGCAGTCGCCGATGGTGGTGAACATCCGCACCGAGATGAAGGCCAAGGCTCAGGACCTCGAAGGCCTCTTTGGTGGCGGCGACGACTTCTTCCGTCGCTTCTTCGGCGGCCCCGGCGGCGGGCAAGGGCAAGGACAAGGTCAGGGCGGCGACGAAAACCAGGGCGGTCAGCGCCGCCGTCAGCGCGAGCCCATCGCCCGCGCGGCAGGCACCGGCTTCATCATCAGCAAGGACGGCTTCATCCTCACCAACAACCACGTCGTCGAAGACGCGACCAAGATTGAGGTGAGCCTGTACCTGGACGACGAGAACACCTACTCGGCCAAGGTCATCGGACGCGACGCGCTCACCGACAGCGCACTGATTCAGCTGGTGGAGCACCCGAAGTCGCCGCTGCCGGAAGCGAAGTTCGGCGACTCGTCGCAGATGCAGCCGGGCGACTGGGTGATGGCCATCGGCAACCCGTTCAGCCAGGGCTGGACGGTCACAGTCGGCGTCATCAGCGCGACGCAACGGCCGTTCACGACCGACGGACGCACGAACGAAATGCTACAGACCGACGCGGCGATCAACCCCGGAAACTCCGGCGGGCCGCTGCTCAATCTGCGCGGCGAGGTGATCGGCATCAACACGATGATCT
>Ga0207699_10001619_pt1 | contig 10681 bp, 5 predicted proteins | sample LARL51metaG_FD_184344 | JGI IMG/M metagenome (GOLD analysis project Ga0207699, IMG submission 184344) | Corn, switchgrass and miscanthus rhizosphere microbial communities from Kellogg Biological Station, Michigan, USA - LAR L5-1 metaG... | ecosystem: Host-associated > Plants > Roots >...
GAAATGGCCAGGGCTAGGATCGGGTCCGCCGTCCGGTTCACCGCCGCCGCGGCCATCGGCGCCGCACCGAGCAGGATCACCGCCAGCGCCCCCGCCGCCGCCACCGACCGCACCCCGGGCCGCTTGGCTTCAGCTGCCCTGGCCGGGGCTTTCGCCTCGTGCGCCGCGGGCGTCAGGGCTAGGTATCCGGCCGAGAACAGCACGATGAGCGGGATCATGCTGTTCGGGTCCGTGCCGAGACCGCCCAGGAAGCCGAAATCCTGGACCAGCACCCAGTCGGCCAGGCAGAACACGATCCCGGACCACATCGCGTACCTGACCAGCCGGGGCCGGCCGCTCAGGAAGGCCGCGCCCATCGCGGCCAGCGCGATCACCACGACCAGGTTGACGGCGAAGCCGTAGCGGGTCGCGAACGACGCGAAACCGGAGAGCAAGGACGACAGGAAGTGCGGCTGCGGCGTGCCGGCCATCTCCGTGACCATCCGGGAGAGGGTCCCCGGCTTGGCCGCTGCGCGGCCCGGCCAGAAACCCCGGCCGGGCCAGGCCTGGAGCACCGCCATCGCGGCGAAGAAGACGCCGAGCCCGGCCAGCAGCAGCCGCCCCGGCCTGGGCGTGCGCCAGGCGCCCCCGGGCAGGGCGATGAGCGCTCCGGCGACGACGTAGATGAGCACGGCCCCGGGCGCTCCGGTCAGCCAGCTCAGGCCGGGCGCGAAGATCCCGCCGAACGACTCGCCGAACACCCACACGATCAGTCCCCAGATCACGCTGGCCGCCCCGGCCAGCCTGGACCAGGGACCGCGGACGGCGACGATGAGCCAGGTGCCGATCCCGACCTGGATCCAGACGCTGGCCGCGCCGGCCTGGATCGGGTGATACGACCAGGCCGTGCCGCCCCAGTTGACCAGATGCTGGACCCAGCCGGGGGAGGAGGCCGCGATGGGCTCCATGACCTGCGTGGCCAGCCCGCCGGCCATCTTCGGCTGCGCCTGCAGGATCCCGTCGAAGATCCACAGCACCCCGAACCCGGTGCGGAGCAGCCACCGTGCCCGCGCCTCCGCGGGCTCGCCCGCGGTCACGCCGCTGGTCCCGGCGGACGCGGCGGGCCGCCAGGTACGTGCCGTCGCCCAGAGCAGCCAGAGGAACACGAGCATGAGGAGGGCGATGGCGCCCTGGTGCAGCAGGGCGGACCTAAACGCGGCGACCAGCGTCGGGTCGCTCGGGCTCAGGCCTGAGTTCATGCCGGGCACGGGGATCCGGCTCCTCTCTGTACCTGCCTGATCCGAAGGCTAGTGCGTCCCGGCCCGCCGGACCCTAGCCCGGCGGCAACATGAAAAAGATGTAATGCCCAGACCAGTAAGTCCAGGTCAGGCGTCTGCTGATCGGGCCGTGGCGGTCGGCTGCCAGCGGGTGCCCTCCGGTGTGTCGCTGACGTCGAATCCGGCCGCGGTCAGCGCCTCCCTGATGGCGTCGGCGGCGGCGAAATTGCCCGCGTTACGCAGCGTCGCCCGCAGGTCGAGGAGCGGCTCGACGGCCGGCCGCAGCCGGTCCCGAGGGTCGGTGAGCCCGTCCTGGGCCGCTCGCCCCAATCGGCCGACGAGACTGCGCAGCAGCGCGCGCGCCTGCTCGGTGCCCTGGTCCTCGTCCATGTCGGCTTCCCATTGCCCGATCGCGGTCTCGAGCTCGAGGATCACCCCGACCATGGCGTCGGCGTCGCGGGTGCCTGCCGCCGCCTCGAACCGCTCCTCCGCCGCCGCCATCATCTCCGGCAGCGGCAGGGGCTGCATCTCCCCGTCCCCGGCGGCCGCGCCATCACCGCCGCCCGGACCGGCCGGGTCCCTGCCTCCCGCGACTCCCGGCGCGTCCCCGCCGCCCGCCGCCCGCCGGATCCCCTGGACCAGGTCGCGCAGCTCCGCCATTGGCAGCCGGGTGCCGGCGGGCAGGACGACGCTGTGCCCGGACCGCCTGATGGTCATCCCGCCCCGGCCGCGGATCTCGACGTCGCTGGTCCGCAGGTCGATCAGCACGGCGGTGTGCTCGTCCACGCCGAGCACGGCGGCATCGGCGGGCAGGTTGCGTTCCATCACGGCCAGCCGGCGTTCGCCGAGGTAGCAGTGCCTGGTGTCGTAGCGGCCGCCTTCGGCGTTGTCGTAGTGAGGGATCAGCGCGACGGTCAGGCCGAACGGGCTGAGCAGGTCGAGCCCATCCAGCCAGCGCGGCGCACCGCCCGCCTTGTAGATCTCGTAGACCGGCAGGGTGAACCGTCCCGCGGTCGCGGCGGCCGCCGAGGCCAGCACGGTCAGCCCGTCACCGGCCAGCACCCGGTCCCGCAGCCCGGCCGCGACCGGTCCGGCCTGCCAGTGCGCCAATGCGTAAGAAGGACTCCCGGGCCCGGCGAACACCCAGTCGGCTGCCCTGATGGCGGCCGCCTGGCGCGCCTCGTCCTCCTCGTCCGGCGGGATCAGCGGCGGCGCCATGGCCGAGTCCGCGTTCGGGCTCGTGCCCGCCGCGACCCGCACCTGCAGGCCGACACTGTCCGCGAAGTAGTGCTGCGTCCGCGCCGAGACGTCCGCGGCGTTTTCCTGGAACGCGTACGGTGTGGCGAGCACGATCGCCTGCGGGCTGGTCAGCCCGAGCCGCGCTATGAGCTCCCGGTGCGCCGTGACCATGGTCGGGCTGGTCTCGCCGGACCCGATGATCGCCAGCACACGTACCGTAGCCACCGCCGCCGCGACCTCCTTTGCCGCTTCCTGAGCCCAGGCCGCACTATTCACTACGTTGCCACAATTACGCCGGTTCACCCAGCAGGCAGGTGCACAGAGTAAGCATTCTGCTACCTGGACGAACAGCCAGTAGCGCGCTCCCACCCGCCGACCTCCCGCCGACCTGCTGCCGGACGCCATGAAACCGGGAATTCGCGGCGTCAGAACGCGCTGGATCCGGGGTTTCATGGCGTTCCAACTGGCCCGGCGCACCCGGGCTGTGAGGCTGATGGTGGCGGAGTGGCTGGTGTTGCTAGCGGGGTTACTCCGGCTGGCGGTCGGGGACGAGCTTCCAGGGGGCGCCGGGCTTAAGGCCCCAGGCCGCGGCCGCGAAGGCGGTCAGCACGAACAGCAGGAACGTGATGACGTGCACGCTGGTGCAGTACAGGCAGATGCTTCCGATGGTGAACAGCTCGGCGTAGACCAGGTAGAGCACGAAGCCGATGCCGACCACCAGCGACGCTATCCGGACGAGGTGGACCTCGCGCCGCGACGCCCGCCACGCCCACGGGCTCATGATGGCCACGCAGAACACGAAGAAGGCCAGCCCGAGCACTGCGACCGGGATCCCGAACACGTAGGACTGCGGGCTCGTGGTCACCTTGGTGCAGTTCACCAGGCCCGATTCCGAGCAGCCGGCCAGCGCCGACTCGGTGAAGTGAGCGATGGTCAGGTAGATCGACACGCCCAGCCCGGCCAGGGCCAGCACGAAGGTGGCGATCTGCAGCCAGGGCGCGGGCCCGCGCTCCGCGGGCTCGTCCCTGACCTCTATCGTCCGCGGCCCGCGTGCGGCCGCACCGTTCCGCGGACGATCACGGTCCCTGGTCGCGGTGCCGCCAGGCTTCGCGCTGCCGCCAGGCTTCGCGGGCCCGCCGCGGGCCGGGCTCGCGTTCTTGACCGCGGTGCCGCCGCTGGCCCCGTTCCTGGCCGCGCCGGTCCGAGCGCCGGCCTGAGCCGCGGCCCGGGCGTTGCGGGCGCGGCTTGACTTCGAAGCGGTCATCGCGAGCTTCGCCTCCGGTGATGTCACGGACTGGAGCTGTGCGCGCGGTCCGCGGATCCTCAGCGCGGCCGGCACCTGACGCCAGATTGTACCGCGCCGGTCCCCGCACCAATCCTGAGCGTTAGCTCAGGATTTACAGACTCTTCTCCAGAGACTGGACCGTGGCGGTGCAGGCGCTGGCCGGCTGGTTGCCGGTCATCTTGCAGATGGCGGCCGTGATGTGGTTGGCCGTCCCGTTGATGGCCTTGGCCACCGCGCTGTCCGGGTTGTTCAGGTCGGCCGCGATCTGGTCCCACTTCAGCCCGGAGAGAGTCGTCGCGTCGTAGCTGGCCCCGATGCTCAGGTACTTGCCGCCGAAGTAGATGAACGGGATCGCGCCGGCCTGGTCGGACGAGGCGACGTACGGCGGGGCGTCGTACTTGGTGAGCAGCGCCTGCTGGGCCTTGGTCGGCGTCTGCAGGGTCGTGTAGCCACCGGTCGACGGGTCCGGGATGTTGGTCTGCATCTCGACCGGGGTGAACGTCAGGTACTTGCTGGTGTACGAGGAGCCGTGGAACGTGAACGTCGAGATATTGGACGGCGTGTCCGTGGTCGAGGAGTGCACGGTACTCAGCCCGGAGAAGGTGCCGAACCGGCTCAGGGCCACGATCATCGACCAGCGCTCGGCCGCGCAGTACGGGCAGTACTCGGCGCCCATGTACAGCATCTCGGGCTTACCGCCGGAGGTCAGGGGAGTACCGCCGTTGACGGGTTGGATCTTGCCGGTGAACGAGCCGCTGCCGACCTTGTCCAGCGTGCTGGCCGGGACGTTCGTGACCTTGGACACCACGCTGGCCAGGGCCGCACCCGTGGGGCCGTTCGACGAGTTGGTCGCCGGCTTGTTGTTCGCCTTGATCACGATGAAGGCCACCACGACCGCTATCACGGCGATGATGCTGCCCGACGCGATGAGAATCCGCCGGCGCTGCTCGGCGCGACGTTCGGCCGCGCGCTGGGCGGCGATCTTCTCCCGGCGGGTGGCGTCGACCTTGGTCCTGCTTGCCTTGCCCATGCTCGCTTCGTCCAACCCTTGCGTCAGCCAGCTGGCGGTCTGGCCGCGTGCTGCTGGTTCCAAGCCTGCGCCGGCGCGCAGGAGTAGTCCGTTGTCCCGGGTACCGGGCTCTATGTTAGGCGCTCCACCGTACTGGCGCGCCCGCGCTCGGCGACTCGGCCGCCGCCGCCCGCGGGCCGGCCGGGCCAGTGTCCTGTTTGCCCGGAGTGGGCCGGAAAGGCCAGAAAGTAGAGTAACGGCCAATAAAGCCTGACGATTCTATAAAGGCCGCTCAGTTGATCATTGAAGCCGGATACGGCTAGACCGTGGCCGGCTGCTCGGCTGACACGGGGCCGGCACCAAGGGGGCCGGCCCCCACGGCAGGTGTGAGGGGGGTGCCGTGGGGGCCGGCGGCTCCGGGTCGCGTACCCGGAAGCTTCAGCCGGCGGCGCCGGGCCGAACGGGCGAGCGAACTGCGAACCCCGGCCGGGTCGGCGCGCGGCCCAGTTCGTGGTGGACCGCTCGCGCGATCGAAGTGATTGCGGCGGCGTCCATTGAGCCTCAGGAGTCCCCGTAACACGGCCAGTAACAACGGTCCCGGCCGTTAACCATCATTCCCCAGCCTCCCCGCATCTTGTGCGCTTCCGGCGCGCCCGACCTGCAGGGGCTGGATGTCAGGCCCACGCCGCGGGCGCCCTCATGGCGCGCGATCAACTATGAAAGGGCGGTCTCTATACGATCTAGATTTTTTCTGGAGGACCAGCCCAAATCACTGTAACCTTGATAAGAAGCTCCGGCCCTGGAGGGGGGGCGGGCCTTCGGGTCTGAAGGGTTATCTGGCGAGCGGAAGGATCGGCGAAGCCGTGGCGTTGCGCGTCGGCGTGCTTGGTCCCGTAATGGCCTGGTATGGCGACCAGGAACTACCGGTGGGGCAGCCCAGGCAGCAAGCTGTCCTCGGCATCCTAGCGATGCGGGCCAACCGGGTGATCTCCCGGGGTGAGCTCGTCGATGCCGTCTGGGGGCAGGATCCCCCGGCCAGCGCCGAGGGCGGCATCTACACCTACGTGGCCGGCCTGCGGCGGGTCATCGAGCCCAACCGGTCGCTGCGCGGTCCGGGGCGTGTCCTGGTCTCGTCCGGGGCCGGCTACGTGCTGCACCTGGTGCCGGGACAGCCGGACGCGGTCGCCTTCGAGCAGGATCTGGGCCGGGCCCGCCAGCTGCGCAAGGCGGGCGACGCGGCCGGCGCGGTGTCCGCGCTCAACTCCGCGCTCTCGTTGTGGCGTGGCATCGCCTTCGCCGGGGTCCCCGGGCCGTTCGCGGAAACCGAGCGGGTCAGGCTCGGCGAGCTGCGCTCCGCCGCCGCCGAAGAGCGCGCCGACGTGCTGCTGGCGGTTGGCCGGCACGAGGAGGTCGTGCCCGACCTGACCGCGATGGTGGCCGACCACCCGCTGCGCGAGCGGATGCGCGGGCTGCTGATGGTCGCGCTGTACCGCTGCGGGCGGCAGGCCGAGGCGCTGCGGGTATACGCCGAGGGCCGCCGGGTGCTGGCCGAGGAACTCGGCATCGACCCGGGCAGCGACCTGTCCCGCATCCACCAGCAGGTACTGACCATGGATCCGGCCCTTTCGGTCCCGAACGGCCTGGCTATCCGCGGTGCCGGCGGGACCGCGCCGTCCGACGAGGACGCGGTCGCGGGCACCGGGCCAGCGCCCGACGGCGGACAGCGCCGGCCCAGGCCCGAGGACAGGACCACGCCGGTGCCAGCCCAGCTGCCGCTGGACGCGCCGGGTTTCTCCGGCCGCCGTGAAGAGCTCAGCATCCTGCGGGCGATGCTGCCCGCCGAGCCCGGCCAGCAGGACCCCAGCCAGCAGGACTCAGGCCAGACGGTCCCGATCGTGATCCTCTCCGGCACCGCGGGAACCGGGAAGACCGCGCTCGCCATCAGGTTCGGCCACCAGGTGGCCAAGCGGTTCCCCGGCGGCCAGCTCTACGTCAACCTGCGCGGTCTCGACCCGGCCACCCCGCCGATGGAGCCGGCCGAGGCGCTGCGCTTGTTCCTCGATGCGCTGGGCGTGCCGCCGTACCGGATCCCGGCCGACACCGAGGGCCGTTCCGCGCTGTTCCGCAGCCTGCTCGACGACAGGCAGATGCTGATCGTCCTGGACAACGCGCGCAACGTCGCCCAGGTGCGGCCGCTGCTGCCCGGTGCGCCGGGCTCGCTGGTCGTGGTGACCACCCGCAACGAGCTGACCGGGCTGGTCGCGGCCGAAGGCGCGGTTCCGCTCACCCTCGACGTGCTCGGCGACGTCGAGGCGCACGAGATGCTCGCCCGCCGGCTCGGCCGGGCTCGCGTCGCGGCCGAATCCGGTGCCGCGGACGAGATCATCGCCGCCTGCGCCCGCCTCCCGCTGGCCCTGAGCATCGCGGTCGGCCGGGCCGCGGGGCGGCCCAAGCGCCCGCTGACCGAGCTCGCCGCCGAGCTCCACGACGCGCGGGGCAGGCTCGACGCATTGGAGGCCGGCGACGCGGTGACCAACGTGCGGGCCGTGCTCTCCTGGTCCTACGACCAGCTCTCCGAGCCCGCGGCGCGGATGTTCCGCCTGCTCGGCGTGCACCCGGGCCCGGACATCTCGCTGTCGGCGGCGGCCAGCCTGGCCGGGATGCCGCGGGCCGCCGCGGGCGCCGCGCTGCGCGAGCTGGTTCGGACCCACATGGTGGCCGAGTACCTGCCGGCCCGGTTCACGTTCCACGACCTGCTCCGCGCGTACGCGGCCGACCAGGCCGAACGGCTCGACCCGGAGCCCGAGCGCCGGGCCGCGGCGCACCGGGTGCTGGACCATTACCTGCACACCGCGATGGCGGCCTCCAACCGGTTCAGCCCGTTCCGGTCTCCGCTGCAGCTGGCCGGGCCGCAGCCGGGCGTGCTGCCCGCCGACGTGACGGACAAGGACCAGGCGATGGCCTGGTTCGACGCCGAGGTCCCGGTGCTGCTCGCGCTGATCGCCTTCGCCGACGCCAGCGACTTCGACACCCACGCCTGGCAGATCCCCTGGACGCTCGGCCCGTTCTTCAACCGGCGCGGCCGGTGGCAGGACTACACCGCGACCCAGCGGATCGCGCTGGCCGCGGCCACCCGGCTGGACGACACGCTCGCCCTCGCCCACGCGCACCACCTGCTCGGCCACGTCCAGTCGCAGACCGGCGCCTACGAGGCGGCTGACCCGAACTTCCGGCGGGCGCTCGATGAGTTCCGTGAGCTCGGCGACCGGGCCAACGAGGCCGTGGTGCTCAACGGCCTGGCCGGCATGCTGGAGAAACAGGAACGCTACCCCGAGGCGCTGGCCGTCGCGCTGGACGCGCTGCGGATGCTCAAGGCCGTCGGGCACTGGTGGACCCAGGCCACCCTGGAGAACGGGGTCGGCTGGCTGTACGCGCACCTGGGCCAGTACGACCGGGCGCTGACCCACTGCCAGCGGGCGCTGAGCCTGCACCGTGACTCCGGCCACCGCGGCGGCACCGCCGATACCCTGGACAGCATCGGCTACGTCTACCTGCACCTAGGCGACATCGCCCAGGCCAAGGCGCACTACACCAAGGCGATCGAGGCCTACCGCGAGATCGGAGCGCCGTTCGGCGAGGGGAACTCGCTGAGCGGGCTCGGCGACGCCGTGCTGGCCGAGGGTGACCGGGAGGCCGCCCGGACGGCCTGGCGTGACGCGATCGTCATACTGGACCGGCTCCCGCATCCGCTGGCAGACGAGGTGCGAGCCAAGCTCAGCGGCCTCGGCCCGGGGGGGCACGGGCAGCTGACCGGGGCAGCCACCGCGGCCCGTTAGGTATAAAAGATGGGAACGGGGTTACGGGGATGAGCCCTGCCCGCCTGCGGGACCTGGGCAAGTAGTACGAAAGGTGCGGACTGGCGTGACGACGAAAGCGCTGCTGCTCGAGAACATCCATCCGGATGCGTCGGCGCGGCTGGCCAAGGAGGGCTACCAGGTCGACACGCTGGCCCGCGCATTGGGCGAGGACGAGCTCATCGAGGCCATCGGCGGCGTGAACCTGCTCGGCATCAGGTCGGGGACCCAGATCACCGAGCGCGTCCTGGACGCGGCCCCGGATCTGGTGGCGATCGGAGCCTTCTGCATCGGCGTCAACCAGATCGACGTGGCCGCCGCGAGCCGGCGCGGCGTCGCGGTGTTCAACGCGCCCTTCTCCAACACGCGCAGCGTGGTGGAGCTCGCGCTGGCCGAGATCATTTCCATGGCCCGGCGGCTGCCGGAGAAGAACGCCCAGATGCACGAGGGGCAGTGGGACAAGTCCGCGGCCGGCAGCCACGAGGTACGCGGCCGCAAGATCGGCATCGTGGGCTACGGCAACATCGGCACCCAGCTGTCGGTGCTGGCGGAGAACCTCGGCATGGCCGTGTACTTCTACGACATCGCCGACAAGCTCGCGCTCGGCAACGCGCGGCGCTGCTCCACCCTGACCGAGCTCCTCGAATCGGTGGAGACCGTCACCCTGCACGTGGACGGCCGGGACGGCAACCACGGCTTCTTCGGCGCGGCCGAGTTCGCCGCGATGCGGCCCCGGTCGCTGTTCCTGAACCTGTCCCGCGGCTTCGTGGTCGACCACGCGGCGCTGCGCCGCAACATCGAGTCCGGGCATATCGCCGGCGCCGCGATCGACGTGTTCCCTGAGGAGCCCAAGGGCAAGGGCGACGAGTTCGTCTCCGAGCTGCGCGGGCTGCCGAACGTCATCCTCACCCCGCACATCGGCGGCTCGACCGAGGAGGCCCAGCAGGACATCGGCGAGTTCGTCGCGGGCAAGCTGGCCGACTACATGGCCACCGGGGCCACCTCGCTCAGCGTGAACCTGCCGGAGATCGCGCTGCCCGCGAGCAGCGGCACGCATCGCCTGGTGCACCTGCACCGGAACGTGCCCGGCGTGCTCGCCTCGATCAACCGGGTGCTGGCCGAGCACGGCGTGAACGTCGAGGGCCAGCTGCTGCGGACCAGGGATGACTACGGCTACGTGCTGACCGACATCAGCTCGGAGTACAGCGAGGACGTGCTGGCCGAGCTGAGCACGATGCCCGTCACCATCCGCCTGCGCACCCTCCTCTCGCCCTGAGGGCGGCCAGCCTCACAGCGGCGTGACGTAGGCGCCCGAGATGCCGCCGTCGACCAGGAACGTCGAGGCGGTGATGAACGAGGCGTCGTCGCTGGCCAGGAACGTGACCGCGGCGGCGATCTCCTCTGGCTCGGCGAACCGCCCCATCGGCACGTGGACCAGGCGGCGCTGCGCCCGCTCGGGGTCGGCCGCGAACAGCTCGCGCAGCAGCGGTGTGTTCACCGGCCCCGGGCACAGCGCGTTGACCCGGATGCCCTCGCGGGCGAACTGCACGCCGAGCTCGCGGGACAGCGCGAGCACACCGCCCTTGGACGCGGTGTAGGAGATCTGCGAGGTAGCCGAGCCCATCACCGCGACGAACGAGGCGGTGTTCACGATGGCGCCGCGACCCTGCGCCCGCATGTAGCCGATCGCTTCCTTGCAGCACAGGTAGACCGAGGTCAGGTTGACCTCCTGGACCCGGCGCCAGGCGTCAAGGCCGGTGTCCAGGATCGAGTCGTCGTCGGGCGGGGAAATGCCGGCGTTGTTGAACGCCACGTCGACCGAGCCGAAGGTGGTGTGTGCCGTGCGGAAGGCAGCGGCCACGTCGGCTTCGGACGTCACGTCGGCGTGCACGAACAGGCCGCCCGTCTCCGCCGCGGCCTTCTCCCCGGCCGCGTCGTCGATGTCGACCGCGACCACGTGCGCGCCGTCCGCCGCGAACCGCCGCGCGGCGGCCAGCCCGATTCCGCTGCCGGCCCCGGTGATGACGACGGTCCTGCC
>Ga0207699_10001624_pt1 | contig 10668 bp, 11 predicted proteins | sample LARL51metaG_FD_184344 | JGI IMG/M metagenome (GOLD analysis project Ga0207699, IMG submission 184344) | Corn, switchgrass and miscanthus rhizosphere microbial communities from Kellogg Biological Station, Michigan, USA - LAR L5-1 metaG... | ecosystem: Host-associated > Plants > Roots >...
CCGAAAGATCACATGGGCCCGTTCATTATGAATCCGGAGGGCGTGGGTCGGCTCTTTGGGCCGCTGTCGGCTTTTGCCGATGGACCGTTCTCCGAATTCTACGAACCGATCGAGAGCCCTATTGACAATCCGCTGCATCCGCAACAGACGCACAATCCGGTGGTGAAGCGCTTCAAAACGCCGGACGACAAATACGGAACGCCGAAGGACGGTTATACGGTCGTCTGCACGACCTATCGCCTGACCGAGCTTTATCACTACTGGACGAAGAACAACCCAATGAACGTGCAATTAGTTCCAGAGCCGTTCGTGGAGATTGCCGCGGAAATGGCGCAGGAAATGGGGATCGCCGGCGGTGAGAAAGTAAAAGTGTCAAGCATCCGCGGAGAGTACATCGCAAAAGCGATGGTCACCAAGCGCATCAAGCCGATGATGATCGACGGAAAGAAAGTCTACCAGATCGGCATCCCCATCCATCAGGGCTATCGCGGGATCGCCGAGGACGAAGGCAAGGACGCGCGGACACTGGTGAATCTGCTCACACCGACGGTCTTTGATCCCAACGCTTACACACCAGAATTCAAGGGCTTCCTAGTGAAGCTCGAGAAGGCGTAGAGCGAAGATGAGCCAAGAAATACTACGAATTCAAAAAATCTCTGCACACGCCGGGAGCGTGCCCGGCGAGGGCACGCAGCGCGAATACACCGTTTGCAAACTCATTGACACTACGACATGCATTGGTTGCAAGGCCTGCGAAGTGGCGTGCATGGAGTGGAACGATCTGCCGTTCGGGGAAACCGTTTTCGACAATACCTATCAGACGATGCCGGAAACGCGGTGGAATTATTGGAATTTGATCCTGTTCAACGAGCACGAGAAAGAAGATGGCTCGCTGATGTGGCTGATGCGCAAGAATCAGTGCATGCACTGCGCGGAGCCGGGATGCCTGGCAGCGTGCCCTTCCGACGGCGCAATCGTGCAGTACACGAATGGCATCGTGGATTTTCAGCAGGACAAATGCATTGGCTGCGGGTATTGCATCACCGGCTGCCCATTCAATATTCCGAAATTTAACAGCGAGACCAAGCGCGTGTATAAATGCACTTTGTGCACGGATCGCGTCAGCCAGGGACTTGAACCGGCGTGCATCAAGTCGTGCCCGACCGGCTGCCTGCACTTTGGCAGCAAGGACGACATGAAATACCTGGCGGAACAGCGGGCGAAGCAGTTGCGCGATCACTATAATTTTCCGAATGCAGGTGTTTACGATCCTGCGGGCGTCGGCGGAACCGGCGTGATTTACGTGCTGCATGATGCAACGCAGCCGGAGCTTTATGGCGGATTGCCAAAGGATCCGCGCATTCCGCTGTCCGTGAAACTGTGGAAAGGCCCGCTGAAGTGGCTGGGCAACCTCGCGATGGTGGGCGGCGTGATCGGATTGTTTGTGCATTACCTGCGCTACGGCCCGAAAGAACGTGAAGTAGAAATGAAAGAGCCACACGAGGGAGCAAAGCCATGAGCGAGCACGCGGATCAGATACTTCCTCATGGCCGCGTGCTGCGGTATCCATTTTTCGAGCGCGCCAACCATTGGATCGCGGCGCTTTCTTATATTTATTTATTGCTGACGGGCCTGGCGTTCTGGTCGCCGTGGCTCTTCTGGCTTGCATGGGCAATGGGAGGCCCGCAGATTTCGCGAACCTTGCATCCGTGGGTCGGATTATTTTTCTTCTACGCAGTGATGCGCATGTACGGCTACTGGGCGCCGCAGATGCGCACGACCGAAGTGGACAAGCAGTGGTGGCGTTCGGTCAACCACTACATTCAAAACGAAGACGACAAAATGCCCCCGGCGGGGCGCTACAATGCAGGGCAAAAAGTGCTTTTTTGGAGTTTTTTTTACGCCGCGATCGTTTTGTTGCTGACCGGAGTTGTCTTGTGGTTTCCGGAGTGGATACCGTGGAACTTGCGCTGGCTGCGATATATTTCCGTTTTCTTGCATCCGGTGGCCGCGCTGTTCACGATTGCGAACTTCTTGATTCACATTTATATGAGTGTATTCGCTGAGCGCGGAGCATTCGGCTCCGTAATTAACGGCGACGTCACGCTGGAATTCGCGAAGCGTTATCACCCGGGCTGGTATGAAGAAATCGTACGCCGGGCGAACGCGTCGCGAAAATGACTCCGAAGTATGACGCGCGCATCCGCCGCGCGAAAACCCTGAAAGAAAGTTATCCGTTTGCGGCCGAGATTCTTACGTTCTATGAGCGCATCTGCACGGTGCAGGAGCGACTCTCACAAGAACTGCAGCGAACTCTGCCAGGCGGCGCGGATGGGCTTGCCGGAACTCTTCGTGAACAAATCGAGGTCGACCGGGTATTGCCGTTTGTAAATCGGGCGTTGACCGATCTGGTGGCGCAGTCGCCGGCTCCGCTGGCTGGCTATATCAAAGAATATTTGCGCGGATCGAAGGAGAGCTGGGCGGCCTCGCTGCAGCGTTATGTGTCCGACGGCGGCACCGATGAATCGGCGGACGACTCACGCGAGGAGTTGTTGGCGCGCATCTTAATCGATCCGTACGCGGAATTGCTGGTGGCGAAACAATCTGCTCCAGCGATTGGGCCGGCTGGGAATTTGTGTCCGCAATGCGGAGCGCGGCCGGTGGCGGGAGTTCTTCGCGTCGAGGGAGACGGCGGGAAACGGTTTCTGCTGTGCGCGTTTTGCGCGACGGAGTGGGAATTCCGCAGAATTTACTGCGCGTATTGCGCCGAGGAGCGCGAACAATCGTTGCCGGTATTTGTTGCGGAAAAGTTTCCGCATATTCGCGTGGAAGCGTGCGACACATGCCGCCATTGCATTCGCAGCGTGGATCTGACGAAGGATGGGCACGCGGTGCCGGCGGTAGATGATCTGACCGCGATTCCACTGGCGTTGTGGGCGGAGGAGTATGGCTATGAGCGCATCCACGACAATCTACTGGGGACTTGAAGAACTGTTCGTAGTTGTTGCTGATCAAAAATAAATCCAATTCATTTGCATTCAACTGCGAAGTTGCAGCATGCTACCCGCTCTGTTTCGAGGGGGTGAAATGCGCAATCTTCTTGTGTTTCTTTCCATAACGCTGCTAGCGGCAGTGCACGCGGCATCTCAAACGACGCCAACGGCTGCCGCTGCTAACGCGCTGACTGTCATACGCGCTGGTTCGCTAATCGACGCCACCGGCGACGCTGTTCGCAAGAATCAGCTGATTTTCGTTCGCGGGGAACGAATCGATAAAGTTGTGGACGCTACCGCCGCGATCCCTGACGGAGCAAAAGTGATCGACCTCTCCGCGGCCACGGTTCTGCCGGGACTGATTGATGCGCACACCCATATTTTTTTGTGGGGAGAAAATCCTGAAAAAGGTGGATACGACGCGAACATTCTGAAAGCAGGCATCGCGTTGCGTGCCGCGCGTGCGACCTTTGCCTGCCGCCGCGCGTTGGAACAGGGCTTCACGACGCTGCGCGATGTGGAGACCGAAGGCGCGGGCTACGGTGACGTAGGAATTAAACAAGCGATCGCGGAAGGCACCATTCCCGGGCCGCGCTTGTTTGTCTCGACGCGTGGGATTTCCTCGACGGGCGGTTACAACCTGGAAGGTTACGCGCCGGAATTGCAGATGCCCAAGGGCGTGCAAATTATCGACGGTCCAATCGAAGCACGCAAAGCTGCGCGCGAGCAATTGGATCATGGAGCGGACTGGCTGAAAGTTTATATGACGCACCGGTCGTGGGTGGACAAGCAAGGCAATCTGGTTTCGCAGCCGACGCTTACGGTGGAAGAACTGAAAGCGATCGTGAATGAAGCGCATGGCTGGGGAAAGAAGGTCGCTTGTCACGCATACAACGGCGTGGGATTGCAGCGCGCACTGGATGGCGGTTGCGACTCCATCGAGCACGGACTGGAAATAACGGATGCGCAGATCGCGCAAATGGCGAGGCAGGGGACGTGGTATTGCCCGACGCTTGCGCCATATTACGGCGACTGGGCGCCGGAAAATACAGCGGAAGGCAAGCGCGACCGCAAGCGCGCGGAAGTGCACGGGGCGTCGGTACAGAAAGCGGTGAAAGCGAAAATAAAAATCGTCTACGGCACGGATATCGGCGGAATCGAATGGACCGAACCGATGGCGCAGGAATTTCCGTATTTGACGCAGTTTGGATTGACACCGATGGAGGCAATTCACGCGGCCACTTCGCGAGCGGCGGAGATGTTGGACGAAAAAAGTGAACTGGGAGTGATTGCGCCAAACGCTTATGCGGACATCATCGCGGTCAGCGGCGATCCGCTGAAAGATGTGCAGGAACTCGGCAACGTAAAGTTTGTGATGAAGGGTGGAACAGTTTTCAAGAATGATTTGGCAAAGTAAGGTTGCTTTATGGAAACAATAATCTAGCGGTGCGACAGTCTGGCACTGCGTCGCAGGATTATGCTTCGACGCGGACGCCTTTCCAGAAAGCAATCCGCCCCGTGATTTCCCTTGCCGCGGGCTTGGGATCGGGATAAAACCACGCCGCGTTTTCACTGCGCATTCCGTTTACATCCACGGTGTAATAGTGCGCGGTGCCCTTCCACGGGCAAATCGAAGTGTGCGCGCTTGGTTGCAGGTATTCCTGCTTCACTGCTTCCGCCGGAAAATACCGGTTCCCCTCGATAACCACGCAATCATCGCTTTCAGCGACTACTTTTCCGGCCCAAAGTGCCTTCGCCATAAATCCTCTCCAGTTGCCACCTCTGTTGGATGCTGCAGAGCGGGAAAGGTTTCTAATTCTGCCAGCCGTGCTCGCGTGACTGCGCTTCATCTGCCTGTTTAACGTGGGGCGGCGGGCGTTTGCTACAATTTCCCTATGGATCTTCGCCGCGTGAAGCCTTTAGCGCCTCTACTGCTGTTCATCTTGCTCTTGCCTTTTCTTTTTCGAATACATGCAAACACTCGCGCACCGGGCTCGTCGAATGGAAACGTAAGCCCCAGCGTGGCCGAGCCTTTGGGCGTCGCACCCGATCTGGATGCGCGGCTAGCGAAATTCAAACCGCTCGAAATGCCTTTTAATCGTGCTGGATTCACAGAGCGCGAACAGCAGCTAGTCCACAAGCTTGTGGATGCCGCGAACCACATTGAACAGATTTATTGGCGGCAGAGCGATCCTGACGGATTGCGGCTGTATACGAGGCTGGAAAAGAGCGCCGATCCGCTGGACAAGAAAGTATTGCGGCTGATGAAAATTAACGGCAGCCGCTACGACCTGTTGGACGAGCTGCGCCCGTTTGTGGGAAAAGACGCGGGCCCGCCGGGTCGAGGGCTTTACCCGAGAGACTTGAGCCAAGCCGAAATTGAGAAATACGTCGCTGCGCATCCCGATGAAAAAGCTTCCATGTACAACGAACAATCGGTGGTGAAGCGCGATGATAAGAGGCTGGTGGCGGTTCCCTATCGCATCCAATTCGCCGACTTTTTGAAGCCAGCTGCGGATGACTTGAGAGAGGCTGCAAAGCTCAGCGACGATCCGCAATTCGCCAAATTTTTGAGCCTGCGCGCAGACGCGCTGCTGAGCGACGATTATTATGCAAGCGACCTGGCCTGGCTGGACCTGAAGGAGCCGAAGTTTGATGTGATCCTCGCGCCGTATGAAAGTTACTTAGATAACTTGCTGGGCGTGAGGACGTCGTACGGAGCAGCAGTGCTGGTCCGCAATGAAGAGGAGAGCCGGAAGCTTGCTGTGTTTCAGAAGTATGTGCCGGAGCTGCAAGCCGCTCTGCCGCTTGCGAAAGCCGATCTGCCATCGAAGCGTGGCCACGTGACTCCAATGGAAGTGATGGACGCGCCATTTCGAACCGGCGATTTGCTGCACGGTTATCAATCGGTGGCCGACAATTTACCGAACAACGCGCGCGTGCATGAAGCCAAGGGCAGCAAAAAAATCTTTTTCAAAAATTTTATGGATGCGCGTGTGAATGTGGTGGTTCTGCCGATTGCCAAGCGGCTATTGCGCGAAGATCAAGCCGGGCGAGCGAGTGGCAACGGCTACCTCGCGGGTACCCTGGCACATGAAATCTCTCACGAACTAGGCCCCAATTATTCGCGTACTTCGAGCGGCAAAAAAGATATTCGCGAAGCCATTGGCGGCGACTTTGCGGCTTTGGAAGAAGCGAAAGCCGACGTGGTCGGAATGGTTTGCCTGAAATGGCTGGCGGATCACAATGCGATCGGCAAGCAAGAACTGGATGTCGATTACATCTCCTATGTTGCGGGAAATCTCCGCACCATTCGTTTTGGTATCGCGGAACCGCATGCGCGCGGCGAGATGATGGAGTTTAATTTTCTGTTGGAGCGCGGCGCCGTGACCTACGACGATGCGACGGGGCGCTACGCCGTGGTGCTGGAGGAAATGCCCGCCGCGCTCGCCGCGCTTGCAAAAGAATTGCTCGAGCAGGAAGCTACTGGAAACCGCGCCCGCGCCGCGGCTTGGTTTGCAAAGTACGCGCTATTACCGGATCACCTGAAGAAAGCTTTTGAAAAGGTTTCCGACATTCCCGTGGATATTCAGCCGATCTATTCCTTCCCAGAGGAGATTCGATGAGCCAACAGAACTTTTCCAATCACACCAAGTTCGTTCCCATGTTTCATTTTTTCGTAGTGCCGGTACTAGTGGTCAACGTGGTGATGCATTGTTATTGGTTATTTAAGTCGTTTTCCGCAACTCCAGGCGTCATTCTTGCAGCGTTCATCGGTGTCTTATCGGCGATTGCGATGGTGGTGCTGGCGTTTTTGGCACGGCTTTTTGCGCTGGGAGTACAGGATCGCGTGATCCGGCTGGAAGAGAAAATACGCTACGAGAAACTGTTGCCTGCAGATTTGAAGCCGCGCTTCGGAGAATTCACGATAAACCAATTGGTCTCGCTGCGCTTCGCAAGCGATGCGGAGCTTCCCGCACTCGCCAGGACCGTGTTGGATGACAAAGTAAATGATCGGAAAACCATCAAGCAGATGGTGCAAAACTGGCGCGCGGACTACCAGCGAGTTTGATCGGCTTTACAAAATGCTGCGAACGACGCCGCCCTCGGCGCTCACCGCCGCCCCATTGATTCCTGCCGATTGCGTGCTGGCTACGAAGGCAACAATGGCAGCCACTTCGTCCGGAGTCTCGAATCGCCTCAGTAAGGAACTGGGCCGCGCCTTTTCAAAAAATTCCTTCTCCACTTGTTCCTTCGCAATGCCCTGCTGCAGGGCCATCGATTGCACGAAATCGCCTACGCCTTCGGACGCTGTGGGGCCCACCAGTATCGAGTTTGACGTTACGTTGGTGCCCGCGATCGATTCCGCCACACCGCGCGCAATAGCAATCTGCGCGGTCTTGGTCATTCCGTAGTGCACCATTTCGCTGGGAATTTGCTGGCCGGATTCGCTGGAGATAAAGATCACGCGTCCCCAATTCTTGCGCACCATGCCGGGAAGAAAATGCCGTGTCAATCGAACGCCGCTCAATACGTTAACCTCGTAAAAGCGCAGCCACTCTTCATCGGAAATTTCCAGAAAGGGCCTAACCTCAAAAATTCCGAGATTGTTGACAAGAATGTCCGCAGCGGGAACCTGCTCGATCAATTTTTTGACTCCCGCAGCCGTACCCAAATCGGCGGCGACTTCCTGCACTTCCGCGCCGCGCGTTTCCAAGCGAATACTTTCCGCCGCGGCAGAAACGCGCTTTTCCGTACGCCCGTTGATGACGATGCGCGCGCCCTCGCGAGCAAGTGTCTTGGCAATCGCAAACCCGATGCCTGCGGTCGAACCAGACACCACGGCCAGCTTGCCTCTCAGCCCTAAGTCCATTTTGCTTCTCCTTGGAATTGGCTAGCGCGCCGAAGCTGCCGCGCCTGCTCCCTCAATTTCCGCAATCTCTTCCGCCGTCAATTTCAAATCTGCGGCGCGCATTACGCCTTCAGCCTGTTTGGCATTGCGCGCACCCACAATCGCGCCGGTGATCGCGGGATTATGCAGCACCCATGCGATGGCGACTTCACCGGGACTGCGCCCATGCCGCGCGCCAATCCTGCGCAGCCGCTCGACCAGCTCGATATTTTTCGAAAGCTTGGGCTCCTGGAACTCCGGATTGCGGCTGCGAAAGTCGTCTGCCGGCAAAGCTGCTGCGCGCTCACGCGTCATCGCGCCGGTCAATAAGCCGGAGGCCATGGGCGCATAGCTGATTACGCCGATTTCGTTCTTCAAGCAATACGGCAAAATACCTTGCTCCACTTGCCTGCGCACAAGGGAATAGGGCGGCTGGTTTGAAGTGACAGGAGCAATCTTCGCCGCGCGTTCCATCTGGGAAACATCAAAATTGGAAACGCCAATCCAACGCACCTTGCCTTGTTTTTTCAAGTCGCTCATCGCCTGCCAGGCTTCTTCGAGCTTTGGCCCATTGTCGCTGGGCGGCCAGTGCATCTGATACAGGTCGATTACATCGGTCTGCAGGCGGCGCAAGCTGTCCTCGCACTCCTGGCGAATCGAAGAGGAGGAATGATCGGGTTGCACTTTGCGATTTTCGTCCCAGCGCAGAGTGCATTTTGTGAAAACGTAGGGCCGCTTGCCTTTCCATTGTTTCAGCGCCGTGGCCACAACTTCTTCCGAGTGTCCCGTACCGTAAACTGCCGCGGTGTCAATCCAGTTGATACCCAATTCCAGCGAGCGATGAATTGCTCCAATTGAGTCCGCATCGTCCTGCGGTCCCCAGGCGAATTCCCATCCGCCGCCACCGATCGCCCAGGCTCCGTAGCCTACCCACGTCAACTGCAAATCAGAGTTACCCAGTTTTTCGGTTTCCATAACAAGTCCTCATTCATGTAAATGGCTGTGGCTTAGTTTTACTTTGCTTTGGATGAGCAATGCCAGAGAAAAGATAGAGGAACTTTGCAGAAACCGGGAGCAATTTCAGTTGGCAGTGAAGGCCGCGTCCCAGGAAGTGGACTCGCCGTCCGGATTGGAAACGACAACCCGCTGGGTACCTGCGGGTAGCGACGGCGCAGTGATCTTTATCGTGTCGATATCCACAAACGTTACCGTTGCCGTTTTTGCGCCGATGGATACACTCGCGCCGCTCTGAAAGCCGCTACCACGGATGGTGAGTGTCGCTCCACTGGTGTCGATGGCGGCAATTTGTTCCGTGGGTTGTTCCACCCACACGGTTCTGCGGTCCGGCGAAAGATCCGCGCTACTGGCTCCGGCGACATCCACGGAGCCAACTCGCGAGCCGTCCAGCGTTGAAAATATTTCCACGCGATTGCGCGCTCGATTGGCTACGATCAGATGACGGTTCGCGGCGTCGTATACCATGTGCCGACGATGCGGCTCGCCGGCTGGAACGTCCAAACGCGCTTGCGCATCCGTGAGGGCATACATTGTGCGAGAAGCGATCGTCGCTACGCCGCTCTGAACTGTCAGCGCGATGTTGCCTGAGTGCGACCGACCGCTGCTAGCCGCTTGCACGCTGATGGAAGCTGTCCCTGGGGTGGCGGTCGCCGCTGCTCCAATCAGGAGCGCCGCAGATCCGCCCTTTGCCACCGTGAACGAACTTTGCGGACTTGAACTGACGCCGGAATTGCGCTTAATGAGATTTGCACATCGCCGGAAAATCCGAGCAGCGCCTGAATGATACGGATTTGTATGCTGGAACGGGTTGTGCCCTGGCTAATCGTCGCGGAGGCGGGAGAAATACTCAGTGCAAAATCGGGCGACGGTGGAGGTGGAGGCGATTGGACCGGTGCCGATGTTCCGCCACCGCAACCGGCAATGCTGGTGATTGCGGACAGCGTACAGCCAGTAAGCACTGCGCGCAAAAGTCCTTTTCGCGTGGTGAATAGTCGCGGCCAGCTGCCCGGCCGCGATCCTAAGATCGAGTTGCCCGTGGAACATACATGCGAGAATCGTTCTGGGGTAAGGGGGAATCAAACCAGGACGATGGCGCGTCTCGCTAGCGTGTGCCGAGCAGGGTCGAAAATCACCTTCTGCTGGATTACTCGACTGCGGATTCTCTAGTTCGACGCGGTAGCAGAGGGTTCGGAGTTGCCGGATCATTCTCGCAGTGCGTGCTTGCCTCGACTGTTTAGTAACCGCTGGGCCATGTTCTTGGTAACGGACTCCCTGATGCAGGATCATCCAGATCAGCCGACACTGTCGATGGGCAATCGCCCCGATAGCTTGATTATGTCCCAGGCGCGGGACGGAACGGCGATAGGCAATCTCGAAGATACTTCCTTTGACCTTTACGGCGGCGTTGGCCGCTTGGTTGAGAACACGCCGCATGTGGCAGTTGCAAAGAAACGGCGCGGAGCAACTCCGCGCCGTCGTAACTCAAGGCCGAGCAAAAAATCAATTTCTTAAATGCTCTTAGGGCCGGTGGTCGCGGGAGCCGTGGCGTTCGAAGACTTCGAGAACGCGCTGCTGGTTTCCTTCTCAGAGCTTTTGTCGATTTCGATCGAGCCCTTGAAGTAGGCGCCGTCCTCGATCATGATGCGCGCCGTGGTCAAGTCGCCGTTCACCGAACCGTCTTTCTTGATCTCGATCCGGTCTTTCGCGCGAAGATTGCCCTTCACCGTGCCGTACACTACCACCTCGCGGGCGATAATGTCGGCAGTT
>Ga0207699_10001630_pt1 | contig 10636 bp, 10 predicted proteins | sample LARL51metaG_FD_184344 | JGI IMG/M metagenome (GOLD analysis project Ga0207699, IMG submission 184344) | Corn, switchgrass and miscanthus rhizosphere microbial communities from Kellogg Biological Station, Michigan, USA - LAR L5-1 metaG... | ecosystem: Host-associated > Plants > Roots >...
TAGCCCGCCCGGTACAGGACCTGAACTGGCTTATCACGAACTTCGTCGAGCGAGTCGCGTCTGTCGCGCACGCGATTGTCGTTTCGGCTGATGGTCTTCCCATGGCATTCTCGAACGGCTTCCCGCCGGACCGCGTGGACCAGCTCGCAGCGGTCACCTCGGGGCTGACCAGCCTGACGCAGGGTGCCGCGCGGGTCTTCGAGGGCGGCCCGGTCAGCCAGACGGTCGTGGAGATGGAGCGCGGTCTGCTGCTCGTGATGGCAATCAGCGATGGATCGAGCCTCGCGGTCCTGGCGGCAGCTGATTGCGACATGGGCTTGGTGGCCTATGAGATGGCGCTGCTCGTGGAGCGGGTGGGGCGCGCGCTCACCCCGGACATGCGCGGCGTGCTTCGGTCGGAGGGTAGCAGGTAGTGACTGGAGAGGCTCGTGGTCGGCCCCGGCCCGGATGAGTGGCCGCCGGCCAGTGGACGCGGATCCCCGAATGGAATGGGCCCGGCAGGCCCCGACAATCCCGGGAGTTCCCTCGTCCGGCCGTACGCGGTTACTGGTGGGCGCACCAAGCCCCGGTATCAGCTTCAGATCGAGGCGATGGTCGCCGCCTCTCACTACGAGGCGCGCGATCTGTCAGTTCTCAGTCCTGAGTGTCAGGCGATCCTGGGCTTCTGCCGGGACTGGCGCTCGGTGGCAGAAATATCGGCAGTGCTCAGGATGCCGTTGGGTGTTGCCCGTGTCCTCATCGCCGATATGGCGGTAGAGGGACTGGTCCGGGTCCATCAGCTCGACCACGCCCAGGGCCGCCCGGATCTCAACCTGCTCGAAAGGGTACTCAGTGGACTTCGCAAGCTCTAGGCCCGCCCGGAGTACTACGGGCGAGACTGCGATGACGTCGGTCAAGATCGTCGTCGCAGGCGGTTTCGGCGTGGGCAAGACCACTTTCGTCGGGTCGGTTTCCGAGATCACTCCGCTGACCACCGAGGCGGTCATGACCGCCGCGAGCGCCGAGGTCGACGACCTGTCGCACGTGCCCGACAAGACGACCACCACCGTGGCCATGGACTTCGGCCGGGTGACCCTGGACGCCGGGCTCATCCTGTACCTGTTCGGCACGCCTGGCCAGCACCGGTTCTGGTTCATGTGGGACGACCTCATCCAGGGCGCCATCGGAGCGGTCGTGCTGGTCGACACCAGGCGGCTCGCCGACTCCTTCCCGGCGGTCGACTACTTCGAGACGGCCGGACTGCCCTTCATCGTCGCGATCAACGGCTTCCACGGCGAGTTCCCGCACACCATGCAGGACGTCCAGGAGGCCCTGTCGGTCAGCCCGAACGTGCCGATCGTGGAGTGTGACGCTCGCGGCCGGGCGTCCACCAAGGCGACGCTGATTGCGCTGGTCGAGCACGCGATGACCATGCAGATGAGCATGCGGTAACGACGCAGGGTGCTCGTCGGCGGAGCGTGGCTGCGGTAGGGTGCACGCGCGCCAGCATGCGTGCACGGGGCGGTAGCTCAGCCGGTTAGAGCAGCGGACTCATAATCCGTCGGTCGTGGGTTCGAGCCCCACCCGCCCCACTCAATAAAGGCGCAGATCAGGCCCTGTGACCTGCGGAAACGCTAGACACTCGTAATCTTTGATTCTGCGCGGCTATGCGGCTATGTGCGGGCAAAGGCGGTCAGATGCAGGTCGCTGTGCCGAATACGTGCCGAAGATCATCGCGGCGGGCGGGTTTTGAAGGATAGTCGGTAGCCGATACTCAGACCGTGGCACCGGAAACAGCCGTGGTCATCGTCATCGTCGCCCTGCTCGTCGGCTGGTACGGCCGGATGTGGCGCGAACGGGAGGGCGACCGCAGCGTCACGCGGACCCGCGCCGGCAATGCGAGGAAAGCCGTCTGGCATGCTCGCTGGGTCATCGTGGTCATGGGGATCGTCGTCCTGGCCATTATCGACGTGTTACTGCACAGCGGCGGTCGGTGAGGCGCGGCTGGCCTGCCTTTTATCACGTCAGTCCTGGAGCAGCGCTTCGCTGATCCTGCGCTTGGCGAGCTCGTCCTGGCCCGCGACGCATTTGGCGTAGATCCGCAGTAGCACGTCCACGCTGTGCCCGGCCCACTCGGCTACCTGGGTGGCGTAGACGCCACCGTTCAGCCACGTGGACAGGCAGGCATGCCGCAGGTCGTATGGCCGCCGGGCGAGCGGCGAGGCTTGCTCTGCTTCAGTCAGGGCCACCTGGCGCGCTTTGGTCCAGGCGCGTCTGTAGGTGATGGTGGGTAGCTCGCCGCCCCGGACGCCATCGAAGAGGCGGCCGTCGGGAGCTGTAGCGAACTTGGCGAGGTGATTGCGTAGGAGTCGTGTCAGCTCGGGATGGGTCGGCACGATGCGGCTGTCTCCCTCCGCCCGGTGCTTGAGCTGCCGGGTTTCTCGCGGGCTCCCGTCATCGGTCCACTCGCTGCCCGCTTCGGGCGTGGCGCTGCGAAGGTGAAGCTCGCCCCAGTCTTCCTCGTCTGGAGGGTCGCGCCACTGCTGGCTGTCCTCGTCCCAGGCCTGGGGCGGCAGGATGATGTTGTCTCTGCCGAGGTTGATGGCTTCCTCCGGCCGGAGCCCGGCGTAGTACATCACTGCGAACAAGGCGACGAGCCGCGGCCCACTCGGCTGCTGGCTGCGTACTCCGTCCAGTAGCGCCCGGGCCTGGCGCGGGTTCACGACACTTCGCCGGTCCACCTGGCTGGATACCTTGGGCGCCGTCCACTTGAGCACCCGGACCGGATTCGTCTCAAGGAGGCCCAGTTCGATCGCGTAGTCCATGGCGTTGGCCAGGATCGTGCGGTGACGGCGAGCGGTGCTGGCGGCGGCAGGCTTCCCGTCGAGCCTCTCGGTGGCCTGTTGGAGCACCCGCCGGGCGGTCGCAGGTTCGGCCAGTGCGGACAACGGAGCGCTATTGCGGGCGACCCACGCGAGAACCTCGGCCACGTCGGCGGGCGGCTCGGCACGTTGCTTGGTGTTGAATCCCTATCGCACGAGCGCCCGCCGGATGCTCGCATCATCTGGTCGGCCATGGGCCTCGGCCAGCATGGCGGGCGTCGCCGCTGTGAGCACGCGGGCGATGTCCTTGCGGTACTTGGCGGAGGCTTGCTTCCACTTCATGTCCGTATAAGTGCAGGCGAATTCGTACCAGGTCGTCTGGGTTTTCTCACGCTCCCAGGCTGTCGGCCTGCCGGTGGCCATGCTGAACGCCTCGCCTTTCCGGGCCGCGGTCAGTAGGGCGCTGCGGAAGCTGTCGGCTTGCGCCACGGTGCGGAAAGCCTCTTTCCACAGCCTGCCGCCGACCTTCCACCGGACCCAGTACGTGGTCACCTGGCGGCCCTTGTAGACCTCGGTGCGGTAGACACGCGCGTCGTAGGTCGTGGCGTCATTCATCGCGCGGCCTCCTCGCGTGCGGCCAGCCAGCGCTGGTATTCGGATCGCCGGATGCGCAGGCTGCCGTTCGGCAGCGTGATGCACTTGGGCGCCTTGCCCTTCGCCCGCCATTCGTAGAACGTCCGGCGGCTGACATCGAGATCGGTGCACACCTCCGTGATGGTGAGCTTGTCCCGCTCCCGGGCACCGCGGACTTGATCCGCGCTAGCCATGACGATGCCTCGCAGTCGCAACGCCGCGCCAGTCATCCGGCGCGGACCGCCGAACCGACCGGCACAGCCGCTTGTCCATCGTGACTCTCCTTCCGTGGGGATGGGCAGCAGAGGGATCCTCGCCGGGACGCATCATCGTTGGCGGCGGGGGTGCTGGCCCCGCCGACGCGTTCCGCAACAGTTGGCCCCTGCTTGCCCTGGGTCACCCAGGAAGCAGATGTCTGGCGCTTGCTTCAGGCGATGGGGGAGTGGACGGGGACGATACCCCGCAGGTAAGCACGTCCCATAACGGGACGGCGATCTTGAACTTGCCGGTGCCTCTGGGCTCTCAGCCCGGCACCTTCGGCGGCTCTCTCCTGGCTCCGGTATCCACTGTGCAGCCGATGTCCGCCAGATGCAAACACCGGCGGCTCGCGTCGCCCAGGTCGCGAGAGTCCGCAGGAGACCGCAGGCGTCCATTACTGTCCACCAGAGATCATCCGGTTCAAGAATGTGACTCAAGTCACATGCGAAGAGGGCGACAGGGCCCATCTGCAGTGCCGACCGCCAGTCGGCAGGGGAGCAAGAGACTGACAACTCGGGTTGTCATACCTCGCCCGCATCCTGGATCGCGTGGGACGAGCAAAGCGCCGATCGAGCCCGAGAGCCAAGCGAGCGCCGAATCGGCGGCAACAGACGCCAGCGCAGCCGCCAGGCCAAGCACAGGCGGCTTCCAGGATGCATGCCGCCCAGGTGCTAGAGCAGATGGAGCGCACCCGGATTGCGCAGCAGAGAGCAGAAGCGGCGCTCGCGAAGCTGGTCGACCAGGCTGTTGGCCTAGGCATCGGGTGGCCAGAGATCGCCGCCCGGCTGGGTGTGACCAGGCAGGCGGCCCGTCAGCACTACCAACGCCGCCATCGTGGCAGCGTGACTGCTCAGGAGCGACGCAGCTGACCATCGGCAAGAGCAGCCAATGTCAAAGATCAAGTGGCGCTGACAACATCTGTTGCCGGGCTCCTACAGGCCAGCAACGCTGTCCGATTCGCCGCCTGGCCAGCGGAAACGGCCGTGAGCACGGCGTCGACAACGGATCTTGCCCGATTTGGTGATAACTATCTCTACGTCTTCAAGGGCACGCCTTCGGCGCGCCGGGTCGTCCGGCCCGGCGGAGGCTCCCGGGCAAGAGCGCGAGAGCACCGAGAGGGAGCATGAGACAGGCGAGGGTTCCCGCCGTAGACGGTCGGCGTTGACGGGGAGTCTCGCCGCCGGGGGGCGGCAGTGTAGCCCGCTGCCTTAGCGTTGGGGACGCACGGCGCGGGCGACTGCCGCCGCGCCGTTACCCCGGACCCCGCCGCCAGCCCGGCCACCCGCCGTCACGCATCTCCGGTGGCCGCGCCTGCAAGTGCTGCCGAGTTGTCCTCCCGCGCCGGACATGCTGTCGCCGCGAAAGCTCCCGGTCAAGGGCACGGCCTACGGCCGCGTCCCTCCGCTTTGCTCCGGGCAGACCCTTGACAGCGACCTTCCCCGGCAAGATCCGGCACCTGTCGGGGAGGACGGGAGAAATCCTCGTGTCCGCGCGCCTGACTGTCCGTCGCTGTCACATGCCAGATGACCGGGGCAACCTTGGCGAAAGCCGGTGAACGGGGTTGACCCTGGTTGCTACCGGGGCCACTGTGGTGAGGAGACCGCAAGGATTGCCGGTGGCTGGATCGAGGAGGAATACATGAATGTTTCCGATCAGGTAGACACCCTGCAAAAGCGAGCAGCGGAGCTAAAGAGTTCCTTCGACGCAGCCCGGCGGGAAACTAACGAGCAGGTAAAGGCACGCATCGACCACGCCAAGGCCGATATCGCTGCTCGTGAAGGAGACGTCAAGGAAAAGGCCGGAGAGGCCGCCGACCGTACGCAAAGTCAGTGGCAGTCGATGAAAGCCGACGCAGCGGCCAAGAGGCAGGACATGCAGGACCGCATCGCCCGCAAACGCGACCAGCATGACGTCAAAATGGCAGAAGAAGACGCGGAGGCTGCGGAGTACGACGCCGCCGATGCCCTGGATTACGCCACTTGGGCGGTCGACCAAGCGCAACTGGCCGTCCTTGACGCCATAGACGCCCGTTCCTGGGCTGACGCGCGGGCGGCAGCGTCACCACCGGGCTAAGCATCAGCCGAGGTGCGGCCTGCGCCGCGTGTCACACTGCCGCCATCCGAGGCTGTCTTCATGCTGCAAAGCCCGGCCCCGGCCGTGAGAAGTTGTCGCGAGTTCCGTGCACCCGGCAGGACGGACCGAGCGACTAACTGAGTGACGATCGCCACGGGCTTGCGCGGACCTCCATGGACGTTGACGGACAGTCTCAGCAGGCGAGCCACAAGATGCGCTTGCGTGACGACCCATGAACTTGGCTTCGGGACGAAGAGGCCAGCCAGCGACGCTTCGGCGCCTGAGATGACAGCGGCGAGATGCCCATCCTGGCGGGCCAACCGGGATGTCCGAGATCGCGAGCCACTGGCACACTTTACGGCTCCAGATGCTTACCGCTGTTACAATCGTAATAGCGATCATCAGGATTGTTTGCAGCAATCCATGCAAACAGGCACTAGCAAAGGCTAAGTTATGAAGGAAGTAGGCTACGAATCGAGCTATGCCGAAGACTTCCGCGACATCTCTGCGGCCTATCTGACCCTATGGGATTCTGCAATACTGCAACAGTTGACGCGACTGCAAGACCTTACTGATCCTGAGGGTCATACGGTCGATTTCGTTTTCCTGGTAATCTCATTGCATAATTTTGAACGCGCTCTTCGTCGGCATCGCGATGAGCTGTGGCGCGCCATAGGGACTGGTAAAGGCTCGAAATATAGACGACATGCAGCCGAGTGTGCAGATCGGGCGCTCGAAGTATTTGACGATCGGCTGCCACATATTCGAGATCTGCGCAACATCTTCTCCCATCTTGAAGAATATGCCTATGGCGTTGGTCAGCTACAACGATCTCGCATTCCACTCAGCGTGAAGTGCGGTAGTAGTAATATAGCAGTGGCTGAAGATCCAAACGTCCGATTCGAGCTTGACTTGCCTGCCGTCAAGCTCGCCATGGATGACATACGGGAATGCCTGATTGAGATATTCGCATACTTTGAGCCGTGAGCTTTCGATAGCCACTCCACAAGATCACCGTGCCACCACCCTGCATTCGGTGACTTGGTGACCGCTCGGGACAGATACCGGCACTGAGCAACTACCGCCTGCGGAGCCGTTAGCCCACGCGGCTGACAGGGCACGGAGCTAATGGCTCCAGTACCTGACAGCTACGCGGACTGGCTTCGGCGGCCATCACCAGGTCGCGATGACACCCACAACCGACACCAACGAGCCTGGACGTTGCTGTACACAGGTGGATTCTGGGAGCGCTGCATGCCAGGCCACAGACAGTGCTGGACACCTTGGCCATGCTTTGCAAGCAGGTGCTCGCTCGTAGGGCACTTGCGAGCACTGAGTGTTCGTATCTCCTCACGGCCGGCAAGGACTGTAAGCAATCACGTACTGACGCTTCGTAACTAGATAAAGGCTCAACCAATGCTTTTCATGCGTATGGCAAAGAACCCCCTTTACCAGCAACTGGCCCAGTGCAAGTGTGAAGCAGGCGGGTTCAGCGAGCCGGCTGCATTCGGCAGCCCGGGCGCGATTCAGAGGGGGGCTACCATGAGGCGATTCGCCATGGCGAGGGGAGTTGTCCCGGCGAGGGGGGGGGAAGGATGAGGCGACTGATGCTGTTCGTGCTCGGCTTCGTGGCCGCGCTCGTGCTCGTGCCGAGCGCTGCCGTCGCCGATAGCGCGACGCACACGTACACGCTCGAGATGGACGGTCCGAACTTCGGTACGGCTGCGAATGGCGACATGGTGACGATCACCGGCCACGCCGACTTCTCGGTCAATCCGAAGTCGGCCGAGGGATCGGGCACGTTCACGCATACAAGCAACGGCAGCGTTGTCGGCAGCGGCACCTGGATGGCGGCCGGCCTGCTCGCCTACCAGTCGTACGGCTGCGGGATCGTCCACTTCCCTGAGGGCGACGTCATCCTTCCGCCGGACTTCTGTGGCGGCAAGGTGAAGCTGCGCGTCACGCTGACCACGCCCGTCGGCCAGTTCCCGGCGACCATGACCGTGATCTGCATCATTGGTCCGAACCCGCCCGACAGCGCTTTCGGGGACAAGCGGAGCGAGGGCGCGATGCTCGACGTCCCGGGTGTGATCAACTTCAATCACACTGCCGGCGGCGACAACGTCATCATCCAGACGGGCTAGCTGATCAAGACCGGAGGATAACCCAGACCAGGAGCCGTACAGCAGCGGAGTACAGCAACGTCATGGACTGGGATCGGCCTTGAGAAGCTTCAATCGGCGGCTGACTTGCCCCAACGACCTCGAACGACCTCCGCGCCGAGAGTCGCATCGAGGTGCTCAGAGCGAGCGCAAGCCCTGGGGATGCCAGTCTGGCCATGCTCTGTCAAGGTAATACAGCGGTAAAGCCTCCGCCAAGGGATGGCAAAGGCTAACCGGTGGGCAGGCCGTGGGTAATCCGAGCGCCCGGCTCGCGCGTCATGGTCCCAAGAATTTGTCCGCGGTGAAGCCGTCTCCGCCGGGTGCAGGCTGCGGTCGAGCGCGGGAGTGATTGCGCCTGGCTGGTCGCCAGGCAGGAGGGGGATAAGTCATGCGTGTCCACACCCGCGGCGGCACCGGCGCCGCGCGTGCTGTGCCTGCTCGCCAGCCGGTCTGGCAAGGAGGCACCACCGCGTTCCGCCGGCTGCTCGCGGCTTTGCTTTTCGCCCTTGCGCTGGTGGTGGCGGCGGTAGCCTCGCCTTCGCCGGCCCAGGCAGCAGCCCTGCTGCCGGTGGATCTGGGCACTCTCGGCGGCAGCGAGAGCTTCTCAGCTGCCCAGAACGAGCTCGGCCAGGTCGCTGGCGACAGCATCACCTCCACCGGTGCCCAGCACGCCTTCCTGTGGAGCCGCGCGGCCGGCATGGCCGACCTGGGCAGTCTCGGCGGTCCGGCCACCAACAGCGCTGCCAATGCGGTCAGCAACACCGGCCAGGTCGTTGGCTTCAGCTTCCTTAATGTTCTGATCAGTCATGCCTTCTCCTGGACGCAAAGCGGCGGCATGGTCGACCTGGGCACCCTGGGCGGCGACAGCAGCAGTGCGATAGCAGTCAATGATTTCGGGCAGGTCGCCGGCACGAGCGACACCAGCGACGGCGCGCACCACGCATTCTTGTGGACGCCCGCCGGCGGCATGGTTGACCTGGGTACTCTCGGCGGAGGTTTCAGCTCGGCCGTCGCGGTCAATCTCCATGGGCAGGTGATCGGCAGTAGCACCACGCCGTCAGGCCAGACACACGCGTTCTTGTGGACGCAGAGCGGCGGCATGGTCGACCTGGGCACTCTGGGCGGCGCTATCAGCGGAGCCGCTGCGATCAACATTGGTGGCCAGATAGCCGGTTTCAGCAGCACGGCCGCGGGTGACTTCCACGCGTTCTCATGGACCCGCGGGGCCGGCATGATCGACTTGGGCACTGTGGGCGGCGCCAGCAGCCAACCCGCTGCGATCAACGCTGGTGGCCAGATAGCCGGTGACAGCACCACGGCCGCGGGTGACTTCCACGCGTTCTCATGGACCCGCGGGTCCGGCATGACCGACCTTGGCACTCTCGGCGGCGGCGAAAGCCAAGCGCGTGCGGTTAACGTCCGCGGCCAGGTAGTCGGGCGGAGCAACCCCCCTGGCTCCCCGACGCTGCGCCACGGCGGTAACAGCGACGCTTTCTCCTGGACGCCGCGTACGGGCATGGTCGCCCTGGGGTCGCTCGGCGGCACCCACAACGACGCCGTCGCTGTCAACACCACCGGCCAGGTCGCTGGCCAGAGCGAGACCTCCGCCGGGTCCACGCACGCGGTCATCTGGCTCATCGGGCCCTAGGCCGCTCCACGCATCACATGCAACTCATGCGTGCCAGTTCCGTGCCAGAAACAGTCGACCATAAAGGACAATCGCGAGCATTCACGCGATGTCCGCACAACAGCTGAGCTGCCTGCGCACGATCGGAGGGCCTGGCGGCGACAACCCGATAAGGATGAGGTCGATGGCTCAGCCCTGGGCTGGCGTCCCTGGCTTGATCCGGGGATGGAGACCTGGTTCAGGCGTGGGCATCCTCGTACTGAGAGACGACGGATGCAGGGATGCGTCCTCGCTCGCTGACTTGGATGCCCTGCTGCTTCGCCCACTCGCGCACGGCTGATGAGAAGTGCCGGTCACGACGTGGCCGGCCAGAGCGCCGGGTACCCGTCGCCCTGCGTGCATGCTCGATATAGCGTCCGAAGACCTGGCGCATCTTCGCTGCGTTCTTCTTCGAGAGGTCGATCTCATATGCGGTGCCATCGACACGGAATGCGATCGTCTCGGCCGCGTCCGTACCGTCGATGTCGTCAGTCAGCTCAACTGTGACCCTCTGAGCCACTGTGCCCTCCTTGGCTTGGATGGTAAAGCCAGTGTAAAGGGCGCATGATCAAGAAGGATGTGAGACGCGGTGTCAAAAGCGAGAGACCCGAGCGCCATGTCACGACAGTGGTAGCGCCTCGCTAGTCCACGGCCGTCTTGAGGAAGGGAGCAAGCGTCCAGCCGTAAGCTCTCGCACTCGCCCAGCTCGCCGATGCCAGCCCGCAGCCGTGCAACCCAGGAACTGCCAGTCGTAGTCAGGAGAGCATGATCACAGACCGCAGGGCTGCAGTCCGGGTTGCAGTTCGCTCCGGTACAGCCCAGTTCACCGATGTGCGCGCATTCCGCCTGACCTGCGGCGCGAACGCCCATGAACCCCAGTGAACGCGCCCCGCTCAAGCTTTTAATCCTCGGATTCAGGACGGCGGCCTGATGTAAGCGAGGAGATGCCGGCAGCCCTCTTGTCCTCTGCATGCCTGATCTGAGCAAGCAGATCCGCGGGGTTTTCTGCGCACACCACAAGCGGCGGGCTGGTGCGTGGCCGC
>Ga0207699_10001632_pt1 | contig 10626 bp, 10 predicted proteins | sample LARL51metaG_FD_184344 | JGI IMG/M metagenome (GOLD analysis project Ga0207699, IMG submission 184344) | Corn, switchgrass and miscanthus rhizosphere microbial communities from Kellogg Biological Station, Michigan, USA - LAR L5-1 metaG... | ecosystem: Host-associated > Plants > Roots >...
TCGCACCTCGCCCCTCTCGAGCGTGCGGAGCGCGAACTCGGGGGTGTACAAGTCGATCGCGAGCGCGACGCCACCGCGTAGCCGGGCGATGAAATCGAGCGCCAAGCTACCGAGTGTCATGGTGAGAGTGATGACCGCGGCGGTCGCCGGATTGTCGATGAGTGCGGCGACGGCGATCGCGATCGCGCAGATGAGCGTCGCGCGAAGGAGATGTTCCGAAAGCACGGCGGCGGTTTCCGGAGCAGCCAGCTGACCGCCGTAGCTCCTCCACAGGGCGAGCGCCGCCAGGCCGGGCAGCCATGCGAGCACCCACCCGAGGACAAGCACGAGGAGCTTGATGGCGAGCATCGTACCTAACGACGAAGGAGCCTGGAGCAGCAGCTTGAGCGCGCCACTCTGCTTCTCCGACGAGACCAGGCGAATGGCGACGAACGGATAGAGCAGGCTGGCGACGACGACGTACGCCTGGAATGTCGGAACGACGACGGCGAGCGGGCTGACATCGTGCGCGAGCGGGGCAGGTCCTCCAGCACTGCCGGTCATATCGGCGTGCGACTCCACGGCGGTGATGAAAGCATGGCCGACGAGTGGGCCGAGCACGACGAGCGAGACGAGCCAGGCGCGCGAGCTAGCAAGCTCGCGGCGCTCCTTACCGAATAGCAGGCGCCACGAGCCGGCGTCAGGTGAGCGCAAGAAAAACCTCTTCGAGATCCGCGTTCGGCAGGCCGGCTCGGACACGTAGCTCGTCCACCGTGCCTTCGCCGACGACGCGGCCATCATTCAGGCACACGAGCCGGTCGCATACGCGGACGGCGTCGTGCAGTTGATGGATCGCGAGCAGCAGGGTGCGCCCTGTCGCCGCGATGCTGCGAAACCAGGGCCCGATGTCGCGGACCGCCCGCAGATCCAGGCCGTCGAACGGCTCGTCGAGCAGGATCAGGGGCTGCGGCGTGAGGAGCGCAAGAGCGATGAGCATGCGCTTACGGTGTCCTTTCGAGAGCCTTGCCACACGTAGAGGTCCCAACGGGCCCAAGCCGAGCGCCATCTCGACTTCCTCGACGTCGGCCTCTGTGACACCCTGCAGCGCCGCGGAGAAGCGAAGCGTCCACCCGACGGTCTGCTGCGGCCATGGGAGGATTCCGTCCGGCATGTAGAAGAGCACGTCGCGACGTTCGCAAGGGACGAGCGGCTCGTCACCGCGTACGTGTCCGCCATCGATCGGGAGGAGGCCAGCCAGGCACTCGAGCAGCGTGGTCTTCCCCGCGCCGTTCGGACCGACAAGGCCGAGCACTTCACCGGAGCGAATCGAAAACGAGGCGCCGCGCAGCGCCCAGTAGTCACCGAACCGCTTGGTCAGGAAATGAACGTCCAGCATCTCGCTCCCATTCCCCGCACGCCGGTGCGAGATCCACCCGATTCACCGCGGAGGACGCGGAGTGCGCGCCGCGGAGGGTCGACTAGAGTGGTCTTGCGCGCGAAGATTAGATGTCCACCTCGCTCGAGACGGTAGACCCCAGCAACTTGTGGTCCTCCTCCGCGGCCTTCGCGGCACTCCGCGTCCTTCGCAATTGCTTTGGTGATGCGGGCCACAAGCGCGTAACGAAAACAAATGACAATGACTCGACGCTCCAGCGCTGTACTTCTGATCTGCATGTTGGCCGCCACGAGGACAGGTGCGCAGGGTGATCCCGGTCGCCTAACGCTGCAGCGCATCTTTGCTTCGCGCGACTTCTTCGGCCAGCGTTTCGGCCCCGCGCGCTGGCTCTCGTCCGGGGACGCGTACACGACGCTCGAGCTGGCGGTTGGCGGCGGAACGGACATCGTGCGCTATGACGCCGCGTCGGGCGCGCGCACGGTTCTCGTCCCCGCGGCGCGGCTCGTACCGAACGGCGCGTCGGAGTCGATCGACGTCGAGGATTACGCCTGGTCGCCCGATGGCAGGCGCCTGCTGGTGTTCACGAACTCTCAACGAGTCTGGCGTGAGAACACGCGCGGCGATTATTGGGTGCTCGACCTCGCGGGCTGGCGCCTGCGGAAGCTCGGGGGCGCCGAGGCGAAACCATCGACACTCATGTTCGCGAAGTTCTCTCCCGACGGCGGCCGCGTCGCCTACGTCCGCGACCACAACCTCTACGTCGAGCATCTCGATAGGCCGCCGGCCATCACTCGCCTTACGAGAGACGGCTCGCCGACACGAATCAACGGGACGTTCGACTGGGTGTACGAGGAGGAGTTCTCGATGCGCGACGGCTTTCGCTGGAGTCCCGATGGCCGCCGCATCGCCTACTGGCAGCTCGATGTCGCCGGCGTGAAGGACTTCCTCCTCATCGACGACACTGACTCGCTCTACTCGTTCCCCGTGCCGGTGCAGTACCCCAAGGCGGGAACGACGAACTCCGCGGCACGGGTCGGCGTCGTCAGCGCCGCTGGCGGCAGTACGACCTGGCTCAACATCCCCGGTGACCCCCGCAACAACTACATCGCGCGCATGGAATGGGCGGGCGAATCGACGAATGTTGTGTTGCAACATCTCAATAGACTTCAAAACACGCTCACGCTGTACCTCGGCAACGCCAACACAGGGGCCGTCAAGCCAATTCTCGTCGAGAAGGACAGCGCGTGGGTGGACGTCGTCAACGACCTCCGCTGGATCGACGCCGGCCGCAGCTTCACCTGGGTGAGCGAGCGGGCTGGCTGGCGTCACCTTTACGTTGTCTCAGGCGACGGCTCGACCTCGCGCGACGTGACGCCTGGCGCCTTCGACATCGTCAATCCCGCGTACCTCTTCGGCGAGCCGTTCGTCCTCGGCACCGACGAGAAGGCGGGTACCATCTACTTCACGGCTTCGCCCGACAACCCCACGCAGCTCTACCTCTTTCAGGCTCGCCTCGACGGCCAGGGTACGCCGACGCGCCTAACGCCGACGTCGGAGCGCGGCACGCACTCCTACGACATCGCGCCAGGCGGACACTGGGCGATCCACAGCTGGTCATCGTTCGGAACGCCGCCGGTTGCCGAGCTGATTCGTCTGCCCAGTCACGAGGTTGTGCGCACGCTCGTGGACAACGCCGATCTGAAGGCGCACGTCGCGGCGCTCAGCCGCGGGCCAATGGAGTTCTTCCGGGTCAAAGGGGGCGGTAATGCCGACGCGTACGATCTCGACGGCTGGATGATCAAGCCGCCCGGATTCGATTCGACGAAGAAGTACCCCGTCCTGTTCAACGTCTACGGCGAGCCGGCCGGGCAGACCGTGCAGGACGCCTGGGGTGGCACAGAGTATCTGTGGCACCTGATGCTCGCGCAGGAGGGATACATCGTCGCGAGCGTAGACAATCGGGGTACACCGCCGCCGCGGGGGCGAGCGTGGCGCAAATCGGTGTATCGCAAGATCGGAGTTCTGGCGACGGCGGATCAGACCGCGGCGGCGCGCGCGGTCGGCCAGCGCCCATACGTGGATGCGTCGCGGATCGGCGTGTGGGGTTGGAGTGGCGGCGGTTCGATGACGCTCAACCTGCTCTTTCGCTCGCCCGACGTCTATCGCATGGGCATGGCCGTGGCTCCCGTAACCGACCTTCGATTCTACGACACGATTTACACCGAGCGATACATGGGTCTGCCGCAGTCGAATGCGGAGGACTATCGTCAGGCATCGCCAGTTACCTTCGTGAGTGCACTGCGCGGTGACCTACTGCTGGTCCATGGCTCCGGCGACGACAATGTGCACTATCAGAACAGCGAGACCCTCGTGAATGCGCTGGTCGCCGCGGGAAAGCCGTTTCAGCTGATGGATTACCCGAATCGCACGCACTGCATCTGCGAAGGCCGCGGGACGACAATGCACCTGTATTCGCTGCTGACGCGATATCTGGAGGACCATCTGCCTCGTTGATGGCACCCCAAGCATGCCTCTAGTCTTTCCCTTCGATCCGAACATCGCCCGCGCCTCGACCATCCCGGCGCGGCTGTACAACGATCCTGTCTATCTCGAGTTGGAGCGCGAGCGCGTGTTCGCACACAGCTGGCAGCTCGTCGGGCGCGTCGATGAGGTCGCGGAGAGCGGCCAGTATTTCACCGCCGAGATTGGAAACGACGCGATCGTGATCCTGCGCGACGGATCGACCCTGCGCGGCTTTTACAACATCTGTCTGCATCGCGCTGGGCCGGTGGCGTATGGCTGTGGCAAGCGCAATACGCTGCAGTGCAAATACCACGGCTGGACGTACAAGCTCGACGGTACGCTGTTGCGCGCGCCGGAGATGGACGGCGTCGAGAACTTCCGGCCTAACGACATGCACCTCCTGCCCGTTCAGGTGGCGACATGGGGACCACTCGTCTTCGCGAATCTCGACGGCAAGGCACCGCCCCTTGGCGAGGTGCTGGAGGAGATTCCAAGCCGCGTCGCGCCATTTCGGTGCGAAGAGATGCGCTACGTGCTGCGGAAAGAGTGGGACATCGCCTGCAACTGGAAGGTCTACATTGACAACTATCTCGAGGGCTATCACTTGCCGGTGGTGCATCCCGGGCTGCACAAGGAGCTCGACTACGACCAGTATCGGGTCGAACCGCACCGGTATTTCTCGATCCAGCATGCGCCGTTGAGGCCCGTCCATGGCGGTGCTCGCGATCGTCGTTATGATCCTAACGAGACAGATGTTTCGGAGGCGGTGTATGTCTGGCTCTTCCCCAACGTGATGCTGAACATGTATATGGGGCAGATGCAGACGAACGTCGTACTGCCCCTGAGCCACGACCGCACGAAAGTCGTGTTCGAATGGTTCGCGACGGACGTCCCGGAGAATCCTGCTGCGGATGCACGCTGGTCCCGGCTGCTCGAGTTCTCCGACGAAATTCAGGAGGAAGACATCGAGATCTGCGAGGTCGTGCAGCGGAACCTGCGCTCACGCGTCTACGACCGGGGCCGCTACTCCGCGACCCGCGAAAATGGTGTTCACCATTTTCACTCGTTGCTTCACGAGTTCCTGACCTAGGACCGGACAAGTTGCCAGCCCCCGGTCCGAATCGTATGGAGTACAGAGGGTGACTGATGGCTGGTGACTGGTGGTTGGTGAATACCCAACGGGCGAGCGTCCCTCACCGAGTTTCACCAGACAACCAACCACGCGCCCCAGTCACGAGCTACCAGCCACCATTCTCATGTCTTTCTTCCCGCGTCAGACAATCGAATGGCACATCGAAGAGCCGCGAGCATTTCGCCGGCTGTCGTTATCGCTCGTCGAGATGGCGCTGTTGACGGGCGTATTGCTGCACGTCTATCGCTCGTACGTGCTGACGCGTGGCGCGACAGGATGGCTTCTGTTCGGCGGTGCGCTCGCGGTGGGCATCCTGTTTCTGCTCTTCATGACGACGGCCCACCTCGCCAACTTCCCCATTCAGAAATGGGCGTGGCGCGCGCCAGCCTTCGCGGTCATCGAGTGGGCTGGAGAGATGGTGACGAGCCTCCTTCTCATCTGGATCGGTCGAGAGCCTTATGGCTCCGTACGCGCCGAGTTCCACGACTGGCCCTCTATGGCTATGGGGACCCTGGCGACGCGAGGCTCGATCATTCTCATCTGGAGCCTCCTGCTCGCAGGGATCGTCCAGATCGTTCGCCGGGTGATGGCGGAGAGCCTGGAAGAGGAAAAAGAGGAGGCCCATGCGGTGACGGGTGGTCGGTGAGTGATGATCGGTTGATTTGACGCGGCCGGCGAGCTATGCTCGCCGGCCGTTGTTTTCACCCACCGCCAGCCCACCGAGCACCGCGTTGCGTCTCCTCAACATCCTCGGCGTCACATTCGGCCTCGCCGTCGCCATCGGTAATACCATCGGCGCCGGCATACTGCGAACGCCGGGCGATGTCGCGTCACAGTTGCAGACCCCCTGGCTCTTCCTTGGCGTGTGGGTCGTCGGTGCGCTCTACGCACTGCTCGGGGTCAACGCGCTGGCGGAGCTCGGCACGATGCTGCCCCGATCGGGCGCGCAGTACGTGTATGCCAGGCACGCCTTTGGCGACTACGCTGGGTTCGTCGTCGGTTGGCTGGACTGGATCTCGACCTGTGCCAGCACCGCCGCGATCTCGATTGTCATCGGCGAATCGATCGCCGCCCTCGTTCCCGCCCTCTCGCGGCAGGCCACCGTGCTGGCGATGGCGACTGTCGTGGTGTTCACCGCGCTCCTTCTGAAGAGCACGCGCGTCGGCGGCCGGTCACAGGAGATTACGAGTCTTTTCAAGACGATCGCGCTCGCGGTGTTCATCGCCGCATGCTTCATCTTTGGCGGCAAGGCGGCGGCGGTGCGCCCGCCCAACGTGACACATCTCGCCACCGCGCCGACGACCTCACTCTTCGTCGGCTTTGTGCTGAGCGCCCAGGCGGTGATCTATACGTACGACGGCTGGAGTGGCCCGCTCTATTTCTCCGAGGAGCTCCGCGATCCCGGGCGGCAGATCCCGCGCTCGATGTTCGGCGCGCTCTTCGCTGTCGCCGCGATTTACCTTCTCGTGAATCTCGCGTTCCTGTACGTGCTGCCGGTGAGCGCGATGGCGGGTTCGACGCTGGCCGCGGCGCAGGTTGCGACGGCGATCTTCGGGCCCCGCGGAGAGACCGTTGTTCGGCTGGTGGTGATTCTCGCGCTTCCGAGCGCCGTGAACGCATGTCTGCTCATGTCGTCACGAGTGTTGTATGGGGTGTCGCGAGACGGCATCGGTCCGCGTGTCGCGACGCGCGTCAATGAGGGCGGCACACCAACGATCGCATTGCTCGCCAGCGGCATGGTGAGTCTCATCTTTCTCGCGACCGGCACGTTCCAGAGTGTCATCGCCGTTGCGGCATTCTTCTTCGTCGCCGATTACGCCGTCTCGTTTGTCCTGCGTCGTCGCGAGCCGGATGCGCCGCGGCCGTACCGGGCCTTCGGGCACCCCTGGACTACGGGGCTGGTACTCACGGGGTCGATCGCCTTCCTCCTGGCCGCGGTGAAGGAAGACACGAAGAACTCCCTCTGGGCGCTCGCGATCCTCGTCGTCAGTTATCCGGCGTTCGCATTCACCCGACGACGTGTTCCGGCGGAAGTCCCAGCCGCGGCCGACGCCCCGCGCGCCCCGACGTCTCCGGACGGAGCGCATTCCAGCTCGCCAGCACGCGTACGCTAGCGAGCGCGGCCTCTGGACGGGATTTATCTTGTACTCATGCGCCAAAACAACAAAGAGCTCATCGTCGTCGGCGACCGGGTACTGGTGAGAGTCGAAGAGGGCGAGGAGCGAACGAATGTCGGCCTCTACCTGCCACCGACGGCGGTGGACAGCCAGGCGGTGCAGGGCGGCACGATCGTCGCGACGGGTCCAGGGCTCCCAATGCCGAGCCCTGATTCGAATGTCGACGAACCCTGGCGCGTAACGTCGCGAGAGACGCGCTTCGTTCCGATGCAGGCGCGCAAAGGCGATTACGCGCTGTTCTTTCGCAAGGCCGCCGTCGAGATAACCTTCGAAGGTGAACGCTATCTCGTGGTACCCCAGGCGGCGATTCTCGCGCTCGTACGCGACGAGATGGAGGACTTACTCAGGGGCTAGGAGTCAGGGCCCAAGGACTAGGGCCGCGGTCGTTTCTCTTCGCCGGCCCCAGTCCCCAAGCCCCAGCCCCTAACCCTTGTATTTTTGAACCCTAACGAGGCATACTGGCTGTTATGAGTCTTCCCCAGCATCAAGCGATTTATGACGAACGCATGGTCGCGCCCATGCGGCAGGAGCTCACGCGAATTGGTTTCGAGGAGCTACGCACCCCTGATCAGGTGGACGCGGCGCTCAAGGATTCTCCCGGTACCACGCTCGTCGTCGTGAACTCGATCTGCGGCTGCGCGGCGCGCAACGCGCGTCCGGCAGTCGCGCTTGCACTCCGCAACGAATCCAAGCCCGAGAAGCTGACCACGGTCTTCGCTGGCCAGGACGTCGACGCCACGCAGCGAGCGCGCGAGTACTTCACCGGCTATCGGCCCTCGTCGCCATCGATCGGTCTGTTGAAGGACGGTCAGCTCGTGTACATACTCGAACGCTGGCAGATCGAAGGACGTCCCGCGCAGGACATCGCCGAGGACTTGGTGGAGGCGTTCGACAAGTACTGTTGAGACGATGACCCTTGGCGGGTGACGGGTGGGTGGCGCGCCAGCCGCCACCCGCCATCGTCTCCCCCGACTGACACGTCCCTGTCCCGGACGCCGGACACAGGCCTGGGACAACAAGCCCGTCCCAAACACCTAACTGCTGAGATATCCGGTAGTTGACCCAACGTGATGGGTACGGCAGTGGCCGTGCTTCTTCAGGCAGCGACCCTGATGGAGGCACCCATGCGCTCCCGTGTTGTCGAAGCAGTTGCTCCACCCCGTGTTCCGTACTTCGTGGTCGTCGTGAGCATTGCGATGCTGACGATGTTGCTCATCCTCACGACGCCGGCCCGGGCGCACGCGCAGGCGGAGTGGAACATCGGTCCGTTCCTCGATTATTCCAGCATTCATGGCGGACATCCGGCGACGGCTGGATTGCAGACGGGCGTCCTGGTCGGCCCGATCGGCCTCCGCGTGAGCGGCTTCAGTGCGCTCGATCAGCCGTACTCGAGCACGAGTACGACCACGAGTACTGATCAAGCCCGCTGGGGCGGCGACGCAGACCTGATGTTCATCTTCGACTTCGCGTCGCGCGGCAGCCGAGGCGGTGGAATTGCCCCGTACGTCTTCGCCGGCGCCGGCCTCGCTGTGCGCAACGATCAGCCGACGATTTATAACTCCTATAACAACGCCCAAGTGGAAGGCGGATGGAGCTACGGCGGCGGCATCCTCCTGCCGATCGGCAACACGCTCGAGGCGATGGGCGAGATTCGCGCGCGGCCATCCGGGTTCTTCAACGTGACGCCAAGCACCCGGCCCACGATCACCCAGTTCCGCGTTGGCCTCTCCTTACGACTTGGAACCTCGTTCGGCGGCAGCCGATACCGTTCGGTGCCGGACGACCCTCCTCCTCCGCCCCGGCCTCGACGCCGGGTGTCCGATGAGAATGTTCGAATCATCCTTGGTGGTGTCAGCGAAGCGGCAGGCGCGGTTGCGCCTGCCGCTTCGGCTGCCAGGGTCATCCCCACCGCCGAGCGATATCTCGGCACCCCCTATCGCTACGGGGGAACCTCGCCGGTGACTGGCTTCGATTGCTCGGGCTTCGTGCAGTACGTCTTCGACCGGAACGCAGTGAGACTTCCACGGACGTCGCGTCAGCAGGCGAAAGTCGGTGTCGGGCTGCCACGCAACTGGAAGTCCCTTCGGCCGGGCGATCTCGTGATGTTCGCGGAGCGTGGAGAGCCGATCAGCCACGTCGCGATATACGCTGGCCGCAACCGCATCATTCACGCGTCGTCGAGCGGGGGCGAGGTGCGCTACGACGACCTCGGCACACGGAGAGGCCAGTGGTTCATCGAGCACATGGTTGCGGCGCGTCGTGTCGCGCCTAACGGGGACGGTCTGATGCTCGACCTCGTGCAGCTCCTCGACCCGAAGACGTTGGCGGATACGGCGCTCGACATCGGTGATCTCGCACCTCGTCCCTAGATCCCCGCTTGCCGCGGCTCAATGTCATCGGTAGCGTGGGGGCATGGTCCAACGCGAGCGACGTGGCTTCGAGCGTATCGAATACGGACTTGAGCCTGGCGAGCGTCCGATATTCCTGAGCGGTGGTGGAGCATTCGAGTTGGTCGATTGCGCGGAGCGTGGTATCCGGTACGTTCCCGCTCGCGATCGATTGCCAGCAATCGGTAGCGACGTTCGTGGCACCATTCGATTCCCCGATGGACCGGAAGTCCCCGTCGAGGGGGTAGTGGTGCGCGCCAGCGATGACGGAGTCGCCGTGAATTTCACGCAAATCTGGATCGAGAAGGAAGTGATCGAACGCGAGCGGCGGCGACTGCGCGGTCCCGGCCATTTCGCGCGGTGAGCGACTCCGTCACTGTTCGTGAGGCCATCCTCGACGACGCACCGGAGCTCGCTCCCCTGCTCGGTGAGCTCGGCTATCCCGTTGCTTCCAGCGATCTCGTCGCCCGCATGCGGCGGATGCTCGGGCGGGACGATCAGAAGGTGCTCATCGCGGAGCGTGACGGCCGCGCATTGGGATTGCTCGCGCTGCACGTGTTTCCCGTGCTGGCCTACGATCGCGACCTGGCGATGATCATGGCGCTCGTCGTCACGCAACAAGCACGGGGACTTGGCGTCGGCCGCTCCCTCATCGACAGCGCGGAGGCGATCGGCAAATCGCTCGGCGCGAGCCGGCTGATGGTCACTACTCATGTACGCCGTGCCGGTGCGCACGCGTTCTACGAGAGGCTCGGCTTCGAATTCACCGGTCGTCGATACGTCCGGTCGATCGATTGACCGGGATTGAGAATGGGGCGCCCGCGGAGGGCGCCCCATTCCTAATTCACGTTGATTGTCTGCTAACGTCCCGGGCCGCGGCTACCACCACCACCGCCGCCGGAGCCACCGCCGGAGCCACCGCCGGATCCACCGCCGGATCCGCCGCCGGATCCGCCACCGGGACGACCCCCGCCTCCGCCACCACCTGAGCCGCCACCACCGGAGCCACCGCCGCTACCGCCGCCCCCACCT
>Ga0207699_10001636_pt1 | contig 10610 bp, 11 predicted proteins | sample LARL51metaG_FD_184344 | JGI IMG/M metagenome (GOLD analysis project Ga0207699, IMG submission 184344) | Corn, switchgrass and miscanthus rhizosphere microbial communities from Kellogg Biological Station, Michigan, USA - LAR L5-1 metaG... | ecosystem: Host-associated > Plants > Roots >...
CGTGTACTGCACGATGCCACAGCAAGTATGAAGAATTGAAAGCGATGGCCGACGGTGGGGCGCGGCTCTTCATCGTGGGATTTGAATCGGGCGACCCGCAGATTTTAAAGAATATTAAAAAGGGCGCGACGATCGAGATGGCGCGCGAGTTCATGAAGAATTGCAAGAAGGTGGGCATCAAGGTACACGGCGATTTCATTATTGGATTGCCAGGCGAGACGAAAGAAACCATCAACAAGACGATTGATTTTGCGAAGGAATTGGATTGCGAGACGATTCAGGTTTCGCTGGCACATGCGATGCCGGGTACAGAGCTGCACGAGCAGATGTCGAAGGAAGGATTTTTGCGTGTAGAAGCGCTGGCGGACACGGGCGGACACCAATTGCCGCACATCGAGTATCCGCATTTGTCCAAGGCGGAGATGATGGACGGCGTAAACCGCTTCTATGACGATTATTATTTCCGTCCGAAGGTGGCGTGGCGGATCGTGCGGGAAGCACTGTGGGACAGTCACGAGCGAAAGCGCTTGTACCATGAGGCGACCAGCTTCCTGAAATTGCGCGCGGAGCGCCTGAAATGGGTGCGACAGGGCGGCGACATTGATAAGACGATTGTGTCCGTGCCAGGGTCGGCTTCGGTGTCGGGCAGCGACTAAGTTTAAATTCGACGTAAAAATTTTCATCAATGGCAAGCGAGAAAAGACTACGGATCAAGACGCTGGTTATGGTCCTCGCGATGGTGGTGTGCGCCAACGTTGGAGACCTGATGTTGAAGCGCGGCATGACGCAGATTGGCGCGGTGGCGATTTCCGCGAGCGCGCTGAAGCATGCCTTCTGGCTGACAGTGACAAACCCTACGATCTGGATCGGGATCGTGTTTCTGATCGGCTTCATGGCCAGTTACATGACGGTGTTGAGCTGGGCAGATTACAGCTACGTGATGCCGGCGGGAGCGTTTGGCTACGCGATTTTGACTTTGCTGGCGGTGGTGTTTCTGCATGAAACCGTTTCGCCGCGCCGCTGGATCGGTGTAGTGCTGATCTGCGTAGGCGTGCTGCTGGTGGGGCAGACCAAGCCGAACACCACGAGCGCGACGGAGATGCAGAAGGTGACGGCATGACCGGGGTCACCATTTTGCTTTTGGTTTTTTTCGTGTGCGCGAGTACTGGCGGCGAAATTGCGTTGACCTACGGAATGAAAGCGGCGGGTGAGCCGGCACGGTTGCGGCCTAAGGCGCTGCTGATTTTTCTGGGACGGGCGATTCGCAACGGATGGTTCTGGGTGGCGATTCCGCTCATGGCGCTGTCGTTTTATGCATTGTTGGTATTGCTGTCGTGGCAGCCAATTAGTTTTGTGATTCCGGCGTCGGCGTTGAGTTACGTGGTTGGGACTCTGGGCGCGAAATATATTTTGAAGGAAGATGTGAACGCGGCGCGATGGGCGGGAGTGTGCCTGGTGTGTGCCGGCGTGTTGCTGGTTACGATTGGCTGATGTGGATGCCGCGAATTCCTTGTTGATGAATTCAACTACACAAAATGCTGGACAAGAGAACTGGCTGAATCGCAGAACGGCTGCGGTGATTGCGCTGCTGTTTGGCTGCGTGATTTATCTAGGCAATGCGGGATTTCCGGGATTGCTGGATGACGCGGATGCTTCGCATGCGGTGGTGGCGCGCGAAATTCTGCAGCGGCACGACTGGGTGATCCTGTACATGAACGGGATTCGGTACCTGATGAAAGCGCCGCTGCATTACTGGGCGGTGGCGGTAAGCTACGCGGCGCTGGGTGTGAATGAGTTTGCGACGCGACTGCCAGTAGCGCTGGCAATGATCGGGCTGGCGCTGCTGGTGAATGAGTTCGCGCGGCGCTTTTTTGGAGTGCGCGCGGGATTGTACAGCGCGTTGGCGGTGCTGACCGGAGCGGGATTTTTCCTGTTCACGCGAATCATGATTCCGGAAGGAATTTACGCGCTGGAATTCACGGCGGTATTTTATTTTTTCATTCGTGGATGGACAAGATCGCTGCCACCGCGGACGGCGTATTGGGGCGCGGCAGTGATGTCCGCGCTGGCGATGCTGACGCGCGGGCTGGTCGGGGTGATCTTCCCGGTGGCAATTATCGCCCTGTTTGTGATCGCCACGCGCGGATGGCGGCGGTTGCGCGAGATGCATCTGGTATCAAGCGCACTGGTTTTTCTGGCAGTGGCTACACCGTGGCATCTGTTGGCCAGCCTGCGAGCGAAGACGTTTTTCTGGTCGTACTTTATCAATGAGCATTTTAAGCGCGCGGTAGGCACGCGATTTCCGCCGGACTATGAAGCGGTGCCGCTGTGGTTATGGCTGGGCGCGCATTTGATCTGGTTTTTTCCGTGGAGCGTTTTCTTGTGGACAGCGTTTAAGGATTTTCCGCCAGCGCGTTCCTGGAAAAATCTGGATGCGCCGCAACAAGCGAAATTGCTGCTGGTTTTGTGGGCCGGATTTATTTTGTTGTTTTTTTCGCTGACGTTCGGATCGCGCATGGAATATTACAGTTTTGGCGGATGGCCGGCGATCGCGATGCTACTGGGGATTGGACTGGCGGGCGCGGAAAAAGATGGCGTGCGGTGGTTGACGCACGCGCAAGGAGCACTGGCGGCAGTGGGAGTTTTGCTCGGCGCCGTGCTGATTGCGATGCTGGTGATTTCCGCAAAAGTGCAGGTACATGGCGACATTTCTTCCTTGCTGGAACGGCAGCAGCAGGACGTGTATCGAGTTGCGATGGCGCACATTCTGGATTTGACGCCGCAAGCATTTGCGGTGCTACGGTTACCCGCGTTGATGGCGGCGATCGCATTTTTGGTGGGGTTGGGACTAGCCTGGCGATTGCGTCGTACCGCCAAACCGATTGCAGCGACATTGACCATGGCGGCCACAATGGCGCTGTTCTTTTTTGCCGCGAATATTGCGCTGGGAGTTTTTGGGCCGTACCTTTCATCAAAGCCGCTGGTGGAGAAGGTGCGAGGGCAAATCAAGGGCGACGATATAGTTGCGATTTACGGCGAATTCGACGCGAGTTCGAGCGTCGGTTTCTACACGGGGCGAAGACTCTTGATTTGGAATGGTAGATACAACAATTTGCTTCCGGGATCGCAGTATCCGGATGCTCCGGCAATATTTTTCCAGGATGAGGAATTCCTGCCGGTCTGGAGGGGCGAGAAACGAGTGTTTCTGTTTGTGCCAGGGGAGAAGCGTTTGGATGCGGAGAAGTGGCTGCCGAAGAGCGGGACTTATTTGATTGCGGACAGCGGGGGCAAAGCTGCTTACAGCAATCAGCCGGCGTCGCAGCAGCCGATGCAAACGAGCAAGAATCTAAATTTCGTTGAAGTGTCCGCGCCAGACGCGCTCGTTGCAAACAGATGAGTTCGCCGGACCACCTGCAGATGGAGTCACAGGCGGTGATTCTTGCCGGCGGACTTGGCACCAGAATGCGCCCGATCACGGAAACGATTCCGAAGCCGATGATTGCGGTGGCCGGGAAGCCGTTTTTGCAACATCAATTGGAATTGTTAAGCGCGGCGCACATCGCACGGGCGTTGCTGCTGGTGGGATATTTGGGCGAACAGATTCAGCAATGCTTCGGTGATGGAGCAAAACTCGGGATTCGAATTTCGTATTCCTTTGAATCCTCTCCGTTGGGCACGGGAGGAGCGCTGAAAAATGCCGAATCGCGATTGGAGGATCATTTCATTCTGGTGAACGGCGATACTTACCTGGGCGTTGACTATGGCGAGCTGTTGAGAAAATTTGCTGAAGTGAAATGCGCGGCATTGATCGTGGCTTACCAGAAACCTGCGAAAACATCACCGGATATTCCGGCGAACCAGGGACCAAACAACCTGGCGATCGGAACGGACGGCGTGGTGACGGCGTATCAAAAGCGAAATCCAGAAGGAATGAGCCACATCGACGCGGGTGTGATTGTGCTGAACAAAGAAATCCTGACGAGCCTACCAGCGGATCGCGTGTGCTCACTCGAAGAAGAAACGTATCCGCGATTGATTGCGGAACGCGAGATGCGGGCGTGGGTTACTCGCGAGCCGTTTTACGACATGGGCAGTCCTGCGGGATTAGCGGCGCTGGAAGAAAAACTTCGATGATTCTGACCAAAACGCCATTTCGCGTCAGTTTTGCCGGCGGCGGAAGCGATTTGCCGGACTTTTACCGGCGAAGTGCCGGAGCGGTGCTGAGTTCGACGATCGACAAGGCGATGTACATCGCGCTGCACCCGTATTTTCACGACAAAATTCGCATCAAATACTCGCGGACGGAAGACGTGGCTACTGTTTCGGAGATTGAACATCCTCTGGTGCGGGAATGTTTGCACCTGGTTGGAATTGAGCGCGGGATGGAAATTGCCAGTTTTGCGGATGTGCCTGCGGGCACAGGCATGGGATCAAGCAGTGCATTTACGGTTGGATTGCTGCATGCGCTTTACGCACGTTCGGGCGCGCATCCGACCCCGCATCAGTTGGCCACAGCCGCGTGTGAAATTGAATTGGAGCGCGTGGCTGCGCCGATCGGTAAGCAGGACCAATTCGCTGCGGCCTATGGCGGATTGAACTTTATCCAGTTTCATAGCGACGGGAATGTGGAAGTGCATCCCGTGAAGTGTTCAGAAAAAACGCGGGCCGATTTATCCAGCCGTTTGATGCTGTTTTACATCGGACAAGACAGGCCTGCAGCGTCGATCCTGACAGAGCAGGCGCGCAACATGGCAGATAAGGAAAAATTTCGCAGCGTGCAACAGATGGTTGAGCTTGCGTCTGCATTGCGTGCGGCACTGGAGAAAGACAACCTGGATTCGTTCGGCGATATTCTGGATCAGGGATGGCAGCTAAAGCGTGGGCTTGCGAGCGGCATCACCAACGAGGTGGTGGAATCGAATTATCGTCTGGCCCGCGAAGCCGGCGCCGCGGGAGGAAAACTTCTTGGCGCGGGGGCGGGTGGCTTTTTGCTGCTAAGTTGCCGGCCGGAAAAGCAGAACCCGGTGCGGAACGCGCTTGCAGCGCTACGGGAAATGCCATTCGCGTTGGCGATGGAAGGTTCGCAACTGGTGCACAACGACGGTCGCAACGATGGCCGCACTGGTGGCCGGACCGATGGCCGGAATGGACAGGTCGCCGGGGCACTGAACAGCGAACACTGATTTGTGGCCGTAGATGCGATTTAGTCAGCGTTGTAGGCACTGAATTGCGAGTATATAATTGATGAAGTCGGTTGGTGCGCGGGGATTCCGTTTGGATAATAACAAGACAACTTCTGCGATCGCCGCAGCCAGTGCGAGCAAAGAGTATCTGCTGGAAGTGCAGACGATTTTAGCGCGCCTCGATCATCAAGTTGTGGACCGGATGATCGATGTAATTTGGAGCGGCTATGAGAACGGCCGTACGCTGTTTTTATTCGGTAATGGCGGCAGTGCGGCGCTGGCTTCGCACTTCGCGTGCGATATTGGAAAAGGAACAATCGCCAAGCAGCGCAGACGTTTGAAAACTGTCGCACTGACGGACAATGTGGCGCTGATTACCGCGTGGGCAAACGACAAAGCCTACGAAGAAGTTTTTTCTGAACAACTCGAAAGTCTTGCGGAAAAAGACGATGTGGTGCTGGCGATTTCCGGAAGCGGAAATTCGCCGAACGTAATTCGAGGGCTGGAAACGGCGCGAAGACTGGGAGCGCAGACGCTGGTTCTGACCGGATTTGCGGGGGGACGAGCGGTGGCGCTTGCGGATCTTTGCCTGATTGTGCCGTCAGAAAGCATGCAACACATCGAGGATGCGCATCTGTGCGCTACGCACGCGATTTTCCTGGCGATACGCGAGCGCATGAACGCGAGCACCTGAAATTCATCCATGCCGATTAGCTGCAACCTTCGACGAATTCTCGACCGCACTCGATCTGCGGTGCCATGCTGAAAGCTGTTATTTTTGATCTGGACGGCGTTGTTGCCGATAGTCATCCCATCCATGAAGCAGCTTGGAAAACGTTGCTGGTGGAACAGGGGGTGGATTCCACAACGCTCAATCTGGATTTTTTGTATGCGGGTCGCCCGCGAAGGGAGATTCTCCGTCATTACCTGGGCGACATCACTGTTTTAGAAATGGAAAGACTAGGGCGCCGCAAGGACGAGCTTTACGAAATTGCCGCTCATGAACTGATTACAAAGCCTGGAATCCCGCGAGTTCTATCGCAATTGAGCGGCGAAGGGACTCTGTGTGCGCTGGCAACTTCCGCCGGACGCGCGCGAGCAATCGAATCCCTGGAGCGCTTCGGCATTACGAAATATTTCTCGGTGATTATTACGGGCGAGCAAGTTCGTTCAGCGAAACCGTCGCCCGAAATTTTTTTGCTGACCGCGGCAAAACTGGGCGTGGAAGCAAAATTCTGTGTAGTCGTCGAGGATTCGGTTGCTGGGGTACAGGCGGCGCGGGCGGCAGGAATGAAGTGCGCAGGTTACGCGGACGTTGACCGTCAAGCAGAACTCAAGAAAGCGGGCGCCGACGATTTGATCTCCGCGTTTCCCGAGGACGCGCCGCGTTATTTTCGAAAACTGGTTGTAGGCGCCGGTCCGGAGCGGGCAGGAGCTCAGGATACGTCGCAACCGAAGATCAGATGACAGACTGGATTTATATCGTCGGAATAGGGATGCTGACGATAGCGTTCGTTGGGACCATTTCTTCATGCATTTTCCTGGTTTTATCCCTGATCGGCGCGGCAAAATTTCACCGTGAAAGCGAAGAGCAGAGCGCCTTCACGGAAAAAAACAGCGAACTGCCACCGGTGTCGGTGCTGAAGCCTGTTCACGGCGAGGAATCGCGGCTAAGAGAGAATATCGAGAGTTTTTTCCGCCAGGATTACCCAGACTTCGAAATTATTTTCGCCGCGGATCACGAGACCGACGATGCGCTGCCCATTATCCGCGAAATTGCGGCACGATATCCCGGAGTCAAATGTACGGTTTTGGCAACCGGTGCGCCGGCATTACCCAATCCGCCGGCGTATGCTTTTTCTCGAATGAGCCAAATCGCGAAGCACGACATTCTGGTAACCAGCGATAGCGATGTGGAAGTGGCGCAAAATTATCTTCGCGAAGTGGTTGCGCCGATGCTCGATCCAGCCGTTGGCATGCTGACGTGCGTCTATCGCGGCAAAAATGCGGGCGGTTTCTGGTCTGGCATGGATGCGATCGGGATGTCCGTTGAGATGACGGCGGGAGTGTTGACAGCGAATCTGCTGGAAGGAATGAAATTCGGTCTCGGACCGACGATCGTTACTCGAAAAGATTCCATTGCAAAAATCGGAGGCTATGGAGTGACCGGGGAATATTTTTCGAATGATTTCGTAACCGGAAATTTTATCGAGAAAGCCGGGTACCGAGTGCTGCTATCGCGTCACGTGATCGATCATGTGGTTCCTCCGATGACCTTCAAGCGAATGTGGGAACGACAAGTGCGCTGGGCGAAGGGAACCAGGTGGTCGCGGCCAAAGGGTCATCTGGGAACAGGACTGATTTATGCGATGCCCTATGGAATTTTGGGATTTGTCGGCGGGGCGATGGCGAGCCATTTGTTTCTGGGCGCGGCACTGTTACTGATCGCGATAGTCAATCGAGTGCTGGAATCGTGGGTGATCGGTTGGGGCGTGGTACGCGATCCCCGGGCGCAAAAAGAAGTGTGGCTTTACCCTCTGCGCGACGTGCTGGGTTTTGCGGTGTGGTGCGCGAGTTATTTGAGCAAAAGCGCGGTATGGCGCGATCGCCGTTTCCAATTGGTGAAAGGCGGACGTATCGTTCTTCGAGAAGAAACGGGAAAAAGTTAGGCCGATGTCAGGAGGACACGGTCAATTCGCTTACGGCTTTTGGCGAGAGGCCGTGATGCTGATCGCGTGCCTGCCGCTGGCGTACTACCTGGTTGCGACGCTTGCCGCGATGCGATTTTTCGGGCGGGAACGAAAGAAAGTTCTCGGATCGTACAAGCCCCCTGTAAGCATTTTGAAGCCAGTGCGTGGTGTGGATTTCGCTTCGTATGAAAATTTCAAAAGTTTTTTCCTGCAGGAATATCCTGAGTACGAAATCCTGTTTTGCGTGAACGATCTGAACGATCCGGCGGTCCCGCTGATCCGGCGATTGGCTGATGAATTCCCGACACGCAGTCTGCGACTGCTTTCAGATGCGCCCCAGGCGGGTTCGAATCGCAAAGTAAACAACCTTGCTTTGCTGGCGCGCGAAGCAAAGTATGAGTTATTGGTGCAGAGCGACGGAGATGTGCGGGTGGGGCGAGATTATTTGCGCGAAATAGCCGCTCCTTTCGAACGAGCTGAAACGGCAGTCGTCAGTTGTTTTTATCGCGGAGTGGCGCAGGAAAGTCTCTGGGCGGAAATAGAAGCTTTGGGCGCATCTACCGACTTTTCTGCTGGCGTGCTGGTGGCAGACTGGATGGAGGGCGGCGTGACATTCGCGCTGGGTGCGACGGTGGCGACGACAAAGACCTGGATCGCAAAGATCGGCGGGTACGAAGCCCTGGCCAACGTACTTGCTGACGATTATGAAATTGGAAATCGCGTGGCGAAAGCTGGCGGGCGGGTGATGGTTTCGCGCGAAGTGGTGGAGACAATGTATGCCGCGATGCCATTCGACAAATTCTGGGAACATCAGACACGATGGGCGCGGACGGTGCGCCTGTGCCGCCCTGCTTCTTACATAGGGTTGCTATTCACCCACGGATTGCCGTGGGCGATTGTGGGAGCGATGGCGAGCCGATCTCAGTTTGGTGCTGCAGCATTTATTTCGGCTTACCTTGTGTTGCGGCTGAGCCTCGCGTGGACGGTAGGAGTTTGGGGATTGCATGACGAAACTGCCCGGCGAAAATGGTGGCTGGTGCCGTTCCGCGACGCCGTCCACTTCGCGGTATGGCTGGGGAGTTTTTTTTCGAACCGAATCACGTGGGGAGATCTGGAATTTCGCTTGAGCGCGAATGGGGAAATGGCGGCGATCGCTGCAGTGGAAAGCGAGAAAAGCGCAGAGAAGCCGATGCAGGCGGGTTGACGGACCGGCGAAAGGCGTTTAATCTGAAAGAGTTGAATCGTAGCTGTCCCGAACTCGGGAATGTGCTGCGGTTCGTTTTTGTTGCTCGCACGTTAGACTAATGTGTGACCACAAATCCTCAGGCAAACCTGTTGGGAGGTCGTCCAATTGGCAGGACTTCAGATTCTGAATCTGACTATCCTGGTTCGAGTCCAGGCCTCCCAGCCAATCTTCTTATCCCCTCGCAAAACAATGCTTTAGAGCGGTTGCCCTAACGGGCTACTGCTGCGGGCTACTGAATCGCTTGTCTTTGCTTTCCCGACAGTACTAAAACGACCGAGGGAGAGTAATCGTGGCGAACACAACAGTCAGCATTTTAATTCGTTTCAAGGAAGGCGATGAGCGGCGGACAGTGCCCGCAGCCTACTCCGGGAGAGCACGACTCAAGCCAGGTATTGGGATTGTGAAGAGGAAAGAGCGGCCCTGCCCCGGCGCAATTTATTGGCTCCGCTGGTATGACGGTCCGAAACAAGTGTGGAAGCGAGTCGGCCCTGACCCCACCGACGCAGTGAAAGCCCAAATGCGGCAAGAAGCCATCCTCGGCGGGGAGCGCGTTCCCGTAGAGCAATCCGCCCAGGCCTGCCGGGTAACCCTGGCCTCTGCGATTGAGGACTTCCTCCAGGAGCGGAGCACGCAAACGGATGACCTCAGTCTAAAGCGGTGGCGTTGGGAGTTGAACCTGTTCACTCAGGTGTGTCAAAAGGCTTATCTCCAACAGGTGGGTCGCTCCGACTGCTTCACCTACATGAAATGGTATCAGCAGCGAAAGAAGGCCCCCCGCACGGTCTACAACCGTACGGTCAGCCTCGGTGTGTTTTTGAAGGCTGCCAAACACTCCGTGGACTTCATCTTCTCCCAGAAAAAAGATGGCGGAGAGATTCCCGATTATGCGGAAAAGACCGTTGACCGCTATTACGTTCTGGACCTAAAGAGGTTCTTTGCGGCCTGTGACAGCTATGATGCCAAACGCGCCGAGAAGGGGAAAGGAATCCAATCCAGAGTATCGACGATTCGGAGTACCATCCCGTGATGGGAAATTCGAAGCATACTCAACTGACAGGCTGCCACCCATGCTGATCATATTTGGCGGACTACCGGGTATTGGAAAAACAACGATTGCCAGAGAGCTGGCTCGACAGCTCGGTGCAATACATGCGCATTGACTCGATTGAGCAAGCAATCCGCGATTCCGGGATGCTGAGCCAACTGCTCAACGACACAGGTTATCGTGTCGCCTATGCGATCACCGAGGACAACCTTCGCCTGGGTCGAACTGTGATTGCGGATTCTGTCAATCCCATTCAGCTGACTCGCGACGCCTGGATCGGGATTGCGCATCGGGCGCAGGTGCGCGCTGCTGAAGTTGAGGTGATATGTTCTGACCCGCAGCAACATCGCCAACGTGTGGAAACACGACCGGCGGACATCACCGGACTGAGGCTGCCGACATAGGAAGAAGTTGTTTCTCGTGAATACGAGCCTTGGGAGCGTCAG
>Ga0207699_10001638_pt1 | contig 10605 bp, 10 predicted proteins | sample LARL51metaG_FD_184344 | JGI IMG/M metagenome (GOLD analysis project Ga0207699, IMG submission 184344) | Corn, switchgrass and miscanthus rhizosphere microbial communities from Kellogg Biological Station, Michigan, USA - LAR L5-1 metaG... | ecosystem: Host-associated > Plants > Roots >...
CGCTCGACGGCGCCGGTCATGCCGACCTCCCGCTTATAAACTCCCGTAATCGCTTTAATTTCGGCGCGATGGCGGCCGAACACTTTCTCGAGCGCCGACGAGATTTCTCCGACGGTCGCTTTTGCCCGTGCGGCATCGACTGCAAGCGCCAGCAGATTGCCGTTGCCGCGGTCAGCAGCCCGTGTAAGTGCGTCAAGCGCTTCTTGCAACAGGATTGGGTCGCGTTCTGCTTTTAGACGTTGAAGCTTTTCGATTTGATGTGCGCGAACGGCGGAATTGTCTATCTTGAGCACCTCAATCGGCTTCTCGTTGGTCGGTGCGTACTTGTTAACACCGACAACGGACTGTGCGCCGGCGTCGATGCGGGCTTGCGTCTTTGCTGCGGCTTCTTCAATGCGCAGCTTGGGAATGCTTGCCTCGATCGCTTTAGCCATCCCACCAAGCGCTTCGACTTCTTCGATGTGCCCCCAGGCCTTCCGCGCCAGCTCGTAGGTAAGGCGCTCCACGTAATAGGATCCACCCCACGGGTCGACGATGCGAGTAGCGCCGGCCTCCTGCTGCAAAACGATTTGCGTGTTACGCGCGATACGCGCCGAAAAATCCGTTGGCAGGGCGAGGGCTTCGTCGAGCGCATTGGTATGCAACGACTGGGTTTGACCTTGCGTGGCAGCCATCGCCTCGATCATGGTGCGAGCGACATTGTTGAAGACATCTTGCGCAGCGAGAGACCAGCCTGACGTCTGACAATGTGTGCGCAGGGACAGCGAGCGCGGGTCTTCCGGATTGAAAGCTTTGATGAGCTTTGACCACAACATGCGGGCCGCGCGCAGCTTGGCGATCTCCATGAAATAGTTCATGCCGATCGCCCAGAAGAACGATATGCGGGGCGCAAACTGATCGATTGTCAGGCCTGCCTTAAGTCCGGCACGGACGTATTCAACGCCATCGGCCAGCGTGTACGCGAGCTCCAGGTCTTGCGTCGCACCGGCCTCCTGCATGTGATAGCCGGATACCGAAATCGAATTGAATTTCGGCATTTCGGTCGATGTAAACGCGAAAATGTCCGAGATAATCCGCAGACTGGGGGTAGGCGGATAAATGTAGGTATTGCGGACCATAAATTCTTTGAGGATATCGTTCTGGATTGTGCCTGAGAGTTTCTCGTGTGGCACGCCCTGTTCTTCGGCCGCGACAATGTAGAGCGCCAGAACCGGCAGCACCGCGCCGTTCATGGTCATCGATACGCTCATCTGGTCCAGCGGGATTCCCGAGAACAGTGTGCGCATGTCGTAGATCGAATCTATTGCGACACCCGCCATTCCGACGTCGCCCGACACGCGCGGGTGATCGCTGTCGTACCCGCGGTGGGTTGCAAGATCGAAGGCGATTGAGAGGCCTTTCTGTCCGGCGGCGAGATTGCGCCGGTAGAAGGCGTTTGAATCCTCGGCGGTTGAGAAGCCGGCGTATTGACGAATTGTCCACGGCTGAGCCGCGTACATTGCGGGATAAGGACCGCGAAGAAACGGGGGCTTGCCCGGGAAGGTGCTCAGGAAGTCGAGACCTGCCAAGTCATGTTCGCTGTAGGTTGGTTTGACGGCGATGCCTTCGGGCGTCGTCCAGGGTGCGGCCGTAGTCTTACCGGCCGGCGCGGTCGACTCAGCAAAGTCGACTTTGGCAAAGTTGGGTATCTGACTCATTTGACGTTCAGAATATCATGTGCGGCCTGCAAGGTCGCAAGCGTGTCGCACCCCACGTAGATGAAGGCTTTAATACCTGCCTGCCGCCATTTGGTCTCGTTCTCACCGGGGCGACCGGCAAATTGGACGATAGCACCCACATCGGTCAGCGCTTTGGCGGTCTCGGCTGCTTCGCTGGCGTAAACCTTGTCCGACGAACATAAACAGGCGAGTCGAGCGCCGGACCGCTTGAATGCGGCTACGACGTCTGCTCGACGATCGAACCCGTCATTGGTCAAGGCCTCGATGCCGCCGGCCTCATAGAAGTTCTTGGCGTATGTGGTGCGCGCGGTGAAATCAGAAACTTTTCCGAGATTAGCCAGGAAGACTTTCGGTCTTGTTCCGGTCTTCTCCAATATGCGGTCCGAAGCCTCCCGCAAACGCTCGAACGGTTCGGCGAGGCGTGCACGTGGCAAAGCCTGAACGGTAATCGCCGGCGTGGTCTCTTTGATCGGCGCAACCTTTGCAACATCGAGAGTGACTGCCACGGTCTCACTTAAATTCGGGTAGTCGCTCGTGCCCGTTATCGCGTCTTTCCGTCGGGCGGCCGACTGCTGGCGTTCGGATCTAACACTCGCGACACTGGATTGGATGAACCCGTTTTCCAATGCCATCCAGGCGCCACCATGTGATTCAATTTCCTGGAACTTGTTCCAGGCAGCCGTGCAAAGTTTTTTTGTGAGCTCTTCGATAGCACCAGATCCGGCGGCAGGATCAGTCACCTTCGCCAGGTGCGATTCCTCAAGGAGGACAAGTTGCGTGTTTCGAGCGAGACGGCGCGCAAAGGCGTCAGGCAACCCGAGGGCAACAGTATGAGGCAGCGCTGTAATACTGTCGGCACCCCCGAGTCCTGCTGACGTAACGGCAATCGTTGTGCGCAACATGTTCACATTGGGATCGCGTTTGGTCATCATTCGCCACGCAGTTTCCGCCGCAACGTAAGCGGGTTTTGGCGTGAGCTTGGAAGCCTCTTCCACGCGCGCCCAGAGTTTTCGCAATGCGCGAAATTTGGCGATAGTCAGAAATTCATCTGCGTCGGCGCTCAACCGAAAATAGATCATGTCGCGTGCAACATCGGGCGATACGCCGCCTTTCTCAAACGCACGCAGATACTCGACGGCACTTGCGATGGCGAACGACAGCTCCTGCGCTTCAGAGCCACCGGCATTGTGAATCGTTCGTCCATCCGCGGCTGCAAATGATTTGCGGAAACCGCGCTCGTGAAGTTCGCGCGCCGCTGCAACAAAATCGGTCGACAACTCATTCCACGAAAATTTTGAGTGGCCGGAGAGGGCGAAGGCGGCGATCGGGTCGACACCGGCGGCGACGTCGACGGCGTCGGGCCGCAGGTTCTGCGCCCGCACCAGATCGGCGAAATGCCGCGCGACCGAGAAGCCCGCCGGCCCCTGATCGAAATCGATCCTGATGCCGGCATCGAGCTTCACCCCCTCGAGCACGCGCGCGAGCGTCTGCGGGGAGGGATCAAGGCCGTAGCCATTGGCGTTGGTCGAGCCGGCCATGACCAGGGTCAAGCCGGTCGCGCCATTCTCCAGATCCTCCAGCGCCTGGGCGTTGGCCGCCGCCGGATCGGGATGATCGACCCGCTGCATCACGCTCCAGGCCGCGCCCGGCTTTCGTCCGGCGACCGGCTTTGCCCCCGCGGCGCGCGGATAAAGCGGTTCGATCCGCAACCCGTCATAGGTCCGGCTGACCAGGCGCTTGTCGAAATCGGCGCCCTTGAGCGCCGCTTCGACCAGCTTGCGCCACTCCGTCTCCGTCACGGGCGGGAATTCGGCGGCGAGTGAGAGTTCGTCGGTCATGCGAGCAAAATGGCACAGTCGGCGCGATGGAGCCATCGCATTGACGCAAGGTGCATAGCCGGAACGTGCAAGCCTCCGGAGCTTCCAGACCTTCTAAGGCAGCCGCTGGATCGTTCCGCCATCCACGACGCTCGCGGCCTCGTCGACACGCCGCCCGGCGATCACCCGGTCGCCCGCGATCTCCGCCAGCGGAATGAGCACGAACGCGCGTTCGAACAGGCGCGGATGCGGCAGCGTGAGGTTGGGCTCATCCAGCGTCACATCGTCATAGGCGATGATGTCGATATCGGCCGTGCGCGGCCCGTTTCTTTTTTCATGCGCGCGATCCCGCCCGAGCTGCAATTCGATCTGCTGGGCGCGTTCGAGAAGCTCGCGCGGCGTGAGCGTCGTTTCCACCGCAATGGCGAGGTTGACGAAATGCGGTTGGTACTTGAAGCCCCATGGCGGCGTCCGATAGTCGGACGAGCGCGCGGTCAGCCGCACGTCCTTGCCGTCGCAGAGCAACGCGATGGCGCGGTCGAGAATGGCCCTGCTGTTTCCGACATTTCCGCCGAGGGCCAGCAGCGCTTCAACCATGGCGACTTCGCACCAGCGTGACACCGATATCTTCGAACGTCGCGGCAATCGGCGCGTGCGGTTTGTGGATCGTGATCCGCACCGAGCGCACGCGCGGAAAATCCGCCAGCACGGCATCGGCGACGCGGCCGGCGGCCGCCTCGATGAGGCGGTGTCGCTCGCCGCAGAAGGATTCGGTCGCGCAATCCACGACCTTGTCGTAGGACACGGTATCGACGACCTTGTCCGAGCGGGCGGCGGCCGTCAGGTCGATTTCAAGATCGAGGTCGAGCAGGAACGTTTGCCCCACTTTGGCCTCGTGCGGCATGACGCCATGATAGGCATGCAACGCCAGGCCTCTGACGAAAATCCTGTCACTCATCGGACGGCCTCGATTGCGGCGCTCACGCGCAGCGCCTGGACTGTTTCCGCGACGTCGTGGGCGCGCACGATCGCGGCACCCGACTGGACGGCCAATAGATGTGCGGCGATCGATCCGCCGATGCGTTCATGCGGCGGGGAGGGCGTCACCGAATTGATGAAACGCTTGCGGGAGGCGCCCACGAGCAGCGGCAAGCCGAAAGACTTGAACTCCGCGAACCGAGCAAGACAAATGATACTCTGTTCCGGCGTCTTGCCGAAGCCGATTCCGGGGTCGAGCACGATACTCTCTCGCGCAATGCCGGCACGGGCCGCGATCTCGAGCGAACGGGTAAAGAAGGCCTTCACATCGGCAACGATATCGATGCCGGGATCGGCGGCCTCGCGATTGTGCATCACGATCACCGGGACCCTCCGCTTCGCCACCAGCGGCGCCATGTCCGGATCCTTCTGCAGCCCCCAGACGTCGTTGACGATCGCTGCGCCCTGGTCGAGCGCCCAAGCGGCAGTCGAAGCCTTGATGGTATCGATCGACACCGGCACGCCAAGTTTGACAACCTCGGGCACGACCGTCGCCAACCGCGCCTTTTCGTCTTCCGCCGATACCGGGACAGGATCACCATAAGGGCGCGTGGACTCCGCGCCGATATCGAGGATGTCGGCTCCTTGCCGAGCCATGTCGGCGGCATGCGCGATGGCAACCGTCGGATCGAGGAACCGGCCACCGTCGGAGAAGGAATCCGGAGTGACGTTGAGGACGCCCATGACCAGCGGGCGGCCGGGCGAGAGCAGCGCCGCAAGCGTGAGAGGAAATGGATTTGAAGCGGTTCCGGCCGCTTTATCGAGAGTACGGACGCTTTCCATGCCGGTCGCTTTGCGCGGTCGGCGAGGGGCTGTCAAGCAGCCCCCAGACCGCTAATACGTGATCTTCAGCGGCAAGATCCGGGCGCTTTCGATCCACCGCCGCACGACTTTCTCCGATGGTAAAAGCCGGACGAGCCTGCGCTTCTTGTTGGCGTCGGCCATTGCCTTCGCCAGATTGGACGGATTGCGATACTTGAGCTCCTTGACGGTATCGACGCCGGCCGCCTGGAGCAGTTCGGCATATTCCTTCCGCACGCCCTTGATGCGCATGCGGTCGGCGATGTTGGCCCAGTAGAGGAGCCGCTTCTCGTCGTATCCGGTTTTCGCCGCAAGTGTCTTGCGGCCTTTGACGGTACGCGCGGCTTCCAGCAGGCGGTCGGACGACCTGATCCCCGCCGACTTGAGAACGGCGGCGACTTCGCCGTCGATCCCGTCGATGTCGGTGATGGGATAGGACATCCGTACCTCCGCCGTTTCTTTTGTTTGGTTGCTCTTAATGGATTCAAACAAACTGACTTAACCCGGGAATGGCGCCGACAATTTCTCCGACAGCGTCGTCGCCAATTTTTTCGCGCGCGTAAGCAATCGTCTCGCGCGTGACGGCTTGCACCTGACCCATGCTCAATCCCGCTGCCATCATCTTTGTACCTGCGCCCATGATGCCGCCCATCGAGAACCCGCTACCACTATCCGATTGGCTCGACAGCAAGGCGTTCGCTCCGGGAATTTTGTCGATGAGTGCCTTTACCTTGTCGGCGGGGCCTTCCTTGAGAAGGAAGTCGAGGATTATGCCAACTGACTTTTCCGCGGCACTTCGGTCGACGCCAACGTTGGCGACGAGACGCCCGATCAAGTCTTCCATGATCCCCTCACGCCCCCCGCGTTTGTGGCGGAATTGCGTTTATATTGAACGCCGTTTCCGCCGATGACAAGCATGATGCGGTATCAATCACGTGTAGCGACATCACGCCTCGGACGTCGCGAAAGTCACAGTCAAGGGAAATGAGAAGACCGCGATACGAATTCAAGTCCACTGATGCGGACTTGCACGATGCGGCAATTGCATATGGCGACAACGTTCGACAGCCGACAACGATCGGATCGAACGTCCGTGCACAAATACAACATGTGCGTTCGTAGTTTCACCATCGGGTGAATTGTCGATTGTTGGGCTCAGCAAGCGGTGTAGTCTCAAATAACACTGACAGAAGAAGGATATACCGGTGCGCTTGGCCACCGTTTGACGTGCGAGGTTTGTGCAGGCGCAGCAGGGATTGGGTCGAGTGGAACGTAAAGGGTCGCGTCATGAGGTCGATGAAAGGTTTGCGTGTTGTTGTCGTGACTGACAGCGAACACGGCCACGCGTTGGCCGCTCGGTTGCGTCGCATGGAGGTCGCGCAGGTCACCGCGGTGTCGGGTCTCGATGAGGCGCGGCACTTGTGTCAGTCGGGCAGGGCCGATGCCTGTCTCGTGGCGGTTGGTCCTCCCGTCCCGGACGCCCCACCGATGAAAGAAAGCGATGCCCCCGGGCTATGCTGCGGCATTCCGGCATTGATGATCGCGCCCGTCGTCACGCCACAGCTGCGACGCGCTGCTCGTAGCCGCGGTTATCGCGCCGCGATTTCTGCGACAATCCCGCCGCGGCTGCTCTATCGCCGGATTGGCGCCGCCCTGCAGGGCCGTCATGCGGTGCGCCGGGAGCCGCGCTGGCTCGCCAGGGGCATCCCAATGGCCGACCATTCAAATTCGGCCGCTTTCGGCAAGCCGACCCTGCATTGACCCTGCGTTTCAGCTTGCTAGTTTCGGACTCCAGCCCTGAAGGAGTTCGTCATGAAAAGCCTCGACGCGGTGCTGAACCGCATCGACCAGGATTTTGACCAAAGTGTAGAGCGGCTGTTCGCGCTATTGCGGATCGCCTCGGTTTCAACCGATCCCGCCTACAAGGATCAGTGCCGAGCGGCGGCCGAGCACGTCGCCGCCGACCTTCAATCGATCGGTTTTAAGGCCTCTGTGCGCCCCACGGCGGGTCACCCTGTTGTGGTCGGCAAATCGAACGGCGTGGCAGGCCCGCATGTTCTTTTCTATGGCCACTACGACGTCCAGCCGGTCGATCCCCTCAATCTATGGAAGACGCCACCGTTTGAGCCGCGCATCGAAACCTTGCCGGACGGGCGCAAGATCATCGTCGCGCGCGGTGCCTGCGATGACAAAGGTCAGGCGATGACATTCATCGAGGCCTGCCGTGCATTCAAGGCGGTGACCGGAAAGCTGCCTTTGCCGATCACCATGATGATCGAGGGCGAGGAAGAATGTGGTTCGAAAAACCTGTTCGCCTTCGTTCGCGACAATGCCGATGAATTCAAGCTCGACCTCGCGCTCGTTTGCGACACTGCAATGTGGGACCAGAAAACGCCGGCGGTGACGACCTCGCTCCGCGGGCTGGTCTACGAGGACGTGAAGATCATTTGCGCCGATCGCGATCTGCATTCGGGCGTGTTCGGGGGCGCCGCACAAAATCCGTTGCGCCTTCTGTCGGAGATCCTCGGTGCGATGTGGGACGCAAATGGGCGCGTGACGATCCCCGGCTTCTATGACGGCGTTAAAGAGCTTCCGGCGGACATCAAGGCCGATCTGAAAGGGCTCGGGCTCACGCCGGAGAAATTCCTCGGCCCGATCGGACTGAAGCAGCCCTCCGGCGAGAAGGATCGCATGCTGATCGAAATGATCACCACGCGTCCGACAGCTGAGGTCAATGGCATCATCGGCGGTTACACGGGGGAGGGCGCAAAGACGGTCATCCCCGGTGAAGCCAGCGCCAAGGTTTCTTTTCGCCTCGTTGGCGATCAGGACCCAGAAAAAATCCGCGATGCTTTCCGCGCTTTCGTGCGCTCGCGCTTGCCCGCCGACTGCAAGGTCGAATTCGGCAATTTTGGCCTCGCTCCGGCAATCCAACTTTCGTTCGACAATCCGGCGCTGACAAAAGCGCGGGCCGTTCTCGCCGACGAATGGGGCCACAAGGCCGTGGCCGTGGGGGCGGGCGGCTCCATTCCGATCGTTGCGGACTTCAAGAACGTGCTCGGAATGGATTCGCTGCTCGTCGGGTTTGCGCTCGACGATGACCGTGTCCATTCGCCGAACGAGAAGTTCGACCTGACGTGCTACCACAAGGGCATCAGGAGCTGGGCGCGCATCCTCGATGCCTTGTCGGCGAGCTAGTCATCTACTTGAGGAGGTCGGCGACCTTGTCGATGCCGGCCTTTGAGCAGACATCGTCTTGTCCGGGCGAACCGGAGACACCGACGGCGCCAACGACTTCATTGCCTGCCTTGATCGGCAGCCCGCCGCTGAGTGCCAGCACGCGCGTGTATTGTCGCGAGCCGACCGTCTCCGGTCTCTCGCTCAACCGCTTGACGAAGTCGGCGGAGGGCTGGCTGAAGGTTCGTGCCGTATAGGCCTTGCGCTCGGCGCCTTCGGGCGTGTGCAGGCCTGCTCCATCACCGCGCAGCATCACGATCGGAAGTCCGGCACGGTCGACCACTGTCACCGAGACCTTGAAACCCATGCTCTCGCATTGGGCGAGGGCCGCCTGGGCAATCGTCTGCGCCATCGCGAGTGAAATATTCTTTTGCGTGACCAACCCTTGCGCGGCAACCGTTGTCGAAAGCGCGGTTGCCAGGGCGAGGCCTGCGAACGTTCTTGATACCGGCGACATCTGCAACTCCCTGAAATTTCCGGACCCGAGAAACTTACCCCGGGCGCTGCGGCTTATTTCGGGACGCAGGCCATCATTTTTTCAGTTTGTAGCCAGTCCTGAACATCCACCAGACCGTGACCAGGCAGACGACAAGGAACAGCAGCGTCATGCCGACACTGACGGCATGGCCGACATCGGCAATTTCGAAGAAGCTCCAGCGGAACCCGCTGATCAGATAGACCACCGGGTTGAATAGCGCGACGGTTTGCCAGGTCGGTGGCAGGACACTGATTGAATAGAAGGTGCCGCCAAGGAAGGTCAGCGGGGTGACAATCAGAAGCGGCACAATCTGCAGCTTTTCGAAGCCGTCGGCCCAGATCCCGATAATGAAGCCGAGCAGGCTGAAGGTCGCCGCTGTCAGCACGAGGAACGTCACCATCCAGAACGGGTGCGCAATGCGCAAGGGGACGAACAGCCAGGAGGTCAGCAGGATGATCAGGCCGAGGATGATCGATTTGGTGGCGGCCGCGCCGACATAACCGAGGACGATTTCGAACGGGGACACCGGCGCCGAGAGGATTTCGTAGATCGTTCCGGTGAAGCGCGGAAAATATATGCCGAACGATGCGTTCATCGTGCTCTGGGTCAACAGAGTGAGCATGATCAGCCCCGGCACGATGAATGCGCCGTAGGGCACCCCTTCGATTTCGGTGATGCGGGAGCCGATGGCGGCGCCGAACACGATGAAATAGAGCGAGGTCGAGAGAACGGGCGAGACAATGCTCTGCCAGATGGTGCGCCCGGTGCGCGCCATTTCGAAGGTATAGATGGCCTGGACTGCTCTCAGGTTCATTGGCGATCACTCACCAGTCCGACGAATATGTCTTCCAGCGAACTCTGCGTCGTCTGCAGGTCGCGGATACGCAGGCCCGCGCGGGACAGTTCGCCCAACAGCGTCGCCACGCCTGTGCGCTCGGCCTTGGTGTCGTAGTCGTAGATGAGCGTGCTTCCGTCCTCGCCGATCGTGAGCCTGAAGGTCGACAGTTCCGCCGGAAGCGCTTGCAGCTTTTGCTGGAGTTGAAGTGTCAACTGCTTCTTTCCCAGCTTGCGCATCAGCTCGGCTTTTTCCTCGACCAGGATGATCTCGCCTTTGTTAATGACCCCGATGCGGTCGGCCATGTCCTCGGCTTCTTCAATGTAGTGGGTGGTCAGGATGATGGTGACACCCGAATCGCGCAGGTCGCGCACCACCTGCCACATGTCCTTGCGCAGTTCGACGTCGACGCCGGCGGTGGGCTCATCGAGGAAGAGAACCTGCGGCTCGTGCGAGAGCGCCTTTGCGATCAGCACGCGGCGCTTCATGCCGCCCGAGAGCGTCATGATCTTGTCGTCCTTTTTGTCCCACAGCGAGAGCGCGCGCAGGACCTTCTCGACGTAAGCGGGGTTCTTCGGCTTGTTGAACAGACCACGGCTGAATGAGACGGTCGCCCATACGCTTTCGAAAGCGTCGGTGTGCAGTTCCTGCGGCACAAGGCCGATCAGCGAGCGGGCCGCG
>Ga0207699_10001641_pt1 | contig 10601 bp, 7 predicted proteins | sample LARL51metaG_FD_184344 | JGI IMG/M metagenome (GOLD analysis project Ga0207699, IMG submission 184344) | Corn, switchgrass and miscanthus rhizosphere microbial communities from Kellogg Biological Station, Michigan, USA - LAR L5-1 metaG... | ecosystem: Host-associated > Plants > Roots >...
AACTACCTGCTCGGTAAGGACCCGCCGGCCTTCGACATCCTGGCCTGGAACGCGGACACGACCAGGCTGACCTCCGCCTTCCACCATCAGGTACTCGACATGGTGGCGGGCAACCAGCTAGTGCACCCGGGCGCCATGACGATCCTCGGCACGCCCATCGACCTGTCACGCATCGGCTGCGACACCTACGTGGTGGCGGGGCGCACCGACCACATCACGCCGTGGGAGACCTGCTACCGGAACACCCAGATGGTTTCCGGCCGGTCTCAGTTCGTCTTGTGCTCGAGCGGCCACATTCAAACCGTGGTGGCCGACCCGGAGCACCGCGGCCTCGGGTACTACCTCAATCCGGAGACGCCGCCCGAGGCCGGGCAGTGGATGGCGGACGCGCAGCGGCACGAGGGCTCCTGGTGGCAGCACTGGGCCGGCTGGCTGGCCGACCGCTCCGGTGAGCAGGTCGCGGCACCTCAGTCCGTCGGCAGTCCCCGCTTCCCGGCGAAAGAGCCAGCCCCGGGCACCTACGTATACCAATGACAACCTGCCAAGCGAAAGTAGGAGAAATCATGAACGACACACAGGACCGGATCGCGCTGGTTACCGGAGGGACACGAGGCATCGGAGCGGCCATCTCGACCAGACTGGCCCAAACCGGAGCCCGGGTCGCCGCCGTATACAACCGCGACGTCCAGGCCGCAGATGTTTTCGCCAAGGAGGCGAGTAACGATGGCCTGGCGGTGTCACTCCATCAGGCCAACGTAGGTAACCCGGGCGACTGCCAGCGGGTCGTCAACGAGGTCATGCGCCACTACGGGCGGATTGACTACCTGGTGAACAACGCCGGCGCCGTGCACGACCGCACGGCATTGAAGATGAGCCTGCTGGACTGGGAACAGGTAATCCGGGTAGATCTTTCCGGGCCGTTCTACATGTCCAAGGCCGTTCTCCCCCACTTCCTTGAGCGAGGATTCGGGCGCATAGTCAACATCAGCTCGATCGTCGGCCAGACCGGCCGGATCGGCCAGGCCAATTACTCCGCCGCCAAAGCCGGCCTCTTCGGCCTGACCAAGACGCTCGCCCTGGAAACTGCCACCAAGGGCATCACCGTCAATTGCGTGGTACCCGGCGCGATCAAGACCGACATGGTGGCCAGCCTTCCCGACGAAATCGTCAAGGCCGTAGTCGATACCATCCCGATGCACGCTCTGGGCACGCCTGAAGATGTGGCGGAAGCCGTCCGGTACCTGGTATCTGACGAGGCACATTACCTCACCGGCACGCTTATCCCGGTGGCCGGCGGGTGGCTGATGATGTGAGCACGCTACCGTCCTCTTCACCCAGCGGCTTGGCCCGGCCCCCAGCCGGGCCGCGGGCACCCGAGCTCGGGCGGCTGCAAGAGGTCTCTGTGCCCGGAACCCCGGTCGCCCGATTCGAGCCGGTCATCGGGACCGTGCGGTACGCGCGGCTGCTCACCGAGGCCGCCCGGTTCCGGGCCAGGCTCGGCGGGCGGACCGTCTGGAACGTCAATTCGACCGCGGTCGGCGGCGGGGTCGCTGAGATGCTGCAAGTGCTCGTGGGGTACAGCGCGGGCCTGGACATCGCGACCCGCTGGATGGTAATCGGCGGCGACCCGGAGTTCTTCGCGATCACCAAGAGGCTGCACAACCAGATTCACGGCGAGGCCGACGGCGGGCCGCTGAGCAGCGCCGACGCCAGCCACTACGGACAGGTCCTCGCCGCGAATGCGGACGAGTTGCTCAGGCAGGTGCGCCCCGGCGATATCGTGCTGCTGCATGACCCGCAGACCGCCGGCCTGGCGGCGCCCCTGGTCCGGGCCGGCGCGCGGGTGGTGTGGCGCTGTCACATCGGCGTGGACTGGCAGAACGACACCACGCGCGCGGCATGGGATTTCCTGCGGCCATATCTGGCCCCCGCGCACGGCTTCGTTTTCTCCCGGCGGCAGTACGTGCCGCCGTGGATTCCCCCGGAGCAAGCCTGGATCATCCCGCCGTCCATCGACCCGTTCTCCGCGAAGAACCAGCAACTCGACGCCGCCACGGTCCAGGCGATCCTGGCCACCATCGGGGTCCTGGACGGCGAGCCGCCCCAGACACCCGGGCGTTTCGCGCGCCGCGACGGGACGACCGGGGAAGTCACCCGCGCCGGGCTGGTAACAGGCGACGGCAGGCCCGGCCCGGCCGATCCTGTTGTCGTGCAGGTCTCGCGCTGGGACAGGCTCAAGGACATGTCCGGCGTCATGCGCGGCTTCGCCGAGCACGTGGTGCCCGGCGGCGCCGGGTACCTGATGCTTGTCGGCCCCATGATGAGCGAGGTTGCCGATGACCCTGAGGGCGCCCTCGTCCTGGCTGAATGCCTGGCGCAGTGGCGGGACCTGCCCGCAGCCGCCCGAGCGCGGGTACTGCTGGTGACATTGCCGCTGGATGACGTCGAGGAGAACGCGGCGATGGTCAACGCGATCCAGCGTCATGCGCAGGTGATCGTGCAGAAGAGCCTCGCCGAGGGATTCGGGCTGACCGTGGCCGAGGGGATGTGGAAGGGACGCTCGGTGGTGGGCTCGGCCGTCGGCGGGATCCTGGACCAGGTCGTCGAGGGCACCGGCGTCCTGCTGCGCGACCCGGCGGATCTGGCCGCGTTCGGGTCCGCGGTGCGGCAGCTACTCGACAATCCGGGCAACGCCCAGCGCATGGGCAAGGCGGGCCAGGAGCACATTCGCGAGCGCTTCGTCGGCGACCGCCACCTGCTGCAATGGGTACAGCTCCTCAGCGCGACCATGGACGACTAGGTCAGCATGGTCCGGCCCCGGGCAGGCCGCCAAGAATCCGGGCAATGATCGCTCGGTAAACTGCCGTCGGGCTTCGCGCTGGCCCGGAGCCTGGCACCGCCGTCGCCTGTCAGCCTACGGGCATGCCGTAGCGGAGGGCGGGTACGGCCGCGGCGATCTCCAGGAGACGGTTGTACTTGGCCACGCGTTCGCCGCGGGCCGGGGCACCGGTCTTGAGGTGGCAGCAGCCGGTACCGACAGCCAGGTCGGCGATGAAGTAGTCCTCGGTTTCGCCGGACCGGTGCGAGACGAACTGCCGGTAGCCGGCCTGGCGGCAGATGGCCATGGCCTGCAGCGTCTCGGTCACGGTGCCGATCTGGTTGAGCTTGATCAGCGCGGCGTTGCCGATGCGGCGCGCGATGGCGCGGGTGATGATGGCCGGGTTGGTGCAGAAGATATCGTCGCCGACCAGCTCGGTCGTGTCGCCCAGGCGCGCGGTGAGCGCGATCCAGCCATCCTCGTCATCTTCGCCCAGGCCGTCCTCGATCAGGTGCACGGGGAACTGCGCGGTGATAGCCGCCAGCCGGTCGATCATGTCGGCGCTGGTCAGCAGGTCACCGGCCACCTTGTAGCGGCCATCGGGCTGACGGAACTCCGAGGCAGCCAGGTCGAGCGCGATGGACACGCCGTCGGCTCCTGTCTTGTAGCCGGCGTCGGAGATGGCCTGGACGAGCAGGCGGAGGACCTCTTCCGGTTCGGTGATCTCCGGGGCGAAGCCGCCTTCGTCGCCCAGCCCCGTGGACAGCTTGCGGCCGGAGAGCTCACGGCGGAGCGCGCTGTACACCTCGGCTCCCGCGCGGACGGCTTCGGCCATTGAGGGCGCGCCGACCGGGGCGACCATGAACTCCTGGAAATCCAGCGCGTTGGGGGCGTGCATGCCGCCGTTGAGCACGTTGAAGTGCGGCACGGGCAGGGAGGGCGGGACGCCGTCCGGCGTGATCCACTGCCACAGCGGGATCCCGGCGGAGGCGGCCAGCGCCCGGGCCAGCGCCATCGAGGTGCCCACGGTGGCGTTGGCGCCCAGCCGGCTCTTGTTCTCGGTGCCGTCGAGGTCGATCATGGCCTGGTCAGCCTCGGCCAGCGAGGTCCAGGGCCGGCCGCGCAGGAGGTCGCGGATCTCGGTGTTGACCGCCGCCACCGCCCCGAGAACCCCCTTGCCCTCGTACCTGTCCGGGTCGCCGTCGCGGCGTTCCACCGCTTCCCGCGAGCCGGTCGAGGCGCCGGACGGGACCCCGGCGCGGGCCGCCGTGCCGTCCGCCAGCCGCACCGTGACCGCCAGGGTGGGCCGCCCGCGAGAGTCGAGGATCTCCAGGGCCGAAAGGTCCGCCACGTCGAACGTTGCCATCATCTGCTCCTATCCAGGGGTGCCCGTCCGGGCCGCCCGTGTGCTGTCGACCTGTGCCCGGGCACCAGGGTCTTGTCTGCGTCGGTCTCGTCTGCGTCGCGTCTCACGCGGCCTGCTGACGCCGAGCCAGGTTCTGGCGGGTCAGCCATCCGATCACGCCGAGCCCGGCAGCGAAGCCGGCCGCGGCCAGACCCTGGGCCAGCTCGACGCGACTGGCGATCTCGGCCTGCCGCATCGGTGCGGCGACCATGTCACCTGCCTGGTTGATCCATACCTCCACCCGGCTGCCCGCCTCCGCCCCGGCGGGCGGGGAGACCCGGCCGGTACGGAGCAGTCCGTCCGGGCTCTGCCACTGCGCGGGCGTATCCGGAACCTCCCTCGCTCCGTGCCTGTGCGCGGGGGCAGCCTGCAGCAGGGTCGCGGGAACCTGGCGCAGGGTAGCCTGCCGGGCCTGCGCGGCCCGGGAGAGAGTGGCGTCGGCCCACCGGCCCGCGGCATTCGCGACGAACGGGGATGCGCCCATGAACGCGGCCATCAGCGCGCCGAACACGGCGTTCTCCGTCCGCTCCGCCTCGCGGCTGCCGTTTTTGGCTCCAGCCTGCATCGATCTCACCATGGAGCCAGATTGCGCAGGGCCCTGGCGAGAGCGTTAGGGATACGGGTCCTTAGCTTCCGGGACGTTGGTCCTGCGTGCCGCCTCGCGCTGAGCCCGCCCGGGCTAGCCGCACCCTGGTGGCACGGCAGCGAGTCGAACACTGCTCGCGCGCGGGGAAGTCGATCCCACGGGCCGCGCCCGCTTCCGGCTGATACCGATCAGCTCGTGCCAAGTTCTAGTCGACTCCAGGACGGCTGCGGCGGTGCGGAGCCTAATGTCACCGCCAGCCCGGTCCTATGTCCCGGGCTTATTTCGGTTTGGTGAGAAGTATGCCGCGCACCTCAATCCCCTGCGCCTGGTGAGCTCTGACCTGAACCCGCTGGCCAGCCGACGGTCACTGGGGGAGCTGGCGCAGGAACGGGTCGGCGAGGTGCTCGCTGGTGACCCGGATGCGCACGTCCACGGCGATAACGCCGTCCGCGCGGACGATGACCGGGTTGAGGTCAAGCTCTGCGACCTGGGGCAGGTCGTCGGCGAGCCGGGAGACGCGAAGGAGGGTGTCGCGCAGCGCCTCGGTGTCGGGCACCTGTTCCAGCAGGACCGGCGCCGCGCGGATGGCGCGGATCAGGTCCTCGGCGTCGGTGTCGGCGAGCGGCGCGAGGCGGGCCGCATGGCTGTCGAGCATGCCGGCGGCGATGCCGCCGAGCCCGAACACCACCACCGGGCCGAATACCGGCTCCTGCACGACGCCGACCAGTGTTTCGATGCCGCCGGTGACCATGGGCTCGACCAGCACCCCGGACATCCGCCCGGCGAAACGGGCTTGCAGGCGGCCCATCGCGGCGCGTACCTCATCGGCGCCGTGCAGGTCCAGCTCGACGGCGCCTGCCACGGTCTTGTGCAGCAAGCCGGGCACGTCAGCCTTGAGCGCCACGTGACCGCCCAGTCCGGTCGCCGCGGCCACGGCCGCGTCGTCGTCGGCTCCGGCGACCCGGCGGAACTCCACCATGGGCAAGCCGTAGCAGCGCAGCACGCCGTCGGCCTCCTCCGCGGACAGCCAGCCGCCGCCCGGCATCCGGGCTAGGAACGAAGCGACGATCGAGCGGGCAAGCCCGGCCCGGACGTCGGTGAACTCCGGTACCGCGCCAGGTGGCCGGAGCCGCCAGGTGCCGTAGCGGGCGGCCCGGGCCAGCGCCCGGGTGGCCGCCTCGGGGTAGGCGTAGGCGGGCACGGACGGGGCGGCCCCATCGGCCGGCAGCAGCCGGACGGCCTCGGGCTGGTCCAGCACCACCGCCGTCACCGGGACCGGCAGCCGGGCGGCGGACAGCACCGGGAGCAGGCCGGCCGAAGCGCTCTGCACGAGCACGGCGATCAGCGCGGCGACGCCCTCCTCGGTGGCGGTGATGCGCAGCGCCTCGGCGAAGGCCCGCGGGCTGACCGCAGCGGTGGTATCCACCGGGCCGTCCACCGATGCCACGGCGGGCAGCACCTGGCGCAGACGGTCCCGGGCCGGCTCGCTGGTCAGGGCCACGGCCAGGCCGGCGTCGGCGCAGGCGTCGGCGGCGAGCGCGCCCGCGCCGCCACCGTTAGACACGATGGCGACAGTTGAGCCCGCCGGAAGCGGCTGGGAGGACATCAGCACGGCCGCGTCGAGCAGTTCGCCGAAGCTGGTGGTTGCGATGATGCCCGCCTGCTCGAACAGGGCCTGCCGGGTGATCAGCGGCGCGACGGCCGCCGCGGTGTGCGAGGCGGAGGCCCGCTGCTCCGGAGCCGAACGCCCGGCGTGAACCGTCAAGATGGGGATCCGGGCGCCGACCCGGCGTGCAACCTGGGCGAACCTGCGTGGGTTGCCGAACGATTCCAGGTGCAGCACGGCCAGTTCCGTGGTGCTGTCGGACTCCAGCCACATCAGCATGTCGGTACCTGAGACGTCCAGCTTGCCGCCGAGCGAGGCGAAGCAGGAGATCCCCATGCCCAGCCGGGAGAACTGCTCGAGCAGCGCCGCGCCCACCCCGCCGGACTGGACGATCACGCCGGTGCGGCCCGGGGCGGGGTGCTGAGCGGCCGGGGTGGCCGCCAGCCCGATCCCCGGCACCGCGACCCCGGCCGAGGCCGGGCCCACCAGACGCATGCCCGCCCGGCGAGTGATCGCCAGCAGCCGGACTTCCTGCGCCGGGGTCAGTCCCGCGGTGATGACCGCCAGCGACCTGACGCCGCGGTGCCCGCACTCCTCGGCCACCCTTGCCACCTGGGCCGCCGGCACTGCCACCACCGCCAGGTCGGGCGCCTCGGGCAACGCGGCCACCGACGGGACGCAGGGGATGCCCTCGATGTCGCCAGCGTGCGGGCTGACCGCGTACACCCGGCCAGAGAAACCGGCGTCGCGGATGTTCAGCAGGATCGCACGCCCGGGTGAGCCGGGACGGCGACCCGCGCCGATCACCGCGGCCGACCGGGGCGCCAGCAGCGACTCCAGGCTGGCCACATCCGCATGCAGGTCCCGGCCGGCCACCGCGTCCAGATAGGCGCTGGCCTCCCCGAGGGCCGCCAGGCGCGGGATCGGAATGGACAAATCCACCACGCCATTGCTGATCCTGCGCCCCAGCGCCAGCCCCGAGTCGCTGAGCAGGCGCAGCACAGCATAGTTGTCCGCCAGCACCTCAGCGGTGAAGGTCTGCACGCCGCGGGCCCGAGCCAGAGAGACCAGGTGCTCGAGCAGCAACGTGGCGACACCGCGCCGGTGCATGCCGTCGGCGGCGGCCAGCGCGACCTCCGCGGTCACCCCGCCCGGGTCCAGCTCGTAACTGGCCACTCCCGCCAGTTCGTCGCCCAGCAGGCCGAGCAGTGCCACCATGCCGGGACGGTCGTCAAGGCATACCCGCCGAGCCTCACGCTCGGACGACACCCGGCTCATGCTGAAGAAACGGAAGTACAGGTTCTCCGTCGACATCGCCTCATGCAGGCGCTTGACCGCCTCGTAATCCTCCGGCCCAGGCGGCCGTATGGTCAAGGTGGTGCCGTCGGCCAGCAGCGCATAAGAGCACCGGGACCCTCCGGACGCCGCAAGTCCGGTCAACCGGCCACCTCCCTCTCCTGCGGCCGCCCCGCCTGCAAGGTGAAGGGGCCGAACGCTAACAGCCACAGCGAGCCGTAGATCAGGCTAGTTCGGCTGGTTCGTCCCCCGCGAGCTGGCCTCGCGGTCCTGCCGGAGGAAACCGGTGATCACCGGCCCGACCTGGTCGGCGCTGTCGATCAGGACCAGGTGCCCGCCACCCGCCACGACATGCAGCCTGGCCTGCGGCATCAGCGCCGCCATGACCCGGTGGTTCATCAGCGGCGTGACCGGGTCGTCGTCGCCCGCGAGGATCAGGGTGGGCTGGTCGATGACCCACAACCAGGGCAGGCTGGTCCAGCCGAAGAGCCCGGCCATCCGGTACAGGGCGGCCCGGGTATCCGTCGGGCGCCTGATGTGCATCGAGCGGACGATCTCCGGCTCGGTGCGCAGTCGCCCGCCGAACATATGTCCCGCCACCCGTTCCAGCCGCTCCGGATGGTAGCTGCGGGGATGGATGAAGTGCCAGAACGACCGCAGGTTGCCCGGCATGGCCCCGCCGCCGAAAGAGGTCGACACCAGCACGAGCCGACGCACCCGCCTGGGGTGCGAGAACGCCATCTGCTGAGCGACCGCGCCGCCGAACGAGGCGCCGAGCACGTGCGCGGACTCTATGCCGAATGCGTCGAGTACTGCTGTGCCCATCTGGGCCAGTGACCACATGCTCAGCGGATACGGGGGTCGCTGCGACCGGCCGATGCCCGGCGGGTCGAACGCGATCGTCTGGAACCCGGCCAGATGCGGAAGCAGGCGGTCCCACAGGCGTACCTCACCCCAGATACCGGAATAGAGCAGCAGCGGCTCGCCCTCCCCGTGGACCTGGGCGTGGATCCGCAGTCCTCTGATGCGTAGCTGCACGTCCCTGACTGGCGCGGCCGAAGTGACTGCGGTCATAACACCCTCCCTGGCTCGGCGCCGGCCAGCCCGCGCAGGTGGGACGTCAGCCGACGCCAGCACCTTACCGCGCAGTAACAAGACCGAACGATCGGTAGGTAGTCGAGGTGGTCGATGTAGTTGAATTACACCTGGTGCGGGATGGGCTGGCTATAGACCTCCGCCTCCGGGCCACGGGACCTTCGGCCCCTTTCCGGCCACCGGACGGTCGGTAGCGTCCGGCACAACAACAGGTTCCGGTTCAGCAACGGACGGCCGCAGCCGTCGAGGACTGAGCCTCTCCCTGACTTGATCCCTGGGAGGCGAGCCGATGTACACATTCACCCAGCCGCTCACCCGGGCGCTCGATACCGCCGCCGGATCCTGCGCCGTGGTCTGTGGCCGCGCTTCCTGAGGAGATCCTCAAGGCCGCGATCGACCTGATCCCGATGCACGCCCTGGGCAAGCCCGGCGACGTGGCGGAGGCGGTCAGATACCTGGTCTCGGACGAGGCGCACTATCTCACCGGCGCGCTCATCCCGGTGTCCGGAGGCCTGCTGATGATGTGAGGAGCCTTGCCGGGATCGCCTCGCCGCTGGGACGATGAGGACGTGAAACTCGGGATCTTGTGTGGCGGCGGTCCGGCTCCGGGGATGAACTCGGTCATTTCCGCGGCCACGATCGAGGCCCGGAACTCGGGCTGGGATGTCGTTGGGATCATGGACGGCTTCGAGCATCTGATCGCGGGCCGGATCGAGGAGGCGCGGCCGCTGTCCATCACGGACGTGTCGAGGATCCACGTCCAGGGCGGGTCGATCATCCGAACCTCGCGGGCCAACCCGACGGTGCGGGACGAGGGCGCCCCCGACCCGGACTGGCGGCTGCACGCCTGCCTGGAGTCGCTGCGGAAGCTGGGGATCGGCGCGCTGGTGACGATCGGCGGGGACGACACCGCGTTCTCGGCGTCCCGGCTGGCCGGGGCGGCCGGCGGGGGCCTGCGGGTGGCGCACGTGCCGAAGACCATCGACAACGACCTGCCGCTGCCCGGCGGCATCCCGACCTTCGGCTTCGAGACCGCCAGGAGCGAGGGGACCGGGCTGGTCAGCAACTTGATGACCGACGCCATCACCACCCGCCGGTGGTACCTGGTGGTGGCGATGGGCCGCTCGGCCGGCCACCTGGCCCTGGGCATCGGCAAGGCGGCCGGGGCCACCCTGACGGTCATCGCCGAGGAGTTCCCCCGCGGCGAGCCGATCCGGCTGTCCCGCCTGGCGGACGTCCTGGAGACCTCAATGCTCAAGCGGATCGCGCACGGCCGCCCGTTCGGCGTGGCGGTGCTCGCCGAGGGCATCGGCCTGCGGCTGCCTCCGGACGAGCTCGCCCAGGCCATGCCGGAGGCCGAGCGGGACGAGCACGGCCACGTCCGGCTGGCCGAGCTCGAGCTAGACCGCCTGCTAGCCAAGCTGGTTAAGGACCGCTTCAAGGAGCGGGGGCAGAACGTCACGGTCGAGGGCAAGAACATCGGCTACGAGCTCCGCTGCGCGCCGCCCATCCCGTTCGACATCGAGTACACCCGCGACCTGGGCTACAGCGCCGTCGACTACCTCAAGCGGGCGCTGGTAGGCGACGAGCCCGGCGGCATGATCACGATCCAGGAAGGGCACATGGTGCCGCTGCCCTTCGGGTCGTTCACCGACCCCGAGACCGGACGGGTGCGGATCCGGTTGGTCGACACCGCATCGAGCTCGTACCGGGTAGCCCGCGAGTACATGATCCGGCTGGACCGCCAGGACCTCGACGACCCGGACAGGCTCCGCTCGCTCGCGGCGGGCGCCGG
>Ga0207699_10001645_pt1 | contig 10599 bp, 13 predicted proteins | sample LARL51metaG_FD_184344 | JGI IMG/M metagenome (GOLD analysis project Ga0207699, IMG submission 184344) | Corn, switchgrass and miscanthus rhizosphere microbial communities from Kellogg Biological Station, Michigan, USA - LAR L5-1 metaG... | ecosystem: Host-associated > Plants > Roots >...
CTCGACCCGCCCGCCAGCTGCCGGCTCAGCTTCTACCTCTACAACACCCCGGCCGAGGTCGACCGCGCCGTCGCCGCCGTGACCGCCATCGCCACCGGCCACCAGCCGCCCACGACCCCCTGGTACCGGCGCCCATTGCGCCGGGCAGGCCTCCGGCAGGCCCGCCCGCCGGCCCGGATGGCGTCGGCGTGACCGTCCTGAACGCCGCCGGTATTTAGCGTATGCTGTACGTTATTTATGGGCCAGGGTACTACATACGGTGCACGTTGAAATCGGGGACTTGTGACGAGCTCAGCCGGTCAGCCGCGGCCAAGCCGGAACCCGCGAGCGGACGAGGGTGCCTGGGCCCACGTGCCCATATGGGACCTCCCCGAGCGCGGAACCCGGGGGCCTAAGCCGCGCTACGACCGCGCCGCCATCGCCGCGGCCGCCATCCGGATCGCCGACGCGGAGGGCGCGGACGCCCTCACCATGCGCCGGGTCGCCAGCGCGCTGGGCATCGCCACCATGTCGCTGTACAACTACGTGCCGGCCAAGGACCACCTGATCCAGCTCATGTGCGACCAGCTCGCGGGCGAGTACACCTACCCCTCCGCGACGCCGGCCGACAAGCGCCCGGCGATCGCCGAACTGGCCAGGCAGGCCCGCGATATCGCGCGGCGTCACCCGTGGCTGCCCGGGCTGCTCCACCGGCCCTCTCCACCAGGCCCGAACGGCCTGCGTTACCTGGACTACTTCCTGGGGCTGCTGGCCGATTCCGGGCTCGACACCGGGGCGAAGATGGAGGTGATTTCGCTCATCAGCGGCTTTGCCACCATGTACGGCGGCATGCAGGCCGTACTGGCCAGCGAGCGGGCGGGCACCGGATCCAGCGCAGAGGAGCAGGCCGCGGCCCCGGTCCAGGCGCTCGCCCGGGCCGCGGCCAGCGGCCAGTACCCCCACCTTGCCGCCGCGCTCGCGGCGGCCGGGCCCGCCCGCGGCGAGGACGACGTCTTCGAATCCTGCATCATGCGTCTCATCGACGTGGCCAGGCCGAATGACCACGCGAAGCGGCCGATCAGGTAAGGCTGTCCACTCGATGGACGTCGCCGCAGGGCACCCCCACGCGGCGTGGTGCTGGCGGATGGCCTCCTCGTCCGGGCCGTCGAGGAGGCAGTACACCTGGCCCCCGGCGTTGTGGTACAGCTCGATCTGGCGCACGCCGAACTGATCGGCCGTGCCGTTGCGGGTGTCATCGGCGATCTGCGCGATAGCCTCGGCGGGCAGCTTCAGATCCTCGTGAAAGTCCATGAACCGCGCCATGACATGCTCCTTTGTTCGATGTAAGTGACTGTTGGGTGTCGGCTGGGAGTGGTGCCGCCGGGCCGGCACGGCCGGCTGGCGGCACCACTTGCCTGCGCGCATGGTCAGGCGGTCGCAGCGATCGCCTTCCGGCGGGCGATTCGGGCCCGGTCCGCGAGCACCGCGGCGGTGGCCGCGACCAGGGCAGCCACGACGGCGATCAGGGCGATCTGCCAGCCGGGCGTGCCGCCGACGACGACGGTGTGGACCTCGACCGGCGGCGGCGTCGTGCCCACGGGCGAGGTCGTGACCCCGGACCCGGACCCGGGTGGAGGCACGTGCATGGCGAATGCGGGCGTGGCGCCGAATGCCACCAGGGCGCCGGCCAGCCCGGCCAGCGCGGCAGCGAACCGGCGGATGTGCTTGAGGGGGTTCATGACGATCTCCTTCGACTCTTGATCAGGTCAAGGCGACCGTATGGCGGCGGGTCCGCATCGGGGATCGGGAGCGGTTCCCCAGTTTTCCGGCGGCGTTCCCTATATTTCCGTGGCTCTCATCACTGATGCCCGGTGACCATGGCGGCCCAGCACCGCCGCGATGAGCAGTTGGTGTCAGACGCGGGCGGTGTCCTTGCGGAATCGCCACACCGCGCCGACGGTGAAGATGGCCAGCCAGGCGACGGCGTTGACCACCCACCACACGTCCATCGCCCCGCCGGTCAGCGGCCAGTGCACCAGCTGGTTGACCCCGTACAGCGGGGTGAACTTGGCCAGCACCTGCAGGGCGTGCGGGTACTGGCTTAGCGGGACGAACAGGCCGCCGCCGAACGCCAGCAGGATCATGATGAAGCCCATGAACTGCATGACGTTCTCGGTCGGCAGCAGGTAGCCGAGGAACAGCCCGAAGGGCGCGAACACCAGCGCCCCGATCCACACGCACAGCGCGGTGACGATCCACAGGTACCCCGCCATGGACGGTTTGTGGGTGGCGAACCCGACGATGTAGACCGCGAGCACCGACACGAACCCGAGCACCATCGAGGTGAGCATCTTGGTCACCACGTAGGCCAGCGGGGACAGCGGGGTGAGCCGCAGCTGCCTGGTCCAGCCCTGCGCGCGCTCGATGGAGATCATCGCCCCGCCGCTGGTCGTCGCCAGCACCGAGCCGTACAGTGCCATGCTGATCAGGATGAAGGCGGAGACGTTGCCCTTCCCGGCCGACTCGTTCGCGTAAGCCGCGTTGAGCCCGAACAGCAGAAAGAAGATCGAGGGCGTCACCAGAGCGAAGATCACGGTGCGCCGGTTGCGGAGCAGGCGGCGGATCTCCAGCCTCAGCACCGTGAAGCTGAACCCGCCCAGCGGCGGGACCGGCCGGCTGCTGAGTTCGGTCGCGGTTGCGGTGGTGGTCACCGGTTCCCTCCAGTGGTGTCGTCGTCGCCGGTGAGGGCGAGGAATGCCTCCTCCAGCCCGCGGGAGGTGATCTCCAGGTCGTGCGCGCCGGTCTCGGTCAGCAGGTAGCGGGCCACCTTGTCGGCGTCGCCGGAATGGATCAGCACGGTCTCGCCCCGCACCTCGATGCTGTCCGCACCGGGCACGGCGCGCAGCGCCTGCTCGGTGGCGCCCGGGAGCGTGGCCCGCACCGTCCGGCCGGAGGCGAGGCTCTTCACCTGTGCGCTGGTGCCGTCGGCGACGATCTCGCCCTTGCGGATGAGCACGATCCGGTCGGCGTAGGCGTCGGCCTCCTCCAGGTAGTGCGTGGCGAACAGCACCGTGCGGCCCCGGTCGGCGTCGTGGCGGATCGAGCCCCAGAACTCACGGCGGCCCTCCACGTCCATGCCGGTGGTCGGCTCGTCCAGGATGAGCAGCTCCGGGTCGGACAGCAGCGCCATCGCGAACCGCAGCCGCTGCTGCTCGCCGCCGGAGCACTTGTCCACCCGCCGGTCGGCGATCTCCGCGATGCCGGCCCGCCGCAGCGCCGCGGGCACGTCCGCGTTCTGGGCGAACAGGCTGGCCGTGTACTGGGCGGTCTCGCCGACCGTGAGGTCCTTGAGCAGCCCCCCGGTCTGCATGACCGCCGAGACCAGGCCCCGCCGGATGGCCTGCTGCGGCGTCATGCCCAGGACCGAGACCTCGCCGCCGCTGGGCGTGGACAGGCCCAGGATCATGTCGATGGTCGAGGTCTTGCCCGCGCCGTTCGGGCCCAGGAACGCCACCACCTCGCCCTGCTCGATGGTCAGGGCGACGTGACGCACGGCCTGGACATGGCCGAAGTTCTTGCTGAGATCCTGCAGCCAGACCGCGGGCGGCGATCCGCTGTCCGCCCGCGGGCCGGGCCCCACTACGGGGTCGGTTGTCGTCATGTCACCAGCGTGGCCGAGGCTCCGCAGATCCTCTCATGAGGTTCGGCGCGAGTTGCCCATGACAAATGTCACGACCGCCGTTAGCCCAGCTCGCCGGTGCGGCGGTCCGGGCGCTACCGCGCGGGTGTCATCGGGCCAGGGCGGGTACCAGGGACCGCGCGGCGAAGGCGATGCGCGCGGTGCTGGCCAGCATGGCCCCTACCACCACCCAGGTCATGGGCGCGCTGGTGAACGTCACGCCGGTGATGAGCACGGCGTCGAGCGCGGCGATGCCGAGGCATCCCGCGACCCCCGCGCGGGCGGCCAGCCGGTAGCGCGTGCTCAGCGCGGAGGCGGCGAGCAGCCCGATGATGGTGATGAGCGCCGCGCCGATCAGGATGCGCACCGTGAACGGGACGGGCCAGGCCGACGCCCGGTCGGTGACCAATGCCGCGGCCCAGCAGGCACCGACCAGCGGGCCGATCCCGAGCAGCCTGCGGGCAGCGCGCCGGGCCGGGTTCACGCGGGCGAACTCGGCCACGATCTCCTGCGGCTCGCCGAATTCGGCCACCGCCGACTCGGCGGCGAGATCGGGAGCCAGGCCCTGCTGGAGATACGAACGGTGGGTCTCGGTCAGGCCGTCGGCCAGTTCCTCGACTATCGAGGCGGGCAGCTGATCGGCCAGGACGGCCAGGTAGCTGCTGATCAGGCGGGGCTCGGACATGGCCTGCCCTCCAGCGCGGCGCTCACCATGGCCGAGAAGTCCAGCCAGTCCGCCCGCTTGCCCGACAGTGCCCGGGTTCCCGCCGCGGTCAGCTTGTACTCACGCCGTCGCCGGCCGCCCACCACCGACCAGGACCCGGTGATCAGCCCGGCCTGCTCCAGCCGCCGCAGCGCCGGGTAGATCGTCCCGGTGGGCAGGTCCAGCCGCCCGCCCGTGTTCTGCCGCAGGGACTCGATCACGGCGTAACCGTGGCGCGGCCCGTCTTCGAGCGCGGCCAGCAGCAGGGCGTCCAGGTGGCCCTTCAGCTCCTCGGCTCGCATACGTAGTAATCCTACATTAGGGGTTCCGGCCAGGCAATCTGCCAGGTAGGGTGACCTAATAGGTAGCAACGCTATATATGAGGGGGTGAGCGAGGATGTCCCGCACGCTGAGCCTCATCGTCCGCAATCTCGTGTTCACCGTCGTGGTGCCGGGGCTGGGAGGAGTCTGGGCTCCCTGGTGGATCATGACGCGCCACGGGGGCACCGCCACGCCGGCCGCGTGGGCGGCGGTTCCGGTCATCGCGGCCGGGGCGGCCCTGTACCTGTGGTGTGTCTGGAACTTCGCGTCCGTGGGGCGTGGCACTCCCGGCCTCTGGGACGCACCGAGGCGCGTTGTCGCGGCCGGGCCCTACCGCTGGGTGCGCAACCCGATCTACATCGCCGCGCTGCTGGTTGTCCTGGGGGAGGCGTGGCTGTTCATGTCGCTGCCGGTGCTGACGTACGTGGGCGCCATGGCGGTCTTCTTCCACCTGTTCGTCACCGGCTACGAAGAGCGGAAGCTGGGCCGCCGCTTCGGCGACAGCTACCTGGAGTACCGGCGCCGGGTCCCGCGCTGGATCCCCCGCCCGCCACGCCACGCATAAGACCTGGCGGCGCTGGGCGTGCTCGTGCGCTGCTGTGTTACGCGGCCAACCTCTACCTGTTGCCACCGCCCGGCCGGCGCGGGTAGGCCGGCGCCCAGCTGACCACCCGACTCGGTACGGCCGGCTCACCGCGAGGGCGCGCGTCCGGCCTAGCCGTGATGCGGGATCCGTGGCATAACAGCTAGATGTGACGGAGCCAGGACGGGTGGAATCGAGGAACCGATGAATGCGTCCCTGCTGGCCGTGCTCAACGACGCCGAGCGCCTGCTGGTCGCCGAGACGGGGCGGGCCGAGCTGGCCGCGCTTGATGAGGACGCGGCCATCGAGCTGGAAACCCGGATCAGGCGGGCCCGGAACAAATACGTGGGCCAGTACCGCCGGGCCGCCAGCGCCGCCGTGGCCGAGCACGGCGGGCGGGGCAGGGCGCGGCCGGAGAACAAGCGGGCCGCCGTGAAGGCCGAGGCGTTCGAAGAAGCCCTGTCCCGGGTGAGCCGGCGGGTCGCGGCCCTGGCCCGGCAGGCCGCGGCGGAGCTGCGGGCGGAACGGCTGGCGGCGGCCAGGGCGGCGAAACAAGGCCGCGGCCCTGATGTGGGGGCGGCGGTGCCCGTCGCGGGCCAGCAGGGCCGGACGGTGACCGGAGAGCCCACCGGCGACCGGGCCCTGCGCTCGCCCGCCAGCGCGAAGCGGCGGGCGAGCACGCGCGCCACGGGTGCCCGCCAGCAGGCGAAGCGGGACAGCCGCTGAGCACCAGCCGGGCCAGTGCGGCGTTGGCCATGGTTGCGCCAACCAGATCGGCGGATACCCGCGCGTCGAGCGGAGACCGTCAGCATGGATCCCGCGAATAGCTCCGATATCGTATAATCCGATATCGTGACTACAGCTCCGCCCGGGTGGTCGGCGCTGCTGGCGCTGCAACGGGCCACCCACGCCACTTTGCAGGTGCTGGCGGCCGAGCTCGCCGACCTCGACCTGACCGGCTCAGAGATCAACGCTTTGGCCAACCTCGCTGACGGCCGCGGCCGGAGCGTGTCGGAACTGGGCCGGGCGGCGGGCACCCGCCCCACCACGCTCACCAGTGTCCTGGACCGGCTGGAACGGCGCGGCCACATCACCCGCGGTCCCCGGCCGGGGGACCGGCGGGGGGTCCTGATCGAGCTCACTTCCTCCGGCCACCAGGCAGCGGCCACGATCCGGCATGCCATCACCGGCATAGAGCAGCGTGCACTGGGCCCCCTGCCCGCCGAGGCGATCACCGCGCTGCGCACCGCCCTGCAGGCTTTGGCCGAGGTATCCACATGAGCACGGACGACACCGGCGGCGCACCTGTGTTCGACGCGCTGATGGCCGAGGTGATGGCGGACGCAACGCGGTTCGGCCACCGTGAACACGTCCACCTGACGTGGCTGGCCGTGCGGCGCTGCGGCGTTCAGGAGGCGGTCGGCTTGGTCAGCGACGGCATCCAGCGCACCGCCCGCTACGCCGGGGCGCCGCAAAAATACCACGCGACCATCAGCCGGGCCTGGGTAGAACTGGTCGGGTACCACGTGGCCGTAAGCGGCGACGGCGACTTCCCCGCCTTCGCTGAGCACCACTCGGCTCTGCTCGATAAGCGGCTGCTGACCCGCTTCTACCGCCCGGCCACCCTGGCCAGCCCGCGGGCGAGGACCGGCTGGGCCGAACCCGACCTGGCCCCGTTCCCGGGGCAGGACGCCGTCACGCAACAATCCGGCCAGCACGAGGCTCAAGTGGACCGCGGGCGGTTCCAGCCCGGGCCGCGTTAGTGCCAGCTCAGGAGGGCCCGGCGCGCTCGGCGGACCACGCGATGTCAGGCGGCCTGACCCGGGCACAGATCGGGTTTCCCCGGGCGTCGGTCAGGCGGACCCGGGCCACGAGCCGGTGACCCGGGCGCATGGCGTCCTCGACGATGCCGGGATCGACGTCGACCAGCCGGATCTTGACGCCGCGGAACAGCCGGAACGTGCCGTCGCCGGGGACCTCACCCCAGGCCAGGCCGAGGTTGCGGTCGGTTCGGTCGCCGGACACGTAGGGTCCCCCGAAGTCGATCCCGTCGTCGCCGTGCCGGACCTTCACCTCGACCTGCCAGCGGGCCGAGCCGGCATCGCCGGGCACCGCCTCGGCCGCCTGCCACCGGCGGTCCGGGACCGTCAGCCCGGGCCGGTCCTTGACGCTGCTCGGCAGCGCCACGTGAACGTTGCTGTAGCCCGTGCCGTCCGGTCCGGGCCGGCAGGAGCGGCCGGGGAGGTCGTAGCCCTCGATCACGACGACCAGCGGTCTTGGCTCCGCCCGCGGCCGCGGGGCGGGACGCCGGCGCGCCGGCGGTGGCCCGGTGTTCGCCTCGTACGCGCGCCGCAGCCACCCGACGGCCTCGTCGTCGAACTCCTCGGGCCCGCTCAGCGTGATGCGCACGGTCGCGGCGCCGATGTCCCTCGCGGCCTGCAGGCGGCCGCCGGGCTCCACGCCATCCAGCCGCAGGCCGAGGTCCACCCGGGTCTTGGTCGTCGCCTGGACCACGGCGAAGGTGCGGCGGGGTGAGACGAGCGAGACGAAGGTCTTGCGCGCCTGGATCGTCACCGGGCCGAGCGCCGGCAGCACGGCCAGCACCGCATCCAGCACCGGCCGCAACTGCGGCCGGTCGGCGTACTGGTCAGTTATGAGCTGGTCGGCGTCAGGGGGCTGCGCGGCGGGCCGGTCCGCCGGCCGCTCGGGCCGCTGGGGCATGACACATCTCCCGTCAGGTGAGCTCGCCGAGGTACTGCGGCAGCATCCGGTGCCACGTGTGCCACTCGTGCGGCCACTGCGGGCCCCAGTTGTCCACTCGGTTGGGTATCCCCTTGGCCCCCAGGACCTCCGCCATCCGCCAGGACTCGCCGATGTTCTCCCAGTCGCCCTCCCCGGACGCGAGCACGGCGAACCGCCCGCGGAGCGTGTCCAGCTGCGGGCCGTCCAGGCCCGGCACGAACTGCAGCGGCGCCGAGAAGAACAGATCCTGGCTCCACGCCTCGTCGTAGAAGCGCTCGATCCGGTAGCTGCCGCTCATGCCGACGGCCGCGGAAAACACGTCGGGATAGCGGCACAGCACCGCCACCGCGTTGAACGCGCCGATCGAGGCGCCGGTGGCGATCACGTCCATCGCCTGGCCGCCGAGGTCCGCGTGGATCGCGGGCAGCACCTCCCACCGGACGCACTCATGGAACTGGTTGAGCAGCCACATGCGGTAGCCGGGCGAGCCATCCTTGGTGATCATCGCGCGCCCGGCGACGCTGTCGACCGAGTACAGCTTGACCCGGCCCTCGGCCAGCAGCGGCCCACAGGCGTCGACCAGGCCGAACCGCTCGATCTCCTCGGCGTCGCCGCCCGCGGACGGGAAGACCAGCACCGGCCGGCCGAACGTGCCCCACCGGGCGACGGTGATCTCGGTCTTGATGCGGTCGGAGTACCACCTCGATGTCGTGTTCACGACATCATTCATAGAAGAACTTCTGTGGTCCTGGGAAGATCCATGACAGTCCTTCCCGCAGCCGGTCGCGCCAATTCTCCCAGCTGTGCCCGTCCCGGGCCTCGACGTAACGGACGGCCATCCCGGCGGCCTCGAACGTCGGGACCATGGACCGGTTGCGGATGATCAGCGGCTCGTAGACCCCGCAGCTGACGAACACCCGGTCAGCGACCCGCCGCGGGGCGGCCCGGTAGCGGTTGACGAACCGCACCACCGGCTCGAACGCCGGCCCGCCGCCGTGGTCGCTGCCGATGTCGGTGAACACGAACGAGCCGGACTGCAGCAGCAGCGAGCCGTAGACGCGGGGGTAGCGGTAGGCCGCCGAGAGCGCCGCGACGGCGCCGAAGCTCGCGCCCATCAGGCACCGGGAGGACGGCGTGCCCGCGAGCGGGAACTCGGCCTCCAGATGCGGCACGAGCTCGGCCGTCAGGTAGCGGGCATGGGCGGCCGAGTTCGCGTACTCGGCCAGCCGGTCGCCCGGGTACACGAAGGCCACGATGGTCTCGGCCACGTCGAGCCGGTGGATGAGGTTGTCGAGCACGGTCTGGGCCGCTGCGTACTTCAGGTAGTCGCCGCCGTCGTGGACGATCAGCAGCGGATAGCGGGCGATGCGCCGGAACCGGGCCGGCAGGTAGAGCGTCACCCGGCAGGACCGCCGCAGCGCGCGGCTCGGCACGACGAGTTCGGCCAGCGACCCGGGCCGCGCCTCCGGGTCGGGCTGGGTCCACTCGGGCACCTCGTATCCCCGGGCATAGCAGACCGACGAACTGCCCAGCGGGCTGTGCGCGACGTGCGGGTTCAGCGGGTCGTTGATGCGCTCGCGCTGCTCACCGTGGGCGACCTCGAGCTGGTACTCCACCCGTGAGCCGTCGGGCAGTTCCAGCACGACGTACCACAGGTCGGTGCCGTGCAGCCGCCGCAGCGGGATGCGCTGGGGCAGCCCGAAGATCTGGTGCACGAGGTGCACCGCGCTGGCCTCCCCGCGGTAGAGGAAGGTGCACCGGGCGCCCTCGACGATCGGCACCTCGTACCGGGCCAGGAATCGGTCAATGGCCGCGGGCTCAACCGGCCCGCGCTCCCGGAGCCTGTTGATCGCGAGTTTGCGCCCGGCTGCCGCCGGGCGGCCGACGGTGGTCAGGCTGCCTCCAGGGTGGTCACGCCGCCGTCTCCGGCGAGCATCCGGGTGCCGGGCGGGCAGCCGCCGTCGCTGTCGGTGTCGATTCTGGTCCCGCTCTCCAGCAGGACACAGCAGGCGGGGGCGAACCGGCGGGCGAAGACGGCCATCCGGGGTGTGTCGCCGAGCCGCAGCCGCGCGCTGGCGTGGGGCAGCGCCACCAGGTTGCGCAGCACGGACAGGCCGCTGCCGTAGACCTCGGGGTGACCAGGTCCCTGGGCCGCCCGGTCGTTGAAGAGCACGATCCGGTCGGTCAGCGCCATCGCGCCGGCCGACCACGCGATCACCGGCGACCGCAGCGCCGCCGCGATATTGAACAGGTGCAGCGCATCCGCCAGCACGCCCACATGCCCGCCCGCGACGACGACGGCGGCGGCGCCACCGAGCAGGCCCGCCACCTCGGCGCGGTGACCAGCGATCACCGGCCGGTCGTGCGGCCGCAGGGCCTGGTAGAACTCGCCCCGGATGGCGCCGACGCGGCGAAGGTGCGCGGCGTCGAGCTCCCGGACGGCGCCGATCGCCTCGGCCAGCACGTCGGCCCGCAGACGGACGGGGCCGCTGCGGCGCTGGACCGCGTAGACCGCCTGCAGCGCATGGTCGAGGCGCAGCAGGTACATGTCCTGCAGCTCCTCCAGCGCCGCGGCCAGCCTGCGCTCGCCCA
>Ga0207699_10001649_pt1 | contig 10575 bp, 10 predicted proteins | sample LARL51metaG_FD_184344 | JGI IMG/M metagenome (GOLD analysis project Ga0207699, IMG submission 184344) | Corn, switchgrass and miscanthus rhizosphere microbial communities from Kellogg Biological Station, Michigan, USA - LAR L5-1 metaG... | ecosystem: Host-associated > Plants > Roots >...
CCGTATGGGACGGGCCGGTGAGGCACACGAGAAAGGGCGGTCGTGCAGCTAGCCGTAACTGGAGGTGGGGGCTTCATCGGCTCCCACGTGGTGGACCGGCTCGTGCGAGCCGGCCACGATGTGCGGATCATCGACGTGCAGCCGCGGTGGCGCAACCCGGATGCCACGTACCTTGAGGTGGACCTGTTCGACCAGGCGGGGCTCGGTGCGGCCGTGGCCGACTGCGCCGCGGTGTTCCACCTGGCCGGGGCGTCCAACGTCAACGAGGTCGCGGCCGACCCGGTGTGGGCGGTCCGGCTCAACGTGGAGGGCACGGCCCGGGTCCTTGACGCGGCCAGGCACCACCGCTGCGGCCGGGTGATCCTGGCCAGCACGGTGTGGGTGTACGGGGCGGCGCACGGCACTGGTGAGCTGGCCGAGGACTTCCCCGTCGACCTGCACAGCGCCGGGCACGTGTACGTGTCCACCAAGCTCGCGGCGGAACTGCTCGTGCACAGCTATAAGGAGATGTACGGGCAGGAGTTCACCATCCTGCGCTACGGCATCCCCTACGGGCCGCGGATGCGCGAGGAACTCGTGGTCGCCCGGTTCGTCCAGGCGGTGCTCGAATCCAGGCCCCTCACCATCGCGGGCACCGGCGAGCAGCAGCGCAACTACGTGTACGTGGAGGACCTGGCCGACGCGCACGTACGTGCGCTCGGCCCGGCGGCGGCGGGGCAGGTGCTGGCGCTGGAGGGCGGGACGCCGGTTTCTGTCCGCGAAATAGCCGACACGGTGCAGGAGCTCATCGGGCGTGTTCCGGTGCATTACGCTCCGGCCCGCGATGCCGATTACCAAGGCGTCAGCGTGTCCAACCGGGCGGCAAAAGAGCTGCTCGACTGGGCGCCGGTCACCCCGTTCGTGACCGGGGTCCGGCGCTACCTGGACTGGCTCCGCCAGGCCGGGGCCACGGGCGCCGAGCCCGGGCCAGAGCCGGCCGAGGACGCGCCATGAGGCGGGCCTTGCTGCTGTCCGGCTCGCTCGGCGCCGGGCACGAGATGCACGCCAGGGCGTGTGCCACCTCGCTGACGGCCCGGGGCTGGGATACGCGGACCCTGGACGCCATGCAGTTGCTCGGCCCCCGGGGCGGGTCCGCCGGGGAGGCGGTGTTCCGCACCATGCTGGCCACGCCCGGCGTGTTCGACGCGTTCCACTTCGCCGCGCTGCGCCCGGGGAGCAGGCTGGCGCTGCTGGCCGACGCCGGGGCACGGCGGCAACTGGTGCCGCGGCTGCGCGACTACCTGGACACGCATCCCGCCGACCTGGCCATATCGGTGTTCGCCACCGCCGCTTCCGCGGTGAGCGTGCTCGCCGACCGCTACCCGGGCATGAGCCACGTGGTGCTGTGCAGCGACGTCACGCCGCACCGCATCTGGGTCCAGCCCAACGTGGACCTGTACCTGGTCACCTCGGCGGTGGCCGAGGCCGCGGTGCGCAGGTACCAGCCCAGGGCGCGGGTCAGGGTCGTCGAGTCGCCGGTGCGCCCGGGGTTCTACGACCCGCCGACCCAGGAGCAGGCCAGGATGGCTCTCGGACTGCCCGTGGACGAGCGCGCCGTACTGCTCATGTCCGGTGCCTGGGGCCTGGGCCCGATCGCGGCCGCCGCGGCCGCGCTCGCCGACGCGGGGGTGCATGTGCTGGCGGTCGCCGGGCGCAACGTGAAGCTGGAGACCCGGCTGCGCGCGGCCGCGCGGCACCGGTCCCGGCTGCACGTGTTCGGCTACACCGAGGAGATCCCGGCGCTGATGGCCGCCGCGGACCTGGTCATCACCAGTTCCGGGGACACGTGCGCGGAGGCGCGCACGGTCGGCCGTTCGCTGCTGCTGCTCGACGTGGTGCAGGGGCACGGCCGCGACAACCTCCAGCACGAACTGGAGCTTGGCAACGCGGACGTGGCATCGTCCCGGCCCGCGGAGATGGTCCGGTGTGCGTTGGCCGCGCTGGACCGGGTGAAGCCGCCGTCACCCGGCGCCGCCCGGTTCGCCGCCACCTGGGAAACCGCGTTCACCATGGCCCTGGAGGACATCGGCCTCGGCTGAGCCGGCCCGGGTCAGCCAGGAAGCGGGGGCGGCCTGCCGCTCGCACCGGTTGCCGTGATCGCGGCCATCATGATCTTGTCCAGGTAGGCGCGCTGGGCGTCCAGGACCTTCAGGTCGCTGTTCAGCTTGGTGGTGGCGGCGGCGCGGGCCGCGCCCTGCGCGCGCAGGATGGCGGCCACGTCGTTCTGCACCCGCCACGCGTCCGGGGTGGCCCAGTCCACCAGGCCGTAGACCACCCGGTCCAGGCGGAACGAGGACAGCGACTCCTGGACCTGATACCCGACCAGGTCGTCGAGCAACATGTTGTTGGCCGGGGAGCAGTTGTTAGCCCCGTAGGTGGCGATGCCGATCGCGGTGTGGACGTCGTTCTCGGTGCCGGCGTTGATCGCGCGCAGCGCGGTGAGCGAGTCCCGCACGCCGCCCCCGCACGACTGGATGTCGGTCTTCATGTCGGTCAGGAAGCCGTTCAGGTCGCCGGCGCGCTGCGCCTTGGACGGATGCACCGCGATCCCGACCAGCGCACCCGCGACCACGACGGCCGCACCGGCCGCGAACCACCATCGCGGGGTCCTGCGGACCGGCCAGGCGGTGTGGCGGATCGGGACGTACGGCGGATCCGCGCGTGGCGGGCTTTGCATGGCGCGCCTCCTTATCAGCCGGTCTTCCCGGCCATCAGGCGGGCGCCGCTGGTCAGGGCCGCCTGCGTGACCGGCCCATAGACGCGTTTCACGATGATGTGGCGCGCGTTGAGGAAGAAGGTGGCCGGCAGCCCGGGCAGGTTGTAGGCGATCGCGGCCTTCATCGGCATCGGGTCGGCGACCACCGGGTAGGTCACGCCGCTCTTGTGCACGAAGTTCATGGCCTTGGACGCCGAGTCGTTGACGTCCACGCCGATGATCGCGGGGCGGCCCCCGTTGTCCCGGTAGAACCGGGCGATCAGCGGCGTCTCCCGCTGGCACGGCTCGCACCAGGAGGCGAAGAAGTTCACGATGACCGGCCGGCCGGCCATGGACCGCAGCGAGATCTGCTGGCCGGGGTGGCCGAGCACGGAGAGGCTGAAGTTCCTGGCCTTGCCCAGGCTGTGCGGCGCGGCCGAGCCGGTGCCCACCGTGGCCCCGGCCACGGCGAGCGCCACGATGACGACCAGGGCGATCGCGGACGGCACGAGCACCCGGGGGCGGCGCAGCACCTGGATCCGTCCGCGCCAGCCGGGCACCGCCGGGGCCGGCGGCGCGCCTGGGCCGGGCGACGCACCCGGTTCCCCCGGCGCGCCTGCGCCCTGCGGCATACCTGGACCCGGTGACGCCGTACCTGGTTCGGGTGCCGCACCTGGTTCCGGGGTCAAAGCTCCTCCACGGTCGTTCGTCCCGGCGCCCAAACACCACCGGCTTGCAGCGCAGGCCTGGCCTCTGGCGCCCCACCCGCCTCCCCATCCCCCTTCACGGCCGCACCGGAGGCCTCCTCGGCCGGCGACTGGACCGGCAGCACCACCTCGAACTCGCTGCCCTCGCCCGGGGTGCTGCGCACCCGCACCTCACCGCCGTGCGCGCGGGCCACCGCCCGCACCAGCGCGAGGCCCAGGCCCGTGCCCCGGGTGCCCGACAGCGCGGAGCCGGAGCGGAACCGGTCGAAGATCCGGTCAAGTTCGGCGGGCGCAATCCCTTCACCGCTGTCCGCGACGATCATACGGGCGGTCTGGCCGTCGTGGTCACGCAGCACCGAGAGCCGGATCTCCTCGCCCGTGGTTGTGTGCCGTACCGCGTTCTCCAGCAGCGCGTCCAGGGCCAGGCCCAGCCGTTCCCTGTCGGCGGTGACCAGCACCGGGTCCAGGCGCCCGAGCGTCCAGCGCCGCGCCGAGGTGGGCAGCCACTTGCGGAACGACTCCAGGGTGAAGCGGTCCAGCGCCACCGGCTCGGGGCGCAGGAAGTCCGGATCCTCCGACGCGGCAATCATCAGCAGCCGTTCCCCGAGGCGGCGCAGCCTGGTCAGCTCGCCCACGACCACCTCGATGTCCCGTGCCTCCGGGCGCCCGGCCAGGTCGCCGGCGAGCAGCTCGGCGTGGCCGAGCGCGATCGTGATGGGCGTGCGGAGCTGGTGCGAGGCGTCCTGGAGGAAACGCCGCTGGGTGGTCAGCAGCCGGGCGTTCTCCTCGCTGACCAGATCCCGTTCGTTGTCGGCGGCCAGCCTGCGCTGCGCGTGCCAGACCATCATCCAGAACATGGCCGCCATCAGCGGGACCTCGTTCAGCTCGTCGACCGTCTGGGCGCCCTGGTAGACGTCCCAGCCGATCGCCGCGCCGGTGGTGATCATGACCACCGCGAGCACCCAGGCGGTCGGCCGGGTGGACCAGACCCGGAACCCGTAAAGCAGCGTCAGGCTGATCCAGATGAAGTGGAAGGGGACCGTCTCCCAGTCCCGGAAGATCACGATCGCCGCGAGGTTGACCAGGGAGAAGGCCACCCAGGCCACGTCCACCCAGGCGATCCGCCTGTGCTGGAAGCGGGGCCGGTGCAGCGGCCAGCGCAGCCCTGGCGGGCGGTGCGGCCAGTGCATACGCATGTGCCACGGCCACGGCGACGGCCAGGTGTGGGCCGGATGCCGGGGGAGCGGGCTGTCACGATGCGAGCTGATAGCCCTCACCACGTACCGTCTTGATCAGTTCGAAGCCCAGCTTGGACCGGAGCCGCCGGACACACACGTCCACCACGTTGGAGCCGGGGTCGAAGTCGTAGCCCCAGACCGACGCGAGCAGCTGGCCCTTGCCCACCGACTGGCCCGCGTGCTCCAGCAGTTCCCGCAGCAGCAGGAACTCCAGCCGGGTGAGCGGCACCGGCCCGTGGCCGATGTTGGCCTCCAGCCGGCCCACGTCCAGGATCAGTTCCCCGGCCTTGAGCACCTCGTTGGCGGTATGCGGCTCCACGCGCAGCCTGACCCGCACCCGGGCCAGCAGTTCGGCCAGGGAGAAGGGTTTGGTGAGGTAGTCCTGGGCGCCCAGTTCCAGGCAGTCCACCTTGGTGGTCACGTCGGCGAGGCAGGACAGCACAAGGACGGCCTGTTCGCGCCGTTCCCGCAGCACCTGGGCGAGCACCAGGCGGCCGTCGATGTCCGGCATGATCAGGTCCAGGATGACCAGGTCGTAGTCGCTGGCGTGGGCAAGCCGCAGCCCCTCGGTGCCGCAGCCCGCCGGGGTCACCGCGTAGCCGGCCGTGACCAGTGCGCGCGTGATGAAGTCGCGGATCCTGGGCTCGTCCTCTACGAGCAGTATGCGCGGTCCTCCCTGGCTTGGGGTCTGCTCCATCGTCGTCGTCATGGGAGTCTCATCATTTCGCCGTGCCCGCGCCGGGGGTGCCGACGGCCCGGTCAGGGCCGGTGACAGGGGCGCGAGCGTGGCTCCTTCCCTGAGAATCCATCGCCCGCGGGCGTCTGGTCAACCCGCTGGCGCCGTGGTCCGCCAGCTTTTCGCAAACCATTGCAGTTTCGCCACCCCGATGCACCCAAAACCGGTCGGTCCGGGCCTGGCGAGGGATGGCCCAGCCCTTCTTCAAGGGGTGGGCAATGTACTGCCTGGGTAACTGACTGTTGACACGCTGTAGTTTAGCCACGTGCTGAACCGGTCGCCGTTAGCTGCCAGGATGCCATGATCATGACAATTTCGTCATTGAATCGCCGTGGTGTTGCCGGCGGGGCACGGATGCTCGGAAGATCAGGCTCGTAACAGACCTCCGGCCGGGGTCCAGGGGACAACCGTGGCCGGCCCAGTCGTGTGCGCTTGCGCGCGCGAAGAAGTGAGGTGGTGACTGGTGTCTCTGCCGGTCCGTATCACGGCCCTGCTCGTCGCGTTCGCGGCAGTGGTCGTCGGTGCGGCATTCATCGTCGTGCATTACATACTTGCCAGTCCGCCCACGGTCACGTTCAACGCCACCGGTGGGGTCACCAACGTGGTGCTGCAGGAGGACCCGCAGAACAATTCCTCCAGCAAGCCGGACTGGGTGAGCTATTTCGTGCAGGACCCCAGCACCAGGCAGTGGGTGCACACCACGCTGTTCTCGATACCCAAGGGCGGCACGGTGCACGTGACGATCCTGGGCTACGACGGCTGCACGCCGCCGCGGAACAACTACTGGAGCCAGGTCCAGGGCACGATCGGCGGCACCGTGAACCTGAGCATCGTGAACAACAAGGGCGTGGCCACGCCGCCGCGTGACGTCTCGGTGATCAACGGCTGGGCGGGCTGCACGGTCGGCCACACGTTCGCGATCCCTGCGCTGCACCTCTACGTCCCGGTCGCCTCGCCGAACGCGCTGGACTCGGCCAACAACCTGTGCAGCGTCTCGCCTTGCACATCCGGGCCCCACGCCGTGGAGACGTTCAGCTTCAAGGCACCCCTGAACGGCGGCATCTTCCGCTGGCAGTGCTTCGTCCCGTGCGGCGGCGGCTTCATCGACGGCAACGGCGGCCCGATGCAGACCATCGGTTACATGACCGGCAACATGGAGGTAAGAGCCTGATGGCCACTCCCGAGGCCCCGGCGGCCAGTACCCGCACCGAGCCGCGGCACGGCATGCGGATCTTCCTGCTCTGGCTGCCGCTGGCGGTGATCGCCGACATCCTCATCTGGTTCGTGTGGAAGCCGCACATGCCGCCCGGCACGATGACCTCGTCCGCGGAACACCAGCAGTTCGATATCGCGTTCCTGGCGATGGTGGGCGCGCCGGTCATGCTGTTCGTCTGGATCTACGCCGGGTATGCGCTGGTCAACTGGCGCCACCGCGAGGGCGACGACGAGGACGGGCCGCCGATTCACGGCAACGCCAAGATCCAGGCCACCTGGATCGGCGCCACTGCGGTCATCGTGCTCGGCCTGTTCGTCTTCGGCACGGTCGAGCTGATCGTGCCGGCCGGCGCGGGCGCCGGTGAGGGTCCCTCGCCGATCTGGCAGCCCAACACCTCGAACCGGCTTCAGGTGCAGGTGATCGGCCAGCAGTGGGCCTTCACCTACCGCTTCCCGCAGTTCGGCGGGATGGAGAGCAGCACGCTGGTGCTGCCGGCGAACACGACGGTGGAGTTCCACGTCACTTCGCTGGATGTCATCCATAGCTTCTGGGCCTACCAGCTCGGCGTGAAGGCCGACGCGAACCCCGGCGTGGACAACGTCGCCTTCACCACCACGAAGAATCAGCTGGGCAGCTTCACGGTGCGCTGCAACGAGCTGTGCGGCCTGTGGCACGGGGCCATGTACAACTACGGCCACATCGTGTCCCAGGGGGCGTTCAACGCCTGGGCGCGCGGCGTGCAGCTCCAACAGGCCCGCAACGGGATCCTCAACGAGCTGCCACCGTATGCGACGACCTACGACCCGACCGTGATCCCGCAGCTCGGGGCCTCGATCGTCAAGATCGACGGCATCACGGGCGGGGCCGGTTACTACTACCCGCCACAGGATCCGGTGACGCCATGATCGGCACCCGGCCGCGGACGGCGGCCCGCCCCGAGATAGCCAGTACCGCGTTCAGTCCGAAGAAGAGGTGACCGGATGGCCATCGACGTTCAGCCAGGTGCGGGCCGGATGCAGCCCGTGTCGGGTGGTCCGGAGAGCGCGCGCCCCTGGTGGATGAAGCCAGCCGTGCACACCGGCATCATCGGCGGGATCATCGGCTACCTCGTCGGGCACTGGCTCGGCAACGCGCTGTCCTACGACTACGCGCAGAACGCCCTGTCCGACACCAACGACGTGCCGATCGTGCTCGGCTACTTGTTCGGCACTGTCGGCTGGCTGGCCGGCCTCGGCGTGTTCAACGACCTCGGCAGGCTAATGCTCGGGAAGCCGCTGCGGGACATCGAGCACGCCCCGGCCGGCGGCCTGGCGAAGTACTTCAGGTACACCCTCGACCACAAGGTCGTGGGCATCCAGTACCTGTTCGGCATGATCACGTACTTCCTGACCGGCGGCCTGTTCGCCATGGCGATCAGGAGCGAGCTGCTGTCGCCGACCTACCACCTGATGAGCTCGAGCGCGTATCTCATGGTGGTCGGCGAGCACGGCACCATGATGATGATGATGATGTCGTCGGTCGTGCTCGGGCCGTTCGGCCAGTACTTCGCGCCGCTCATGATCGGTTCGAAGCGGATGGCGTTCCCGCGGATCGAGGCGATCGGGTTCTGGCTGACCCCGGCCGCCTACATCATCCTGCTGTCCGGCGTCCTGCTCGGCGGCTTCCCCACCGGCTGGACCGGCTACGAGCCGCTGGCCACCCAGGCCGGCCCCGGCATGGACTCCTACGCGGTCGCGTTCGGCCTGATGGGGATCTCGATGATCCTCGCCGGCTTCAACATCATCGTGACCTACATCAACTACCGGGCGCCCGGCATGCGCTGGAGCCGGCTGCCGATGTTCGTGTGGTCCATGTTCACCGTCTCCTTCCTCCAGGTACTGGCCGTGCCCGTGCTGGTGGCCGGGATGTACATGATGATCACCGACCGGACCTTCCAGACCGCGTTCTTCAGCAACCAGCTCGGCGGGAGCAGCTACCTCTACCAGAACGTGTTCTGGTTCTTCGGGCACCCGGAGGTCTACATCCTGGCGCTGCCGGGGTTTGGGGTGGTGTCGGAGATCCTTCCGGTCATGTGCCGCAAGCCGCTGTTCGGCTACCGGACGGCCGCGGCGGGCATGATCGGCGTGGCCCTGCTGTCCTTCTTCGTCTGGCAGCACCACCTGTTCGACAGCGGGATCAACCCGGACATGCGGCCGCTGTTCATGCTGACGACGGAGCTGATCTCGATTCCCACCGGGTTCATCTACCTGGTGGCGCTCGGGACGTTCTGGAAAGCGAAGATCAGGTTCACCGTCCCGATGCTGTTCTGCCTGGCGATGTACTTCAACTTCCTGATCGGCGGCGTCTCCGGGGTGTTCCTTTCCGACGTGCCCGCGGACACCACCGAGCACGGGTCGTTCTTCGTCATGGCCCACTTCCACTACACGATCATGGGCGGGCTGATCTTCGCCTTCATGGCGGGCATCTACTACTGGCTGCCCAAGATGATGGGGATCAAGCTGAACGAACGGCTCGGCAAGATCCACTTCTGGACCATGTTCATCTTCTTCAACTCGACCTTCCTGCCGCTGTTCGCGCTCGGCATGATGGGCATGCCACGGCGGGTGTTCGAGTACGCGCGGAACCTGCAGACGCTCAACGACTGGGTCTCGATCTCCGCGTTCTGCCTAGGTGGATCGCTGCTGATCTTCCTGTTCAACTTCATCATGTCCACGATGGTCTGGCGCGAGAAGGAAGTCGGGAACCCGTGGCACTCCCGCGGCCTGGAATGGCAGGTCTCCTCGCCGCCGCCGCCGGAGAACTTCGAGCACATCCCGGTCATTCTGTCCGGCCCCTACGAGTACGGCGTCCCGGATGCGCCACCGGTGGCTGACCTGAATCCGCCGGTGGGTGTCGTCAGCGCCGCCTACGCGGGCGCCGGCGCAGGAGTGGAGGCATAGCAATGGCCGAGCCAGCAACCACGGGCACCTCCGGGCTGAGCCGCGAAACGGAGGAGGAAGGCTTCTACCACGAGGCCGCCCTCAACGCCGCATGGACGGCGACGCGCCTGGCCATAGGCGGGCTCTGCTTCCTGTTCGGCGCGTTCATGTTCGCCTACTTCTACCTGCGCTCGGTCAACTCCTCCGGGAGGTGGATGGGCTCGGGCTACCACCCGCCGTCCATGATCTACGGCACCGTGATCATGCTCTGTGTGCTGGTCAGCGCGGGGATCCACTACGCGGCGCTGCAGCAGATCAAGGCGGGCAACAAGGGCCTGTGGCAGATTGGCGCGGTGATCGCGATGCTGCTTGGCGCCGCGGCGATCGTGCTGCAGATCCTGGAACTGCTCTTCCTTCCGTTCTGGCCGGGCAGTTCGGGCTTCTCCAGCGTGTTCACCGGGTTCTACCCGGTGTTCGTCGTGGTGCTGCTCGCGGCGATGGTCTGGCTGGAGACGCTGCTCGCCCGGGCACGTTTCATCCCGGCCATTTCCTTTGTGGAGCAGCCGCCCACGTACAAGGAAGCGTTCGCGGTCCAGCGCTTCCAGTCGTCGCTGTCCGGGTTCGCCACCGTGTGGAACTTCCTGGCGATCGTCGCGGTGCTGTTCTGGGTCCTGTTCTACGTCATCCCCTAGGGAAGGAGTGGCTCGCCCGGAGGGCCTCATCGCCGGCCGGCGGCCGTGGTCGTCATGAACGTGGTTGTCTCGCACTGGTCGGCTAATGCCGCGGTTCTGGCCGTGGTAGCCGTGGCGGTCGCCGTGCACGCGCGCGGCCTGCGCGGCGTGGCCGTCGATGCGAGACGCCGGGGCGAGGGCACCCCGCGCGGCATCGGCTGGCAGGCGGCGGCCTTCTACGGCGGGCTGCTCGTGGTGCTCCTCGCCCTCCTTTCCCCGCTGGCGTACTGGTCGCACCTCTACATCTGGGTCCGGTCGCTGCAGGACATCCTGCTGGCGAACGTGGCCCCGGTGT
>Ga0207699_10001652_pt1 | contig 10567 bp, 6 predicted proteins | sample LARL51metaG_FD_184344 | JGI IMG/M metagenome (GOLD analysis project Ga0207699, IMG submission 184344) | Corn, switchgrass and miscanthus rhizosphere microbial communities from Kellogg Biological Station, Michigan, USA - LAR L5-1 metaG... | ecosystem: Host-associated > Plants > Roots >...
GTCCCGGCGGCGTCCGCCGACGGCGCGACGATCGAGCCCTCGGGCTCACCGCCGCGGACCCGCCGGTCGCCGGTTCGGACCTCGAGGCTGGTCGGGCTGTGTCCGCGCCGCCAGCGCAGCCTGCGGTGCCGTCTGTCGGCCGGGGCGGCCAGTGCGGGGGCGGCGGCGAGGGTGGGGGCAAGGGCGGGAGCGGCGGCGGCGGTGCGCGGCGCGGGCGCGGGTGTCTGGGCGGGCTGGGCTTTGCCGGCGGGCGGGGTGAGGCGGACCGGTGCGGCCGCCGCGGCGGCGGCCCTGGCCGTTGCGGCGCCCGCCGCGGCGGCGCCGAGTGCGATGGCGTGTTTGGGGTGGGTGTCGACGGAGGTCGGGCGTCCGAGTTCCGCGGAGACCAGGTGAGCGACCATGGGGATGCGCGAGGAACCGCCGACCAGCAGCACGGTGTGCAGCTGGCGGGGATCGATGCCGGCAGAGTCCAGCGCCCGGCGCAGCGAGGCGATGGTGGCGTCGATCGCCGGGCGGATCATTTTCTCGAACTCGCCGCGGGTCAGCCGGACCTCGGTTTGCAGCCCGGGCAGCAGCACCGCAATGGTGGTTTCGGTGTCCGCGGACAGGGTTTCCTTGGCGGTCACGCATTCGCGGCGCAGCCGGATGGCGGCGCTGGTGGCCCGGGGATCGGCCGGGTCGAGGCGGGAGACCGCGCCGTCCAGGGCCCGGTCGACGTGGGTGAACACGGCCTCGTCGAAGTCCACGCCGCCCAGTCCTTCGATGCCTTGCGGGCGTCCCAGGATGTCGAAGCCGTGCTCGGCGGTGCGCAGCACGGTCGCGTCGAAGGTGCCCCCGCCTAGGTCGTAGACCGCGACCAGCGCCCCGGGGTCGAGGTGAGCGCTGCGGGCGTAGTGCGCGGCGGCGGCCTCCGGCTCGGTGAGCATCCGGACCCCACCCAGCCCGGCCAGCCCGGGGACCTGCGCGAACAGCTCACGCTTGTAGGGTCCCCAGCTCGCCGGGTAGGTCAAGGTGACCATCGCGGGCCGGCCGCCCTCACGGCCGCTGACCAGGTCGGCGACGGCGCGCAGCTGGTGGGCCATCAGCGCGGCGGCCGTGTATGACGTCCCGCCAAGGATCACCGGCACCGGGTCGCCGAACCGGCGCTTGACCGACCGGGCGACCCGGTCCGGCTCGGCCGCGGCCCGCCGCTCGGCGGCCCCGCCGGTCAGCACCGTGCCATCGGCGCGGATCAGCACCACCGAGGGAACCGCATCAGTGTGGTCACCCAAGGTGGCCATCTCAACCCGCCCGTCGCGGGCAACGGCAGCCGCGGTGAAGGTCGTCCCCAGGTCGACACCCAGCCCGTAACTCATCGGAATCTTTTCTTTCTGCTCTTGTACGGATCAATGCATGACGGTGGTGTCGGTGCCAGAGTCGCGACCCCTTCACCCTCAGCTGAATCGCCGCTAGCGGGTCGGCTTGAGCTTGAGGCGCAGGGTGTTGGCCAGCGTGCCCGACAGCTCGCCTTCCGCGCCGATCGACATGCTTCCGGTGCGCGTGATGACGAACGAGATGTCGATCGTGCTTTCCGCCAGGGCCCAAGGGTCGTCGCCTTCGGCGGCCTTGACCGTCGCGGCGCGGATCGAGGTAATCGCGTTGACGAGGACTTCCTCGATGTCCCCGCCGCGCACCGGGCGGGCGGCGCCCAGCGCGGGCGGCACCAAGGTGATGTCGACGGTGTGCGTGTCCTCCTTGGTCACCTGGGTTCCGAGGCTGAGCTTCATGCCGATGAACGGGACGCAGAATTCCAGCTGACCGCCGCCCTTGCTGCTCGCGACCACGTTGAGGATCAGCTGCACGGACGCCACGCTCAGGTCCGGGGATGGCGAGGTGCTCGACACCCCCGCCCGGGCCAGCGACGCCTTGACGGTGCTGATCAGGTCCTCGACGGGCACCCCTTGCTTGGTGAGCTTCACTGCGTCCTTTTCTCGCTGTCCCGGCCGCGCTGGCGATTACGTCAGCGCGGGGGCGATCTTGGCGTTCGGGTTCCCGTACACGGTGTAGGCGAGCCAGGTCGGGTCGCCGGGCTGGCTGGCCGCCACCGTCCTGGCGTCCATCGCGGCCTGGCCGAGCGGGGCGCCCGACTTCAGCCGCGAGTAGAATTCCTCGGCGAACACGCGGGCCGCGCCGTCGCTGACGTCCCACAGCGACCCGATGAAGGCCGCCGCCCCGGCCCGCAGGAACTTGATGGCCCAGCTGTCGAGCTCGTTGTACGCCGGGTTGGCGCCCGCGCTGCGGCAGGCGTTCATGAACACGGTCGGCGCCGTCCGGGCGAGCACCTTGTCGCTCGCCGCCGTCGTCATCAGCGTCGGGGTGAACTCCACGTTCCCGAGCGTGATCGAGGACCCGCTGTCCGGGTGAAAGCGGTTGTGGCAGGCGAAGTGCAGCAGGCCGAAGTCGCCGCTCTTGATCAGCTGCTGGAGCGGCGTGAGCGCCGAGATGACGTCGTCGGCCGGCTGGCCGGCGCTGAGCAGCAGGCGCATCGCGTCGACCTCGGCCTGCGCCTCGGCCAGCCCCTGGCCGGAGAGCACGAACCGGGCCGGCCGCAGGCTCAGCCGCGGGGCGGGCCGCTGGCCGAAGATGCCCCGGGTCACCGGGAACTGCTCGACGAGGAAGCCGGCGTCGTGGCCCGGGTCCTTGGGGTACAACAGCTCCCACGGGACCGTATCGTTGTCGGACAGGATGGTGAGCTGCCTGATCCGGCCCTGGCGCTCCCAGAACTGCTCGCGCAGCCGTCGCGGCACCAGTTCCTCCCAGAGGGCCACTCCCGCGTTCACCAGGTAGTCCCGTATCTGCGGCGGCGAGTAACCGGAGTATCCCTGCGCCACCCGGTCCAGGTCGGCCAGCAGGAGCTCGATCCGCGGCCTGGGCTCGAAGGCCAGCGCGCTGATCACCTGCTCCGGGTTGTCCTCGTCACGGAACTCGAAGCGGTAGCACTTCTGGTCCGGGTCGAACCGCACGACCAAGCTGACCGCGCCCGCGCTGGCCTCGGTGGAGATCTCGGCGGCGACCTCGCGGTTCGCGCCGACGGCCGCGTCGTGCTCCGCGACGACCTCGACGTCCAGGCCGCCCAGGTAGCTGCCGCCCAGCCAGGCCGTGACGCAGATGGACCGCGTCCCCGGCCCATCAGCGCGCAACTCGAACCGCTTCGGCCGGGAGTCGCCGCTGGCGGGCACCTGGAGCGTCAGCTCCTGGTCACCGAGGACCCGCAGCCCCGGGGCATCGAGCACGAGGTCGACGTCCTGCCCGCCCGCGGGCACGTCGAAGGGCTCAAGCGCCGCCGCGTTCCCCGATCCGGTCAGGCCGACGCTGACGATCAGGCTGAACGGCTTGCCCACCCGGACGGTGTCCGGGCACTGCCCCCGCAGGTAGCGCTGCGGGCCGGACGGCTCGTCGCTGCCGACCGGGCCGGCTGGCTGCTCGACGACGGCCGTCAGGTCTTCCAGGGTTGGCTGGCCAGCCACGGTGGACCGCACGACGGAGCCGTCGCTCTCATTCCAGCGGAGCAGCTGATCGCCGTACTGCTGGGCGTAGCCCTGGATGCCGTCCGGCGACAGCGGGATCCGCTCGAACTGCCCGGCGTCCGTGCTGGGCAGGTTCAGGTCCGCCGCGTGACGCTGGATCGCCTCCGCCGCGTCGGGCAGCGACCGTAGCCAGGGCGCCTGCTCGGTGAACGGCGCTATCAACTCCGCCGCCTTCGGCGGGTCGATGTCGGCCAGCAGGCAGACCGCCAGTTCCTGGTCCTTCTCCAGCAGGTCGGACAGCATCTCGGTCGCGGTTTCCGGCTCGGCGATGGCCAGCACGAGCGCGGCCTCGTGCAGCGGGAGCAGCCGCAGGATCAATGCGGGGCGGTCCGGCTGCTCCGGCGGCTCGACCCCGAGGTGGTCGGCCCACCACTCTGGCCTGACCGCGCCGCCGACTACGTACGCGCCGCCGCTGACCAGCGGCCCGCCGGCGCCGAACATGATAGGCCTGGTGAACGGGTCCATCGCGCCGATGGTCCGCGGGCCGCCGAAGGGGTCCATCCCGCTGCCCTCTTGGCCGCCGCCGACCGGCCCGATCCCGCCGTATGCATCCCCGCCGCCGACGATCCCCGCCCCGCCGAGCGAGCCCGCTCCGGGCAGACGACCACCGAAAGGGCCAGCACTGCCGAATGGCCTGGCACCGCCGAACCGGCCGACACTTCCGAGCTGGTCGTCGCTTTCCGCGTCAGGATTCTCCGGAATACCCGGAGTCGACTGGTTATCACTCATCCCCGCCTCCGTTACGCGGATTATCCATTAACTTCCAGGTGCACCGCAACCGGCCGGACCGGCCTTTACTGATCACCCGAAGGCCCGGCCCGCTTTCACGATGAGCAGCGGGTACATACGAGCGCAAAGCGCCGGGACGCCTTCACTGACCGGGCTCGCGGCATTCGTCCGGATAAGGGGCAATTCGATGAAAGACGGCATTTGCCCGCCGACGGAAAGGCAACAGAATCGGGCTTTGACGCACAAGGGTCACCAGGCCGCCGCGGGACCGGGACTGGGGTAAGGCGGGCCTGGTCGCGGGCGGCGGCGCGCGGGATACTGTATACCCTGCGCCGTCTGCGCTTGCGAGCAGTTTGCCGTCAGGGCTGAAGGCCAGCTTCGTCACGCCACCGCGAGAATAGTCGGAACGCAGCGAGCTGGTAACTGAGGCAGAAGAAGCAGTCGGCAACTCGCCGTTCTGCTGCTGCTCTATGAGCAGGGCCGACATGCGGATGCTGTCCCGCTCGGAAACTCGGTCTCGTGATGTGAGCTGCTGCGGGATCGGTAGCATGGCTGGCACCATCTCGGGGTGGTGCTGTCGCTGGTCTACGGGTTGGTGAGGTGCCTGTTCGGCCTGCTGGCAGTGCCGGTCCGCTCTGACCTGTCCAAGGACGTGGAGTTGCTGGTCCTGCGCCACGAGAACCCGGTGCTGCGCTGTCAGTTCAGCGGCCGGCTGCGGTGGGATCATGCCGACCGCCTGTGGCTTGCGGCTTTGTCGCGACTGGTGAGCTCCGCCGGCCTGACGAAGCCGAGCGCGTCCTGCGGGCCGCCGTCGCGGCTCGCCAGCCTGAGATAGTTGTCCCGCTCGCCTTCCTCCTGGAAGACCAAGGCCGGTATCGCGAGGCCGAGCAGACCCTACGTGACGGCGTTGCTGCAGGCGATCCTTATGCCCGGTTCCGGCTGGCAGAGCTACTACAACGGCTCGAGCGCACGGACGAAGCCGAGCAAATATGCCGGGCAGGGATAGCTGCAAGCGATCGGATGGTCGTCTTGCCCTCGATCACCTGCTACGGCAGCAGGGACGCTTCGAAGAAGCAGAGCAGGCGTGGCGAGAAGGGATCATCAATGGCGAGCGAGATGCGCCCCGGTACCTGGCTGAACTGCTGCGGGACCAGGGACGGTTGGAAGAGGCAGAACGTGTACTGCGCGACGGGATCGCCGCTGGACACGATCTCGCCTCTAACCACCTGATCTACTTCCTCGAAGAACTTGGCCGCGTCGACGAAGCTAGGCACCTTCAGCGATATGGACTTAACGCCGACGGCACACCAGCAGGGGCCCCAAGGAGGCCGACATCGGTAGCCATCCCGGTCGCCAGGCTGAGGCAGATGGATGAACCCATCCATCGCCAGCCACGCCTGCGTTCCCGACCGCGCATAGCGGCGTCGCTGCCTTCTCAGCATCGATCGCAATGGATCGCAGGCGAATCGGAGCAGGGTGACATGATCCCTATTCGGGGGAGCCAGGTGGGGAGCCATCATCGACCGACGCAGGGCGACTCACAGTCTACTGGAGTGCTCGATATCCCACGATTAGCAGGCATTCAGCTACAACAGCCGACAGACAGGACCTCGTTCGCATCGAAGGGGTCAGCGAGTGAGTTCCTCAGCACCACCAGCCTTCGGCTCAAGTTAGGCAGCGGTTTTACAGACCGCCGTAATATGTTGCCTGGCTTGCCAGTATGTGTCTGGCCGCCGAACTTCGCCGCGCATTCGCCAGACGATAAGACGTAGGGTGAGTGATCTTGAACCTAATCAGCCGGGGTGGCAGGTGGCTCGGTTTCGATGTGGCTTGTGCAGGTCGTCACCGCCAGTCAGGCCCTACGGACTTGGATGGTCAGTGCCAGTCGGCCGCTCGCTTAAGGAAGGCCAGCTGGCTTCCCGCCTGGAGTTGGAATAAATCTGGGCGCTCTTCACGAGGTTCGACCCAACTCGCACTGATGGCAGGCGCCGGGCGAAACCTTCGGCGCTAATGCCCGCAGGATGGCTGGTACCGCAGTTGGGGGATGTACCGGTTCCATTGCCGGGGCGTGAGGCCTCCGGCTGTAGCACAAATCCTTTGGATAGCATACTGAACGTTCAGGTTCCAGAGCCGGATGGTGCCGTCGGCGCTGCCGCTGGCCAGCGTGCGCCCGCCGGGGCCGAACGCCACAGGGTACACGGCCGCCGTCCCGCCGGTGAGGGGCTGGCCGAGCGGGCGGAGGTGCGCCGGATCGGCGACATCCCACAGCCGGATAGTGCCGTCGGCGCTGCTGCTGGCCAGCGTGTGCCCGCCGGGGCTAAATGCCACCCAATTGACGGCGGCCGCGCCAGTCAGGGTCGAGCCGAGCGGGCGGGGGTGCGCCGGATCGGCAACATCCCACAGCCGGATAGTGCCGTCGGCGCTGCCGCTGGCCAGCGTGCGCCCGCCGGGGCTGAACGCCACCGAGCCCACGACGGCGGCGCGGCTGGTCGGGGGCTGGCCGGCCGGGCGGGGGTGCGCCGGATCGGCGACATCCCACAGCCGGATAGTGCCGTTGTAATCGCCGCTGGCCAGCGTGCGCCCGCCGGGGCTGAACGCCACTGCGTAAACGGGCCCGGTGCCGTCGGCCAGCGGCTGGCCGAGCGGGCGGGGGTGCGCCGGATCGGCGACATCCCACAGCCGGATAGTGCCGTCGGAGTCGCCGCTGGCCAGCGTGCGCCCGCCGGGGCTGAACGCCACTGCGTAAACGGGCCCGGTGCCGGTCAGCGGCTGGCCGAGCGGGCGGGGGTGCGCCGGATCGGCGACATCCCACAGCCGGACCGTACCGTCGAGGCTGCCGCTGGCCAGCGTACGCCCGCCGGGGCTGAACTCCACCGCGTCCACGACACCGGTGCCGGTCAGCGGCTGGCCGAGCGGGCGGGGGTGCACCGGATCGGCAACATCCCACAGCCGGATAGTGCCGTCGGCGCTGCCGCCGGCCAGCGTGTGCCCATCGGAGGTGAGCGCCACCAACACGGCGCCGGCGCCGCTGGTCAGGACGGTCTGCGGGAGGTTCCACAGCCGGATGGTGCCGTCGAGGCTGCCGCTGGCCAGCGTGTGCCCATCGGGGCTAAATGCCACCGACACGACGGCGGCGGAGCTACCGGTCAGCGGCTGGCCGAGCGGGCGGGGGTGCACCGGATCGGCGATGTCCCACAACCGGACCGCGCCGTCGTCGCTGCCGCTGGCCAGCGTATGCCCGCCGGGGCTGAACGCCACCGATGCGACGACGGTCGCGGCGCCGGTCAGGGGCTGGCCGAGCAGGCGGGGGTGCGCCGGATCGGCGATGTCCCACAACCGGATAGTGCCGTCGTAGTCGCCGCTGGCCAGCGTATGCCCGCCGGGGCTGAACGCCAGCGAGTACACGGCCCTCGTGCTGCCGGTCAGGGGCTGGCCAAGTGGGCGGGGGTGCGCCGGATCGGCGATGTCCCACAACCGGATAGTGCCGTCGTCGTCGCTGCTGGCCAGCGTATGCCCGCGGGGACTGAACGCCACCGTTTCGACGGCGCCTGTGCCACCGGTCAGGGGCTGGCCGAGCAGGCGGGGGTGTGCCGGATCGGTGACGTCCCACAACCGGATAGTGCCGTCGAGGCTGCTGCTGGCCAGCGTATGCCCGCCCGGGGTGAACGCCACCGACAGGACGCCAGTGCGGCGGCTGGTCGGGGTCGAGCCGAGCGGGCGGAGGTGCGCCGGATCGGTGACGTCCCACAACCGGACTGCGCCGTCGGCGCTACCGCAGGCCAGCGTATGCCCGCCGGGACTGAACGCCACCCAATTGACGGCGGCCGCGCCAGTCAGCGTCGAGCCGAGCGGGCGGGGATGGGCCGGATCGGCCATACCCCACAGCCGGACTGCGCCGTCAGAATTACCGCTGGCCAGCGTGTACCCGCCGGGACCGAACGCCACCGAGTTGACGCCCCCCGCGCCCACGGCCAGGGGCGAGGATAGGGGAATGTTTTCGGTGTTCAGCAGCCGTGAGGAGAGGTCTTGCGTTGGCCGTATGCGGTAGGCGGCGAGGTTGAGCTGGGCCGCGAGCGTCGTGTCACTGGTGCCGTACTGAAGGGCTTCGGCGATTACCTGGTTGTAGATGGCCTGGTCGCGTTGCCGGATCGCTGCGGCACGCTGATAGACGGCGACCACCGATGCCGTCACCGCCAAGGCGGTCAGCAGGGCAAGGATCGCGAAGGCGCCCCGCCGCCGCCGGGTGCTGCGGCGCGCGGCGTGATGAGCGGCGCCAAGGAACGCCTGACTGGTGGCCGGTAGAGGGGAGTACCGGGCAGGCGCGTCCTGCCAGCGGGCGGTGGCCGCGTCGATGGTGGCGAGCCGCCCCGGCCGGTACAGATAGGAGGAGTCTCGGCGGTTGCTCTCCCACGTGGCCGCGTCGGTGACGACCTGGCTGTACAGGGCCCGGTCGAGCTGGTCATCTCCCAGCCAGTCCCGCAGCTGTTTCCAGGCCTGCAACAGCGCATCATGAGCGATCTCGACGCTGTCCTGTCCGATGACGAGCAGGCGATGGGCGCTGAAGATGTCGATGACCGCGTCGATGTCCGCGGCCATGTGCACTCCTGGAGCGCGCAGGTCGGCCCGGCTGCACCGGCGCCGCGCGAACTGGCCATCCGCGGTGATGACCGTCAGCTGGGTGAACACCAGGCGCGCCGCGTCCTTCTGCCGGCTGGTCAGGGCGTGGTAGGCGGCCTGGGCGCTGCGGTTGACCGCGTCGGCGACGCCGCCCGCCCGCCGGTAGGCGCGCAGCGTCAGCTCGCTGCCCTCGCGAAGTTCCCAGGTGGCGGCCATCGCCTGCGACATCAGTGGCAGCACCCCACTGCCCAGACCAGCACCGGCCCCCTCGCGCAGCTCCGCGATCACCGCCTCGACCAGGGCGGACTCCACGGCCAGGCCGGCCTCGGCAGCGGGCCCGGTCATGGCGAGCCGCAGCTCGGCCTCGCTCATCGGCCCGACCGTGAACAGCCCAGCGTCCAGCGCGGCCTTCAACGGCGGGTAGGCAATGAGCCGTCCAAGGAAATCCGCGCGCACCACCGCCACGACCAGCGCGGGCGGGAGTTTCTGCGGCCCGGCCGGGCCGGTGGCCACGGCGTGCAGCGCCGCGATGAACGCATCCCGCTCCGCCCGGCCGGCGTCAGCGTCCCCGCCCGCGGTGAACAGCTCCTCGAACTGGTCGACCACCAGGACCAGGCGTGGCGGCGCGGCGGCTGCGCCATCGGCTGGTCCGCGCGCTCGGATGTGAGCACCGCGACCGGCGGCGGTTCTGACTGCGAGCTCGGCCAGCGTCGCCGCCTCACTCGGCGCGGCCGACAGCGACCGGTACACCGACACTGGATCCGCGCCCGCCACGTCGGCCAGTTGCATCGCCAGCTCCCTCAACGGACTGACCGTGGGCCGGATCACCCGCCGCGGCCACCGCTCCGACCCCTCACCCAGCGCGGCTGCCGCCAGCCGCGGCATCAACCCCGCCCTCAGCAGCGAGGACTTGCCCGTCCCCGACTCCCCGGCCACCAGCAGGATCCCCGTCCCGTCCAGCCGCCCGGCAAGCCGCTGCACCAGCTGGGTCATCAGGTCGCCGCGCCCGTAGAAAACCCGCGCGTCCCGTTCCTCGAAGGGCACCAGCCCCAGGTAGGGGCACCCTGCCCACACCGGGCCGCGGCCAGGCGCGGGCTGCCCGCGCGCGACTGCTAGCACCTCCGCGGCTGGGGCGCGGCCGCGGGCCGCCGCCACGAACACCGCGCGCACCGGCTCGGCCAGGCCCAGCGCGCCGGCCAGTAGCTCGGCAGTATCCTTGCGGGCGGTCCGGTTGATGCCCCGCTCCAGGTCACTGACCGACCGCGGGCTCAGGCCCGCCGCTTCCGCCAGCTCCTCCTGGGTCAACCTGGCCTGGGCCCGCAGCTGCCGCAACAGCCCGGCGAACCCTAGTACAGGCTGTTCTGCCATAGCCGGCATCCCCTCCGAATGCCACGTCCTGCCGCCCAGGGATCGGGCCTAAGGCGGCAGGATCAACACAACGATAGTGCAGGCCGGGCGCCCGCACTATCTTCCGTTATCCCAAGTCAGCCGCTATGGACTGCCGTCCGCACCGGGACGGTGACCGGCACCGCTGCGTTGGCGCCAGGATCCTGGCCTCGCTTGAGCAGCCGCTGCAAGCGGTACACCCTTGCTGCTCTCTGAGACGGCGCCGTCCGGCTGGGACGGCCTGGTATCTGCGCTGCGCGGCTTTGCCC
>Ga0207699_10001657_pt1 | contig 10555 bp, 7 predicted proteins | sample LARL51metaG_FD_184344 | JGI IMG/M metagenome (GOLD analysis project Ga0207699, IMG submission 184344) | Corn, switchgrass and miscanthus rhizosphere microbial communities from Kellogg Biological Station, Michigan, USA - LAR L5-1 metaG... | ecosystem: Host-associated > Plants > Roots >...
AGCCGGCGCTTTCAGAAAACTCACTGCGGGAAGGTTTCCAACTGCCGCGGCGGCAAAGAAATCCTGCAGGTCGTATTGATGATTGGCCGCGCCATCATGGCCAATTTCCGCCAGCGACGCCGGACGCGCATGCGTCGGGTTCGCCGTGGAAGGCCAGTAATTGAAGAAGGAGTGGTGCGGGATATAGTCGCCCGTCGTGCCGGCAAGCCCGGCCGAACTGCGTTTGCACCCTGTCGTACCGTTCGCATTCACGGTGTTCAGGTTGAAGCCTCCCATAAACCCGCCCCAGGTCACTCCCGCAGCAGACAGCAGGTTTCCAATATTCTGCCCGCTCATCGAAACCTGATTGCGCGTTGGATTAGAGCACACGTCCCCAATCGGGTCCGGGTCGCCAATCACGGTCAGACCGCCGTTCCCGTCGGTCACCTCGTCGCCCGTTCCGTTCAAGGTCGCGGCAACGCCGTTGGTCTGGCCCGCCACCAGGTTCATCAATCCGGGCGTCGAGGGCCCGAATGTCGAACTGAAAGAGTTGTCGCTCATCGCAAAGTACTGCGCGTAGTTCCACAAAGCAGTCACGGTGTTTCCGTCGTAGTAACCCATCACTTCATTTCCGCCGGAACTGGTGTCCGCGGGAAATCGGTCCATCACGCCCCCGTCGAACGCCAACTGCTCCGCGGTGTAGTCGTGGTCTTGGTCCGGAGTCACTGCTTGAGAACGGTCCAGCCGGAACGGATTAGAGGCTCCGGCACCATTCGCAGGATTGAGATTCGGATTGAAGTTCAGCAGTGCATTATTGAAACCGTTTACCGCGGGCGTGCCCGGAGCCGCAAAGAATTTCGGCTCGCCGGCTGGGTTAGTGGCTGCGGGATACGTTCCGAAATAATGATCGAACGAAACGTTCTCCTGGAAGATCACCACTAGATGTTTGATCGGCGTGGCCGTAGAAGAATCCCCATGTGAAGCGGGCGCGGCAAATGTAGGTAGAGCAGTTGGCCCCAGCGCCGTGGCCAAAGCGAGCGCGGTGGCCATCATCTTCCGGGGAGCATCTTTCTTGAGCGAATAACGCATTCAATCCTCCTGGTGCTTCTTTTATTGCCGGTGTGCGAAGAGGTCGGCAGGGCGCCGCCAAACACCGGCCTTGATCGGGATCAGAAAAGCCTATTCGTGCCAGGTTTCACCCCGGTTGCGGGAGAATGAATGCCAAATTAAAAAAGATTCACAGAAACAATCCAAACTGGGTGCCCCACTTCTGGCTGGTGTTGCCAGAAGTGGGGATTTTAGTCAGCGTGCAGATTCGACTCATATAGGTGCGGACGCATTCGTCCTCCCTGCGATGGCAAGCCGAGTTCGCCGCCACGTCCCTTACGCTAGGAGACCTGAATTGAAGCCCTTCCTCCACCCATGTAGACTGTAATGGTCCGTGCGCCCGTAGCTCAGCTGGATAGAGCGGTTGCCTCCGGAGCAACAGGTCGGGAGTTCGAATCTCTCCGGGCGCACCATTCCTGCCTTTTCTGCCGTCGTTCCTTCCAAGAGTGTGTAAGAGACATGGGCTAGATCCCGCAGCGCCATTTCCGTCTCTGCGATCTCTCGCGCGAATCTTGCCAGCGTTCCTGAATAGGACTCATTACTTTCAGGACGAAATCTGTAACTCCTTACAGTCCTGATTCACCTTGTGCTCCAATATGTTTCTAGGTTCCGCGTCCCAGACGACGGAATCTGCCAGAAACTATGGGAGCAAGGATGTCAAAACAGCTCGAGGCACTGACGATCGGGCACAATGTCGATCACCTACCCCACTCCTGGCACCACGCATACATATCGGCGCTAAGAGAATCGGACCCCCACAAATTGCTTGGCCGCATTGAATATGCAATCAGCGCCATCGAAAGACGTTATGCTCAATGGGGAACCGATCCTGGATCAGCGGCTGAACTGACTGCAATCAAAAAGTGTATTTCCACGCTTAGGCGATTGATGAAAGAAGTGAATCAGGAGTTTGAACTTCCAGACAGAAGTAGCAGAACAGCACTCTCGAGCGGGCGGACTGCCCCACCCTGATCGGCAGGCCTCCGAAAATCGAAATCCAGCGCAATATGAGAAGGAAAGATTCCTTCCAACATTCCTCGCGAAATCTCACCTGCTAATCTCAGTGACTCTTTCAACACCCACCGGATCTCTCGCTAATTGACCCGCTTGCGATGCGCCGGCCATCTAGTACTAGACGAACACATACCCCTGCTCCATGTTCTCTCACCGCGAAAAACCGTGAACGCTGGTTCTGCATCGAATCAGAAACCTAAACCTCGGAGTTCATCATGCTCAAAACTAACAAGGCATTCAGCAGCTTTTCAGTGAATGACATTCAGAAGGCGAAGGACTTCTATGGCAAAGTCCTCGGGCTCGAAATTTCTAGCGGTCCTGAGGGTACCCTTGTCGTTCCACTTTCAAATGACACTAAAGCCTTGATGTACCCTAAACCTAACCATCAGCCGGCCACATTCACGGTACTGAATTTTCCCGTAGAAAGCGTCGAAAAAACTGTTGATGAACTGAGCCAGCGAGGCGTTCGATTTGAGGTTTATAACGAAACCAACTTGAAGACGGATTCGCGCGGTATTTCGCGCGGGAACGGGCCCACCATCGCATGGTTCAAAGACCCGGCGGGGAATATTCTGTCGGTACTGGAAGCAGCGTAGTACAAGTAATGCAGTTTTGCGGAGCCCCGCCTGACCAGCGGGGCTTCTGCTCGGGACGATCATTGGTGTGAACAATTTTTCACTAGCTTACGGGCTTAGAATCGTATCGCCGTGAAACCACTCCTCAAAGGAACGAGTCAGGTTCTGTTTACGATTGCTGGCCTATTGTTCTTGGTTGGCGGACGGGCAGTCAGCGAGTTCACCAAGGCTGATCGTCTCCTTGCTGAATGTTTAGGTATTGGTTTGGCTGTCGTCTTTCTTGTCTTGGGGTTTGTAGTGAAGAATGCCGCTGATGATGTCAACGACGAGAACTCAGCGGCTCAATGAATGAAATGGGGACGCTACGCCAACTGCGAAAAAGGGGGCTTTTCGGCCCCCGTTTACCGAGTCCAACGTTCTTTGCCCTTGCGTCCGATTTCGATTTACTTCGTCACTCTCACCGTGCCGCTCGTGATCGTGAACACCGTATGGCAGCCGCCACCACCGCGACCACCGCTACACCGATAAGCCTTTGTAATCGTGAAGGAATATGTGCCCGAGGTTGGATTGTTATTTACGTCGACGCCAGCGAATGAGCCAACTACATCCGACGGCGAACCCGTTAGCGGAATGCAAGGCTGAGCCACTCCATTCACCGTGAGGAAGATGAACCCGACTGGAGGCAACTTCTGCCCGGCGCACGCCGTATTCGCACCAACTTCCAACCAGTTCACTTCCGCACCATTTGACAGTGGGATACTGAAGGCCCGAAACGGCGACGAATAAACGCCAGATGTGGGAGCAGCCACGGTGTAGGTCGTAGTGGTCTGCGCGAACAACGCAGTAGACATCAGCAGGACCAACAGGGGGAGGGTCTTGTTCACGTTTTGTCCTTTCGAACGAAGAGCAAGGAAGATTCACCTTGTATCTTCGATCTGGTATGCCGCTGCGATTGTCGACGGGGTCTTAATCTCCGAGGAATCGACTTCTTTGTGTACAACCACTGACGTACGCCACCTCCCACATTTTCATGTGATTTTCAGGTTCCCTATGGCTCAATCTTGGATCAGATGATTGGTGTTGGCCGGAGTGCTTCGATCACATCCCTGGGTATGACAACGAAGAAGATGCGTTTGCAGGAGTTGTCTGGGATCTTGGGGTGGATGCGCGAATTGGTACGGCTGCTCAAGGCGGATCCTGAGCCGGAACAGTTCGTAGTGCTGTTATGCGAACTCTCCGGACTATTCAATGCGGCCGAGGGGCGTCTTAGGCAGTCGGTTGGATGAACGTCATTGGCACCGAAACCTCTTGAGCGGTCTGGGAGGCGCCGCTATTCGCTGCGTAGTGCAATCATCGGATCGACTTTGGAGGCGCGACGCGCCGGTATTGCGCAGGCCAACCCAGACACGAAGCCGAGAATTACGGTTCCGGCAAAAAGAATGGCGGGGTCGCGCGGGTTCCCTTGTGCCCACTTCGCAATGATTTGGTTTAGCGCTAACGAAAGAGCTATACCTGCCAGGATTCCGGCACCCAGGCTTACCGATGCCGACCTGAACACCATTCGCAGCACGTCCGCTCGCTGCGCGCCCAGCGCCATACGAATCCCGAACTCGTTGGTGCGTTGTGCCACTGTGTAGGACACGACGCTATGTAGCCCGACCGCAGCGAGAGCCAATGCGAGCCAGGCAAAAATGCCAAAAATCCAGGCCGCGACATGCTCCTGCTGCCACTCGGGTTCATAGGTGAGGAGAGTTTCGAGATCAAAGGTGCCACTGATCTGATCCGGGTTAACGGTCCTCAACTGCTCGCGCACGGCTTGTTGCAGCGTGAGAGGCGGAACCTCACAGCGAACCAGAATCTCCGTGCCCTCTCCCATGCTGAACGTATAGGGCACGTAGACGGATGGTCTGGGGATATTTCGGAGTCCATCATTGCGGGCGTCCCCGACGATGCCCACAATCTGGAACCAGGTAGCTCCGATATTGGGCGGCGACAGAACTGTGGCGGGATTGCCTTCGAGACCTGCCGATCTCAGCGAGTGTCCGATGGCATCGCCATTCGGAAAGTAGCGCTGCGCCAGCGCACGGCTGATCACCGCTACGTGTGCGCCCTTATTATTCTCGGCGTCGCTCCAGATCCGTCCTTGCAGCAAGGGAATGCGCAAAGCCGCAAAGTACTCCGGGCTAATCAGGTTGACCGATCCAATCTCCGCCCCACCTGAATCAGAAAGCGCCCCTGCACCTGGAGGCATAGGTTTGCCCAAAACTTCAAATCCCATAATCCATCCATTCCGCGGTGGCCTCGCATCGGTGGAAATGGCCGCCGTGATCACGCCCGGAGTCTCCGCGACTTTCTCTCGCAGTTGCTCAAGATAGGCTGCGCGCGTCGGCCAAGTGCCGTAGGAGCCTGCGCGCAAAGGAATCCATATCGCCATCACGTTGTGCGGGTCATAACCGAGCGGCTGGTGGATCAGTTGGGCGAACCCCTTCATTGAGGAGCCCGCAGCTGCGAGCAGTAATAGTGTCAGCGCAACCTGCGCGGTGATGAGCATGCTATGGGCCTTGCGTCCGCTGACGCTGCCCGCTAACCGGCGCGCGCCAGTCTGCATGATCTCCCCGATGTGCGTATGCGAAAGTTGCAGCGCCGGCCAAAGCCCGAACAGCACACTCGTTCCGAGCGCGACCGTGACGCTGAAAAGTAGAACCGGGAGGTTGATGCGAATCACGGCCTCGGAGGCGAACGTATTTTCTGGCACCAGACGCAACGTCAGCACCACAGCGCCGTAAGAAGCTAGAACTCCGAGCAACGCGCCAATCACCGAGAGAAGGAGTGACTCCGTGAGCAATTGGCGAATGATTCGGAAGCGGCCCGCGCCGATTGCCGTTCTCACAGCCAATTCATGTTGCCGCGCCGTACCCCGTGCTAGCAGCAGAATCGAGACATTCCCACATCCAATCACCAGCAGCAACATCACCGCGCCAAAAAGCAAGTACAGTGTCCCGCCCAACGAACTAACTACCCAGTCGTTCAGTCTATGCAGATGCACCCTGAAGACATCCGGTAAGTCGGTATGCCTGGAATTGGCGAATTGTTCGACGAGGGGCTGCAGCGCGGCTTCGGCTTTGGCGCGACGGACGCCGGGCCGCAGCAACAGATCGACGTTAGATGTGCGCCCCGGATCTCGCAACAGCTTCAGCGGAAGGTAGACGTCGCCGTCATACCAAGTGAATCGCGGTGCCGCAACGCCTACGATCTCAAAGTTCCTGTGATCAAGTTGCAGAGTACGGCCCACCACATCCGGGTTGGATAAGTAGTGTCGTCGCCAAAATCTGTAGGAAAGAACGACAACAGGTCGTGGCTCTTGGCCGTCCACCGCATCGGATGGCCAAAGTCCCCGACCCAGCAAAGCGGGCACGCCCAGATCCTGGAAACTCTTCGAGATGAGGCTAACGGCGAACACCGTCTCCGGAAGATCTTGCCCGGTCAGCATCAAGGCGCTCTTGTCCGAAGCCAGAACGCTTTCGACCACTGGTGATTGCCGCAAGGTCTGAATTTCCGCGCCATTTAGATAAACGGGGTCCCCGGAACCCGCTACGCTGTCGACCGTGAGTCGAACTATTCGATCGGCGGCAGGGTAGGGATAGGGATGCATCAAGACTGCATAAATCACGCTAAACACAGCGGTGGCCGCTCCAATGCCGAGCGCCAACGAGATTACTGCCGTCAGTGTGAACCCTGGACTTTTGATAAGCTGCCGCGCGGAATAGCGGAGGTCCTGAAGGAAAATGCTCAAGGCTCACTCCTGGCGGTGCCGGAGATGGGTAATGATCTCATGGGTAACTCGACGTGTCACACCCAAATCGGAAGTCAAATGTTGAAACCAAGGCGTTATCACAAGCTTGCACCTTGCATTCGCTTTTCCACAGGATGATGAGTTTGATCAAGAATGTACGCCAACTGCAGTTCTTCACTTGCCGAGCAAAGAACAGTCCGGCGAATTTCTGCCCACGCAATTTATCTGCTCGCGCTGCTTAACTCATGCGCCACTTTCCCGTTCTCATCGAAAAACTGAAGAACAGGCTCTCCATTCGGTCGTACTGTAACGGCGAGTCTCACGCGATCATTTTGATCTCGTAACTCAAGGCCCACCGACCCATCCCGGTTTCGACCGAGAGCAAGCCTCCTCACATCGTGACGATGACTCGCAAAGAACTTGTCCCACGCCGCCTCCTGCTCTTTCGGGGGTAACTTGTCGATCTCCTCATTCGCCTTCCTCTTCTCTTCGATAGGGTAATCTCCCTGATCGGTCATGGTGATCTGCGAAAACTTGTCCTTGCCTTCCTGTCCGGCATCAATGGCAAACACCTGATTCTCTTCATACTGATCGAAACTCCAGTGCGCATGGTTTTGAATGCTGCCATCCGGCAATTGGCTTGCTCCCCAGATAAATCCTCCTTGCTCCGATCCCTCCTCGCTCATAAACAGCATTCCAGCGGCCTCTCTGCGGTCTGGACGCGGATACTCTTTCCGCCGATTCCAAGCACCGGGGAAATCGGATCGATTAGAAATCGTCAGGCGAACGGTACCGTCAGGCTCGACAATATTGATTCTGCGGGCTGTAATCACTCCCCAAGTTGGGTTGCGGACCATTGCAGCACCACCCAGGACAACCGTGGCGAAGGCAACTGTTAGCACACCGGAATACGCTGCCAGGAAGCGGGGACTAGAGAGGAATTTCATTCGCAACCCCTTTCTCACAAGCCAGAAACACAAGCCTCATCAAGAAGTTCCGAGTAAGAACTGCGTTTCCCATCTACCCTGACTGCCCCAAGTGTCGCTTTCAGGCGTCAGCACAAGCTTGCGCCGTAAATTCGCCCGACCGCAGCGAGCACGACGTTCTCCGAACCTTAACCCTTTGAGATGTGTGATGGCGTTCGAGCACCACGTTTCCCCTCAAAAATCCTCCATTCGTGCTATTCCCTACAATCTCCAGGTTTCTGTACTCTACCCACGCTTCCGCGAGGTTGACGCGGCCAGAAGCTGGCTCATACCCGCACTCCCGGCTTCTTAGTTGTCGTTGAGCATTGGAATTCACGGCCGATGTAGCCGCGTCCCAGAAACACAAAAGCGGCTGTGTCGTGCCTGCTTCCCGTTTCGCTGCACAAAGGCTCGTCAACAACCCCAAGCGATTTGGCCATGCTGGTGGCCGGCAGGGTCGGAGTGTCGACATGAAACAGAGTCCCGGGATAGTTCTGTTCGTCTGTTCTCTGGTAGTTTCGCTCTCAACTCATTCCATGCACGCACAGTCACTCGACTCGCGGCAACCCCCGCAGCACGCCATAGAGCTAGGCGGGAAAATCGTTGACGCAAAAACAGGGGAAGGCATCGCCAAGGCGCTGGTATCAATTCGAGAACACTCCCTCAATACCGTCACCGATCAAAACGGGGCTTTCCACTTTGCCGCTGTGGCACCCGGAGAGATCGAGCTTTACGTCAGCACTGTCGGATACCAACTCCTCAAGCAGAGGCTGTCTATATCTGGCGACCGCGATCTCGAAGTCGAGATCCAACTCGGTCAAAAAGCCTCCCGGCCTGGTGAGATCGTTACCGTTAAGGCCGACGCCCTCGACCCCATTCAGCCCGGCATCGCCTCGTCGGAAACCCTCGACAACACAGAACTCAAAAACCTTGCGACCGTCATCGCCGACGACCCTCTCCGATCCGTCCAAACTCTGCCCGGCGTCGCGACCTCTGACGACTACAACGCCCAGTTCTCGTTGCGCGGTTCCGGCTTCTCGCATATCGGCATGTACGTCGACGGAGTCCTGATAAGCAGTCCCTTCCATGGCGCCGAAAACATTCAGCAAACCGGTTCCATTTCCATGTTTGGCAGTGATGTGATTGATTCCCTGGAGTTGATCAGCGGCGGATTTCCCGCCAAGTATGGCGAGCGCACAGGCGCAATCCTCGATTTACACACCCGCGAAGGAAATCAAGAACGCGTTGTTACGCGCGCCGATGTCAGCATGACCGCCCTGGAAGCCAGCAGCGGAGGCCCGATCCCTGGCACAAAGAAAGCTTCATGGCTCGTCTCTGCCCGCAAAAGCTACGTTGGTACTTTGTTGCGCGAGTGGGGCGCCGATTACCTCACTGTCGGATATACCGACTTACAGGCGAAGCTGGCCATGCACCCCACGCCTGCTCACCAAGTCACACTCACTTCCATGCTTGGGACGGGTTGGTTTCAACCCGGCGAAGACTCTCTTCATTACAGTCACATCCAGAGTGGACAGAACAACAATGCGGTGTTCAACCTGGGCTGGAACTGGATCCTGAGCCCGACGGCCCTTCTGCACACGCAACTTTCTTTCGTCGAGCAGAAATCGTGGAACCACGATCAGCAGGAAACCATTCCATTTGAATCCCGGGCCCACGACGCTACCGCCCAGCAGGAACTTGGTGTGCAACTCACTCCGCGCCACTTCTTGACTGGCGGATGGAATGTGCACCGCGCTCACGAAAACTTCTACGACAATTACTACGACCTTTATATCCCCAGTTTTCTGATCTCGGCCGCCTACCGCCGCTCGGCTTGGTACTCGGCCGCCTACCTGCAAGACACTTGGCAGGTTATTCCCGGGAGATTGCAGTTCAACTTCGGAGGCCGCACCGAGCACTTCACTCCCACTGGCCAGAATCTGTGGATGCCGCGCGCAAATCTGGCGCTGCACCTGACGCGCAACGATAAACTCACATTTGCATGGGGCGAGTATGGGCAGTTTCCCAATTTTCGAGAATTGTGGGGAGAGGTCTATAACCCGAACCTTCGCGCCGAACGTTCCAGCCAATACATCCTCGGATTCGAGCACCGTCTGAATGATCGGACGCGCATTCGAGTTGAAGCCTACGAAATAGGTTTGCGCGACGGCATCTTTACTCCCGACCAGGAATGGCGCGCACCTCGATCACTCGACTTTGCGAATGCAGCTCCAATGTTCAATGGAATTGTGCCACCGCGGCTCGGGCTCTATCAGCGCAATTCGCTCAACGGCCACACGCGAGGCATCGAGTTCATCCTGCAGCGACGCAGTGCCAATCGTCTTTCCGGATGGATCTCTTACGCATACGGATACTCCCGCTACAGCGACAATGCCGATCGACTCTCCTTCTGGGGAGACTACGATCAGCGTCACACCATCAACGCCTATGGAGGCTACCGTCTCAGCAAGACCGTTAGCGTGAGCGGCAAATACAGATTCGGGACCAACTTCCCGATTCCCGGTTTTTATCGCGCACAAGGAAATGGAATTTACATCACATCGCAGAGGAACGAATCTCGCCTGCCCTCCTATAGCCGGCTCGATCTCCGCGCAAGCAAGGCGGTGTATACCCAGCGCCGCAAGCTGACGGTTTATACCGAGGTCGGTAACGTGCTCAACCGCGAGAACCGTGCATGTCAGGTCCGTGAAATCATCCAGCTCCTCGCATCTTGCGACAAAGAATTCCCCATCCTGCCCTCAGCAGGCATGACGCTGGAATTCTGAGACTGAGCGATCAAGAAATCTCTCGCGAGGGACTCAAAGCAGGGCGGGCAATCCATTGATCGCGATCGAAGAGATGGATGGGTCGGACCGAGTTCCGCACCTGAAACTGATTGCGAGCGAGCCTTGGTTGAACAGCACTTCTTCAACTAGAGCGAAATGGCGCTCTTCACCAAGCGCTCGGCGCAGTGTGCTCGAAAACTGCTTGACACCGCCGACATTGTTAGAGATGGCGAGTAGAGTCGAGAACAGGCGCAGTGGCGTTAGTCTCCCGGTGGCTGTTGACTTGGCTTTCGCTTCGTCGCCTCAGTCCGGTTTGACCTGGTCCTGGTTACTGTT
>Ga0207699_10001661_pt1 | contig 10552 bp, 8 predicted proteins | sample LARL51metaG_FD_184344 | JGI IMG/M metagenome (GOLD analysis project Ga0207699, IMG submission 184344) | Corn, switchgrass and miscanthus rhizosphere microbial communities from Kellogg Biological Station, Michigan, USA - LAR L5-1 metaG... | ecosystem: Host-associated > Plants > Roots >...
GCCAGCCCCGACCTCACCACCCCGCCCAAGTCACCCGCCCGCGTCCGGCTCCGGGCTCACCGTGACCCCCTACGTGCGGCCGGCCGGGGTCCATCCGCCGCTTGACTACGCCGACTACCGCTCGACGGCGCTGCGCGCGCCGCGCCAGCCGCTGGTGCTGCTACCACAGCGGCTGACCGAGATCACCGGGCCGCTGCTCGGCGCCGAACGGGTCACCGCGGCCGACGCCGACCTGACCGCCCAGCACGAGGACGAGCCGCAGGGCCAGCGGATCATCGTGTCCGGGCGGGTGCTTGACACCGATGGGCGGCCGGTGCCGGACACGCTGATCGAGATCTGGCAGCCCAACGCGGGCGGCCGCTACCGGCATGTGGTGGACGACCATCCCGCGCCGCTCGACCCGAACTTCACCGGTGTGGGCCGGTGCGTCACCGACTCGCAGGGCCGGTACCGGTTTGTCACCATCAAGCCGGGCTCCTACCCGTGGCGGAACCACCCGAACGCCTGGCGGCCCGCGCACATCCACTTCTCGCTGTTCGGCCGCGCCTTCGCCCAGCGCCTGGTCACCCAGATGTTCTTCCCCGGTGATCCGCTGTTCTTCCAGGACCCGATCTTCAACTCGGTGCCCGAGGCGGCCAGGGACCGGCTGATCTCCCGGTTCGACCTCGGCCTGACCGTGCCGGAGTGGGCGCTCGGGTACGCCTGGGACATCGTGCTCCGCGGCCGCGGCGCCACGTTCTTCGAGCAGCCGGACGGCCACCGGTGACTCCGAAGCTAACGCCGTCCCAGACCGTGGGGCCGTTCCTGGCGATCGGGCTGCCCTGGCCGGATGGCCCGTTCGTGGTGCCCGAGAGTACCGCCGGGGCGATCACCATCACCGGCCGGGTGTTCGACGGCGCCGGGGACCCGGTCACCGACGCGCTGGTGGAGACCTGGCAGGCCGACCCGGACGGCCGGTTCGCCCACCCGGACGACCCTCGCGGTGCGGCCAGCCCCGGGTTCCGCGGTTTCGGCCGGTGCCCCACCGGCCCCGATGGTTCGTATCGCATCGTGACCCTCAAACCGGGGCCGCTGCCCAGCCCGGACGGGGGGACAGAAGCGCCGCACCTGGACGTCTCGGTGTTCGCCCGCGGGCTGCTCGACCGGGTGGTGACGCGGGTCTACTTCCCCGACGAGGGGCAGGCGAACGAGGCCGACCCGGTGCTCGTCTCGATCGACCCGGCCAGGGCGGCCACCCTGATCGCCGCGGCGGACCCGGACGCGCCGGGTCGGCTGCGCTTCGACATTCACCTTCAGGGAGATCAGGAGACGGTCTTCTTCGATGTCTGAGCCCGGCGGGAACGCGCTGCCCCGGCGAGGGACGCCGGTGGAACTGTCCGCGCGCATGAGCGGGCCGTCCGGCGCGCCGGTCCTGGTCCTGGGCAACTCGCTCGGCACGACCATAGAACTGTGGGAGCCGCAGCTAGACGCGCTGGGCCGCCGGTTCCGGCTGCTGCGGTACGAGCACAGAGGCCACGGCGGCTCACCCGCGCCACCGGGGCCTTACGCGATATCCGACCTCGGCGCGGACGTGCTGGCGCTGCTCGATGAGTTCGAGGTCACCACCGCGTACTACGCCGGCGTGTCGCTCGGCGGCATGGTGGGCATGTGGCTCGCCGCGAACGCGCCGGGCCGGATCGAGGCGCTCGCGCTGTGCTGCACCTCGGCGTACCTGCAGCCCGCGCAACTGTGGATGGACCGGGCCGCGGCGGTGCGCAGCCACGGGCTCGGCTCGATCTCCAGGCAGGTCGTCGGGCGCTGGTTCACCGCCGCTTACGAGGCCGCCCATCCGGGCACCGTGGCGCGGTTCGTCACCACCCTGGAACGGGACGTCGCTCCCGAGGGATACGCGGGCTGCTGCGACGCGATCGCCGCGATGGATCTGCGGCCGCTGCTGACCTCGATCACCGCACCGACGCTCGTCGTCGCCGGGGCCGAGGACCCGGCGACCCCGCCGTGGCACGGGGCCGTGATCGCGTCCGCGATACCCGGTGCGCGGCTGCGGGTCATTCGCGGTGCCGCGCACCTGGCCAACGTGTCCTCGGCGGCCGAGTTCACCGCCACGCTCCTGGCCCACCTGGACGGGTGACCGGCCGGGAGGGACTCGTCCGGGACGTCACCGGACCAGGGTGCGGGCGGCCGCCTCGATGGCCTGCTGGGACAGCAGCACGGCCGCGGCCGCGTCGCCGAGCGGCACGAAGCTGTCCTCGCTCGTCACTCGCGCCGCGTGGCCGCGGAAGCCGCCGTCGGCGAGGGCGGCGAGCACCGCCTCGGCCACGCCTCCACTGCGCCTGGTCTCGTCGGCGATCAGGACACGGCCGGTGGCGGTGGCCTCGGCGAGGATGTCGTCGGCCGGCAGCGGCGCCAGCCAGCGCAGGTCGAGCACCCGGGCGCCGATTCCCTCCGCGGCCAGCTTGTCCGCCGCCCGCAGGCTGAGCCACAGGCCGTTGCCGAACGTCACGATCGTCAGGTCGGTGCCGTCACCGTGGCTGCGGGCCCGGCCCACCGGCACATGACCGGCGGCCCACCGCTCCGGCGGGTCGTAGCCGACCTTCCAGCCCCCGTCGCCCGCGGCCAGCAGATCACGCGCGTGGTAAAGCGCGATCGGCTCAACGAAGGCGCTCACGCTGCCGTCCGCCTCGGCGGCGGCCAGGCAGGTCCGCAGCATGGCCGCGGCATCGTCCGGCCGGGCCGGGGAGGCCACGATCAGCCCGGGGATGTCGCGCAGCGCCGCCACGCTGTTGTCGTTGTGGAAATGGCCGCCGAAGCCCTGGTAGGCATAGCCGGCGATGCGGACCACCATCGGGTTGCGGTAGCGACCCCGGGAGAAGAACGGCAGCGTGGCGGCCTCGCCCCTGATCTGGTCGGCGGCGTTGTGCAGGTAGGCGAGGTACTGGATCTCCGGGACCGGGAGCAGCCCGGCGAGCCCCGCGCCGAGGGCGAGGCCGAGGATGGACTGCTCGTCCAGCACGGTATCGAACACCCGCCCCGCGCCGAAGGCGGCAAGCAGCCCCCTGGTCACCCCGTACACGCCGCCCTTGCGCGCGACGTCCTCGCCGAACACCAGCATGCCCGGCCGGGCCGCCAGGGCATCGGTGAGCGTGGCGTTGATCGCCTGGGCCAGCGTCATCGGCCCGGCCGACTCGGGCAGCCGGCCGCCGAACGCGCGATGGCGCGCGGCTGCCCCGGCGGGCGCGGCGGCGCCGGCCGCGACCTCGTCCGGGCGGCGCGGCGCGAGCGGCGCCATCACCTGGGCCGCGCTGGTCAGCCGGGGCGCACCGGCCAGTTCCGCCGCCCGGCCGAGCACCCGGGCGCGCGACGCCTCGTACCGGTCGAGCACGTCGCCCGGGGACAGCAGGCCAGCGCCGATGAGCAGCCTGGCGGTGCCGATCAGCGGGTCGGCGTCCAGGTCCGCGGTGATCTCGGCGGCCCGCCGGTAGGCGGTCTCGGGGTCCGTGCCCGCGTGACCGCCCAGCCGCACCATGGACAGGTGCAGGAACGCAGGGGAGCGCTGCTGCCTGACCCAGGCCGCCGCCTCCAGCGTGGTGTCGAAGACATCGGCCAGGTCGGAGCCGTCGGCGTGGAAGTAGCGCAGGCCCGTCCTGCCCGACGCCGCCGCGGCCACCCAGCCGGGCGGGGTGCGGACGCTGATGCCGATCCCGTTGTCCTCGCACACCACCAGCAACGGCAGCGGCAGGCGCTGGTAGGCGCAGTAGGCGGCGGTGTTCAGCGCGCCGGCCGCGGTGGAGTGGTTGACCGAGGCGTCGCCCATGCTCGCGAAGACGATCGCGTCGGCGGGCCAGCGCGCCACGGACCCGAGCCGGGCGGCCCGGCCGAGGGTGAAGGCCAGCCCGACCGCCCTTGGCAGGTGCGAGGCGATCGTGGACGTCACCGGGATCACGTTCAGGTCGGCGTGGCCGAGTACCTTGTGCCGGCCGCCGGCGATCGGCTCCGCCTCGGCCGCGGCCAGGCCGAGCAGCACGTCGCCCACGCCGTCCCGCGGCGGCGCCGCCTGGGCCGCACGCGCCAGGTAGAACGCGCACGAGCGGTAGTGCAGCAGCGCCGGGTCGCTGGGCCGCAGGGCGGCGGCCAGCGCCGCGTTCCCCTCGTGGCCTGAGGAGCCGATCGTGTAGAAGCCGGCGTTCCTGGACCGCAGCCAGAGTGCGGCCACGTCCAGGTGCCGGCTGGCGAGCTGGGCGTCGAACAGCTCCAGGCAGCGCGCGCCGGTCAGCGCCGAGCCCGGCCGGACCGGGGCGGCCGGGTCGGCCCGGGCGGCACCGGCCTGCGCCGCGCCGGCCCAGGCAGGCGGTGATGCCTCCGGTGGGGCCGCCGGGCCCGCATCCGCGGCCGGGAACGCCGCATGGTGCCCCTGCTCACCGTTGCCGCGCGAAAGGTCCGGGGTCACCGTGAGCATCGCCAGGATCGACCTGGCGAAGTGGCGCTCCACCGCGTCCCGCTCCTGCGCCGCCTCGCCCGTGCGCTCGTCAGCCGCTTGGCTCATGCGTCTACGGTAGGCGGTAGGCCAGCCGTGCCCAGTCCCGCCTGCCAGCCACGAAGGAGGCTTCATGCTGCCCTGGTCCGCCGACCTGAGGGGTCGGATCGATCAGCAGACGATCGCCAGCGAGCTGCTCAAGGACAACCCGCTGAAAGATCCCTACGAGCGGCCGCTGTGGGTGTACTTGCCGCCGGGGTATGACGCGGAGCCGGACCGCCACTACCCCTCGGTATACGTGATCCAGGGCTACACCGGTCACCTGGCGATGTGGAACAACCGTGCGCCGTTCCGGCAGCCGTTCCCCGAGACCGCCGACGCGGTCTTCGCCTCCGGCGAGGCGCCGCCCGCCATCGTGGTGTACGTGGACGCGTGGACCGCTTACGGCGGCAGCCAGTTCGTCGACTCCCCGGGCACCGGCCGGTACCACTCCTACCTCTGCGACGAGGTGGTCCCGTGGGTGGACGCGCGGTACCGGACGCTGGGCGACGCCGCCCACCGGGCGATCATGGGCAAGTCGAGCGGCGGGTTCGGCGCGATGATCACCCCGATGCTGCGGCCCGACCTGTTCGGTGCGCTGGCCACCCATGCCGGCGACTCGCTCTACGAGCTGTGTTACGTCCCCGAATTCGGCAAGGCAGTGCGCCACCTGCGCGAGTACGACGGTGACATCTGGCGCTGGTGGGCGGACTTCGGCTCGAGGACGTCGTTCACCAAGGAGGCCGACCACGACCTGCTCACGCTGCTCGGCGTGGCCGCCTGCTTCTCGGCCGACCCGGACGGCACGGTGCAGTTGCCCTTCGACCCACAGACCGGGGTGATCCGGCCCGAGGTCTGGCAGCGGTGGCTGGACTGGGATCCGGTCCGGATGGTCCCGAGGTACTCCGGTGCGCTCCGGGGGCTGCGCGCCATCTGGATCGACGCGGGCGTCAGGGATGAGTGGTTCCTCGACATCGGCGCCGAGGCGGTGCACGCCGCGATGCTGACGGCGGGCGTCCCCGCCGAGAGGATCAGGTTCGAGCTTTTCGAGGCCACCCACATGGGCATCGACTACAGGTACCCGTTGTCGCTGGCCTGGCTCTGCCACCAGATGACCCCGTAACGGCGCCGTCACGCGGTCTCGTCGAACAGGTGGCCGGCCACCCGGGCCAGATGCGCGCGCATCGCCTCCACCGCGCGGTCGGCGTCCCTGGCCCGCAGCGCGGCTACCAGTTCGGCGTGGTCGGCCTGGTAGGCGCGCTGGCGCTCGCGTGACGCGCTGCGCCGCTTCAGGTCACCCCAGAAGCGGCCGTGCCTTGCCTCTTCGATGACCGCGTACAGCCGGGTCAGCAGCGGGCTGTGGCTGGCCGCCATGATGCTGCGGTGCAGCGCGAGGTCCCAGGTCTCGAACTCGTCGTAGCTGGCCGCGTGCTCGCCACCGGTCAGGCACCGGCCTATCTCCTCGAAGTCGGCGGCCGTGGCCCACGCCACTACCAGGCGCATCGCCGGCGGCTCAAGCAGCCGGCGGACCGTCATGACATCCGCCGGCGCGAAGCCCGCCTGGTCGCCCGGGCGCAGCCCGCCCGGGCCCAGGTACTGCTCGGCCACGGTGTCCGCGCTCCCGGCCTGGCCGGCTGCTGCCCTGTCCCCGGTGCTCCCGTCCGGTTCCTCCCGCAGGAAGGTGCCGCGGCCCACTTCACGGGAGATGCGGCCCTCCGCCTCCAGGACCGTGAGGGCACGGCGGACCGAGGTCCGGGTCGCTCCCAGGTTCGCCGCGAGCTGCCGTTCGGTGGGCAGCCGGGAGCCACGGCGCAGGCCGGCCCGCCGGGACTCGTCAAGGATGACCTCGGCGAGCCGGTGCCGGTGATCAGCCGGTTGCACCGGGATGTCCCCGGGCGGTTTCCCCATCCCCGTCCGCTCCTTTACCTTCTCTAGAACTAAGCTCAACCAATCATACCAATCGTGACCAGACTGTGATGCTGCCACGCATTGTTTATGTATCCGTAACACTTGACCTGGTATCTACAGCGGACCTATCCTCAACCAATCCGCATCTCAGAACCAATCGCGGCCGGTCACCTGCCTCGCGCCACCGATGCGATGCCAGCACCGCAAACGATTGGGGCGCGAGGGTAAGGGAGACTCCCAGGTGAGGCTGGCCACGATTGCCACGGACCGGGGTCCGCGTCTGCACGTCAAGGCGCGCTCCGGATACGTCGATGTCGCAGAGGCCACGGGCGATGAGCGCATGTCCTCCCTCCAGCACGTGCTGGCGGAGGGGGACCGGGCGATGGACGCGATCCGGCCGCTGGCCGACCGGGACGGCCGCGAAGCGGGCCCGGCCGACTTCGCCGCGGCGGTGCCAGACCCGCCGCGCATCCTCTGCCTCGGCCTGAACTACAGCGAGCACGCGCTTGAGGGCGGGCGCGCGGTGCCGACCTGGCCGGACGCCTTCGTCCGGGGCAGCGACAGCGTCCTGCCCCCCTACGCCGACCTGGTGAAGCCGGCGCTCACCAGCAAGTTCGACTATGAGGCCGAACTCGGCATCGTGATCGGCGCCGGCGGCCGGTACATCCGCGCGGAAAAGGCCCTGGACGCGATCGCGGGCTTCGTGGTGCTCAACGACGCCTCCTGCCGCGACTGGCAGCGGGCCGCCACCCAGTGGACGGCCGGCAAGAACTTCGTGGGCAGCATGCCGATCGGCCCCGAAGTCGTCACCACCGACGAGGTGGACGTCAGCGACCTGGCCATCAGTTCGACGCTCAACGGCACCGTGATGCAGTCGGCACGCACCTCCCAGATGCTGGTCAGCGTTCCCGCGGCCGTCGAGTTCTTCTCTTCGTTCACCCGCCTGGCCCCTGGTGACGTGATCGCCACCGGCACGCCGGGCGGCGTTGGTTTCGCCCGCACCCCGCCCGTGTGGATGGAGCCCGGTGACGTCATCGAAGTGACCGTCGAGGACGTGGGCACCATCCGCAACCGGGTCGTTGCCGAGGAGGGCGCACCGTCCGACTGGCGCTGGCAGCCCGGTGGCTCCCCGGCCCGGCCAGGGCTGTGAACCGGCTGGCCGGGACACAGCCCCACATCCCCACCAGTCATCCCATCTCCCGGAGAGTCCATGAACTCGATGACACCGGTTCCCGTGGCCCAGGCTGCGGGTGATCACAGACACGCAACGCGCACCATTCCGCGAATCCTGCCACTCGGGGCGGTGGCCGGCGCCGCCGCTCTGGCCCTCACGCTCGCCGCCTGCGGCAGCAGCAACTCCTCCAGCCCGTCCAGCGGATCGAGCTCCGCCGCCTCCGGCGCCACTCTGACCGTCGCCGATGTCGCCCCCTTCAGCGGCGTCGACGCGGCCCTCGGGCCGACATACCTCGCGACCTGCTACGGCGCGACCAGCGCCATCAACGCCGACGGCGGGGTGCTCGGGCACAAGCTGGCCTGCAAGAGCGTGGACACCCGCGGCGAGCCCGCCGACGCCGTGCCCGCGGTCAACCAGATGTTCGCCAGCACGCCCAACCTGGCCCTGGTCATCGGCTGCACCTCCGATGAGGCGGCCTCCGTCGTCCCGGTGATCAACGCCCGCAAAATGGCCATGTTCTGCATGACCGGACAGTCCGAGTTCGACAGTGTCCACTTCCCTTACTTCTATCGCCTGGTCCCGCCCGACCTCGAAGAGTCGTACGCGATGGTGGTGATCGCCCAGAAGCTGGGCTACAAGAAGATCGCGCTCGCGTTCGGCAACGACATCGGGTCGCAGACCTTCGTGCAGCCCGCCATCGGCGCGCTCAAGAAGGCCGGGATGACCCTCACCACCAACCAGACGCTGGACCTGAAGGCCACCACGTTCCGTACCGAGGCCGAGGCGATCATCGGCTCCCACCCGCAGGCGATCATGACAGAGGCGCTCGGCAACGCCGATGCCACGTTGTTCGCCGAGATCAAGCAGCTCAACGGCGGAAAGTCGATCCCGATCATCGCGACCTCCGCGGCGATCTCGCCGCCGTTCTTCAAGGCGGCGGCCTCGGCTGTCGGTGCGGGCAACTTCGCGTCCAGCTTCCACGCCGACAACCTGGTCGTCGAGTCGGCTGGGCCGTCGTACGGGCCGTTCAAGTCGGCGCTGCTTTCCCAGCAGGGCAAGGTGCCCGGCACCTCGGGTAACTTCACCACCTACCTGAGCGCCCCCGGCGGGGTCCACCTGTACGACGGCATCAACCTGGCCGCGCTGGCCATGCTGATGTCGAAGAGCACGAGCCCAAGCGTCTACGGACCGGACATCATCAAGATCGGGGATGGCGTGCCTGGTGCCCAGGTCTGCTACTCGTTCGTCCAGTGTGCCGCGGCGCTCAAAGCCGGCAAGTCGATCAGGTACGAGGGCCCTGGCGGCCCGACCAACTTCGACGGCTTCCACGACTCGACCGGCATCTTCCAGGTCGACACCTATAGCCCGTCCGGCCAGGTGAACGTGACGGGAAACATCACGGCCGCCCAGCTGCGGGCCGTCCAGCCTTGATCCGCATCAGCACACTCCCCGCGCGGGCACTGGCGCCCCGGCCAGTGCCCGCCGGGGTACCCTTCCGCTGCCCGGGAGCGGACGCACGGTGACTCTGTTCCTCGCTTCCGTTGGCTTCGGCCTGGTCACCGCGTCAGTGCTCGCCATCGCCTCGGTAGGGTTCACCCTCCAGTTCGGCGTCACTGACGTGCTCAACCTGGCCTACGGCGCGGTCATGATCCTGAGTGCCTATGTCGCATACCAGGTCAACGCCCAGGGCATTTCCGTGTGGATCGGCCTGCTGGCTGCGGTGGCCGCCGGCTCTCTTGCGTCGGTGGTGCTCAACGGCGTCATCTACACGCCGTTCCAGCGGCGCGGAGCCACGCCCACCACGATGGTGATCGTCTCGCTCGGCATGACCCTCATCATCGAGTTCGGGGTGGCGGCGGTGGCCGGTGGTGTTGGGGTCTCCTACGCCATGGGAAACGGCCCGACGTTCCGGGCGGGGGGCCTCAACCTGACCGGCGTCCAGCTCATCGTCATGGTGCTGGCCGTGGTCGTCATGGCAGGGGTGCATGTCCTGCTGCGCTACACCAAGCTGGGCAAGGCGATGCGGGCCACCGCTGCCAACCGGACGCTTGCCCGCAACTGCGGCATAAGGACTGGCCGGGTCATCACGGCCACCTGGGCGGTTACCGGTGCCCTGTGCGGGCTGGCCGGAACGGTCTTCGCGATCGACGCGGGCAGCTTCGACGCCAGCTCCACGGACCTGTTCCTGGTGCTCATCCTGGCGGCGGTCTTCCTCGGCGGGCCCGGGCAGGCTTACGGGGCAATGCTGGGCGCGTTGGTCATCGGCCTGGCCACCGAGGTCAGCGCCGTTTTCATCCCGGCCGACTACAAGTACGTAATCGCATTCGTCGCACTGCTGATCATGCTGGGTGTGCGGCCGACCGGCCTGCTCGGGGCGCGGCCATGACCGGGGAAGGTGGCTGCGCATGAACGCCTTCTACGTGATCAACATCCTGGTCTACGCCGCCGTCGACGCTATGGCCTGCCTGGGCCTGAACCAGCAGTTCGGCGTGGCGGGCGTCACGAACTTCGGCTTCATCATCTTCCAGGCGGCCGGCGGGTACGCGGCCGCCATCCTGGCACTGCCGCACGACACTGCCAACGGCGGATTCCAGTCCTACATCGGCGGCTGGAACCTGCCCTTCCCGCTGCCGTGGCTCGGCGCCGCGGTGGCCGGTGGCCTGGTGGCGCTGCCGTTCGCGTTCCTGTTCGGGCGGCGGCTGCGCGGCGACTTCGCTGCGGTCGGCCTGCTGGTCACGGCCGTGCTGCTGAACCTGCTCGTGACGAACTACCGGCCGCTACTGAACGGGGACGCGGGCCTGTCGCTCATCCCGACGCCGCTGCGCGGGCAGAACATGTTCAGCGTGGAGTCGCTGGGCTACGAGTGGGTCTTCACCGCCGGGATCATCGTCCTGGCCGTGTGCGTGTTCGCGTTCCTGCGCCGCCTCACCGAATCCCCGTACGGCCGGTCGCTGCGCGCG
>Ga0207699_10001663_pt1 | contig 10545 bp, 10 predicted proteins | sample LARL51metaG_FD_184344 | JGI IMG/M metagenome (GOLD analysis project Ga0207699, IMG submission 184344) | Corn, switchgrass and miscanthus rhizosphere microbial communities from Kellogg Biological Station, Michigan, USA - LAR L5-1 metaG... | ecosystem: Host-associated > Plants > Roots >...
GGCATCGGTCGGCCATTCTCTGCGTCGCCCCGCCCAAAGCCGCCGAGGCGTTCCACCAGGTGAAAAAGGCGCGGGTAGTCTGCGCGCTGCGCGAGGGAGCGATCAGGCTCTCGCCGCATTTCTACAACACCGTCGAAGAGATGGAGAAGGTCGTCGAGGTCCTCGACGACGTCCTGCACGACAAGCTGTAAGCGGTTACGCCGCGACCTCACGGTGCCGGTCGAACCACCAGGCCCAGAGCGGGAAGAGCCACAGCGAGAGCGTCATCCCCGCCAACGCGGTGACCGAGCCGGGCGGCGGTGAACCGATGGTGCTCGCGTACAACACCGCAATCAATCCCACGAACACCCGGAAGCTCCAACGCCCCACTCCGTCCTTCGCGCGGGTCGCGCGCACGTAGAGCCACGTGCCCAACGCGAGCAGGAGATACTCCGCCGCCACGGTCGCCGGCACCGAGTTCCACATGCCGAGCCCGACGCGGGACGCGCCGGTCACGGTCAGCGGCAGGTCGGGGACGTGGACGACGAGGTCGAGGACCCAGTGGCTCACGACACCACAGAAGATCACGATGGCGCCGGCGCGATAGCGGGTGAGCGCCCAATAGATCCCGCCGAACAAAAGCCCCCAGACGATTTCCATCTCCAGACTGTGCGACCACGGGTACGAGGTAAACGAGAGCTCCTCGAACGTCCGGCCGCCCGGCACGATCTGTACGCGTTCGCACCCGAGGAGCAGGAAGATGGGCCACAACAGGTCGGCCAGGAGGGGCGCGGCCATCAGGGCGCCGAGAGATGCCTTGGGGGCCGCACGTTTCGACGCGAACCCGACCGCGAAGTGTCCCAGGACCATCGTCAGCCCTTCAGCTTCAGCAGGGCGTAGTCCTTCTTGCCTTTTCGGAGGAGCGCAAATCCCGCGATCCAATCCCCGGCGGCCAGCTTCCGGTTCACGTCGTTTTCGCGCTGCTGATTCAGATAGATCCCGCCCTGCTCGATCGACCGGCGCGCCTCGCCGTTCGACTTCACCAGCCCCGCCGCTACGACCGCCTCCACCAGCGTCGGAGTCGCCGAGGGCGACTCGGCGGTCGGGACTTCACCGGAGAGGATGGCGAACGCGCCCGCCGGGGCCTTCCGGGGATCGAAGTCTCCGAACAGCACCTGGGACGCACTGACCACGCTCGCGAGCGCGTCCGGGCCGTGAACCATCTCGGTGACGCCGCGGGCCAGGGCCGTCTGCGCCGCGCGAGCGCCCGGATTGTTCTTCAGCTGCGCGTCCAGCGACTCGATTTCCTTGCGTTCGAGGAACGTGAAGGTCTTGAGGTACCCGACCACGTCACGGTCGTCGGTGTTCAGCCAGAACTGGTAGAACCGGTAGGGCGACGTCATCTGAGGATCGAGCCAGATCGATTCTCCTTCGGACTTGCCGAACTTGGCGCCCGACGCGGTGGTGATCAGCGGCGCCACCAGCGCATGCGCCTCGCCCCCATCGACGCGCCGGATGAGGTCGACGCCGGCGGTGATGTTGCCCCACTGATCCGAGCCCCCCACCTGGAGGGTGCAGTGCTGTTCCCGGTACAAATGAAGGAAGTCGTAGGACTGGAGCAGCATGTAGCTGAATTCGGTGTATGACAGCCCGCCTTCGAGGCGCGCCTGCACCGACTCTTTCTGGAGCATCACATTGACGGTGAAGTGCTTGCCGATGTCCCGCAGAAAATCGACGAGCCGCAGCTCCACCAGCCACTTGGCGTTGTCGAGCAGCAGGGCCGAGGCGGGACCCGGATCGAAATCGAGGAACCGCGCCATCTGGTCGCGCTGGCGCTGGAGATTCCCGCGGATCTGTTCCCTGGAGAGCAGGGGCCGCTCGCTGCGCTTGCCCGAGGGATCGCCGATCAGGCCGGTGCCACCCCCCATCAGCGCGATGGGGCGGTGCCCCGCGCGCTGGAGCTGCGCGAGGAGCATGATGGGCATCAGGTTGCCGACCTGCAGGGAGGGAGCCGTGGGATCGAAGCCGCAGTACGCGGTGCGCGAGCCCCCGGCCAGGTGTTCCGCCAGGTCGCGGGTGGCGTCGTGCACGAATCCGCGCCAGCGGAGCTCGTCCAGAAGCGTCATATGGCGGCGAATCGTAAGAGCGGCCTCCGGCGCTGGCAAGCGCTCACCCTCGTCAGTAGGTTGTTAAACACCAATGATCGCTCCCCTTTCTTCCACGCCCTCCCGCGTTCCCGCCTGGTGGCCGCGCTCGCTCACCCGGGGCCGCGTGGTCCTGATCGCGTTGGTCGGATGCTGCTTCGTGGCGGGGGGCGCCTACGGGTCCTGGACCCGGGTGTGCGCCGGGACGCGTTGTCCCTCCATCTCGCGCCTCATCCAGAAAGGTCCGTCGCAGTCCGCGAAGGTCTACGCCGCGGACGGGCGCCTGATCGCCGAGCTGGGACTCGAGCGCCGCACGGTCCTGAAGCTCACCGACATCCCGCTCTTCGTCCGGCAGGCGTTCGTCGCCACCGAAGACAAGCGGTTCTATGCGCACCACGGTATCGACTACTGGCGCATTCTGGGCGCCTTGAAGGCGGACATCCTGTCGTTGGGCTACAGCCAGGGATTCTCGACCATCACGATGCAGCTGGCCCGGAACGTGTTCACCGACCAGATCTCCCGGGACAAGACTCTCACCCGCAAGCTCAAGGAAGCGCGGGTGGCGGTAGAGATCGAACGGAATTTTCCCAAGGACACGATCCTCGAGCTGTATCTCAACCAGATCGACCTGGGCTCCGGCGCGCACGGCGTGGACGCGGCGGCGCAGGTGTACTTCGGGAAATCCGCGAAGGACCTGAATGTCGCCGAAGCGGCGACGCTGGCGGCGCTCCCCAAGGCGCCGGCGTCGTACAACCCCCGGCTCCATCCCGACCGCGCCGTCCGCCGCCGGAATGTGGTCCTGGACCTGATGCGCGATCAGGGCCTCCTCACGCCGGAAGACGCGGAGCTGTGGAAGGCGTACCCGCTGGTCCTCACCAACAATCGTACCGCGTACGGGGACGTGGCTCCGTATTTCGTCGAATGGATCCGGCAGACGCTGGAGGTGCAGTTCGGCCAAACCCTGTACAACGGCGGACTCCGGATTCACACCACGCTCGATCTCGACATGCAGGATGCGGCCGAGCGGGCGGTCGAGAATCAGCTCGAGACGATCGAATCGGGTGTCTATTCCGGGAACCGGTTTCCCGGCAAGACCTATCGCGACGTCCTCGAGAACCAGAAGGCGTCGGGCGAGAACCCCAGCGGGTTCACCCAGTACCTGCAGGGGGCGCTCGTCTCCCTCGACGTCCACACCGGCGCCATCCTGGCCATGGTGGGCGGACGGGATTTCGACGACTCCAAGTACAACCGCGCCACGCAGGCGCTGCGCCAGGCGGGGTCGACCTTCAAGCCGTTCGTCTACTCCGCGGCGATCCGTGCCGGGCACCCGGTGACGGAGATCCTCGACGACACGCCGCTGTCCCAGCCGATCCTGCAGAAAGACAGCCAGCCCTGGAACCCGAAGGACGACGACGACTCCACGTGGGGGGCCATCCCCATGCGGCGCGCGCTCTACGGATCGCGCAACCTCGCCACCATCAAGCTGGGGATGTCGCTCGGGGAGCAGACCGTGATCGGCGAAGCGCGCCGGTACGGGCTGACGACCCCGATCCCGAACGTGCCGTCCATTCACATCGGTTCGGCCACCGTGCGCCCCCTCGAGATGGCCTCGGCGTACACGGCGTTCGCGACGCTGGGAACGCGGGCCGCCGCCTACGGCATCGACTACGTCGAAGACGCGCAGGGCAACGTGCTCTTCCGGTCGTCCGCGGACCGCACCGAGGTGATGGACTCTTCGCACACGTGGCTGATGGTGGACATGATGAAGGACGTGATCCGCCGCGGCACGGCCTTCAGCGCGGTGTGGGGATCGGGGTTCACCATTCCGGCCGCGGGCAAGACGGGCACCACCGACACGTACACGGATGCGTGGTTCATCGGGTACACGCCGCAGATCGTGACGGCGGTCTGGGTCGGGTACGATCTGCTCCAGCCCATCCTGCCGCACAACGCCTCGGGTGGCCGGATCGCTGCGCCGGCGTGGACCGCCATGATGAAGGACGTGTACGACCGCCGGCCCGCGCCCGCGGACTGGCCGCGCCCCGACTCCCTGATCACCCGGGAGGTCGACTGGTCGAATGGATTCCTGGCGACGCCGTTCTGTCCCGATTCCCTGCATCACTGGGACTGGTTCTATCCCGGCACCGAGCCCACCAAGCTGTGCCCGGTCCACTCGGGACTCGGCACCGGCATCAATCCCTGACCGTGCTCCGGATTCGCGCGGGGCGCGTACACCCCGTTACGGCGCCGCCCATCGAGGACGGCGCCGTTCTCGTAGGGGATGACGGGAAGATCCTGCGCGTCGGCCCACATGCCCACGTCCCCACTCCCCCGGGCTGCGAGGCGGGCGAGTACCGGGACGCCGTCCTGGTTCCCGGACTGGTCAATACCCACACGCACCTCGAGCTGACGCATCTGAAGGGGAAGAACGATCCGGAGCAGTCTTTCCCGCGCTGGATCGGCCGGGTGCGGGCGCTGAAAGCAGAGACCAAGACGGAGGAATTCGACGCCGCGGCGGAACAGGGACTGAGGGACTGCTGGGCCCAGGGGGTGACCTGTGTGGCGGACACGGGCGACTCGGGCGGCGCACTGCGGGCGCTCTTCCGGCTGGGGGGACGGGGGATCGCGTACCACGAAGTGTTCGGCCCCGATCCGGCCCAGGAGGAGACGGCGCTCGAGGGACTGAAGCGTCGGGTCCACGAGCTGCGGCGCTTCACGTCCTTTCACGCCAGCCTCGGGGTCTCTCCCCATGCCCCCTACTCGGTCAGCGCACCGCTCTACCGCGCCGTGGCGACGTACGCCCTGCGAGACGGCCTCCCCATCGCGGTGCACCTGGCCGAGGCGAAGGAGGAATTGGCGTTCGTGCGGGACGGGGAAGGGCCCTTTGCGGCAGCCTGGGGCGATCGCGGGATTCCGGTGGAAGCGCACCGCATGTCTCCCGTCCAGCTGCTGCGCGGATTGGGTGTGCTGAGGCCCGGCACCCTCTGCATTCACACCATCCAGCTCGACTCGCGGGATATCGCGACGCTCGCGGACACCCGGGTGGGGGTCGCGCATTGCCCGATCTCCAATCGGGCCCACGGCCACGGCACCGCCCCCCTTGCGGCGTTGAGGCGTGCGGGCGTGCCGGTCGGCCTGGGGACCGATTCAGTCGTCAGCGTCGGGTCTCTGGATCTTTGGGCGGAGGGAAGGGCCGCGAGTCTTGAAGGGGAAGACGCCCTGCGGATGCTGACGTTCGAAGGTGCCCGCGCCCTGTGCCTGGAGCGGGTGATCGGGTCACTGGAGGTCGGGAAACAGGGTGACCTGGCGGTTCTCGCCGATTATCCGACGGACCGACCGACCACGCTCTTGACGGTGGTTTCCGGTCGGATCGTCTACCGCAACGAGAAAGGCTAGATTTGCGGTCGCATGAAAACCCAGCGCCACGCCGCCATTCTCAAGGTGATCCGCCGCGATACCGTAGGAAGCCAGGAGCAGCTGCGCGAGCTCCTGTCTGCGGAGGGGTTCGACGTCACCCAGGCGACGCTCTCCCGGGACATCCGGGAGCTGGGGCTGGCCAAAGTGTCGGCACCCGATGGCGCGTCCTACTACTCGCCTCCCGACGAAGTCGGCGCGGCCCCCCGGCCGCATCTGGAACAGCTCCTGCCCACCATGCTCGTTTCCGTCGACGGTGTCGGGCCACTGCTCGTATTGAAAACCGCGACCGGCGCCGCGCAGCCCCTGGCGGTGGCCGTGGATGGCTCGGGGTGGACCGAGATCATCGGCACCATCGCGGGGGATGACGCCATCCTCGTCATCACGAAAAGCGAGCGCGCCCGCCGAGCCATCCAGACCCGCATCGAGGAGCTCGCCGGACTGCCGTAGCCCGTCCGCCCGGCCTTGCGCCCCTCCGGTCCCCCTGTATGTTTATGCATTGCGATGCATAAACCTCCAACTCGGGTGGCGCGCTGATGGGTCCTCTCGTCGTCCTCGCGTATTCCGGCGGTCTCGATACCTCCGCCATTCTCCCCTGGCTCCGCGATACCTACGGGGCCCGCGTGCTGTGCTTCGCCGCGGACGTGGGACAGGGCGGGGGCGAGCTCCACGGGCTGGTGGAAAAGGCCAAGCGTTCGGGCGCGGTGGACTGCGTCATCGAAGACCTGCGTGAGCCGTTCGTCAAGGACTTCGTCTTCCCCACGCTCAAAGCCGGCGCGATCTACGCGCGGACTTACCTCCTGGGTACGTCCATGGCGCGACCCATCACGGCGGCGCATCAGGTGGCCGCGGCCCGGCGGGCGGGGGCGCAGGCGGTGGCGCACGGCTGTACCGGCAAGGGGAACGATCAGGTCCGCTTCGAGCTGACCTACGCCGCCCTGGCCCCCGACCTCAAGGTCATCGCGCCCTGGCGGGAGTGGACCTTCAAGGGCCGGGAAGAGCTGATCGCGTACGTGAAGGCGAACAACATCCCGATCCAGGCGACGCTCGAGAAGCCGTACTCCACCGACCGCAATCTCTGGCACTGCTCGCACGAAGGCGGGATTCTCGAAGACCCGTCCGTCGAGGCGCCCGAGCACATTTTCGTGATGACCCGCGACCCCCTCACGGCGCCGGACCGGCCGCAGACGGTCCAGATCGGGTTCGACGCCGGCATCCCAGTGACGGTGGACGGCGAGGCCCTGGGCCCCGTCAAGCTCCTCGAAGTCCTGAACGAAATCGCCGGTGAGCACGGCATCGGCCGCGCCGACGTGGTGGAAGACCGGCTGGTGGGCATGAAGTCGCGCGGAGTCTACGAGACGCCGGGCGGCTCCCTCCTGTACGCCGCGCACCGCGAGCTGGAGCAGCTGGTGCTCGACCGCCGGACCCTGAAGATGAAAGACGAGCTGGCCTTGCACTACGCGGACCTGGTGTACGACGGCCGCTGGTGGACCCCCGAGCGCGAGGCGCTCGACGCGGCGGTGAACAGCACCCAGCAGCGAGTGACCGGCACCACGCGCCTCAAGCTCTTCAAGGGCGGCATCACCGTGGCCGGCCGCGAGAGTCCCTACGCGCTCTACCAGCCGTCGTACGCCACCTTCGGCAAGGACAACGTCTACAACCAGAAGGACGCCGAAGGCTTCATCCACCTGTACGGTCTGGCGACGAAGATCTCCGCCGGCCTCGAGTCCCAGCGGCAGCGCGAAATCGGAGCCGCGGCCGACTGATGGCGGAAGGCAAGGCACCACAGGAGGCGCCCAGTCCCGCTCATCAGATGTGGGGCGGGCGCTTTGCGTTGGGGCCGGCCGAGGCGCTCGACGCGCTGAACCGCTCCCTCCCGGTGGACCATCGCCTCTGGCCCCAGGATGTCACGGCCAGCAAAGCCTGGGTCCACGCGCTCGGCCGGGTGGGCGTGCTCTCGACCGTCGAAGAGATTCAACTGCTCGAAGGGCTCGACCGCGTCGCGGAACGCCTCGCCGACGGAGCCGCCGTGGGCGCGCCCGACGAGGACGTCCATACGCTGGTGGAGCGCCTGCTGTACGAAGAAGTCGGCGCGGTGGCAGGGAAGCTCCACACCGGCCGTTCCCGGAACGACCAGGTCGCCACCGACCTGCGCCTCTGGACCCTCGACGCCATCGACCAGCTCGACGCCGACCTCATCGTCCTGGGCCGGACCATCGTGGCCCGGGCCGCCGAAGGTGTCGGCGACCTGATGCCCGGCTACACCCACGGACAGCGCGCCCAGCCCCTGCGGTGGGCCTACGTCCTGCTCGCTCACGCCTGGCCCCTGGTGCGTGACCGCCAGCGGCTGGCCGACGCCCGGCGCCGCGTGGCCGAGCTGCCGCTGGGCTCAGGCGCCCTCGCCGGCTCCGGGTTTCCGGTGGACCGCGTGCTGCTCAAGGAAGCGCTCGGCTTCCGTACCATTTCCTCGAATGCGCTGGACGCCACCGGTGACCGCGACTTCGTGGCCGAAGCGCTTTTCATCATTTCGCTCATCGGTGTGCATCTCTCCCGGCTCGCCGCCGAGATCATTCTCTATGCGTCGTCCGAGTTCGGCTTCGTGAGACTCTCGGATGCGTTCAGCACCGGATCGAGCCTGATGCCGCAGAAGCGGAATCCCGACGTGTTCGAGCTCACCCGTGCCAAGGCGGCGCGGCTCCAGGGCGACTTGATCGCACTGCTCTCGACGCTCAAGGGCATTCCCGCGGGCTATCAGAAAGACCTCCAGGAGGACAAGGCCCTCCTGTTCGACGCCTTCGACACTCTCACCGCCGTTCTCCCCGCGCTCTCCGGCGCCCTCGGCACGTTGCAGGTCGACGTGGAGCGCATGGCCGGAGCGCTCGACGCGTCACTCCGCGCCACCGACCTGGCCGACCTCCTGGTGGGAGCGGGGATTCCATTCCGTGAAAGCCACGGCATCGTCGGGCGGCTGGTGCGGGAAGCGGAAAAGGCGGGAGTGCCGATCGACCGGGTCCCTCAGCACACCGCGCGCGACATCCACGCGGAGCTGCCGGGGGCCCTCGCGCGGCTCGGCACGTGGGAGGATTCCGTGGAGCGGCGTTCCACACCGGGGGGCGCGTCCCGCGCATCTGTGGAAGCTCAAATTGAAGAGCTTAGAAAGGGGTTCGTGCCCGTCACGTAGAGACCCTTCCAAGGCACGCCTTGCCCGCCCCTATCCTCTGATGTAGCATACCGTTGCCGCCCCAATTTGGTGAGTGAGGCGGCAATTTTTTGACGGGAGAGCTTCTCTTGCGCTGCTTGGCACTGAACGCTTCGTTCGAGCCCCTCACCATGGTGCCGGTGCGACGGGCGTTGCGTCTTGTGATCGACGGCAAAGCCGAGATCGTCGAAGCGGACCACGATGCTGTGATCCGCTCCGAGCGCCTGCGCCTGCCGCGCCCCGCCGTCATCCGTCTGGTCAAGTTCGTGCACGTGCCGCGCCGGTTCCGCCGCCAGGTGACCAACACGTTCCTGTTCGCCCGCGACGAGTACCGCTGCCAGTTCTGCGGGCGCACCCAGCGGGATCTGCGGGACCGTGAATGCCTCACCCGGGACCACCTGGTGCCCCTCTCCCGCGGCGGTTCGAACGCCTGGACCAACGTGGTGACGGCCTGCTCGTCCTGTAACACGCGGAAGGGCAATCTCCTGCCTGAAGAGGTGGGGATGCACCCGATGCGGACACCCGTCGAGCCGCACTTCGTGCACCTGTCGTGGGCGGTGCGCCGCCTGACGGCCATTCAGACCAAGTACATCCGGCTCTTCTACGGGTCGGATGTGTTGCGGACCCTGGAACGGCTGTGAGCGCCAGGAGGCTTCCCTGGATCGTCGCCGGTGTGGCGGTCCTGGGCCTGGTGCTGCTGGTCGCGATTCCCCGCAGCGGCACCGCATCGGTTCACCCCGCCCCCCGGCCCGGCATCACGGCCGACTCGGTGGTCCCCGAGGCGATGGTCATGCACACGCCTGGGGCCGCGGAAGCGTACGCCGTGGCCCGGCAAATCCCCCAGGTCCTGGACGGCCTCTACTGTCACTGCGATTGCTCCAAGCACATGGGGCACCGGTCCCTTCTGACCTGCTTCACGGGGGACCACGCGGCCCAGTGCGACATCTGCATGGGGGAGGCGATGTTGGCGGGGAAAATGGCCGCAGCGGGGAATTCGCTCGATCAGATCCGGAAGGCCATCGACCAGCAGTTCGGAGCTGCGCGCTCCTAGCCTACCGCGCGCGTTCGATCACCGTCGAGCGCGCTTCCAACGTCAATCTCGGCAGACCGGCGATCCGCACGAGGGCGCGTTGCGCCCCCCGCGCGAGTGCGTCTCCCAGACTCCCTTCCCCCGAAACCGCCGGCCCGACCTCTCCCTTCAGCCACCGCGTCAGCTCGTCCAGGTCCGAGTCGGAGAGTGTGGTGATCTCGAGGCGGCAGACGTAGTAGTACCGGCCGTCTGAACGGGGAACCAGCTTGACGGTGAACGGCCGCTCGAGCGCGCCTTCGAGCAGCTCGGGGCTGGGGAACCGCTTCACCTCTCCGGTGGAGCGGTAGAGCACGAAATCGTCGGCCAGGGGATCGTGCCGCACCACCGCATCCCAGGAGGCGTCACTGACGAACTGGTCGAACCAGCTGGACCGCGCGCGCCAGAGCTCGAGCCGGAAGTGCAGGCGGAGCGGGAAGCCCGATTTCAGCAGATCGGGAAACCGCGGATCCGAGAGCAGGGCGACGGCCTGGACCCGCGGCGTCACGGAATCGGGCAGCGTCACGGACAGGGTCGGATGGTCGGTCTGCGCCTGGGCGGCGCCCGCCCAGAGACCGATCACCAGCAGCCCGCCCAGCCGGGAGGGACTGCGCACTAGAAACGGTGACGGAGTCTGAGGGTGAGCCGCACCGGCTGGCCGAGGGTCACCGCTTTCGCCGCGTAGAGACCCACACCGCCCCAGTCGATCCCCAACCCCAGGTCGGCGATCCAGCTTCCGATGG
>Ga0207699_10001664_pt1 | contig 10544 bp, 10 predicted proteins | sample LARL51metaG_FD_184344 | JGI IMG/M metagenome (GOLD analysis project Ga0207699, IMG submission 184344) | Corn, switchgrass and miscanthus rhizosphere microbial communities from Kellogg Biological Station, Michigan, USA - LAR L5-1 metaG... | ecosystem: Host-associated > Plants > Roots >...
GCGTGATTGCCGGCAAAGGCAGCGATGCCCTCTTTCTTCTCGGCGGCCGATAGCGCAAGGTCCGAGGTGAAGAACAGCGTCCGCGCCATGAAGGTCGTGATGTCCTCGACGAAGCGCGGATACAGGGTTGCTCCGATCAACCCCTTGCGCATGATGATGTGCGGCTCCAGCAGTTCCATCGCCGTTAGCGCCAGCATCTCGTCGTGATGCACGACCGCGGGCACCAGACCGGGCGCGAGGCGCGCCTGCTCCGTCAGCGCCAGATATTCGTAATGCGCGCGCGACAGTGGCAGCGGCCAGCTCTCGCCGACCAGGCGCACGTAAGGCAAAGCCTGCTTTACCGCGAGCCCGCCGGCCGCGCCCTTGACGATGAAGACGAGGTTGAGGTTGCCGTCGCCGACCTCGCTGATCGACCAGCCAGCCGGCGCTCCGCCGAGTTGCGCCGCGACCGCGGGGATTTGCGCGAGGTGGTCGCGCAGATCGGCTTCACGGAGGATACGGTAGTTCTCCGGCCTCGCCTCCCCCATCGCACTCACTCCCGTTCCAGGAAGTTCGAGCCGATGTCGGCCTTGCGTTTGATCGGATCGTAGTCGCAGAACACACTGTCGGCGACCAGCGTGTAACTCGCGCTGACGGTGTCTTTGTCGAGCTTGACCGAGTTCAAGCCGATGACGGAGAGATTCTTGCCGGTGTTCCACTTGAACGGCGTCGAGCTCGGCGCCTGCTCGCAGGCTGTGACCGCCTCTGCAAACACATAGCCCTCGACGAATGCCTTCAGCGTGCGGACCTGAACCGAAAGCCGCCAGTCGATGTAGAAGGCCGCGCCGAGACCGGCGACGAGCAGCACGAGGCACGCAACGACGATCCGCCGAAAAACCATTCTCCCCCCAGGGCCGCTGTGCCGCGGCCATTTGTTGTTCGAAAGAGCGGAACGCGTCCGCTTCGGATCAACTCAGAACGGCATCCCCATCATCTTGGACAGTCTCTCGACTGAAAGATAGCCGGCATTGTAGGCGTAAAGCCCGAGCGCAAACACCACCGCCGAGATCGCCGTGGTCCAGAGCATCTTGCGGCCGAGCTGATGTGCGATGGGCGCACCGGGATCGGTGCCGGGCGCGCCGACGCCATCCTCATGCTGGCTACGCACGCCGAACGGCAGCGTCACGAACAAGGTGACCCACCACAGCACGAAGTAGATCGCAAACCATGTCGAGATCGTGTAGGCCATCGCCCCCGCTCTTCCTGCTCAGGACTGCTCGATTTCGACCAGCGCACCGGAGAAATCCTTGGGATGCAGGAACAGCACCGGCTTGCCGTGCGCGCCGATCTTGGGCTCGCCGTCGCCCAGCACCCGCGCGCCTTCCTTGATCAGCGTGTCGCGCGAGGCGATGATGTCGGCGACCTCGTAGCAGATGTGATGGATGCCGCCGTCAGCGTTGCGCTCTAGGAACTTCGCGATCGGCGACGCCTCGCCGAGCGGCTGGATGAACTCGATCTTGGTGTTGGGCAGCGTCACGAACACCGTGACGACCCCGTGCTCCGGCAGCGGCACCGCCTTGGAGATTTCCGCGCCGAAGGCTACGCCGTAAATCCTTGCGGCCTTCTCGGCATCCTTGACCGCGATCGCGACATGATTGAGCCGGCCCAGCATGCTCTCCTCCGTGTTACCCGCGCATGTCCGAGGCGCCAACGCCCCCTCGCGCTATACTTCCAGCACGTGAACGAGACAGATCGGCTTCTTGCCCCAGTGCTCGTTCAGCGTCCCCCGCACGGCTCTCCGCACGGATTCCGCAAGCGCATCGGGATCGCGGCGGCGCGCCCGTGGCAGGCCCTGGACGGTCGACACCACCGCGTCGAACACGATGTCGTCGAGTTCCTCGCCAGCCGCATTCTTCTCGGGGATGCCGACAAGATCAACCTCGGGATCGTCGACCAGTTCGCCTTTTTCCGACATGGCGATCGCGACAAAGACGCAGCCGGCAAAGCCCATCCGGCGCCGCTCGATCACCGCGCGCGACTTGGCGTCCTCGATGATCCTGCCATCCTTGTAGAGCCGCCCCGCCGGCAGCTCGTCGACGATGCCGGGCTCGCCAGGTCCCAGCCTGACCAGATCGCCGTTCCGGCACCTCAAGACCTTCGGCACGCCAGCGGCGCGCGCCAGCTTCGCGTGCTCGTGCAGATGCAGCGCCTCGCCATGCACGGGGATCAGCAGTTGCGGCCGGGTCCAGGCGATCATGTCACGCAGCTCGTCGCGGCGCGGATGGCCGGACACATGAACGAGATGCGTGCGATCTGTGATGATTTCGATGCCCTGATCGATCAGGCCGTTGATGATGGCGCCGACCGCCTTCTCGTTGCCGGGAATGGTCCGCGAGGAAAAGATCACGCAATCGCCCTTGTTGAGCGTCACCATCGGATGGTCGTCATTGGCGATCCGCGCCAGCGCAGCGCGCGGCTCGCCCTGGCTGCCCGTGCAGAGCGCCAGCACCTTGTCGGGAGGAAAGTGGCCGTACAGGTCCGGCCCCCGGAAATTCTGCACGCCGTCGAGATAGCCGGTCTCGCGCGCCACCTGCACCACGCGCTCCATGGCTCGGCCGACCACGACGACCTCGCGGTCGGCGGCTCTCGCCGCTTCCGCCACGGCACGCACGCGCGCGACGTTCGACGCAAAGGTCGTCACCGCGACCCGGCCCTTGGCGCCCTTCACGAGTTCGGTGAGAGTCTTGGCGACCTCGGCCTCCGAAGGCGAGCGCCCGTCGCGCACCGCATTGGTGGAATCGCCGATCAAGGCCAGCAGGCCAGCGTCACCGAGTTCGCGCAGCCGCTTCTCGTCGGTCGGCAGGCCGATGACCGGCGTCGGGTCGATCTTCCAGTCGCCGGTGTGCAGCACCGTGCCGACCTCGGTGTGGATCGCCAGCGCGTGCGACTCAGGGATCGAATGCGCAACCGGAATGAACTCGACATTGAACGGACCGATATCGACGCGGCCGCCCGAGGGCACCACCGTCACCGGGATCTTCGGCGCGTTCGGCTCCGCCTCGCACTTGGCCTCGAACAGCGCCGCGCTGAACCTGGTCGCGTAGATCGGGCATTTCAGCCTTGGCCAGAGATCGATGATGGCGCCGAAATGATCCTCATGGGCGTGGGTCAGCACCAGCCCGGCCAGGTTCTTCAGCTCCTTCTCCAGGAAGGCGATATCCGGCATGATCAGGTCGATGCCCGGCAGATGCTCCTCGTCGCCGAAGGAGACGCCGAGATCAACCGCGAGCCAGGTGCGCTGATGCCGATTGCCGAGGCCATAGATCGACAAATTCATGCCGATCTCGCCGACGCCCCCGAGCGGCGCGAAGGTCAACTCATCGGGCCGCGCCATCAGGCCGCTCCCGTGGAGGCCGCCGAACCAAAATAGACATCACCAGCGGTCACCGGCACGCGACCGCCCGCCGCCGTGCGGACGATCATGCAGCCCTGCTCGTCGATGGTGTCGAAGGTCCCCTCGATCAGGGTCTCGCCTGACTTGATCGAAACCGGCTTACCGAGGCCGGCGGCGCGCTCGAGCCACAGCCGCCTGATTTCGGGAAACCCTTCTCCGTCATTCCAGATGCCGCGAAACTCCGCCCAGCCATCCGAGAGCGCCCCGAACAGATCCTCCGCGCTCACCTCGATGCCGAGCGCCCGGAGCGAGGTCGCGGGCGTCGGCGTGCCCTCAGGCGCCCCCACGACATTGGTACCGATCCCGACCACGACCGCGAGGCCGCCACCCACCACAGCCTCAGCCTCCAACAAAATACCGGCGAGCTTCTTTCCCCCGGCCAACACATCGTTCGGCCATTTCAGTGAGAAATTCAGCCCTTCCGATCCCGCCATGCGCAGCGCCGCCTCCACGCTGAGTTTGCGCAATGCCGAGTCCAGCGCAAGCCCCGCAGCAAATCCGAGTGTCGCCGCGGCTGCGGGCGCGACGTCTATGACCTCCAAAATGCTGCTTGCGAGATTGCCGCGTGGCGCGATCCAGGGCCGGAAGCGCCGTCCTCGTCCGGCGGTCTGCTCCGAGGTGACAAGCCAGATCGGACCGGACTCGCCGGCGCGCGCCCGCAGCATCGCCTCCGCGTTGGTCGAGCCGATCCTGTCGAAGGCCGCCAACCGGTAGCCTGCGGATGCGGCGCGCGGGCCGAGCGTGAAAGGCATCTAAAATAGCGATTTCGCGGCGGCCGAGGCCATACTGACCAGCGGGCCCGGATAGGCGAAGAAGAAGATATTGAAGACGCCGGCGATCGCCAGCACCGTACGCAGCTCCAGGCGCGTCGGATCGAGCCTGCCGAGCGGCTCTTCGAAATACATGACCTTGACGATCGACAGGTAGTAGTAGGCGCCGACCACGCTGGTGAGCACGCCGATGACCGCGAGCGTAAACAGGTCGGCCTTGATCGCTGCGACAAAGACGTACCATTTCCCGAAGAAACCGGCGAGCGGCGGAACGCCAGCCAGCGAGAACAACAGCATTGCGAAGATGAAAGCGACCACCGGGTTGGTGCGCGAGAGACCGGCGAAATCGCTGATGTTCTCGAGCGCCTGCCCGTTACGCTTCATGGTGAGGATCACGGCGAAGCTGCCGAGCGTCATCGCCACATAGATCGCGACATAGACCAGCACGCCCTGCGCGCCCTCGGCCGTGCCTGCGGCGAGGCCGACCAGCGCGAACCCCATATGGCCGATCGACGAATAGGCCATCAGCCGCTTGATATTCTTCTGCCCGATCGCGGCGAACGATCCGAGCGCCATCGAGGCAATCGCCACGAAGACGACGATCTGCTGCCACTGCGTGACAATACCGGGAAATGCGGTCAGCGCGACACGGGTGAACACGGCGAGCGCCGCGACCTTCGGTGCGGAGGCGAAGAAGGCCGTAACCGGCGTCGGCGCCCCCTCATAGACGTCAGGCGTCCACATGTGGAACGGTACCGCGGAGACCTTGAAGCAAAGCCCCGCGAGCAGAAACACCAGGCCGAATACGATGCCGAGGCTTCCAGTCTTGGCGGTGGCCGCGATCCCGGCGAAGCTGACCGTGCCGGTGAAGCCATAGATCAGCGAAGCGCCGTACAACAGCATGCCCGACGACAGCGCGCCCAGCACGAAATATTTCAATCCGGCCTCGGTCGATTTCAAGTTGTCGCGGTTGCTGGCGGCGACCACATAGAGCGCGAGCGACATCAGCTCGAGCCCGAGATAGAGCGCGATCAAGTCGCCGGCCGAGATCAGCACCATCATGCCGAGCGTCGAGAGCAACACCAAAATCGAGTATTCGAAGATGCGCCGCGATGGATCGGACAGGAACTCCACCGAGAGCACCAGCGTCGCAACCGAGCCGATCAACGCCACGATCTTCAGGAAGCGCGCGAAATCATCGACGATGAAGCTGCCGCCGAAGGTCACGAGCTTGCCGGCAGGCAGCGTCAATTCCAGCACACCAACGACGATCAAAAGGCAGACGGCGAGCCACATGACCAGCGGCGTCGCGCCCTGCCCACGATAGGCGCCCAGCATCAACAGCACCATGGCGCCCAGGGCGAGCACCATTTCGGGCATTACCGGCAACAGTTGATAACCCGCGGTCTCAAAGCTCATGGCCTGGTCCCAATCGAGAGCCACGGTCCTGACCGGGCGCTCTCCCCTTTGTTGGCACGTTCTCGGATCGTTCGAAAACGCGGTTTGATCATTGCAGCAGCGCTGCGGCTTTCACCGCCGTCACCGCGCTTGCGTAGTTGTTGACGAGTTGCTGGACCGAGGCCGCCGACATGTCGAGCACTGGCTTCGGATAGACGCCGAACAGGATCGTCAGCACCACCAGCGGGAACAGCGTGAGGCATTCGCGCAATGTCAGGTCCTTGATGCCCATCAGCGACGGCTTGACCAGCGCGCCGAAAATCACCTTGCGATAGAGCCAGAGCGCATAGCACGCGGACAGGATGACACCGGTGGTCGCGAAGAAGGCGGTTGGGATCGAGACCTTGAAGGTGCCGAGCAGCGTCATGAACTCGCCGACGAAGCCGGAAGTGCCCGGCAGGCCCACATTGGCCATGGTGAAGACCATGAACACCATCGCGTAAAGCGGCATGCGGTTGACCAGCCCACCATAGGCCGCGATCTCGCGGGTGTGCATGCGGTCGTAGACCACGCCGACGCAGAGGAACAGCGCGCCCGACACGATGCCGTGCGAGATCATCTGGAACACGCCGCCGGCGACGCCCTGCACGGTGCCGGCGAAGATGCCCATGGTGACAAAGCCCATATGGGCAACGGAGGAATAGGCGATCAGCTTCTTGATGTCCTCCTGCATCAGCGCAACCAACGAGGTGTAGATGATGGCGATGACCGACAGCGAGTAGATCAGCGGCGCGAAGTCATGCGAGGCCAGCGGGAACATCGGCAGCGAGAAGCGCAGGAAACCATAGCCGCCCATCTTCAGAAGGATCGCGGCCAGGATCACCGACCCCGCCGTCGGCGCCTCGACGTGCGCATCCGGCAGCCAGGTATGGACCGGCCACATCGGCATCTTCACCGCAAAGGATGCGAAGAACGCAAGCCATGCCCAGGTCTGCAACGAGCGCGGCACGGCGGTGTGCATCAGCGTCGGAATGTCGGTCGTGCCGGCATTCCAGTACAGCGCCATGATGGCGAGCAGCATCAGTACCGAGCCAAGAAACGTGTAGAGAAAGAACTTGAACGAGGCGTAGACCCGGCGTGGACCACCCCAGACGCCGATGATCAGGAACATCGGGATCAGGCCGCCCTCGAAGAACAGATAGAACAGCACGAGGTCGAGCGCACAAAAAGTGCCGACCATCAGCGTTTCCAAAATCAGGAACGCCATCATGTACTCGCGCACCCGCATCGTCACCGATTTCCAGCTCGCGATGATGCAGAACGGCATCAGGGCGGTGGTCAGGATGACGAAGGGCAGCGAAATGCCGTCGACGCCCATGTGGAAGGTGATGCCGGACGCGAGCCACGACGTTTTCTCGACGAACTGGAAGTCCGTAACCGCGGGATCGAAGCCGAGGATCAGCTCCACCGACACGGCGAAGGTGATCAGCGTGGTCCACAGCGCGATCCAGCGCGCGTTGCGCCGCGCAGCCTCGTCATCGCCGCGGGCAAGATAAATCAGGACGACGCCGACCACCGGCAGGAAGGTGACGACCGAGAGAATGGGCCAGTTCGTCATTTACTGGCCTCCAAAGCCGAACATGAACCAGGTGATCAATCCCGCTACCCCGATCAGCATCGCAAAGGCGTAGTGATAGAGATAGCCGGTCTGGATTTTCACCACGTTGCGGGTGACGTCGAGCACGCGCGCCGACACGCCGTCGGGGCCGAAGCCATCGATCAGGTAGCCGTCGCCGACCTTCCACAGCGTCCGTCCGATCCATTTCGCCGGACGCACGAAGATAAGGTCATAGAGCTCGTCGAAATACCATTTGTTGAGCAGGAACTCGTAGAGCATCGGCTGCTCGGCCGCGAGCTGCTCGGGCAGATACGGACGGCGGATATAGAAAAGATAGGACACGCCGAGACCGAGCAGCATCATCACGAACGGCAGCCAGCCCAGGATATGCGGCATGTGCTCCATGTCTTCGAGGATGTGCGGGTTCATCTTCACGGACTCGCGGAAGAACTCCTCCACGCCATGGGGACTGGTGAACAGCTCCTTGAACGGGAAGCCCGAGAAGATCGAACCCGCCGCAAGCACGCCGATCGGGATCAGCATCCAGAACGGGCTCTCATGCGCGGCCTCATAATGCTCCTGATCGTGCGGCTCGCCGAAGAAGGTCTTGAAGATCAGGCGCCAGGAATAGAACGAGGTCAGTCCCGCCGCGACGATGGTCAGGACATAGGCGTAGGTGCCGACCGGATTATGCGAGGCGTAGGCGGACTCGATGATCGCGTCCTTGGAGAAATAGCCGGCGAACAACGGGAAGCCGGTCAGCGCCAGCGTGCCGACGCACATCACGGCGAACGTGTAAGGAATCTTGCGCCAGAGCCCGCCCATGTTGCGGATGTCCTGCTCGTGATGCATCGCATAGATCACCGAGCCCGAGCCCAAGAACAGCAGCGCCTTGAAGAAGGCGTGCGTGAACAGATGGAACATGCCGACCGAATAGGCCCCTGCCCCCATCGCGACGAACATGTAGCCGAGCTGCGAACAGGTCGAATACGCGACGATGCGCTTGATGTCGTTCTGCACCAGACCGATGGTCGCCGCAAAGAACGCGGTGGTCGCCCCGAAGAACATCACCACCCCTTGCGCAGTCGGCGAAAGCTCGAACAGCGGCGACAGCCGTGCCACCATGAACACGCCGGCGGTCACCATGGTTGCGGCATGGATCAGCGCCGAGACCGGGGTCGGGCCTTCCATCGCGTCCGGCAGCCAGGTGTGCAGCAGGAACTGAGCGGACTTGCCCATCGCGCCCATGAACAGGAGCAGGCAGGTCAGGGTCATCGCATTGGCATGCCAGCCGAGGAAGTCGATGGTCTTGCCAGCAAGTCCCGGGGCCGCGCCGAAGATGACCTCGAAATCGGTCGAGTTGGTCAGCATGAAGATGGCGAAGATGCCGAGCGCAAAGCCGAAGTCGCCGACACGGTTGACGACGAAGGCCTTGATCGCAGCCGCATTTGCAGAGGGCTTCTGGTACCAGAAACCGATCAGCAGATAGCTGGCGAGACCGACACCTTCCCAGCCGAAGAAGAGCTGCACCAGATTGTCCGCCGTCACCAGCATCAGCATCGCGAAGGTGAATAGCGAGAGATAACCGAAGAAGCGCGGCCGGTACGGATCCTCGTCCATGTAGCCGATGGAATAAAGATGCACGAGCGAGGACACGGTCGTGACCACGACCAGCATCACGGCGGTCAGCGTATCGACGCGCAGCGCCCAGGAGACCTGAAGGTCGCCCGAATTGATCCAGGGAAACAGTGCGATGCGCACATCGTGATGCATGAAGCCGACATCGACCAGCATGATCCAGGACAGCGCCGCCGCGACGAACAGGAGCCCCGTCGTGATCAGCTCCGCCGCACGCGAGCCCGCGGCCGGCGGCTCGGACACGTGGTGGTCGTCGTGGCCATGGTCGTCGGCCGCATGATCGTCGTGGGCGTGCGACGCATGCGCATCGGCGCCGTGGCCATGCGCGTCGTCATGGTGCTCCAGGGTGTCGCCGCTTGGGTTGCGCGCATGCGCGCCGAACAGCGCGATCAGGCCGGCCAGAATGGCGCCCAGCAGCGGCAGGAAAACGATTGCCTGAACCATTAGTCTTTTCCTTGTCGCATGATCACCGCGCAAACGCGTTGTGCGTTTGCCGCGAGGGAAAACCGGTCCCCACTTTTCCGGATCATGCGATCAGCCCTTCATCAGATTGACGTCTTCGACCGCGATCGAGCCGCGATTACGGAAGTACACGACGAGCACGGCGAGACCGATCGCAGCTTCCGCGGCGGCGACCGTCAGCACCAGAAGCGCGAACACCTGACCGACGATGTCGCCCAGGAAGGTCGAGAACGCTACGAGGTTGATGTTGACCGCGAGCAGGATCAGCTCCACCGACATCAGAATGACGATGATGTTCTTGCGGTTTAGGAAAATACCGAGGATCCCGAGCGTGAACAGGATCGCGCCGACGGCGAGGTAATGTCCGAGCCCGATCGTCATTTCACCCACTCCGCCGCGTCCTGGTCCAGGAGCCCCTGGCCCGAGGCGACCTTGCGTACGCTCATGGCAAGCTCGGGCGTGCGCGCGTTCTGCACATTGATATCCTGCCGCTTGACGCTCGCCTTATGGCGCAGCGTCAGCACGATCGCGCCGATCATCGCGACCAGCAGCACCATGCCCGCAAGCTGGAAGTAATGAATATACTTCGTATAGAGCACGAGGCCGAGCGCCTCGGTGTTGCTGACATTGGTCGGAATCGCCGACGTGATCGATTTGGCCGTGTTCGGATTAATAACCCAGCCGCCGCCGACCAGCAGCAGTTCAGCGAGGAATACTCCGCCGATCACGAGCCCGATCGGCAGATAATCGATGAAGCCCTCACGCAGCTCGGCAAAATCGATATCGAGCATCATGATGACGAACAGAAACAGCACTGCGACCGCGCCGACATAGACCACGATCAGGATCATAGCCAGGAACTCGGCACCCATCAGCACGAACAGGCCCGAGGCATTGACGAAGGCGAGGATCAGGAACAGCACCGAATGCACGGGATTGCGGGAGGTGATCACCATCACCGCGGAAGCCACGCAGACACCGGCAAAGAGATAGAAGAACAGCGCGGGGAGGATCATCGTCCAGCCCCCGTCATTCCGGGGCGATGCGTTAGCATCGAACTACGGCGTGCAATTACGCACCTGAGAATCCCGAGATTCCGGGTTCGCCTCTGCGAGGCGCCCCGGAATGACGAACAAATATCAGGAAAGATCATGCCCTCACCTCACCGGTACGGCGCATCGAGCTCGATCGCCCTGGCGATCTCGCGCTCCCAGCGGTCGCCGTT
>Ga0207699_10001665_pt1 | contig 10541 bp, 10 predicted proteins | sample LARL51metaG_FD_184344 | JGI IMG/M metagenome (GOLD analysis project Ga0207699, IMG submission 184344) | Corn, switchgrass and miscanthus rhizosphere microbial communities from Kellogg Biological Station, Michigan, USA - LAR L5-1 metaG... | ecosystem: Host-associated > Plants > Roots >...
ATGCGGGCCTGAGTGCCAATCGTGGTGCCAGCCTGAATGCCAGTCGTGCTCGCGGGGCTGATACCATCCCTGGTCGTCATCATCATGGGCGCTTGCAGCTTGCGTGAATGTCACGAGCGTTGCCGCTGCCGCCAGCAGCCGCACTCCGTGCGCCATGCGCTGCCTCCTCGTCGTCTTGAGCTTGGTCTGCATTGCCATCCTCCTGGGTGCGCCGGAACCGATCGGAACTATCGTCGGATCTATTCCCCATGAACATTGCGCGAGCTTTGGTTTGAACGACGCCGGAACGTGAAGTTTATGTTCAGTTCATGATCGCGTCAGAACAGGAACCGTGGCCGATTCATCGTTCCAGTCGGTGATCTCCTCCCGAAGAAGGCTTTCGCGAGTGAGCTCAATGGCCGCGCGACGGCGTATGATAACGCCCTCTTTTTCCAGCCGCTTCAGCTCCTTGGAAACGGCTTCCCGCTGCGAGCCGATGCGGCGAGCGAGATCCTGATGAGTCGGCGGCGGCGACACGACCAGCACGCCGTCACGACGTCGACGGGAGATTCGTAAGAGCTCGGCATGCAGGCGAACCTTCATCGGCATCACCGAGGTTTCATAGAAGCGCTGATCGAGGTCGGCCGCCTGATGGACGATCTCCCACACCAGCATTTGGTTGAAGGCCATGGAATGCCGCTGCAAACGCTCGAACAGCGGCTTCGACAGCACCTCCAAGGTTGAATCGACGATCGCCTCGGCGAACGTGTGGCACTCGTGTTGACAAAGGATCCGCGGACATTTCAGGCAATCGCCGGGACCGAGCTCTCCCTGGAATACCTCCTCGCCCGTTGGCGCCAGCCGATACAAGCGGATCTTCCCGTCCATGATGAAATAGAGGCTTTCGGTCGCGGCCTCCGGCCGCATGATCAAGGTGCCGGCAGACACGCGCTTCCGCGGCAGCGACGGCAAGTTCAGCTCGGCAAGCACGACCTCGCGAAGAGACGCCGGCGAACTGTCCGGCAGGCTTATGACCGCCTCCCGGAGCGCAATTCGATCGTCCTGGTGCATGTCTTTCAGCATGGCGCACCTCAGTCAGCAGGCGTAAGAACCCGGGCCCTCGTAAATGTCTCTTCCCGTTGTACCGGTGGCGGTGGGACGCTGCGGTTGCCCGAAGGCAACCGGAAGCCATTGATCAGCCCGAAGATTGCAGGGATCACGATCAGCGTGAGCAGCGTCGAGGAGATCATCCCGCCGATCATCGGCACGGCGATGCGCTGCATGATCTCGGATCCCTCCCCCGTGCTCCACATGATCGGCAGCAGGCCTGCCATGATCGCGACCACGGTCATCATCTTGGGGCGGACCCGCTCGACGGCCCCCTCCATGATGGCTTCGTGCAGATCTTCGCGCGTGAGCGAGCGCCTCTCAAAGGACCGTTTGGCCTTCATCCCAGCCAGAGCGTGGTTCAAATAGATCAGCATGACCACACCCGTCTCGGCCGCTACGCCGGCCAGCGCGATAAAGCCGACGACAACCGCAACCGACAGGTTGAAGCCGAGCCACCACATCATCCAGAGCCCGCCGACCAACGCGAACGGCAGCGACAGCATGACGATCAAGGTCTCGGCTATCGAGCGGAAGTTCAGATACAAGAGGAGAAAGATGATCGTCAGCGTCACCGGCACGACAATCTTCAAGCGCGCCGCAGCGCGTTGCAGATATTCGTACTGGCCGCTCCAGACCACGTAGTAGCCGGCGGGAAACTGGATGCTCTCGCTGACCGCACGCTGGGCGTCCGCGACGTAGCTTCCGATATCGCGGTCGCGGATGTCGACGTAGATATAGGTCGCCAGTTGCCCATTTTCGGTCCGGATCGAGGTCGGCCCCCGGGCCGGCTCGACCTTTGCGACTTCGCCAAGTGGCACGGCGCCTCCGGTCGGCATCGGGACCAGGATGTCACTGGCCATCGCCTTGGGGTTGTCCCTGAGGTCGCGTGGATAGCGCATGTTGACGGTGAAGCGCTGGCGACCCTCCACTGTCGTCGTTACGGTCTGGCCGCCTAGCGCCGTCGCAATGGTGTCCTGGACGTCCTGCACCAGGATTCCGTAGCGCGCGAGCGCTTCCCGGTCCGGCGTGATCTCGAGGTAGTAGCCGCCGATGCCTCGCTCCGCGTAGGCCGAGGACGTGCCGGGAACGGCTTTCAGTACCTGCTCGATCTGTTTGGCCAGCTTGTCGATCTGAACAAGGTCCGTACCGATCACCTTGACGCCGACCGGCGTCCGGATGCCGGTCGACAGCATGTCAATGCGGGCCTTGATCGGCATGGTCCATGCGTTGGAAACGCCGGGGAACTGCAGCGCCTTGTCCATCTCGGCGATCAGGCCGTCGATGGTTATACCGGCGCGCCATTGGTCCTTTGGCTTTAGATTGACCACCGTCTCGAACATTTCCGTCGGCGCCGGATCGGTGGCCGTGGCCGCCCGCCCGGCCTTGCCATAGACGGATGCGACTTCCGGGAAGGACTTGATGATCCGGTCCTGCGTTTGCATCACTTCGGCCGCCTTCGTCACCGAAATGCCCGGCAGCGTGGTCGGCATATAGAGCAGCGTGCCTTCGTTCAGCGTCGGCATGAACTCGGTACCGAGCTGACGGGCAGGCCAGATCGTGACGGCGAGAACCGCAAGCGAAGCAAGGATGACTAGCATCTTCGCGCGCAGCACGCCTTTGATTACCGGCCGGTAGATCCAGATCAGAAGGCGATTGATGATATTCTTGTGCTCCGGGACGATCCTTCCGCGCACGAAGATCACCATCAGCGCCGGCACCAGCGTGACCGAGAGCAGTGCAGCCGCGGCCATCGAAAACGTCTTGGTGAAGGCGAGCGGACTGAACAGCCGCCCTTCCTGCGATTCCAGGGTGAAGATCGGCATGAACGAGACAGTGATGATCAGCAGGCTGAAGAACAACGCAGGGCCCACTTCCGAGGCCGCCTCGATCAGGATTGTGACCCGAGACTGGCCGGGCTCGGCCCGCTCCAGGTGCTTGTGGGCGTTCTCGATCATGACGATCGCGGCGTCGACCATGGCGCCGATCGCGATCGCGATGCCCCCGAGGCTCATGATATTCGAGCCAAGGCCGAGCAGCTTCATCGCTCCAAAGGCCATCAGCACGCCGACGGGCAACATCAGGATCGCAACCAGCGCACTGCGGACATGCAGCAGGAACAGCACGCAGACGGCCGCCACTACGACGCTCTCCTCGACCAAGGTGTGTTTCAGCGTGTCAATCGCGGCGTAGATCAGGTTCGAGCGGTCGTAGACGGGTACGATCTCGATCGACGTCGGAAGGCTCGCCGCGCTTTCCTTGAAGCGCTTCTTGACGTTCTCGATCACATCGAGCGCGTTGACGCCAAAACGCTGCAACACGATGCCGCTGGCAACTTCCCCTTCGCCGTTGAGCTCGGTGATGCCTCGCCGTTCGTCGGGGCCCATCTCGACCCGCGCAACATCGCGCAACAGGACCGGGGTGCCGTTACTGGTCTTGAACACGATATTGCCGAGATCGTTGATGTCCTTCAGATAACCCTTGCCGCGGATGACGTATTCGAATTCCGACAGCTCGACGGTGCGTCCGCCGACATCAGCGTTGCTGGCCCGGATCGCCTCGCGCATCCTCTGCATGGTGATGCCGCGATCGCGCATGCGCTGCGGATCGAGGATCACGTTATACTGCTTCACGAAGCCGCCAACGCTCGCGACCTCCGCGACCCCTTCGGCCTTGGCCAGAGCGAATTTCAGATTCCAATCCTGGATGGTTCTTGTGTCCGCCAGGTTCAATTCCTTGGACATCACGGCATATTGGTAGACCCAACCGACGCCCGTCGCGTCTGGACCGATGGTCGGCGAGACGCCGGCTGGAAGCCGTGAGGTTGCGCTGTTGAGAAATTCCAGCACGCGCGAGCGCGCCCAGTAAATGTCGGTGCCGTCCTCGAAGATCACGTAGACGAATGAGACGCCGAAGAACGAAAAGCCCCGTACGACCTTCGACTTCGGTACGGTCAGCATCGCCGTGGTCAGGGGATAAGTAACCTGGTCCTCGATCACCTGCGGCGCCTGGCCAGGGTACTCCGTGTAGACGATCACTTGCGTATCGGACAGATCCGGAATCGCATCGAGCGGCAGGTGAACAAGGGCGTAGAGGCCGGCCGCGGTCGCAAAGCCAGTGCCGAACAAGACCAGGAGGAGATTGCGGGCCGACCAGGCAATGAGGCGGGAGATCATTGACGCTCTCCAATGTACTTGCCAGAATTCGCAGGTGCGGTTGCCTCTACGGCTCCGGCTTCTGCAAAACTCTTCAGTGCCGCCCTCAGGTTGCTCTCCGCGTCGATGAGGAAGTTGGCGGACGTGACGACCGGTTCGCCCTCCTTGATGCCATCTCTCACTTCGACATAGCCGCCACCGCGATGTCCGAGCTTGACGGCTCTTGGTTCATATCGTCCTTCGCCCTTGTCGACGAGAACGGCCTGGCGGCTGCCGGTATCGAGCACCGCGCTGTCCGGTACGGCCATGACCGGCGCGGAACTACCGGTGTCGATCTCGGCGTCGACATACATTTCCGGCAACAGTGCCAAATCCGGATTGCGGAGTTCGACGCGGACGCGAGCCGTGCGTGTCTCGCGGTTCACCTGCGGATAGATCACGCCGATCGTTCCGGAAAAGGCCCGACCGGGGAAGCTGCGTGCCCGTATCGTCATGGGCTGACCGACTGCGATGTTGCCGAGGTCGCGCTCGGCGACATCAACAAGGGCCCAGACGACGGAAACATCCGCGATCCGGAACAGCACGTCGCCCGGGCTGGCGCGCATGCCCTCGACGGCATTGCGCTCGAGCACGATCCCGTCGCGCGGCACCGACCATTGAATCGTAACGGGAACGGCTCGCGTTGCCTCCATCGCGGCGATAGCGGGCTCAGGAACGTCGAGGTTTATCAGCCGCTGCTTTGAGCCGCGGCCGTAGAGCGCGTCATCGCCGGCCGTCCTTGAATTGATTGTTGCGATATAGTTCGCCGCGGCCGCAGCGATCGCCGAGCTGTAGATTTCCATCAGGGGCTGGCCAGCCTTCACCCGCATGCCGGTCGTGACGTCGGCGACCTTTTGCACAAAGCTTTCGGAGCGCATCGCAATCACCGATACGCGGCGCTCATCGAGTTGGATCGTGCCGGGAGCCTTCACCGCGACGCGGATCGCGCGCCGTTCGGCCGGCTCTGATGTCACGCCAGTGCGCTGGATCTTGCCGGGCGAGAGCCTGACCGAACCATCATCGCTATCGTCGCCCTCGTAGACGGGGACGTAATCCATCCCCATCGGATCCTTCTTCGGGACCGGCGACGTATCCGGCAAACCCATCGGATTGCGGTAGTAAAGGATTTTCCGCGATGCGTCGGCTGCTTTGGGCTTTGACTCGGGCTGGCCGAGCGACGGCTCCTCATTGTCATAGACTGGCAGGTAGTCGCGCCCCTGCGCGTCCTGCTTCGGGCTGGCCGACCAGAACGGCGCCCCGCTTGGATCGCGATAGTAGAGCACGGTTCGCTCCGCCGCAGCTGCCGGCGTTGCGACGTCGGAATGCGTCAGCCAAAGCGGCCGCTTTGGGACGGACCAGTAGCCGGTCGCACCCAGCCCCAGGCCGACTGCAAGTATGGCCAGGAATCGAAATGTCCTCATGGCGTAGACCTCGTGGATCGCGTCGATGTGGGCGAACCGGAGCGCTCCGGAAGGAGCGCTCCCTGGGCTTCACTTTTTCGCCTTGATCACGACCTTGCCGATCACGGTCTCGGGCTCGCCCTGCACCTTGGCGGAGACGCTGAGTTGGTAGCGTCCGGCCATCGGCAGATCCGTCTTGAAGGCGTAGACGCCGGCCTCCTTTGCCGGCAGCGCGGCCACAGGCGACTCCATTTCCGCCATACCATCGGGCGCCATGTCGACGCGGGTCCGGATGATCACCGCATCGGCGACCGGCTTCCCGGTCAGCTTGTTGGTCAGGCGGATGGCCACGGTGACGTCGTCACCCTTTTTCATCTCCGCATTGACGGGCTCGAACGTATAGTCGCTCGCTGCAGCAAAGGCTGCGGAGCCGGCAACGCTCATCGTCGCGGCCAGCGCCGCAATCCTTACGAACTTCGAAATCATCGATCTTTTCCTCGTGAGTCTTATCTCAGCCGCGGGCACAAACGCACGGCATTCGTCATCGCGTGCGAGCGCAAGCGCTCACGCGTTGGCAGCGTGTGAGATGATCAGACTCGAGGAGGTCGGAAGGGCGGACTGCCGCTTTTTAACGCGACGACTTGGTCCACGGGAATCGGAAGGAGGTTTCCCGTAGCTGTCGGAGAGTTGAAGCGGAAAGCGTCCAGAACGGCGAGGTTCAACAGCTGACCTGCACAGCAGGCCATCGGGCAATGATTGCTGGACTGATCGCAGGGCTTGTCCTTGGCGTGGTCTGGACAGCACTCATCCATCGGCCCGGACATATCGGAAGCCATCGACATGTCCTTGGACATGGCCCGATGTGCATCCTGCGACGAACCAACGATGGACACGGCCGATCCCGCCGTCGGCAGCAATGCCACCGACAGAGCAATCACCAAAGCCATGATCATGCGAAAGGTCCGCATCGCCGCTCTATTTGTCCACCTGCCAAGCGATATCGTATGCGCTGGCGGATCCGTCAAGTTCCATTAGCAGCAACACACTAAAGTTCCATTGCACCCTTTTACGTCACATTACGGGCGCTTTTCTTGATCTGGCGCAACCAGCTTTAGCGGTATTCGCCGGTATCGACAATTTTCGGGAGAATCAAAGCGTGCAAGATATTATGATGACAAGACAATGCCACTTGTGGTGAGCCGCCGAATCATCGCATCGACGCGCTCCGGCGGCAACTTAGCACCGCTGTCGAGCCACCAGATCAGCACGGCCATGTAAGGCGCGGCGAGACCGGGCCGTTCTACGAACGCTTTGTGCTCGACAAGCTCAACATCGCGAAGATCAAGGAAGTCATGACCGGAACATGAGCCACGGCGACCAGGTTATTTGTGGCAATTGCGGCCGGACTAACCGCCTGCCGGTCGATCGGCGGGTTGGCGGTGCCCGCTGCGGCTCGTGTCATCAGCCGGGCGGCCGCGAGATTTCGCGGCGCGCTCAGGAGCGATGTATGCAAGGAGGATCGTGGCCTGGGCGCGAACTTGACTCGCCGGATCCTGACGATTTGAATTGTGACAGAGGAGCATGCCACGAACATCGACAAAGCGGTTCTCACCTTCGCGGGATTTGCCGTCCTGCTCGGCCTCGCGCTGGGCTATTGGGTCAGTCGCCACTGGTACCTGCCGCCGGCCCTTGCCGGGTTCAACATGGTTCAGGCGTCGTTCACCGGATTCTGCCCGGCGGCGATCGTTTTCAAGAAGCTCGGCTTGCGCAGCGGCAATCGAGTCCAGTGGCCGAGGCTTGCGGACCCCGCAAACGTTCCCCTTCCTCCGGCGCCTCGATTTGTCCGAGCTTATTGATCTACCGCAATGTCCGAGGCGTGACATCTGCGATTATGAAATGAATTTATCCTCCAGGAGGGCGCGATGGTCATTGACATCTTGCGCCAAGAACATTGCAACATCGAAAAGTTACTCCTCGTTCTTGAGCGGGAGCTTGGCATTTTCGCTCGCGGAGAGCGCCCCGACTACGAGGTAGTCCACGCGGTTATCGCCTATTTCCAAGTCTACCCTGACGCCTACCATCATCCGGTGGAGGACATGGTATTCGAAAAGCTGAAAGCGCGCGATTCCGCCGCGGCCGCGAAGATCGGCGATCTCGCGGCCGATCACCTGAGGGGCGCCGCACGTTTGCGCCGGGTCGCGCAAGCCGTCGAGAGTGTCCTGGCCGATCGGGAACTCCTGCGGCAGACCATCAATGACATCATTCGCGACTTCATCGAACAGGAACGGCGTCATATGGACATGGAAGAGAGAAGCTTTTTTCCAGCCGCAATCAAGGCGCTGCAACCGCAGGACTGGACCGAAATCGCCTCGAGATTGGCCGGTCAGGGCGATCCGCTTTTCAGTGAGGCTGTCGAAGAGAGGTTCGAGATCGTAAGAAGGCATATCTTGCAGCTGGAGCAGGAGGCCGAGGAGGAGCGATCGGCGCAGTACTGATGCCCTTTTTCACAGAGACTAACGCGGTTGCGACAGCAAGTCCTGGCCGGCGTCGCAAGAAGCGCTCTCTCGCTCTGTCTCGAGCAACCGCGCCGCCGGCCCGGCCGGCCAGAATTAGGTCTCAGACGATGGAGGGTGCGATGACGACAACCCAGCGTGATCCTTTTATCGCGAAAGTGATCGATTTGTTTGGCGACTGGCTCCAGCAGCGTCGGGAGTTGAACGAGCTGATGGAATTCGCAGCCGATCCGGGCGAGTTGGAGCGAGTTGCGCGAGAGCTCAACGTGACGCCCGTCGATCTCGAGAGGCTGGTGCGGCAAGGTTCGCACGACGCGAACGAGTTACCGTACACTCTCACGGCACTCGGCATCGACGAAGCGGCCTTACGGCGTGCGGAACCGGCCTTACTGCGCGACATGCAGCGCGTCTGTTCGTTCTGTGCGCACAAGCGCCAGTGCCATCAAGAGCTCGCGGCCGGCACTGCTGCGACGAACTATGTGGAGTATTGCGAGAACGCGGATACAATCGACATGTTGAGGTTCAAAAGCTGAAGAAGCAGCTGTCCAGCGGCCTGCTCATGACTCAGTGGATTCCGGTGTTTCCATCGCTCCTTCCGCACGGGACATCCGCCCCCGAGCTGTATAGCGGGATAGATGATGACGCGGAATAAACTCTTGATTCAGGTCAATACAACACTTTGACCGACTGAGAGCATCCGGTCGTTACGCCAAAGGAGCCGGTCATGATCAGGGACATTCTTGTTCATATTCCGACAGAGCGATCGCCGCGGCCTGTCGTCGAGGCCTCGGTCTCGCTGGCTGCGGCATTCGGCGCCCATCTTGACGCGGTGGCGATCGGCTACATACCGACTAGCACCGCTTACGCGGTCAATGGAAGCGCCGCGATTGCCGTCGCAGCCGCATTCGAAATGGAGCGGCAACGTGCCGCGAGCCGAAGCGCGGCGGCACTGGCCATTTTTGAGACAGAGGCTCAAAACGCCGAGATTTCCCGCAAGTGCCGGTCGATCGAAGACCTACCCGCTGACGCTGCATCAGCGATCAGTGCTGCGGTCCGTCTTTATGATCTGACGGTGCTTCTGCAGCCAGAAGCGGCACAGGACTTCAACGACAACAGGACCTCGATGGAGGTTCTGTTTCAGGCCGGTGGACCTGTGCTATTCGTGCCCCACATCTTCCGCGGCCCGCTCAAGGCTACGCGCATCGGCATCTGCTGGGATGGAGGCCGCCTCGCCGCTCGTGCATTCAGGGATGCCAAGCCGTTTCTTTCCCAGGCGGAAGCGCTGGTCACGATTTCGATCAATGAGGCGCAGACTGTCCCCACCGAAGCTTCGGCGCAACAATTGGCCCAGCACATGGCGCGCGCTGCGCTGCCGGCCACGCATATCGAGCTGACGGCTGAACGCTCCGAAATTCAGCCTTCCATCCTCTCCCTGGCGGCGGACGAAGGTCTCGACATGCTCGTGATGGGGGCTTACGGGCACTCACGCCTGCAGGAAGGCATTCTCGGAGGCGTCACCCGTGAGATGCTAAGGACGATGACGGTGCCGACACTGATGTCGCATTGAAGTGAGGCCAGCATGCGTGCTTTCCAGGTCATGACAAGAGACGTGATCACGGTAAGCCCACTAACACCGATCTTGGATGCAGCAAATCTGATGTTGCGTTGCAATCTAAGCGGCTTGCCGGTCTTGGATGAGCGCGGCACTCTCGTGGGCATCGTCTAGCAGTCGGATTTCCTTCGCCGCAGCGAAATCGGCACGCAACGCAAGCGTCCGCGCTGGCTGCAATTCCTGACCAGTCCTGATGGCTTGGCCGCCGACTTCGTGCACGAACACGGACGAAAGGTGCGCGATGTGATGACGCACGATCCCATCGTCGTCCAGGAGGATACAAACCCGGACGAACTCGTTTACCTGATGGAAAAGCATGATATCCATCGCCTCCCGGTGATGCGAGGGAATGTCCTTGTAGGTATCATTACCCGATCCAACCTGCTGCAGGCGGTCGCCAGCATAGTCCGCGAAGTGCCCGACCCTACTGCTGACGACAACCATATTCGTGACCGTGTTATTCGGACGATTACCGCCAAGGGCTGGAGGCCGGGCGCTTTGCAGGTTGTCGTGCGCAATGGCGTCGTTCATCTGCACGGCATGGTTCTTGACGAACGATCGCAACAGGCATCGATTGTGGCAACGGAAAACACGGCCGGCGTCAAGGAAGTGCATGACCACATGTACTTGTTCAACACCTTTACCGGCGAACACGTGGGATCGCCGGAAGATCTGAAAGCTGCCGCTCGATCATGACAGCTCGTCAGAGGATTCGAGCTGGCCTCTTGCAAAGAGT
>Ga0207699_10001666_pt1 | contig 10540 bp, 18 predicted proteins | sample LARL51metaG_FD_184344 | JGI IMG/M metagenome (GOLD analysis project Ga0207699, IMG submission 184344) | Corn, switchgrass and miscanthus rhizosphere microbial communities from Kellogg Biological Station, Michigan, USA - LAR L5-1 metaG... | ecosystem: Host-associated > Plants > Roots >...
CTGCGCCTTCGGTGACAACGCACTCGCGCTCGCGACCACTGCGAACAGCAACGCAGCATTCGGCAATGGCGCTCTTGGGTCGTGTACGACTGGCCCAAACAATGCCGCGTTCGGAGCTCAGGCCGGCGCTGCGATTACCACGGGTTTCGATAACACGTGTCTCGGATTCAACGCGGGCGCGGATCTCACCACAGAGGATTCACGACTCTCGATCGCCGCGGGCGGGGTAGACATTATCCAAGGCGATTTCTCTGTCGCCGGCGCTCCTAGCGTGTGCATCGGCGACACGAGCGGCTGGCAAGCGGCGCATGCGGAGCGCGCGGTCCTGTACACGCTCGCGCCGGACGGAGGCGATGCGCGCCCCCTGCACGTGTGGACGTCGGTTGCGGGCGGCACGGGTAGCAATGGCGCGAGCGCGCAAGTGCACGTTGGAAGCCGCGATCCGAATGGCGCTGTAACTGCGCCTGCTGGCTCACTGTACGTACGCGCCTCGGGCGGCACCTCAAACCTGTACATCAATACCGACAGCGGCACGACTTGGGCGGGCATGGTCTGATCAGGCGATGGATCACGAGCTCGCACATACCGCGCTCGAAGTGTTGCTAGGGATCGTCAACCTGGCAACGCTCGTTTTCGCGCGGCGGGCTCACATCGAAGCGCGACAGACTAACCGCACGTTGCGCCCGCCACCCTTGCCGAGCACGCGCCCCAATGAATGACATTGCCCAAGAACGAAACCGCGCTCGCGAGCGGATCTTGCACGGCGAAAACGCCAGCAAAGAAGATCTAATCAAGCGTCTCGCGGCCGCAGAACGCACGCTAGACGATATCGCGCAACTTGCGCTTGGCGTCGCGATCCCGCCGCGTGCGGAGATTCCGCCGGGCGAGCTCGTGTCAGTCGTGCGCGCGTTGTTCGTATCGGGGCAAAGGCTCGCGGCCGAAAACGCGCAACTTCGCGCCACGCTGAAAAACGTTCTGTAGGAGCTCCGATGCAACTGTTACCCATACTGCTTTTGTGGATGCTCGCTGGCGGGAAAGCGGGCGGTTCCCCGAAATGGCCGACCACGAAAGCGCCCCCGCCGCGCACACCCAAGCCCCCCGCAAAGCCCGCGCTGGCAAAGCACGCCCCGAGCTCGCCGGCGAGCTCGCCCGCGCACGCCCCGAGCTCGCCCGCGCACGCGAGCTCCGCGCACCACAAGAAAGCGCACCACAAGTGATCGCGTGGCGCGCATGGATGGAAATGAATTGGTGCTCTACATGCTGCTCGGGCTCGCACTGCTCGGGAGCAGTAGCGCGCACGCGCGGATCACTCGCGCCATGAAACCGCCCCCGCTCCCGAATCGCAGACACATGACGAAAAGCGAGATTCAATCGCTTGCGGAAATGGTGGGCTTTCCCGATTCAAATCTCGCGGCCGCGATCGCGCTCGCAGAATCCGCGGGCGATCCCGAGGCGATCGGGGACGGCGGTTTTTCGTTCGGGCTTTGGCAGATCTTCACGAAGGTGCATCCGCAATACACGAAGGCGGAGCTATTCGATCCGCTCAAAAACGCGCACGCTGCTTTCCATATCAGCGAGCGCGGGACGAATTGGCGGCCGTGGTCCGCTTTCCGCAACGGAAAATACAAGGCGTTCCTATGACTGACAGCAAGCGTCCATGGGCTCCAAAGTCGACCCCCCCGCCCGCGCCCGAGCCCGAGGCGGACACACCGGAAACCGTTGCGGCGAAAGCGAAGCAAGCGCGGCGCGTCATGAAAACCGCGGCGGAAATCTTTGCCGCGCCGCCTGGCGGTAAGCGCGCGACGCATCCCACGCGCGTTGCGACAAACCCCGCTCCGTCACTCCCGATCCCGAGCCAAGCGCCCCGCTCCGCTCCCGTGCCACGTTCGCACGACAAACGATCCGATCGCAGATGAAACTTGCCGATCTCAGCGCCGCATGGAACCGCCTACGCGATCGCGCGCTCGGGCGTGCTGCGTCCCCGAGCTCGAAGATCTCGCCCGAGCTCGCGCAACGCATCGGGGACGAATTCAACGCCTGGCGCACGTGGTATCTGTCTGCGGGCTCGCTCGAAGATGTGGCGGCAAGCGTTGCGGCGCACGAATGGGTAAGCCGATACAACGTGCTTGCGGCGGAGCTCACTGCGGAAGGGATCGCAACTTCGCCAGTCGCAACCGCTGTCGAATCGGGCAAGAAAGCGGCGCGCGCCGCCGCGCACGTTGCCGATCAAGTGATCACGTTCGATCTCCCGATCGCGTTGCTGCTTGCGGCCGCGTGGTACTTCGGCAGCAAGCGCCGATGACGATCGCCCGCTACCGATATCGGGGGCAACTTTTCGACATGGAGATCTGTCTCGCGCCCGATGCGTTGGAGCGCGTGCTCGCACAGTTCCCGGATCGCGTGATCGATTGGGAGGCGGTGCAAAGCATGCCGCACGCGGAAAGCACGCCCGAGCAGCGCGCGGAAACAGAGCGCCGCCTGGCGCGCCGCTACGCTTACCGGAATCTCGAACCCGTGGCGCCCGCGCAGCGCCGCCCCGCACGCCCCGCGGACTAAGCCACGTCGCACGGAGCAGCGCCACGCGAGCGGCGCGGAAGCGTACTACGCGGAACCGCCCGGAACGATCCCGCCCTGCACTACTTCGTTGATCGCCATGCGAACGCTATCCCCAAGCGCTTCGCCGCAACCCGCGATGCGGGCGATCTCTAGTTTTTCAAGCACGTTCTGCAACGCCGCGTCCGCGATCGCGGCCGCGTGCTGCGCGGTTTCGTGCATGCTCGGTTGGAGCAATTGAAGCGCGCGGAACGCGTTTGCGCGCTCCGCGTCCCCTCGGAAACGCTCTAGCGCAACGCCTACGGCAAACGCCGCGAGCTCGGTTGCGTCACTCATTTCGCGAGCTCCGCGGCCGGAGCTTTTGCGCGATGTACTAGCGCTAGAAGATCGCGATCGGAAAAGCCCAAACCGCCAAACCGCAGGATCGCATGCAAGAGAATTCGCGCGCGTTCATCGGGCGTGCGCGGTTTAAGCACGCGCGCGATTTCTTCGATTACGCGGAGCTCCGCCAGCGTGTCTTGCACGATCATCCGATCCGCTCCGCGCCTTCGTACGCCGCGATCAAGCGATTGCGCTCGCAATCGAACACGATCGCAAAGCCGATCGTTCCGCCTTCAAACGCGTGCTCGGCCGCGAGCGCGTGCGCTGTTTCGAGATCGGCCGCGCTGACTTGGCCCGTCGGCCGCGGGCTGTCGGCATGGTGCCAATAAATCTCGTAGCGCGGCCGACGTGCGACGTCGGCTCGCTCCGCGAGCTCGACACACCCCGCCATGAAGGCGCGCATCGCCTCGGGGTCGCGCTTTTGGTTTTCCGCACAGTGCGGACACGGAACGACGTATCGCCCGCTCACGCGCAGTGCGTTGCAATACGCCTGCAAACCACAGATCCTAGGTGGGCTCATCGGTAATCAACTCCCTGTGAGTGTGCGCCCCGATCGTCGTTACCACGTCCGATCGGGGCGTTCTGTTTCGGACGGTACGACAAGGCCAGCGATTCGGCACGGTCCGTGCTCCGCCCGCTCGGGGGCCACATCAACCCGCGCCGCATGGCGCGGAGCAGCGGCGCGTAGCGGCGCGTCCGCGTGGTCGGAGGCGATCGCGAGCTTCGTGCGCGACGTCGCGGGCGTAGTGAAAGCCCAATTCCCGACATGAGGGAATTGGGTGTGTCGGTAGCTACTACTAGCTTAAGCTCCATGCACGCGCGCCCGATGTCGGGAATTGGGCTTTCACTACGCCCGCGACGTCGCGCACGAAGCTCGCGATCGCCTCCGACCACGCGGACGCGCCGCTACGCGCCGCTGCTCCACTGAACACATGTGATGTGTGCGCGAGCTCGGGGCGCACGCCCCCATGCGCGCGCGCCCGGACAACGATCAGAACGGTATGGAGCTCGCGGGCGGAGCGCGTGCAACGCCGCTCTCGCTTGCGCCGCAACCGTCGAGCTCCAACGCGCGCAACCATTCACGCTGCGCAGCGTTCATGAACGGAGATCGCGGATCGAGTAGCCAATACTGATTGCAGGTCGGATCGTCGGCGCACTGGCGTTCTTGCAGCCAATGAAACGCGCCATGCTTTCGCAACGCGTCATGCCACCCGATCTGGCCGTTGTGTTCATCTCCGCCCGGCCGATGCCAGGCATGTTGCAACGTGCTGCGCGCGGGCTTCCGCATGCTCGTACGATCGTAAAGCGCGCTCGCGAGCGTTTCGTAAGAAACGTATTCGACCACTAAGCGCCGACGCGACTGCGCCCGCGTCAAACGCGCTTGGCGCCACAGAACCGCCATGACACCCAAGATCCCGCGAGCTCGGGAGTTGCGAAAATCACGCCCCGCGATTGCGCGCTTGACGCATCCGCGGATCGCAGGCGGCATGCGATCGTATTCGCGTTGCGCAGCGTGGCCCGCGTGATCGGATTGCGACGCCATACCCGCGCGCCACACCGGAGCAGCGAACACGCTGTCTGGATGCCACCCCGCGGCCGTGGCGAGCTCGCGCCGCTCGACAAACCATTGGCGATCGCGCTCCGCCGCGCGCTCCGCCCGAGCACGTGCTCGCGCTGCTTTGAGATCGCGAGCGCGCGCCAGGCGTACGGATCTAGATGCGGTAGATGCGGTAGATGCGGTAGAGCTCGCGTGATTTGTGCGCGACCTTACGCTGCTTGCATTTGGCGGGGGGGTGGCCCCCCCTTGCTCGGGGGCGGAAGAATCGCGGCCGTGCGATCTTTCCGCTTGCGGCGTTGGACACGATCCGCTCGCGAAATTGTCCGTGGACAGATCGTGTCGGGGGAGCCCGCGAGCATCGGCGAACGCATCCAGCGTGCGTTGGAGCTCGCGCCGATCCGTCATGAGCCCACGATCCGAAGTTGGCGCCGATCGATGATCGGCGCGGGCTTGAACGGATACGCTGGCCCCAAGCGCACCACGCCATGCGCGCGCAGCGCGCGCGCTACGGCCGCGCGATCTGGACCCCAATACAAAAGCGTACTCCCCCAACGCGCGCCCGATTTGCGGCCGTCCTTGTCGCGCAACGGGTTGCCGTGCGGATCTTCGAATACGACGCGCCCGCGGAGCTCACAGAGAAGTTGCGCAGCGTCGGGGCGGAGCGGATCAGTTGCAGCGCCATACCATCGCGCGCCAGGGCGAGCAGGCACTAACACGAGCGCGCGCGCGCGCAGCACAGTGACAGTCGCGATCAACTTGAACAGCCACGCGCGGATCCCGAGCCCATAGGGCGGGTTCATGAAGATCGTGCGCGGCCGATGCTCCGTCCAATCGCGTTCGAGCGCTCCGCGCGTGTAGAACGCGCGCGCCCCGAGCGGGTTTCGTGCGCTCGTAGCGGGGTCAAGATCGATCGAGCCCAAGATCTCGCGAGCAAGCACGCGCAGCGGCGCGGGCGTAAAAAAATCGGAGCTCGGGTGTGCGGCGTAGATGACTCGCCCCGAGCGCGCGCTCATGACGCAACCCGATCCGCATCGTTCACGGCCGTAACGCCGCGCAGCGCCGCATAGAGCTCGGGGGTATCGATGTCGCGAACTACATGGCGGAGCTTGATCCGCCGCGGTTTGCGCCGCATGGGTGCCCCGCACTTCGGACAGAACGCATCACGGCCGCACGGATCGCCGTGCCAGTGCCACAGGATCAAGCACGGGGGGCACCACCCCGAGCGATCGTGATATTCCGCAAACGAGCTCACGCGCGGAGCTCGCGATCTTGCGAGCTCGTAAGCATGCGCGCTTGCACGCGCGGGCGTGCGATGGCACGTTCCGCCAAGTTCAGATCTCGTTTTCGGCGCGCACCCGGCCAAGGAATGCGCGCCGAAGTTTTTTAGAACGCGGGCGAGTGAGCGGTCAACCTTCGATCGCTTGGAATCGCCCGCGATCCGTCTACTTACGATCTCCTACACCTCGCACTGTTGTTTCGCTGATTCCGATCGGGATCGATCGATCGCGTAACACCGCAGTGCGCAACGCGATCTCCGCGACACGTGCTGCAACACCCCCGGAGACACGCTGCACTATGGCCAAGCGCCGCCGCAAAGCTTCAACCGCGATCGTCATGCGCCCAACGTTCGCAGCGCCCCGCGCCGCTGCACCGATCATCCGCGTGAGCGCCCCGCGCGCAGCGCCAGCGAAGCGCCGCCACCACAGGCGGCGCTCGAACGGTACAGGCGGCGCGCTTTCGTTTCAGCGTGCAGGCGGGCTCGCGCTTGGCGGCGCGATCTTCGGCTACCTGCAGAAGCAAGATTTCTATAACAAGCTCCCCACGCTTCCCGTGATCGGCCGCACAGGCACGGCCGCGATCGGGCTCGTGTACTTGAGCAAGCGCGCGGGCTCGCATTCGATGATCCGCGACACTGCGATCGCCGCATGCGTGCTCAGCGGCTATCAGCTCGGGCATGACGGCAAGATCAGCGGCGATGAAATGGCGGGCGACGAAACGTCCGGTTACATCGACGATTGAGCGCGCCCGATGTACCGCCACGGGTTTTCGCCTCGCTTTTGTTACTACTGCATGCGCCCCGCGCGCTTGCGAGTAACGCGAGCGCGATCCCTGTGGCGGCGCTTTTTAGCGTGGTGCCGAGCGCTGCTTACGCCGCTCGCCCCGCTCGCGCGCGCGCTGCGCGCATGGAGCACGTGATCGAGCTCGGACTGTTTCCGGCCGATCCCAACAAAGGAACGAAGTAAATGCCCCTGTTAACCACTGGCGATTTGGATGGTCTCGACGTCGTAGGCGACGGGACCGAAGGCGATGTGTTGATCGGCCGACACCACGGCCGCGCACTTCATCGTGTGCCGACCCCGCGATGGATGAACGCCGCGAGCTCGCAAGGTGTCTCGCGCCCGCAAGAGGAATTGGACGTGCTGCCGTTCACGGCAGTGACGTTCGCAGACGGCAGCGGAGCAAACACCGCGGCCGTGCTTGTGGCCACCCCGCAGCGTCCATTTCGAGGCGAGCGCCTTGTTATGGGTGCGGTGCTCTCGAACGGAAACGACGCCGGTAACAGCGTCGTGATCAACCCCGCGATTTATGTCGGTGCGGTTCAGGTCGGCGCGGATCAGGGCTCGATCCCGATCTCCGCGTTCGGCGCAACCGCGTTCGGTGTTCGCTTGTCGTTCCCCGCCGCGGGCCAGGGAACGCGCGTGTCGATCTTCGTGCAGACGTTGATCGCACTGTCGGGCGTTTCGATGATTGTCACGGCCGTTCTATACGGCCGCGCAATGCGCTGATCTCGTTCGTTCGTTCGATCCTGTTCACCTCGCAAAACCAAGAAAAATCGGCCGTGGATTTGGAGCAGCAATGCACGCTTTTGCAAACGACGTTGCGGTCGCTTGCGTTGCTGCTCCAATCCCCCGATGTCGTGAGCGACGAAGGCGATCCCGTGTTCGGGCCTTCCGACAAGATCGAGCTCGGGCTCGGGGTGCTTACTGGCGCGGTGCAAGTGCGGATCGATCCCGTGATCAGCGTCAGCGCGCGCCCGCGCTTCCATTTCAAGTTGCTACGCGATCGCGAGATCGTCTGCGATTTAGGCGTTTCGGAGATCTGATCACCATGCGTATTCGCCTCGCGATTCCCGACAAGCACGTGACGCCCGAGGTATTGGAGGCGGCACTCGAAACGACCACGCTCGCAAACGAAAGCGCGATCCGATCGGGCGAAGCGCCATCGCTTGACGCTGCGCTCTCGCGCGGGCTCAAGTGGCGCCCCGAGCCATTCACAGACGGCGAACACTTCGATCTCGCACAAGTCGTGAGCAAGCGGGGTTGGGGCGATTGCGATGATCTTGCGCCGTGGCTTGCAGCCGAGATGCGCGCGCAAGGTGTGAACGCGATCCCGCGCGTTTACAAATCGGGCAAGGATCGTTGGCACGTCGTGGTTGAAGATGAGGACGGCCGAATTCTCGATCCGTCACGTTGGGCAGGCATGGGCAAGCGCGGGCCTGGCGTGGTCGGAATGCTCGACAAGCCCTTCGCGCATGACGGCGAAGGATCGATGTGTCTGATCCCGCGTGGCGGCAAATTCTGGGCACGCTGCGATCTGCCTTGGGGCGATGGAGCCATGGGTCACATTGCGAGCTCCGCTCGCGCCGATCACCCGGATACCGCGCTTGATCGCGCGATCGCGGGCGCAGTCGCGTGCGGCGCGGAGATTCAATCGCCAGCGATCGATCGGTGCATGGAAGTTGGCGAGCTCCTACTCGGGGATCCGCTCGATTACCCCGAGCACGTTGGATCGCTTTTCGGCGGATTGAAAAAACTCGGCAAGCTTGCCGCGAGCGCTGCGATCCCTGGCGGGGGCGCTGCGATGTCGGCGCTTAGCGCGCTTCACAAAGGCAAAGGCAAAAAGCCGCCTGGCGCGCACGAACATCATGACGGGGGCGTGAGCGCGCCGATCGAGCACGCGCACGGTCGGCCGTCGATGGTCTATTTCCACCCCAAGGGCGACGGTCCTGTGATCGTGCGGTTCTGATCATGAGCGAACCGGAATGGGATCATTACGCGGGCGGCTTTGGGCCGTCGCGTGCGAGCGATCCGCTTGGCGAGCGGGGCGCACAGGGCTTCCCTGGCGCGCCGCTCCCGATCGGCGATCCGACGCGTTGGGGCGGGCGCGTCGAGCAAGCGATCAACGTTCCCGCGCTCGGGAGCGCCACATTTCAGACGTCGCAATCGATCCGTGTTCAGTGCACGGATAACTACGCCCGCCTGTGGCAATTGTTCGGAACGCTCGCGGCCGACGCTGACATGTGGCAAGCGTTCGGGAAAACGAGCCTTTGGCGCTCCGCGCTCTTGCTGATCTCGTTCGGCGCGGGCCAGAACACGATTGAAGTTGCGTACGACATCGCAACGGGGGTCGCGCAACTTTGCGGCGCGTATCCGTTCGCAGGGCCAGGCACGCCATTTCAAGGGCGCACGACCGTTGTGGTCGGCCCCGATAAAACGCCGCAAGCGCTGATCTCGTGTCCGTTCTACTACCCGCCGTTTAGTCCGCTGATTCCGGGCAACACGGTCAACGCTCGGCTCGAAACATCTTGGGTGGCGGGCGAAGTGCCGATCGAAAACCGCATGATCGCGCTCGATCTCGCGGCTGCTCCATACGCGATCGCAACGGGGGCGTGATGTCGAAAACCGCAGACAATCGCGTCGGCAATTTCTTGCGGCGGATTCCGCAACCCGCGTACGTGGTCGCGGACGGACAGAAATTGCTCGTTCCCACCACTGGCAATCGCTGGCGCGAGCTCGGGGCGAGCATCGCAGCGCTTGAACCGAGCAAGCTGGTTGCGCACGACAAGGACGGAACAGCGCTCCGCGCGATCACTCTTTATGAGAGTGACAGCGATTCGAAAGCATCGGGCGCGGAGCTTGATTCAAGCGATCCGCTCGTGTCGTTCGCAAAGCTACTCGCGCAAGGCTACGAGAAATCGAGTACGCAATACGCGCCGCTGCTCGATTCCGCGATGAACATGATCGCGCGTTTGTCGGAACGCCTGGCGCACACAGAGGCGGAGCTCGATCGCCAGCGCAAAGCCTACGCGCGTTTGCTTGAGGAAATCGCGCGCGAACGCGCCGACGCGATCACGGCAAGCGCGCAATCAGGCGAAGGCGACGTCATGACGGATGCGATCTCCGCGATCGCGTCGGGCGTGCTCGCACGCCAGCAAGAACAGCAACGCGCGCCCGCGCTTGCGAACGGAAACGGAAAACGGAGCGCCGCCAATGGGTGAACTGAATAACGACACATTTTCGCTTCAAGACCGCGTGACCGCTCTAGAGCGGGGCGGATCGGTCGTTACGTTTGCCGCGGTGCAGGCGGCGCTTGCGGGCGCAACGTCGGCCGTGTCGTTCAACGGCCAGCAAATCACGAACGCTGACATCGGCCTAGATATCACGTTCGCTGAAGTGCAGGCGGCGCTCGGGGCTGCAACGTCCGCAGTCGATTTCAACGGACAGGCGATCACGAACGCTGTGCTTCCCGCCCCGTCTTTCTCGGACGTGCAAGCGGCGCTCGGGGCTGCAACGTCCGCGGTCAGTTTTCATTTTCAAGCGATCACGAATGCAGACATTAGCGCGCTAAATCTGTCCTTCGCCAAAGTGAACGCGGCGCTTGGCATGGCCAACGCCCCGATCGATCTCAACGCGGAACCGCTCACGGGGGTTGCGTCTGTCAACGGTGCTCCGCTCGGGGCGGATGACGGAAACGCAAACACGACCTTCGGGCCGGGCGCACTGACATCGCTTACGACTGCGCAGCAATGCACCGCGTATGGTTGGCACGCGCTGCACTCCGTCACAAGCGGCGATGACAACAGTGCCTCGGGCATGGAGGCGGGGCGGAGCCTCACCACGGGAACAGGAAACACTGTTTTCGGAAAGTCGGCGCTCGGGCTCGAAACGACGGGGGCTGAAAACTGCGCATTCGGAAAGGACGCGCTTGGAAATCAGAACGGTGCAAGCGGGAGCGTCGCGCTCGGCACGCGCGCACTGCAAAACAACG
>Ga0207699_10001667_pt1 | contig 10539 bp, 10 predicted proteins | sample LARL51metaG_FD_184344 | JGI IMG/M metagenome (GOLD analysis project Ga0207699, IMG submission 184344) | Corn, switchgrass and miscanthus rhizosphere microbial communities from Kellogg Biological Station, Michigan, USA - LAR L5-1 metaG... | ecosystem: Host-associated > Plants > Roots >...
GCGTCAAGTGGTCTTTGAGGATGTAGTCCGCGGCCCCGGCCTTCATGAACTCGACCGCCTTCTCTTCGTTGAGCGAGCCGGTGACCAGGATGACCGGGAGCGTCGGGAATCGCTCCTTGACGAGCTGGAGCGCCGCCGCCCCGTCGAAACCCGGGAGGCCGTGATCGGAGAGGATCACGTCTGGGGCGAAGACGCGCAGCGCCTCTTCGAACGCGGCGCGCGTGTCCACGCGCTCGCTCACAAAGACCAGTCCGGCCTTCGTCAGCGCTCGCTGGATCAGTGCGGCGTCGGCCGGCACGTCTTCGAGCAGCAAGATGCGGACACTCATGGGTCGCCAGGCAGTCTGGCAGCCCACACCATTGCCTGCGGTGTCCCGAGTCACAAGTGGCCGAGCGGTGCTACACCGCAATACGTTGTGGCGCTGCCGGTTATCGGCGCGAACCAGGAGCCCTATTGCCGGCAGGTCCCCTTCGGATCGGGCTTCGGCTGGTCTACCACAGGGCGGTGGTCCAGGTCCGCGACGTGCACCGCCACGTCCTCCACCAGCCGCGCCACCCGCGCCATGTGCTCGTAGTCGATGTACTCGGGCTCGTCGGTCACCTGGTGGTAGTCCGATTGTAGCCCGGTCGTGAAGAACGTGATCGGAATGCCGTAGCGCGCGTACTCGTAGTGGTCCGAGCGGCAATAGATGTTGGACGGATGCCCATTCGCGTCGATGGAGTAGTCGAAGGCGAGGTTGTGATGGTCCTGAGTGTTCACCTTCTCGATGAGATCACCGAGCTCCGTGGACAAGCGGCGTGAGCCGACGAGCTGGACGTAGTTCGGCCCTCCGTGCAAGGGCGCGCCGTCCTTGGTCCGGCCGGTTTCATCGCCCGCATCCCCGCGGCCGACCATGTCCATGTTGAGCTGCGCGACGATCGAATCGCGCGGCACGGTGGGATGATCAGTGAAGAACCGCGAGCCGAGCAGGCCCTTCTCTTCGGCCGTGTGCCATACAAACAGGATCGAGCGCTTCGGCTTCGTCTTGAGACTCGCAATGCGCTCGGCGATCTCGAGCGCGCTCACCGTGCCCGAGCCGTCGTCGTCCGCCCCGTTCGAAATCGAGTCGGCGCGACCCGCGGAAGGATGGACGGCGCGGAACGCCGCGAGCAGGGAATCGACCGTCGCTTGTTGCTCGGGTGTCGCCTGCTTGCCTGCGTCATCGGCGCCTTCCGGGCGCACCACATGATTCCAGATCCGGATCGAGTCGTGATCCACCGTACGGGCGAGTCCGATGTGGTCGTTGTGCGCGCCGATGGCGACGTACTCGTTCTTCAGCTTGCGGTCGCTGCCCGGAATGATGCCCACGACGTTCCGCGCGGGCTCCGGAACCGGCGCGACGGTGAATCGGACCGCGACCGCCACGCCGTTCCCCGCGGTACCGGGGGTGAGCTGCTCCACGGGCGTCGTGAACAACTTGGCCGCCGTGGCACGAGTGATGAGGAAGCCCGCGGGGCCGCTGGGCGGACCCTGATCGTCGTCGAGGAACGCGCGCGGCCGGCGGAGGAAGGCAATGAATTGGCGAGGAAAACTGTCGAGCGCGATCAGCGCGACGGCCGCCGCGCCCGGCACGGTCGGCCCGGAGCGGAGCGCGCGCAGCGAGCTGAACCCGCCGCTGACCTGGAAGACTACGAGCTTTCCCGTCGCCTGCTCGGGAGAGATCCGGTGGGCCGAGTCGGCGGCCTCACCACCATAGACGACCGGAAGTGAGGGGTTCTCGAGGGACTGCGGGCCGAGCGGCAGATAGTCCGTGAACGCCGTGAGCGCCGTCCCGGCGATCGTGAACGTCGATGTCTCGTCGAGCGTCCGCGTCTTGAGCGGGATGGTCTGGAAGTACGTCCCGCCGTCGCCCGCGGGAACGAGCCCGAGGCGCTTGATCTCGGCGGCGATGTAGTTCGTTCCCCGGACGTTGCCGGCGGTCCCCGCCTCGCGGCCCTGCATCGAGTCGTCCGAGAAGATGTAGAGCCGGCTCTCCAAGTCACGGGCGGTGATTGCCGGTTCGGTGGGTGTCGGTACGTGCTTGAGGGGCAGCGCCGTTTGTGCGGCCGCCATCGACGGCACGACGAAGGCGATCAGGGCGAAAATATGGAGTCGAGACATGAACACTCCCGGAGTCTCAGGTTGCAATAGCGAAAAGCTCGTCCTCTGACTTACGATTCTCGTGCTGCGGCTGTTGGTCGGCTCATCACTCATGATAGGAGGCCGTCCTCATGGGGTTCTTCGCACACCTTCACCACCTGAGCGACGGGGGACTCCTGGCGCTCCGGCTGGGCGTCGGCGTCACGTTTCTGGTGCACGGCATCCAGAAGCAGGCCATGTGGAAGATGCAGCCCTCCGCCCAGATGCCGGCAAACCTCCTGTCCATCCTGCGAGCCCTTGCGATAGCGGAGCCGCTCGGAGGCGTGGCGGTGATCACCGGTTTCCTCACCCAGCTTGCGGCGGTGGGCTTCATCATCGTCATGCTCGGCGCCATCAACCTCAAGGCCCAGCAGATGCACAAACGGTTCACCGGCGACGGCGGCTGGGAGCTCGACTACGTTCTGCTGAGCGCCGCGCTCGCGCTCGCGATCCTTGGCGCCGGCCGGATGTCGCTCGACTGGGTCGTCTTCCGCCTCTAGCCCGGGAGATCGTCAGCGCCGCGGCCGGTGGCGCTCGATGTGCCGGGCCATGATGCGCATCAGCTCGGCGTTGCTCCACGGCTGCCAGCCGTGCGGCTTCATGGGGCGCCCGTAGCCGAACTCCGCGTCGGCGGGGGGCTTGGCGCGCGTGAGAAATTCCTCCAACCGGTACACGGCGAGATTCAAGTAAAACGTGTCCATGTCGCCGACGAAGACGTGGAGCTGGCCACGGAGCTTGGGTCCCAGCGTCGCCCAACTACGCTCCAGGTACTCACGCAGGTCGTAGTCGTGGGTCCGGAAGTAGTCCGCGACGGCGTGGTCGATCTTGCCCGTCTGCAAATCCCACAGCTCCGCCGGGTAGCCGTCGGGGGCTGTTGGGCCGTACGTGGCCTCCCAAATGGCGAACTGCTCGCCCGATCGTGCGTGACTGCCGAGCACCGCCTCGAACTGGCTCTCCTGCCGGACGCTGATCCGTGGCTGGCCGGTGATCTCCTGCTCGGCCGGGACGTCGAAGCTCATCCATTCGGCGACCGAATGGACGAACGCGTTGGTATCGCTATAAACATCGGGGATCTCGTAATTCCGGAAGTCCACCGGATCCGGGTACAGCACCCACGTCCCCCCGAAGAAATCGGGATGGTAGACCTGCAGGGCCAGCGCCTCCCACCCACCGGTCGACCCGCCGGTGAGCACGCGCGCCCACGGGGCGCGGATCATTCTGAAGTGGTCCTCCAAATAAGGAATGAGCTCCTGGAGGATCGCGTCCCCGTACGGCCCGTTGTTCGCGGAGTTCACCGCGTACGAGTCGTCGAAGTAGGGGGTGGGATGTTGGAACGTCACCGCGATCATGCGCGGGAAGTTGGGTGAGCTCCAGGCCTTGTAGAACTCGAACCCCGGCTCGCGCGCCGACCGCGCCAGTCGGGCCGCGCGCTGCTCCGGGGTCTCGGAAGTCGAATCCGTCGAGAAGCCGAACGGTGGCCGCACGTTGAAGTGCCCCTGCTCGTACACCGTCGGGTAGCGCCGGGCGGTGTCGGTGTCGTAGCCGCGCGGGAGCAGTACCGTTGCCCCGAGGTACATCGGCCGGCCCCACCAGGCCGACAGGATCTTGCTCTGGATCTTGAGGTGCTTGACCCACTTCGTGTCCGGGGGCAAGTCGACAGGCGGGAGGACGCGCGTGAGCTCGAGGCGGATCGTGTCCCCCTTCGACGGATCGAGATGGACCCTCCGCACCTCGCTCACGAGATTGCCCGGGGACTTGTTGAACTGCTGGCCCTCCCATTGATCGTCGTGCAGCCAGAGCGTGTGCCCGTCCGCGCGCCGGAACTCCGAGTAGACGTTGAGCAGGCCCTGCACGTAGTAGTCGCCCGCTGGAATGTCCTTGAGCGTCGCCACCGGGTACCCGAGCGTCGAACCGTCGATGACACCAGCCGTACCGGGCGCGAGCTGCGTGACGTCCACCCCGAAAAAGGGCGTGCAGTCGCTCTCATGCCGCACCTGGAGCCGCGGCTCGACGTCGTCGTGGCGGGTCACGAAGACGTACATGCGGCCGGTCACCGGGGCGGCGCGCATGCCGGCCGGCACCGCTAGCTCGAAGCGGGCCTGAGCGACGAGCGGGGCGGGGACGGCGGCGGCGCAGGCGGCGAGGACGGCGACCAGGGTAACGAAGCGCAACGGGCGGTCCTGGAAGAGGGTCGGGTAGTGTGGCGTTAAACATCTGGCGTCGCAAGGCAGGTCGGCGCGACAAATCACTTCGCAGGGAGTCCGAGCAGTTGTAGGCGATCATGGGTCTTGTCTCCATCGTGTATGAGGGACTAAAGTCCCTGCTCGGCGCAGGCGCGTCTTGAAAGACGCTCGTCCTTCAGGACGTCGTGCGGCCGAGACGGGACTTTAGTCCCATATGACCGACGAACGAAGGGGATCCCAATGCCTCAGAGCGATCACGACCGCCGGGTCGACTACATCGAGTTCGGCGCAACCGACGTGGCACGCACCAAGGCGTTCTATCAGCAGGTCTTCGGCTGGAAGTTCGAGGACTACGGTCCGGACTACACGAGCTTCCAGGACGGCCGCCTGAGCGGGGGGTTCACCAAAGACGCGCCCGTCCGGCCGGCCAACCCGCTCGTCGTGATCTACGCCACCCGGCTGGAGGACACCGAGGCGAAGATCAAGCAGGCGGGCGGCAAGATCGTGAAGAAGGCCTACCCATTCCCGGGCGGTCGCCGGTTCCACTTCAGCGATCCCAGTGGGAACGAGCTGGCGGTGTGGACTGACAAGTAGGCGGCTGACACTCTACGGCCCTCCGTCTCGTATGAATTCCGACCCCTTCACTCGATAGATTCAGCCATGGCCAAACCGCTCCTGCAGCTTGCCGCCGTCGGCGTCGCCGGCTTCGCCCTCTGGAAGCTCGCCTCGTTCATCCTGTTCCCCGTTCTCATGCTGGCGTTCAAGATCGCGCTGGTCGTGGGGATCGTGATGTTTGCGATCTGGTTCTTCAAGAAGAACGACAAGAAGAAAGACGATACGGCGACGGGCGACGCGTGACGGTGGGGGCGCAGCTGCGCCCTCTCCGTTTCACCCGCTCGCGCCCGCGTATCGCCGTAAGGCGACGCGCCACGCGAGGCGGGCGAGCAGGAACACGAGCGCGGCCACCAGCGCAGCGACCAGGGCCAGCGCCGGTCGCAGGCGCCCTGTGAGCGCCGACGCGGGAACCGTGGTCGTCCATGCGATCGGGATCAGGTATACAAAGAGGAAGCGCAGCGCGCCGGGGTACGCCGAGACCGGGTAGCGGGCGCCCTCGAACAGCGCGTCGAACAGCACGGCGATGTTCTCCACGGATACGAACCAGAAGGCCAGACTCATGAGCAGAACCCAGATCGCGTAGACGACCACGGCCGCGGCCGCCAGTGCCAAACCGAACGCCACGAGTTGCTCCCACGATGGAGCCCGGCCCATTCGATGCAGGGCGTACCCCGCCAGGGCGAGCCCGAGCACGATATCGGTGAAGCGCCAGATGTCGAGCCGGCGGAACGAAACGAAACCCTGCGGATCCACCGGTTTCACGAGCACGAGATCCAGCTCGCCGCTCCGCACCTCCCCCACCAGGCTACCGATCCCGGGTCGCAGCACCGCCTCGATCACCCCCGTGAGTGTGTTGAACACGCCGAGCAACACGACGATCTCCCAGTAGTCCCAACCTCCGAGCTGGCTCGTGTGCCGGAAGAACAGAGCGAGTGTGAGCAGCGCCGTCGCCATGTAAAAGAGGGTGCCGAGCACGCTGGCCACGAAGTTGGCGCGGTACTGCAGCTCTTCCGCCACGTTGATGCGCCAAAAGGCGGCCAGCAGGCGGAGGACTTGCCTCATCCGCCCACCGCCCCGTAGCGCCGCAAGCCGCGTGTCCACGCCACGCGGCACGCCACTGCCCAGAAAGCGAGCCACACGAGCTGGGTTCCAAACCCTCGCAGCACGGCGTCGACCCCATGGACGGTGCCCGTGAGCAGGTCGACGGGAAACGCGAGCATCGAACGGAACCACAACACGCCGGCGACGCTCGCCACGGCGGGGGGGAGGAGCGCGAGTGGCGCGATGCGGCCGCCCAGAAAGAGAGACACGCCCGCGTGGAGCTCCATGATCGCCGTGGCCCGCGTGGTCCAGAAGGCGAGCAACCCGGTGGTGAAGCTGATGAAGAACCGCATGCCGGCCGCGAGCACCACGGCGACGGCGGTGAGGGCGAGCCGCCCCGGCGTAGCGGGCAGCCGGACCACCGGCCAGAGGACGGCGGCCACGAGCCAGACGATGAGAATGACGCTGGCCGTGCGGGCCTTGTAGGCGATGTTGTCGGCCACGGCTTCGTGGGCCGGGTGGAGCGGCCGGGCGAGCCGGAAGTTCAGCTCGCCTTCACGGATCCAGCGGTCCAGGTACCAGGAATCCCACGCGATCGTCAGCTGGTTGATGAGCATCACGCCGAAGAAGTACCGCGCGAAGTCGCCGCGGGCGTACCCGCCGACGGTCCCGGAGCCGGCGATCGCCCACCAGATGCCGAGCGCGATCGCCGGCTCCGTGACGCCCCAGAGAAGCCACAGCACGATCGACGCGCGGTACTGAAGGTCGACCAGCCATGCCGTGCGAATCAGCGCCGCGTAGCGCCGCGCCCAGCTCACGCGTCCGCTCCCTCGAAGCCCTGGGCGAACGCCTGGCGAATCACCTCTTCGATCGGCGGGTCTTCGATCGACAGGTCGGCGATCGGGAGCGCGGCCAGCAATCGCGCGCTCGTCGCCGGAGCGTCTTCCCGCCGGACCTCGAGCACCGCGTTGGGGAAATGAAAGCTCTTCACCTCGCCGAACGCGGCCAGGGCGTCCTTCGTCACGCCGTCGGCACCCCCCAAGACGAGCTCGATCCGCTTGACGCGCGCGATCCGGGCCACCAGGACGTCGAGCGCACCGTCGTACAGCAGCCGGCCCTGGTTGATCATCAGGACTCGCGAGGCGAGCGCGGTCACGTCCTGCATGTAGTGGGACGTGAGCAGGACGGTGGCGCCGTGCCGGTCCCGGTACTCGATGAGGAAGCGGCGGATCGCTTCCTGGGCCGTCACGTCGAGTCCCAGCGTGGGCTCGTCGAGGAACAGCAGCGGCGGCTGATGTAAGAGCGACGCGACGAGCTCGCACTTCATCCGCTCGCCGAGCGACAGCTGGCGCACGGGCTTGTCGCGCACCTCGCCGAGGCCGAGCAGGGTGACGAGCTCCTCGAGCCGCGAGCGGTAGTCCGCATCGGTCAGGTCGTAGATCGCGCGGTTCAGCTGGTAGGTCTCCTCGGGCGGAAGATCCCACACGAGCTGCTGGCGATTGCCGAGCACGAGCGCGATGCGACGCTTGAACGCGGGTCCGCCGGTCCAGGGGTCGAAACCGGCGACGTGAACGCGGCCGCTGGTCGGGTACAACAGGCCCGCGAGCATCTTGAGCGTCGTCGTCTTGCCCGCTCCGTTGGGCCCCAGGAAGGCCACGATCTCGCCCGGGCCGATGCGGAACGTCACGTCGCGCACCGCATGCACCTGGCGGTAGCGCGGGCGCAGGAGCGCGCGCACCGCGCCTCCGATTCCCGGGTCACGGACCTTCACCTGAAAGGTCTTGCTGAGTCGCTCCGCGGCGACGAGGGGTGTCTCGGCCATGAGGGAATTTACCGCGGGAGTTGGAGCCTCCGAGCGTTCCTCTTACTTTGAGGCCCCGAAGGAGGTCTTCATGACCGTCCGGGGTCTATCCATCAAGGCGAAGTTGCCGCTCCTTATCGGTGGCCTGCTCGTCGTGGTGACGGTCATCTACGGCGGGGCGGCCTATCAGGCCGTCCGCCGCTCGTCCGCCGGCGCGGCCATTGCACGGCTCGGCACGGTGACGGATCAGCTGGCCCAGCTGCTCACGACTTCGCGAGACCAGCTGGTCGCCGGGGCGCGCGCGGTGGCCGATAGCCCGGCCGTGCGCGCATATGCAATCCGGCCCGCTGCCGATCGCCGCGGCGCAGCGGAAATGGCGCTGCGGCCGACCGGCCCGCAGAGCCAGCAGGTGGCGGCGGTCGAGCTCTGGGGTGCGGATCGGCACCGCCTGTTGGTGGTGGGCACCCCGGAGCCGTGGGCCGACGCGGCCGGCGCCGCCGCCCTCGTGGCGCATCTGTCGCCAACCGATTCCGGCACGGTCGGCCCGTTTCGGCCTGTAGGGGATTCGATCGCCTACGGCATTGCCGCGCCGGTCGTCGCCGGTGGGCGACTGCTCGGCTACGTCGTGCAGTGGCGGCGGATCCCTTCCTCGGCCGATCTCAAGGACCAGAACACCGGCCTCCGGCGCCTGATCGGCTCGGACGCCCATCTGTTCGTGGGGAATGCGACCGATGACGTCTGGACGGACCTCGTCAAGCGAGCTCCACCACCTCCAGTGGACGTCAGCAAGGGAGCTGGCGGCGTGCTGCGCTATGATCGCGCCGGCGCCGGCCCGGTCGTCGCCGCCTCGCGCCTCGTCGTCCATACTCCGTGGGTCGTCCTCCTCGAGTTCCCGCGCGCGGTCGTACTCGCTCCGGCTCGGCAATTTCTCACCCAGCTGACGCTGATCGGCGCCACGATCCTCCTGGTCGGCCTTCTCGCCGCCTGGGCCACGAGCCTGACACTCACGCGCCCGTTAACGCGATTGACGCGCGGTGCCGAGGCGGTGGCGGCGGGCGACTATGCGCAGCCCGTCGTGGACCAGCCGCGAGGCGACGAGCTCGGGCGGCTCGCAGACGCGTTCCACGTGATGGTGACGCACGTGCGTGAATCGCAGCAGCGCCTCGAGGAGCGGGTAAGGGCGCGGACCAGAGAGCTCGAGGAACGGAACCAGGAGCTCGAGACGTTCGCGTACTCCATTTCGCACGATCTGCGCTCGCCGCTCCGCGCCATGGAAGGGTTCACACACGCACTGCTCGAGGATTACGGCAGCAAGCTCGACGAGACTGGCCGGCAACACGCCGAGCGGGTCGCGGCGGCCGCTCGCACGATGGACCGGCTCATCGACGATCTGCTCGCGTACAGCCAGCTCACGCGCTCGGAGCTTGACCTCGCGCCGATCGACCTGCGGCGCGTCCTGCACGGCTCAATGCAGCAGGTCGAGGGCGAGGTCCGCAGCCGAAACGCCCGCGTGACCATCGCCGATTCGCTGCCGACGGTGGTAGGCCACGGCCCGACGCTGACGCAAGTCCTGGCCAATCTGCTCGCGAACGGGATCAAGTTCGTGCCGGCGGGTCGCACCCCGGAGGTTCGTGTACGGGCGGAGTCGCGCAACGGCGGGGGACGAGTACGGCTGTGGGTGGAGGACAACGGGATCGGCATAGCCCCCGAGCATCACGAGCGCATCTTCCGCGTGTTCGAGCGGTTGCATCGCTCCTCCGACTATCCTGGCACCGGCATCGGTCTCGCCATCGTGCGGAAGGCGATGGAGCGTATGGGCGGCACGTCGGGCGTGGAATCGCAGCTGGGTCAGGGGAGCCGATTCTGGATCGAGCTGCCACAGGCGGACGCAGACTAACAAGGCTACATTCTCCTCCGCCCGTGAGCGCCGCGACCGCAACCCGTCTCCTCCCCGACCGCCGTTACGGCATCGACCGGCGGTCGCTGCCGCGCCGGCAAACGGTGACCGTCGTTCCGGTCGAACGTCGTCACGTGGTGGACCGTCGATGGGGCGCCGACCGGCGCAGCACCCTCGAGCGTCGCGGCAGCCATCAGCGAAATCCCGCCCTGGAGACGCCCGGCGAGCACCTGCGAAACGCGCTGCAACTGCTGCGCGAGCTGCATTTCATCGGTGAGCCGACGTTCGACGCCGCGGTGGCGCGGTTGCAGTACGCGCTCGACCTCCTGGAAAAGCGCCGCTAGCTCGACCCCTCCTCGCGCCGATGCCTGGATTTGCAATTCGTCGCGCCACCGCCGCGGACGCGTCCGTGCTCGCGCACCAACGGGCCGGCATGTTTCGGGACATGGGCGAGCTACCGGACGAATTGCACGACCCGCTCGTCAAGGCGTCAACCGCCTATTTCGCGAAAGCGATCCCGGAAGGAAGCTACGTGGCGTGGGTTGCGCAGAACCGCGATGCCCCCCTTGCCCCTGGGGAGATCGTCGGTGGCGCGGGCCTCCAGCTGCGGGAGCTCCTGCCGCGTCCGCATCCCGAGCGAACGCGGCTCATGCGCGGTCCGCAGGCGCTGATTCTGAACGTCTTCACCGAGCGGTCCTGGCGGCGGCGCGGCGTAGCCGAGGCGTTGATGCGGGAGCTCCTGGCGTGGTGTCGAGACAACGGTGTGGAGAGCGTCGTCCTCCACGCCTCCAACGAAGGGCGCCCGCTCTACGAGAAGCTCGGCTTCACGGCGACGAACGAAATGC
>Ga0207699_10001674_pt1 | contig 10494 bp, 11 predicted proteins | sample LARL51metaG_FD_184344 | JGI IMG/M metagenome (GOLD analysis project Ga0207699, IMG submission 184344) | Corn, switchgrass and miscanthus rhizosphere microbial communities from Kellogg Biological Station, Michigan, USA - LAR L5-1 metaG... | ecosystem: Host-associated > Plants > Roots >...
GCACTGGCTGGTCAACGACACCGACGCAGCGTTCTCATTCGTCGAGTTCTGGGCCCCGCCGCCAGCGGGCACGGTGTGGGCCGTGCCCGGGGACCGCAGTGCCTGGGCACCAGTCAGCTGAGCGACCCGGAGGACGGCATGGACTACACCAGGACGGAAGCCAAGCAGGCCGCCCGCGAGTGCCTGACCGGGATCTGGGCCGCGACCACCGCCACGTTCGACGGCCAGGGCGGGCTCGACCTGGCCGGGCTGCGCCGCGACCTGGACCGGCTGACCGGCAGCCTGCACATCGACGGGGTGTTCTGCGGCGGGGTGATGAGCGAGTTCTGGTCGCTGTCAGGCAGCGAGCGGCGCCGCCTGGTGGAGGTGGTGGTGGACACCGTCCGCGGGAAATGCCCGGTGATCGCGCACACCGGGCACACCTCCGCCTGCCAGGCCATCGAGCTGACCCGGCACGCGCAGAAAGCAGGCGCGGACTTCGCGGCGCTGATCAACCCGTACTACCCGCCCGCCTCGGACGAGGGGCTGTACCGGTGGTTCGAGACGGTGTGCGCGGGCGCTGACATCGGGATCTGGCTGTTCGACACCGCCTACTCCGGGGTGTCGCTGTCCCTGGACCTGATCGAGCGGCTGGCCGCGCTCGACAACGTGTGCGGCATCAAGGTCGGCCGCGACCACGCCCGCTACCTGGAGGTACTGGCCCGGGTGGGGGAGCAGATCCTGGTCTGCGAGCCGAACGAGGGCACCTGGCTGGAGAACATGCGCGAGCACGGGCAGCGGCTGTTCATGTCCTCGGCCGCGCCGTACCTGTACCAGACCCCGCAGTGGCAGCCGATGCGCGAGTACACCGCGCTGGCCCGCGGTGGCGACTTCGCGGCCGCGGCGCAGCTGGCCACGACGCTGGATCCGGTGCGCGCGGTGGCCGCGAAATGGCTGCACGGCCAGGCCCGCCGGACCGACGCGATCGCCTCGATCAAGGCGTGGGCCGGGCTGGTCGGCATGTCCGGCGGCCCGGTCCGCCCGCCACTGCTCACCCACACCCATGCGCAGCAGGCCGAGCTCGCCGCCGACCTGGCCGCGGTCGGGCTCATCCCGGGCAGCGGCGAGGCGGCCCGGATGACGCGCAATGGTCACCCGCGCACGTTCGCCTGACCCCGGGCCCGGGCCGCCGGGGCGCTCATCACCTCGGCCGGGTCGTGCCCGAGATCGTGCAGCAGCACGATGGCGGCGTTGCGGCCGGGAGCGCCGGTGATCGACCCGCCCGGATGGGTGCTCCCGCCGGTCTGGTACAGGCCGGGGATGGGCATCCGGTGCGTGGCCCAGCCCGGGACCGGGCGCAGTGGCCCGCTGAACGCCGGGCCCCGGTTCCCGCCGTGGAACGCTCCGTGGATCATGTGCGGGTTGAGTTCCTCGATGTCCGCGGGCGATTTGACCAGGCTGGCCAGGATCACCTCGTCGGTGAAGTTCGGCGCGGCCTGGCGCAGCCGGTCCAGCTGGCGGCGGGCATGGCCGTGCTTGGCGTGGGCCCAGCCGCCCTGGCCCGCGGGCGGCTGGTAGGTCTGCGGGGTCAGGATCTTCACCGTGTGCCGGCCCGCCGGGGCGCGGCCGGGGTCGGCCAGCGTCGGCGTGGCCGCCAGCAGCCACGGCGGCTCGCCGATGAACCGCCCGGCCCGCAGGTCGGCGCCGAACTGGAGCACGTCCTCCGGCCAGCCGGCCAGGCCTGCGGACACCGCGCTGCGCGGGCCGCTCCTGGCCGCGAACTCCGGCGCGGCGGCCGTGCAGTAGTAGCTGGCGAAGCCGGGCACGCCCACGTCGTAGGTGTCCACCCCGTAGTGGAATTCGGCGGGCCAGGCGCTGGCAGGCGCCATGTCCCGCAGGTGCTTGATGTGGATAGTGGAGACCACCGCGGTGCCCGCCCGGTACTCGGTGCCGTCCTCGGTCGCCACCCCGGCGCACCGGCCGCCGTCCAGCAGCAGCCGGGTGACCCGCTGGCCGCAGCGCACAGCGCCGCCGTGGTCGGCCAGGTAACCGGTGAGCGCGGCGGTCAGCTGACCGGAGCCGCCGAGCGGGATGGACCAGCTGCGCCGCTGGCGGCCGAACGTCTGCGCGTAGGGCAGCACCCCGGAGCCCGGCTCGTCGCCCGGCTGGAACACCTGGAACGCCATCCACAGCAGGAACGCCTGGATGTGGCGGCTGGTGAACTCGTGCTGGACCACCTGGACCGCGGACAGCTGGCGCCGCCGGGCCCAGATCCGCCCGGCCGGGTGCTCGGCCAGCATCGCGTCCAGCGCCGGGCCGAAGCCCACCGGGGTGAACTGCGACCGGGTGAAGATGTCCTTGACCTGGTCATACTCGTCCAGCAGCCGGAGGTAGGCGGCCGCGTCCGCCGCCGAGAACCGGGCGACCTCGGCGGCCGTCCGGTCCGGGTCCAGCCACATGGTGAACTGCTGGCCGTCCGGGAACGCCACCTGTGCGACCGGGTCCGGTTCGGCGTAGCGCAGCCCGTAGCCGGCCACCAGGCCCAGTTCGTCCCGGCTCAGCGCCGGGTTGACCCGGATCATCGTGTGCCCGGTGGCGCAGGTGTCGATGCCGAACCCGGGCAGCAGCAGTTCCTCGGTCGCCGCCCCGCCACCGGGAATGGGCCGCGCGTCCAGCACCAGGCACCGGTAGCCCGCCTTAGCCAGATAGCAGGCGGTGAGCAGGCTGTTGTGCCCGGCCCCGGCCACCACGATGTCCGCGTCACAGGTCATCTGGCTCCTCCCGGCGGACCTCTGCAAACCATTGCAGCCACGGCTGATCCTCGCATTCCGGCGCGCCGCCGGCAAGCGCCCGGTACCCGGGCGGCCATCTCACTCCCGCCGGGTGAGGTACCGGCCGGCCGGGCCGCCTAGCGTCGGGAGAAAACTCTGAGGAGGACGCGATGGCGCCCCGGGACACCCTGTACGTGCTGGCAGCGGCGTATGACAACGTGCCTGCTGCGGTCGAGGACTACGAGGCGGTCAAGGCGCTCTACTACGCCGTGCAGACGTCGCATGACTTCGATGCGACGGTCATCGCCAAGGACGAGGCGGGCAAGGTGAGCATCGTCAAGAAGCACGAGCAGCCGACCCGGCACGGGGCGGCCGTCGGGCTCGGCTGGGGGCTGGCCGCCGGGGTCGCCGCCGCGCTGTTCCCGCCGGTCGGCATCGTGGGTGCGCTGGCCCTGGGCGCCGGGGGCGGCGCCGCGATCGGCGCGGTCACCGGGCATGCTCACGGCGGGATGAGCCGCGGCGACCTGAAGGACCTGGGGGACACGCTCGACGCGGGCACGGCCGGGCTGCTGGTGGTGTATGAGGCGAACCTGGCTGAGCAGATCGCGGCGAACATCAAGGCGGCCAACAAGATGATGTCCACCGCCACCGATATGGCCGCCGATCAGCTCGCCGAAGACCTCAAGCAGGCCGACCAGGCCGCGGCGGCCAAGAGCTAGGCCATACCGGCCAGCGCGCGCAGCGCCGGGCCGGCCAGCCGGTGCACGGTCCACTCGTCCATCTCGGCCGCGCCCAGCGCGGCGTAGAAGGCGCGGGCCGGCTGGTTCCAGTCCAGCACCCACCATTCCAGCCGGGCGTAGCCGCGCTCGACGCAGATCCGGGCCAGTTCGGCTAGCAGCGCCCGGCCCAGGCCGAACCGCCGCATGTCCGGGCGCACGTACAGATCTTCCAGGTAGATCCCGTGCTGGCCGGCCCAGGTGGAGAAGTTCAGGAACCAGAGGGCGAAGCCGACGACCTCGCCGTCATGCTCGGCCACGTGGGCGAACACCGCGGGCGAGTCGGCCAGCAGGGCGTGGCGCAGATCCTGCTCGGTCCCGGTCACCTCGGGCAGCGCCTTCTCGTACCCGGCCAGGTCCCGGATCAGCTGGTAGATCACGGGCACGTCGGCCGGGCGGGCGGGCCGGATCACGTCGCGGCCACCGGGAACCGGTAGCGGAGCCGGAACCGGTCGGCGGGGATGACGATCTCCCCGGTCTCGACCGTGCGCTCGGCGCAGCGGTGCGACCGCTCGATGAGCAGCACCGGCGAGCTGGCCGGCAGGTTCAGCGCCGCGCACTCCGCGGACAGGGCCGGCCGCACCGAAATCTCCTCGACCACCTGGTCCACGGTAATGCCGACGGCCCGCAGCCGCTCGGCCACCCCGGCCAGCGGGCCCGGCTCGGGCCCGGTTCCTGGCTCATAGCTGGTGGCCAGCTGGACGGGCGCGCCGTCCACGCTCATCAGGTACCTGGTCCGGGTGACCAGATGATCCCGCTCGGCCAGGCCGAGCCGCTGGGCCACGTGTGCGGGCGCGGTGACCCGCTGCGACTGGTATTCCCAGGCCAGCCGCGGCGGCTGGCCATTCCCGGCCGGGCCGTCGGCCAGCCCGAACGGGGAGCCGGGGAAGTGCAGCCGGTCGTGCTCCAGCGGCGCCGCGGCGGGGAGCTGGCGCACGTAGGACCCGGACCCGGCCCGCGCCTCGATGAGCCCCTCAGCCGCCAGCACCTGGAGGGCGTGCTTGGCCGCGGTCTCGCCGACCCCGTACCGGGCGATGATCCCGTTCCGCGAGGGCACCCGCGCCCCGGGCGCGAGCACACCGCCCCGGATCTGATCCCGCAGATCTTCCAGGACGCGCAGGTATACCGGATTGCTCGCGGCCAAGCCGTCATTGTCGCCCACCGGCCGGGCAAGCTGTGGCCCAATAGCAATCCTGTGACCATAGCTTTGCCGGGCCGGCCCACCCGGCTAACGCTTGCGGGCGAAGATCACGCCATCGCCGATGGACAGCAGGGCCAGCTCCACCCGGTCGTCGGCCAGCGCCTGCTCGGTGAAGTCCCGGACCGCCCGCGCGTCGGGATCCGGGTCGGCGGCGAAGATGCGCCCGTGCAGCAGCGCGTTGTCCACCAGGATGACGCCGCCACTGCGGGTCCGCGGCACGATCTCGGCCCAGTAGGCCGGGTAGCCGGTCTTGTCGGCGTCGATGAAGGCCAGGTCGAGCGGGGCGTCGGTGGGCAGCGCCCGCAGCGTGTCCGCGGCCGGGCCGAGCCGCAGCTCGATCCGGCTGGCCAGGCCGGCCCGGGCCCAGTACTCCCGGGCCAGCGCGGTCCACTCCGGGTTCACGTCGCAGCACAGCAGGCTGCCGCCCGGGGCCAGGCCACGGGCCAGGCAGATGGCCGAGTAGCCGGTGAACGTGCCCACCTCCACCGCCCGGCGCGGGGCGACGAGCTGGCTCACCAGGGTCATGAAGGTGCCCTGCTCCGGGCCGATCTGCAGACCCGCACTGGCCGGGAAGCGCCGGGCCGTCTCGGCCCGCAGCTCGGCCAGCAGCGGGTCGGGCGGGCTGGAGTGGCTGACGACGTAGTCGAAGACCTGACGGGTAACGTGCTCGGTTCCGCTGGCCACCGGTCGACGCTATCCCGCCGCCCGGACTGTCAGCCGGATGGGGTTGGCTGGAAACTGAGGGAGGGCGCACATGTACGAGACCGAGGCGGAACTGGCCGGGCTGCAGGCCCTGCTGGACGAGTCGCTGGCCGGGGCGAGCGAGCACCTGCGGGCCATCATCCGGCCCGGGGAGCGGACGCTGACCGCGGCCCAGCTGGTGAAGGTGATCACCGGGATGTCCACCCTGGCGGTGAGCAGCGTCACCGCCCGATGCGAACCGCGGGTGAGCGGTGCGGACGGGCATTTCCTGCACGGCCGCTGGGTCATCAGCACCGACCGGTCGGCGGCCAAGGCCCGGCACTTCGCCGCGCGGCCCGCGGTCAGCCTGGCCCACCTGCGCGGCGACGACTTCGGTGTGTTCACCCACGGCACGGTGCACGAGCTCAACCCGGCCGGGGGCCCGGACGACCCGGACTGGCCGGCCATCCACGAGTACCTCACCCGGCACTACGGCAGTGACCCGCTCAGCTGGGGGGACGTGGTCGCTTACCGGGTGCAGCCGCACTGGATGGTCGCTTACGCCGCCGACCCGGCGGCCCTGGCCGGCCGGGCCTGACCGGCAGCCCCGCACGGTACGCTCGGCACATGGCGTTGCCGCTCGACATCCCCAGCCCGCCGGTCAACGGGTTCCATCTCGGCCCGGCCTACATCCACTTCTACGGGCTGATGTATGTCATCGGGATCACCGCGGCCATCCTGATCACCCAGCGCCGCTGGAAGGCGGCGGGCGGCGACCCGGGACTGGTCGGCGACGTGGCCATCTGGGCGGTGCCCGCGGGAATCATCGGCGGCCGGATCTACTTCGACCTGACCACCCCCCAGTACATCCCGCACCACTGGTACGGGGTGCTCGCCGTGTGGGACGGCGGGCTGGGCATCTGGGGCGCGATCACGCTGGCCGCGCTGGTCGGCGCGTGGCGGGTGCACCGGCACGGCGCGAGCGTGCGCCTGTTCATGGAGGCGGTAGCCCCGGCGCTGCTGGTCGCGCAGGCGATCGGGCGGGTGGGCAACTACTTCAACCAGGAGCTGTTCGGCGGGCCGACCAGCCTGCCCTGGGCGCTGCACATCGACTACGCGTACCGGCCACCCGGGTACACGCAGTTCAGCACGTTTCACCCGACGTTCCTGTATGAGCTGATTTTCGACCTGGCCTGGGCGGCGCTGCTGGTCTGGCTCGGCCATCACCGCAACATCAAGCCGCCGGGCCTGTTCGCCCTGTACGTCGCGGGATACTCGGCGTTCCGCATCTTCGAGGAGTCGCTCCGGGTCGACCCGTCCCAGCACTTCCTCGGCCTGCGGCTGAACATGTACGTGGCGGTCGCGCTGACCGTGGCCGGCACCATCTGGTTCATCTGGGCGCAGCGTACCGGCCGCCCGGCCAGCGAGCTGCCGGCCCGGCGCCCCGACCCGCCGCCCGGCGAGGCCGCCGAGAACGGCGAGGCCGCGGCCGCGGACAGCAGCGAGGCTGGCGGAGCGGTGCAGGCGGGCAACGGGACGCGGGAGAGCGGCAGCCAGGCCCGGTCCAGCTGACGCTGCTGAATTCGATTGAATTTCCCGGGAAGACACGCCGGTCGAACTGGTGTTTGACAGTAACCCGGGATCGCGGGAGGGTGAGCGCGGATCCGTCCCGATACCCAGGAGGCACCGCACCGTGGGCAGAAAACCGTCCGGTTCAGCGATCTCAGCGGCGAGCTCATCACCCGCGATGACACGCTCGCCCGCATCGTCATTCACGAGCACCCCGAGCTGGGCGACAGCCCGGTGGAGATCGAGGCGCTGGCCGACGAGGCCGCCGCCATCGACAAGGCCGCCCTGCGGGTGACCGTGGTCGACCTGTACTTCCCGGGGGAGGACGAGCCCCGCCGGGTGACGATGGACGCGGCCGCGTTCGACCAGCTGGCCGCGGACAAGCCCATGAGCGAGCTGCTGCTGACCGCGCGGCCGTCCCGGGCGGCGCGGCGGGGCAGCCGGGCGGCGGCGGGCCCGGGCCGTGCCGAGCGCGCCAACTACTACGCCACGCTCGAGCACGCCGGCGAGCCGCACAAGGGCCGGATCACCGAGGCCGAGCGTGAGCTGGTCCGGGACCATCTGGGCACGATCAACGAGCGGCTGGCCGCCCAGGGCCAGCGGACGATCAGCCTGGACGACCCGGAGCACGTGGAGCGCTACGGCCTGGCCGGGCTGGCGCAGGCGCAAACGGCCCAGCCGGGCTGACCCGGGGGGCAGCTGAGCCGGATCGCGGTACGATCCGGCGGGTGACTAACCGGATCATTGCGTCCATCATGGCCATCGCCGCCGCGGCGGCGATGGCCATGATCGGCTCAGCCGCGCCCGCCCACGCCGCCGCCTGCCACCATGAGCGCGGGCCGTTCCACGTCCGCGGTACGGCGGTTACCGGGTCCACCGGGCGGTACATCCCGTACGGCATCACCGTGACGGGGCTGGCCCATCAGAACTGGCAGGACCTCACGACGTCCTTCCGCGCCGAGCTGCGGTCGACCGACCACGACGACATCGACGCGATCGCGAACTTCTGGTGCGGCAACACGGTCCGCATGCAGGTGGGCCAGAAGAACCTCGTGGGCACCACGGGCAAGGTCAACCAGGCGTTCCTCGCCGCCGTGATCTCGGAGGTCCAGTACGCCGAGAGCCGCGGGCTGGTAGTGGCCCTGAACGACCAGTGGCAGCTCGACGGGCACAAGTTCCGCGACTCCATGCCCACGAAGCGGACGGAGGCGTTCTGGGGTTCACTCGCGTCCCACTTCGGGAAGGACCCGCAGGTCGTCTTCGACCTGTACAACGAGCCGGAGCAGTGGGTCCACTGCGGCTGGAGGTTCTGGCGCCGTGGCGGCCGGTGTGGGGCGTTCTCCTACATCGGAATGCAGCCGCTCGCGAACTTCGTCCGGGCCAGAGCGTCGAATCTCTTCTGGATCGAGGGGATCAGTGCCGGGGCCGACCTGAGCGGCGCCATGGGATCCCGGATCACCGGCGACGGGCCCCTGATGTACAGCGAGCACCGGCCGCCCGGACCGCACCAGTACCGCACCTGGGACAGGCTGTTCGGGTACATCGCCAACCAGGGGCACGCGCCGGTGCTCGACGGTGAGTGGGCCGACTACGCGCGCACCGACGCGCCGTGGGCCTGCTGGGACAACGCGCCGGTATCCGCGCCCCGGTTCCTCAGCTACCTGCGGTCGCACAAGTTCGGCCTGATCGTGACGCAACTGGTCAAGTACCAGCTCATCCAGACTGACAGCCTGACCAACCCGACCCGCTTCAAGAGCAACTGGGCCTGCCGGACCGGCCTCGACCAGGGCGTCGGCCGCCAGGCGCGGCAATGGTTCCTCCGGCTGAACAGTTAGCCGCCCCGCCCGCCGGTGACCGGAGCAGGCCGCCCGCCCGCGCCTCGGCCTCGTCTCACAATATGGTCTTATTAGGATCACCATATGAGCGACGCTAACTGGCGGCGCTGGGTGGTGCTGGTCGCGGGCATGGTGGCGATGACCGCGGGCTGCACCTTCCAGTACGGGCTGGCCTACCTGATCCCGGCCTTCCGGGCCGAAGGGCTGTCCCTGGAGCAGGCCGGCCTGCTGGTCGCCTGCCCCACCGCCGGGCTGCTGCTCACGCTGGTCGCCTGGGGGGCGGCGGCCGACCGCTGGGGCGAGCGGCTGGTGCTGGGCACGGGCCTGGCGCTGGCCGGCGTCATCCTGCTCGCGGGCAGCATGGTGCACGGGCTGGGGGCGCTCGGCCTGTGCCTGGCCCTGGCCGGGGCCGCGGGCGCGTCGGTGTACGCGGCCAGCGGGCGGCTCATCCTGGGCTGGTTCCCGGCGGGCCAGCGGGGGCTGGCCATGGGCATCCGGCAGAGCGCGCAGCCGCTCGGCGTCGCGGTGGCGGCCCTGGTCCTGCCGGTCGCCGGCGCGGTGAGCCGGCCCGCGGCCCTGCTCTTCCTGGGCTCGTTCTGCCTGGCCGCAGCGCTGCTGGTGGCGGTGGCGGTGCGGGATCCGGCCCGGCCGCCGCGGCCGGCCCACTCGAGCGGCAGCTCACCGTACCGGGGCGGCCAGGGCGGCCCGGTCCCGGCCAGCCGGGTGCTGTGGCGGATCCACGCGGCCAGCGCGCTGCTGGTCGTGCCCCAGTTCGCAGTAGCCACGTTCGCCCTGGTCTTCCTGGTCGACGCGCACGGCCTGGCGCCCGCCGCGGCCGGGCGGGAGCTCGCGGTGGCCCAGGCGTGCGGGGCGGCCAGCCGGCTGGCCGCGGGGGCCTGGTCGGACCGGGTGGGCAGCCGGATGCGGCCGATGCGGCAGCTGGCCCTGGCCACCGCGCTGATCATCGGGGTGCTGGCCGCGGGCGCGGCGGTCCGCTCGCCCTGGGCGGTGGGTGCCCTGCTCGCCGCGGTCGTGCTGGCGGTCAGCACCAACGGCCTCTCGTTCACCGCGGTGGCCGAGCACGCCGGGCCGTCCTGGGCGGGCCGGGCGCTGGGCATCCAGAACACCGGGCAGAACGCGTTCGCGGCGGCCACGCCGCCCGCCCTGGCCGCGGTGATCGGCGTGGCCGGGTACCCGGCCACGTTCGGCCTGGTCGCGCTGTTCCCGCTGGCCGCGGCCGCGCTGGTGCCGGTCGGCGGCGAGCGCCGGGTGCGGGCGGCGGCGGCGCTAGCCCGGCGTTGATCCGGCCGCGCCGCGCGGTGCACGATGGAGCATAACCAGGGGCCAGGCGCGCGGACAGGACCAGGATGACAGCGCAAGCACCAGGCGGCGCGGCGGTCTCCGCGCTCGACCCGTTCAGTGACGAGTTCCTGGCCGACCCGTTCCGCTGGCATCCGGAGCTGCGCGCGGCCGGGCCGGTGGTCTGGCTGGAGCGGTACGGCGTGTGGGCCATGGCCAGGTACGCCGAGGTCCACGAGGCGCTGCGGGACTACGCGACGTTCTGCTCCTCGGCCGGGGTCGGGCTGAGCGACTTCCGCAAGGAGAAACCGTGGCGGCCGCCCAGCCTGCTGCTGGAGGCCGACCCGCCGGAGCATGCCCGGGCGCGCACGGCGGTGGCCCGC
>Ga0207699_10001675_pt1 | contig 10490 bp, 9 predicted proteins | sample LARL51metaG_FD_184344 | JGI IMG/M metagenome (GOLD analysis project Ga0207699, IMG submission 184344) | Corn, switchgrass and miscanthus rhizosphere microbial communities from Kellogg Biological Station, Michigan, USA - LAR L5-1 metaG... | ecosystem: Host-associated > Plants > Roots >...
CGGCACGATCTTCGACACCACGCCCTTGTTGCCGTGGCGGCCGGCCATCTTGTCGCCGGGCTGGATCTTGCGCTTCACGGCGACGAAGACCTTGACCATCTTCATCACGCCGGGCGGCAGCTCGTCACCGCGCTGCAGCTTCTCGACCTTGTCGAGGAAGCGCTGTTCCAGGCCGCGCTTGGACTCGTCGTACTGCTTCCGCATGGCCTCGATCTCGGCCATCAGCTTGTCGTTGGGCGACGCGAACATCCACCACTGCGACTTCGGATACTCGTCGAGCACCGCGCGGGTGATCTTGGTATCCTTCTTGAAGCCCTTCGGACCCGCGATGCCCTGACGGTTCTCCAGCATGTCGGCGAGACGGCTGTAGACGTTGCGGTCAAGGATCGCCTGCTCGTCGTCGCGGTCTTTTGCGAGACGTTCGATCTCCTCCCGCTCGATCGCCAGCGCACGCTCGTCCTTGTCGACGCCGTGGCGGTTGAACACGCGCACCTCGACGATGGTGCCCTGCACACCAGGGGGAACACGAAGGGAAGTGTCGCGGACGTCGGAAGCCTTCTCGCCGAAGATCGCGCGCAAGAGCTTCTCTTCCGGCGTCATCGGGCTCTCGCCCTTCGGCGTGATCTTGCCGACCAGGATGTCGCCGGCGCGCACTTCCGCGCCGATATAGACGATGCCGGCTTCGTCGAGGTTCTTCAGCGCTTCTTCCGAGACGTTCGGAATGTCGCGGGTGATTTCCTCAGGCCCCAGCTTGGTGTCGCGGGCCATCACCTCGAACTCCTCGATGTGGATCGAGGTGAAGACGTCGTCCTTCACGATCCGCTCGGAGAGCAGGATCGAGTCTTCGAAGTTGTAGCCGTTCCACGGCATGAAGGCGACCAGCACGTTGCGGCCGAGCGCGAGCTCGCCGAGATCGGTCGAGGGACCGTCGGCGATGATGTCGCCCTTCTTGACGCTGTCGCCGACCTTGACCAGCGGACGCTGGTTGATGCAGGTCGACTGGTTGGAGCGCTGGTACTTCATCAACCGGTAGATATCGACGCCGGACTTGGTCGGGTCGAGATCCTCGGTGGCGCGGATCACGACGCGGGTGGCATCGATCTGGTCGATCACGCCCGAGCGACGCGCGGCAATCGCGGCACCGGAGTCGCGGGCGACCACGCCCTCCATGCCGGTGCCGACGAACGGCGCCTCGGCGCGGACGAGCGGCACCGCCTGGCGCTGCATGTTCGAGCCCATCAGCGCGCGGTTGGCGTCGTCGTTCTCGAGGAACGGAATCAACGCCGCGGCCACCGAAACCAGCTGCTTCGGCGACACGTCCATGTAGTCGACCTTGTCCGGCGAGACCGGCAGCACTTCGCCGGCATGACGGCAGACGACCAGGTCCTCGGTGAAGCGGCCGCGGTTGTCGAGCGGCACGTTGGCCTGCGCGACGCGATAGCGACCCTCCTCCATCGCCGAGAGATAGACTACCTCGTCGGTGACGCGGCCGTCCTTCACCTTGCGATAAGGCGTCTCGACGAAGCCATACTTGTTGACGCGCGCAAACGTCGCGAGCGAGTTGATCAGGCCGATGTTCGGACCTTCCGGCGTCTCGATCGGGCAGATGCGGCCGTAATGCGTGGTGTGCACGTCGCGCACCTCGAAGCCGGCGCGTTCGCGGGTCAGACCGCCCGGCCCGAGCGCCGACAGGCGGCGCTTGTGGGTGATCTCGGACAGCGGGTTGGTCTGGTCCATGAACTGCGACAGCTGTGAAGAGCCGAAGAATTCACGCACCGCAGCGGCAGCAGGTTTCGCGTTGATCAGGTCCTGCGGCATCACCGTGTCGATATCGACACTCGACATGCGCTCCTTGATCGCGCGCTCCATGCGCAGCAAGCCGATGCGGTACTGGTTCTCCATGAGCTCTCCGACCGAGCGCACCCGGCGATTGCCGAGGTGGTCGATGTCGTCGATCTCGCCCTTGCCGTCGCGCAGGTCGACCAGCGTCTTGATGACGGCCAGAATGTCTTCCTTGCGCAGCGTGCGATGAGTGTCGGGCGCATCGAGCTCGAGGCGCATGTTCATCTTGACGCGTCCGACCGCGGAAAGGTCGTAGCGCTCCGCATCGAAGAACAGCGACTGGAACATCGCCTGCGCGGAATCCAGCGTCGGGGGCTCGCCCGGGCGCATCACGCGATAGATGTCGAACAGCGCGTCTTCGCGCGTCATGTTCTTGTCGGCATGCAGCGTATTGCGGATGTAGCCGCCGACATTGACGTGGTCGATGTCGAGCAGCGGCAGATCCTTGTAGCCGTGCTCGTTGAGCGCCTTCATGAGCTTGTCGGTGATTTCCTCGCCGGCTTCCGCATGGATCTCGCCGGTCTTCGGATTGACGAGGTCCTCGGCGACATAATTGCCGACCAGCTCCTCATCCGACATGCGCAGCGCCTTCAGCCCCTTCTCCTGGAGCTGGCGCGCGGCGCGCACGGTGAGCTTCTTGCCGGCTTCGAGCACCACCTTGCCGGTATCGGCATCGATCAGGTCGTTGACCGTGGAATAGCCGCGGAAACGGTTGGCGTCGAACGGCACGCGCCAGCCTTCCTTGGTGCGCTTGTAGCTGATCTTCTTGTAGAAGGTCGACAGGATCTGCTCACCATCGAGACCGAGCGCGAACATCAGCGAGGTCACGGGGATCTTGCGGCGGCGGTCGATGCGCGCAAACACGATGTCCTTGGCGTCGAACTCGATGTCGAGCCAGGACCCGCGATAGGGAATGACGCGCGCGGCGAACAGCAGCTTGCCGGACGAATGGGTCTTGCCCTTGTCGTGGTCGAAGAACACGCCGGGCGAACGGTGCATCTGCGAGACGATGACGCGCTCGGTGCCGTTGACGATGAAGGTGCCGTTCATGGTCATGAGCGGGATGTCGCCCATGTAGACGTCCTGCTCCTTGATGTCCTTGACGGACTTCGCGCCGGTTTCCTCGTCGATATCGAACACGATCAGGCGCAGCGTCACCTTGAGCGGCGCAGCAAAGGTCATGCCGCGCTGGCGGCACTCGTCGACGTCATATTTCGGCGGCTCGAATTCATAGCGCACGAATTCGAGCATCGACGTTCCGGAGAAGTCCGAGATCGGAAACACCGAACGGAACACCGCCTGAAGGCCCTCGTCGGCCCGTCCGCCCTGCGGCTCGTCGACCATCAGGAACTGGTCATAGGACGCCTTCTGAACCTCGATCAGGTTCGGCATCTCTGCGACTTCCTTGATGTGTCCGAAAAATTTTCGGACCCTCTTGCGACCGGTAAATGTCTGCTGCGCCATCGTGGCCTCTCGTTTCGTCGCTCCCGGAGGGAACGAACCTTCCGAAAAACGGTTGCCACCGTTCCCCGGGTTGAATTTCGATCCATTTCGAGGCCCGAAGCCCATTTCCAGGCGGCAAGTCCTGAATTTGTTCTTCAGACCCTCAAAACGCAAAACGACGCGCGGGGCGCAAACACGCACCCGCCCGTCCAAAGCATGTCATCGCGGACTGCAAAAGCCCGAAATTGCCCGTCTCCCGACGGCCTGATGGGAAGAAGCGCCGGCCTTCTTAACCACCAACCGTGCATTCGTGCTGGCAACCCAATATGGGTTGACAATTTTGGAGAATCGAGGGGTAAGCCCCCAATCCCCCACACTTTTTCGTGTACGACGTGCACCGGACCGGTCCGTTGCACGCCATTTGCTTGGTCTCCCTCCGTTCGTCATGGCCGGGCTTGACCGGCCATCCACGTCTTGGAGGGAAATCCCGGGGTCTTGCTTCGCTCGCCCGGGATTTCGCTCAAGTAGCCTGCGGTTACTTGAGCTCAACCTTGGCGCCAGCCTTCTCGAGCTGGGCCTTGATCTTCTCGGCCTCGTCCTTGTTCACGCCTTCCTTGACCGGCTTCGGCGCACCCTCGACGAGATCCTTGGCTTCCTTCAGCCCGAGGCCCGTGATGGCGCGGACTTCCTTGATGACCTCGATCTTCTTGTCGCCGGCAGCAGCCAGCACAACGTTGAACTCAGTCTTCTCCTCGACGGGCGCCGCAGCGGCACCACCGCCACCGGGAGCAGCAACCGCGACCGCAGCCGCGGCCGACACGCCCCACTTCTCTTCCAGCAGCTTGGCGAGTTCCGCGGCCTCGAGCACGGTGAGGCTCGAGAGGTCCTCGACGATCTTGTTCAGGTCAGCCATTGATCAGTTTCCTTAGATAATGTTGGTTCGAACCAGGGTTTGAGTTTTGCGAAGGACCTCAGGCCGCTTCGCCCTTTGAGGCATAAGCCTGAATCACACGCGCAAGCTTGGCGGCCGGCGCGGTCGAGAGCTGGGCGAGCTTGGTTGCCGGCGCCTGGATGAGGCCGACAAGCTTGCCGCGCAGTTCATCGAGCGACGGCAGCGAGGCCAGAGCCTTGACGCCGTCGGGATTCAGGACGGTTGAGCCCATCGCGCCGCCGAGGATGACAAACTTGTCGTTCACCTTGGCGAAGTCGATGGCAACCTTTGGCGCCGCGACCGGATCTTTCGAAGTTGCGATCACGGTCGGCCCCTTCAAAAGGGTACCGATGGAAGCGACGTCAGTGCCTTCAAGAGCAATTTTGGCGAGTCGGTTCTTCGAGACCTTCACCGCCGCGCCCGCCTGCTTCATCTGCTTGCGCAGGGTCTGCATCTGGGCCACGGTGAGGCCGGAATAGTGAGCAACGATCGCGACGCCCGTGGTCTTGAAGACCGCTTGGAGCTGTTCGACCGCCTCTTTCTTTGCCGCTCGTTCCACAGCAAGCTCTCTCCGGTTGGCGGCCTTCGCATATCAAAGCGAGGCCGCCGGGTTGCACCCATCGCCCCGCCCAAAACCTGGCCTTACGACATCGGTCGAAGGACACGCCGGGCAAGACGACGATTTGGAAGCCTGCCCTCCCGATGGCCGCATGAGGCCGGCGGGGTGTGTCGAGGTTCGAACCAAACAGGCCCCTGCAGCCGACACGCGGCGACAGGGGCGAAATCCGGTTTTCACCCGTCTATGCAGGCCATTCGATTAAGCCGTTGAAGAAACTCACGTTTCTTCGCAGGCGCCTGCAGTCTCGGACAGGACCGGGACCATCCGGCGGACCGGGCAGTCCCTGCGCCACTCCACTCAAAATTGACCGTTGATCCGTCCCTTCGAGCAATCCAAGCGGATGTCCTCAGAGGGAATGATCTCCAATCGTTCACGAGTTTTCGGAATGCGCGCACGGACGGGCCAGCGTTCGCCAGCACGTCCAGAGGACCGGTGTTTAACCGGTCTGCCCGCGCTTGCCAAGAGCAAAATTCACACCAGTTTTCAATGTCAAACTTCAGCCTGAATCCGCGCGGTCCGGCCGATTGCGCTGTCACCAGAAACAAACCGAAAAAATCTCCGGCCACGCGTCACACACGACCTCCTCCGCTCGTCTGGGGCGCAGGAGGTCATCATGCAGCGATGGATTGCGGCAATTCTGGCTGTCGTTAACACGGCCAACGGCCTGACGATGCTGTTCGCCGGTTCGATCTGGTGGAGGAGTGTCCCCGGCGTGCCGGAAACGGGCCCGTTTAACCCGCATTTCGTGCAGGACGTCGGCGCGGCCTTTCTGGTCGCAGGCCTTGCGCTGGCAGCGCGCGCCTGGCGGCCGGTGTACTGGCCGGCGGCGGTGGCGGGCTCCGCATTCCTTGCCGCGCATGCGCTGATCCATCTGGTCATGATCGGCACCGGCCAGGACCATCATGCCGCCGAGGATGTCGCGCTCGTGATTCTGCCCGCGGCGCTCGCCCTCTACGCGGCTTTCCCGAACCAAGGAGAACGACATGCGTAAATTCATCGCGCGCCGCATGCTGCGCGCATTCAACAAGCGGTATGGTTACGACACCAGCTATCTCGAAATGATGCTGAAGCAATCGCCGGCCGCGTTCTTCAAATTTGCGCCCGTCATGAAGGCGGCAGCGCATCGCGAGGTTGTTCCCGTGGAGGCCGCTTTTGCCGCAAAAATCACCGGTGCGCTGGCGGAGGATTGCGGGCCGTGCACCCAGCTGACGGTGGACATGGCCCTTGAAGCCGGCATGGCCAAGGACCAGATCGAGGCCGTGTTGCGCCGGGATGCCGGCAGGATGGGCTCGGAGGTGGCGCTCGGCTTCCACTTTGCCGACGCCATCGCGCATCGATCGGCGGACGATGAGGTCCATCGCGAGGCCGTTCGCGCTCGCTGGGGCGACAAGGGTGTGATCGATTTGACCATGGCGCTGCAAATGGGCCGCCTTTTCCCGATGGTCAAATGGGCCCTCGGCTATGCAAAGGCGTGCCGCCGCGTCACCGTGGCCGGGCATCAGGTCGATGTCATCAAACAGGCTGCATGAGAACGATCCGCTTGCGCCGCATCGCCGGCGGCTGCTCGGGCTTGCCTACCGCATGCTCGGCAGCCGCAGCGACGCGGAAGACGTGGTGCAGGATGCCTATCTGCGCTTTGCCGGCGCGCACGACGTCCAGAACGCCGAAGCGTTCCTCGTCACCGTCGTGACCCGGCTTTGCCTTGACCGCCTGAAGAGCGCGCGGGCGCAGCGCGAGGTCTATGTCGGCCCCTGGCTGCCGGAGCCGGTGTTCGACGCGGAGGGACTGTCCGCGGACACTGCCACCGAACTGGCAGACGATCTGTCGTTTGCGCTGATGCTGGCGCTCGACCGCCTCTCCCCGCTCGAGCGCGCCGCGTTCCTGCTGCATGACGTGTTCGACCGGCCGTTTTCGGAGGTGGCTGGCATGCTGGACCGATCCGAGGCGGCGTGCCGGCAATTGGCCACGCGAGCCCGGCGCGCGGTGCGCGAGGAGCGTCCGACGGCACCGCCACCGCCGGACCGTCACGCCAGGCTGCTGAGCGCGTTTTGCCAGGCGGCCGCCAGCGGCGACGTATCCACGCTCGCAACGCTGCTGCGTGAAGATGCCATTGCCATCACCGATGGCGGTGGCCGCAAGACCGCGGCGCTGAACCCGATCAGGGGCGCGCAAGAGATCATTCGATTCCTGCTCGGTATTGCCGGCAAGAATGCCGCCCGCGACATCCGCATGGTGCCGATGACGATCAACGGGGCTGCGGGCGCGCTGCTCTACATGGATGGTGAACTCGACCATACGCTGAGCTTGGCAATCGACGGCGAAACCATCGCCGCAATCTACCTGGTCCGCAATCCCGACAAACTGCGCCATGTTCCGGAGGCAGTGTCCGGCGGGCGTCTCAACTGACGGGATAGGCCAGCGGCCTGCCGGCGAAAAACGCCTCCAGATTGGCGATCACGCAATCCTGCATCGCCATGTGCGATTCAAGCGTGTGGCCGCCGATATGCGGCGTCAGGACCACATTCGGCAGAACGGTCAGAGCATCCGCCGCCCTGGGCTCCTTCTCATGAACGTCGAGGCCCGCGCCGGCGATGCTGCCGTCTGCGAGCGCCGCAGCCAACGCGGCCTCGTCAATGACGGAGCCGCGCGCGATGTTGATGACATGGCCGTCCGCGCCGAGCCGCCTGAAAATATCGGCATTGACGGCGTGATGGGTCTCGGCGCCGGCCCGTACCGCGATCATCAGGATGCTGCACCAGTCGGCCAGCGCCTCCAGGCTCGGGAAATAGGGGTACGGCACGTCATGCCGGCTGCGGCTGAAATAGCCGACCTCGGTCTCGAAGCTGGCTGCGCGCGCGGCGATCTTGCGCCCGATCTCGCCCATGCCGTAGACGCCGACCCGGCGTCCGCGCATCCCCGCCTGTGGCCGCATCATCGGAGAGGGTTTTGAGGCGGCCCAGTCGCCGCTGCGCACATAATTGTCCGCGACGACCAGGCGCCGGGTCGCCGCCAGCATCAGGGTGATCGCGATGTCGGCAACGGAGGACGCGTTAGCGCCGGGGCTGTGCCCCACCACGATTCCCCGCTCGCGCGCGGCGTCGAGGTCGATGCCGTCATAGCCGGTGCCGTAGCAGATGATGGCGCCGAGTGACGGAAACAGGTCCATGGCGCCGCCGCCGAGGGGCCTGCCACCCGCGGTTATCATGGCGCGGACGCTGGCAAGCTCGTCGGCCGCGAACAGTTCGCGCGCGGGCTTGCCCGCCGTATCCATCAACTCGAAGCGCTCGCCAAAGCGCTTCAGCATGGTCTTTGGAAAGCGCGAATGGACCAGAACCATCTCGGGCATGTTGCTGTTCTTTCCCGCTTTTCCAGTCCCACCTGCCGTCGCCGGCGCTCGAATTCAAAAAATCACGCCTCTCAAAGAGAAGGGCGGAACCGGTTGTCCGATTCCGCCCAAGCTTTTCAAACGGTCCCGCCTACGCCTCAGCCTAGCAGCGTACCCGGCTCGACCTTCACGCCGGGCCCCATGGTCGAGGACACCGCAACGCGCTGGATATAGGTGCCCTTGGCGCCGGCGGGTTTGGCCTTGGCGACGGCATCGGCGAGCGCGCGGATGTTCTCCACCAGCTTGTCGGCGCCGAACGACGCCTTGCCAACGCCGGCCTGCACGATGCCGGCCTTCTCGACCCGGAACTCGACCGAGCCGCCCTTGGCACCCTTCACCGCGCCTGTCACGTCCATGGTGACGGTGCCGATCTTCGGGTTCGGCATCAAGCCGCGGGGGCCGAGCACCTTACCGAGACGGCCGACCAGCGGCATCATGTCGGGGGTGGCAATGCAGCGATCGAAATCGATGTTGCCGCCCTGCACCTTCTCCACCAAATCCTCGGCGCCGACGACATCGGCACCGGCCGCCTTGGCCTCTTCGGCCTTGGCGCCACGCGCGAACACGCCGACCCGCAGGGTGCGGCCAGTGCCGTTCGGCAGCAGCACCACGCCGCGGACCATCTGGTCGGCATGGCGGGGATCGACGCCGAGATTGATCGCGACCTCGATGGTCTCGTCGAACTTCGCTTTCGCCCGCTCCTTGACCATCTTGATGGCGTCAGCGAGCGGATAAAGTTTTTCGCGGTCAACGCCTTCGCGGGCCTTCTTCAAACGCTTTCCAATGCTCATGGCGCCTTACCCCGCAACTTCCAGGCCCATCGACCGGGCCGAGCCCTCGACCATCTTCATGGCCGACTCGATGGTATCGCAATTGAGATCCTTCATCTTCTTCTCGGCGATCTCGCGCACCTGGTCGCGTGTCACCTTGCCCGCCTTGTCGCGGCCCGGCGCCTTGGAGCCGGACTGGATTTTTGCCGCCTGCTTCAAGAAGTAGGACATCGGCGGGGTCCTCATCTCGAAGGTGAAGGAGCGGTCCGCGTAGATCGTGATGATCACGGGGATCGGGGTGTTCTTCTCTTCCTTCTGCGTCTGCGCGTTGAACGCCTTGCAGAACTCCATGATGTTCAGGCCGCGCTGACCAAGCGCGGGGCCGATCGGGGGCGACGGATTGGCCGCACCCGCCGGCACCTGCAATTTCAGGTATCCGGTCACTTTCTTTGCCATCTCTCAACTCCTGTTCTGCCGGCTTTTGGGCCGGCGGTTTCAGGTGTCGTGGTCGGGATCGGATGCGGCTGGCAGACCGCGCCGTCCTCCCACGCTCCTCTTTCACGCGAGGCGCGAGCCTCGCGTCATCAGATCAGACCTTCTCGACCTGACCGAATTCCAGTTCCACAGGCGTCGCACGGCCGAAGATCGACACCGCGACCTTCACGCGCGAGCGGCCCTCGTCGATTTCCTCGACCACGCCCGAGAACGAGGCGAACGGGCCGTCGGCGACGCGGACGTTTTCCCCGATCTCGAACGACACAGACGCCTTCGGCCGCTCCACGCCCTCCTGCATCTGGTTCAGGATGCGCATGGCCTCGGTTTCCGAGATCGGCATCGGCTTGTTTTCGGCGCCGAGGAAGCCGGTCACCTTCGGGGTGTTCTTGATGAGGTGAAAAGCCTCGTCCGTCAGCTTCATCTTCACCAGCACGTAACCGGGGAAGAATTTGCGCTCGGCGTCGATCTTGCGGCCGCGGCGCACCTCGGTGACCTTCTCGATCGGCACCAGGACCTGCTCGAACAGTTCCTCGAGGCCCCGCTGCTTGGCCTGCTCGCGGATCGATTCGGCGACCTTCTTCTCGAAATTGGAATAGGCGTGGACGATGTACCAGCGCTTTTCGCCCGATTGGAGTGCGGCGGTTGCCATCAGTGAATGCCCAAGATCAAGGTGATCAGGTAGCGGATGATCTGATCCGCGGCGAAAAAGAAGATCGACGCCAACGCCACCATGACGAACACCATGATGGTGGTGATCGTCGTCTCGCGCCGCGTCGGCCAGGTGACCTTGGCGGTCTCCGCGCGCACTTCCTGCAGGAACTTAAACGGGCTGAACGCCATCGTGGATATCCGCGTCCGTCCTTAGAGACGAATCAAGTCTTGAATTTCAAGGAAACCGAACAGCCCTGCTGTGCGCCCAATCCTCTTCGCAAAGGATAAGCCGGCAACCAGGCTCGATTGTTCGGGGGATTTAAAGCCGCGCCGGATGTCCGCGCAAAACGGGCC
>Ga0207699_10001679_pt1 | contig 10475 bp, 6 predicted proteins | sample LARL51metaG_FD_184344 | JGI IMG/M metagenome (GOLD analysis project Ga0207699, IMG submission 184344) | Corn, switchgrass and miscanthus rhizosphere microbial communities from Kellogg Biological Station, Michigan, USA - LAR L5-1 metaG... | ecosystem: Host-associated > Plants > Roots >...
CACCGCGGTCAGCGTGTAATCAGCGAACCGCAGCGCGTACGTCCAGGCCTCGGCGGCGCGCCAGGACGCGAGCGAGATGTCCAGGATCAGGTTCCTGCCGTCCATCAGGGCCCGCAGCAGGACGCGTTTGGCCAGGTGCTGGGCCTCGGCGTGGACCTGGCCCGCCCGCGTCAGCGGCGAGCGGCCGTCGTCCGCGGGAATGAGCCCGGCCCCGGCCATCTGGTCCAGGACCGCGTCGATGCTGACGGTGAGGTACCGCGACCGGTCCACGCCGGACTGGTCCAGGGCGGCGGCCTTGTCCGCGCCGGGCAGGCCGCCGGCGATGACCGCGCTGCGCTCGCACGGAACCCCGACGGCGGCCCGGTACATGCCTGCGACCAGCCGGGCCTGCTGCCGGCCGCGCTCACCCGTCCAGATCACCGTCACCGCCCTCGGCTCACGCGGCCAGGCGGCTTCCTCCGGGCCGGCCGTCACTCCAGACATGGTGACCAGGCCGGTAGGGGTGACGCAAGTGTTGTTCACCCGGAGCGTGCGGGGCCGGCGGCTCCTGATAGCCCGGCGGCTGGCCAACTGGAACCGCCATGAAACCCCGGATCCAGTGCGTTCGAACGCACTGGAATCCCGGTTTCACGCCGTCATGCTTCGCTCTCCCGGGGGATCTGGAAGAACGAGGAGCGCAGGATGAATCGCGCGGAAAGGACCACGACCAGCCCGGCGATGACGATGCCGATGAGCGACCAGCGCTGGCTCCACGGCGCCTCACCCAGCGACTTGACGAAGATCCAGCCCAGGAAGCCGGCCGCGCCGAGCGGGAGCAGGCCGACGGTCACGAAGTCGACGGCGCCGCTGACGATGCGGCGGCGGTAGTACGCGATGGCCGCGAGCGCGGTGAGGATGTAGAAGATCGAGAACAGCAGGCCGGTCACGTCGATCACGTCGACGAAAGCGTTCTGCACCGTGGTGACCAGGTAGTAGACCGCGCTCAGGATGACGATGAGCAGGCCGACGATGACGCTGGAGGCGACCGGGGTGGCGTACCGGCGGGACACGGTGCCGAGGAACTCCGGCAGCACCCGGTAGCTGGCCATGCCGTAGACGATCCGCGCGCCGAGCACGATCCCGGTACCGGTGGTGGCGATGACCGACAGCGCGATCGACAGCGCCATCGCCTTGGCCCAGAAGCCGCCGCCCAGGACCTGGGCCACGGTGACGAGCGCGGTGCCGTTGTTGTCGGCTTCGGCCAGCTTGGACGGCGAGAGAACGCCCTGGAAGCCGAGCTGCGACAGCGTGTAGATGACGGTGAGCAGGGCCACGGCGAGGATGGCGGCGCGCCCCGGGTTCACCCGACGGTGCTTGACCTCCTCGTTGACGTACAGAGTGCCGTCCCAGCCGCCGTAGACGAACACCGCGACCAGGAACCCGGCCACCGCGTCGCCCTTGCCGTTGACGCCGGACAGGCTGAACCAGCCCCTAGTGATCGGCACCGAGCCGGCGTGGTGGCCCAGCACCCAGACGAGCCCGGCGATCGCGAGGCCGATCAGGATCAGGTACTCCACGACGGCCATGCTGACCTGGACCCGGGCCGTGATCTTGATGCCGATCACGGCGATCACCAGCATGATCAGGCCGACGGCGCAGCCGATGCCCACATAGGCCCAGGTGTTGGTGGAACTGGAGCCGAACACAGCGAGCACGGAGGGGCCGAGCAGGAGGACCTCGGCCACCGTCCCGACGATGTAGGCGGCGATCATCAGCCAGCCGGTCAGGACGCCCAGGTACGGATTGATAGCCCGGCCGACCCATTCGAACGACGCGCCGGTGTTCGCCTTCCATAGGTTCAACCGCCGGTAGGCGTTGGCGATGATCAGCATCGGGATCGCGGTCAGGATCAAGATCGGCGCGCTGCCGTAGGCGGTCGCCACCACCAGGGCGGCCAGCGACAGCCCGACCGTGGCGGCCGGGGCCGACGAGGCCATGCCGATGATCGTGTCCTGAGCCGCGCCGATGGCGTCGGGCTCGAGTCCCGCACCCGCGCCCGGAGCAGTCCCCGCGACCGTGGCAGCAGAGTGATCGGTCATGTGGTTTCCTGTGTCATTCGCACAACGCTAACTGTGCGCAGCCGAATGAATCAGGTCAAGCGTAAGCGGTCAAACGTCAGCCGAGCCCGGCCGGGCGTCCTCATCCTCGCCAGGATTTTCCGCTTGCCTGGTGGCGGCCCGGCCTTTGTCGACGCCGCGCTTAAGCGCGGCGAGCCGGTCGCGGGCGGCCGCGGGTGAGCGGTTCGGCATGACGGGCTCCGGGCTCGGGATGGTACCCGGTACCAGGTTGGCGTTCGGTTGCCGCTTGGGGAGCTTGGCTGCCGTCGACCCCGCCGAAGACGGCGAGTCGACTACCCTGGCCGCACGCCAGCCTGCGTCGGCAGGAGACGACCAGCCGCTTCCGGCCGCTGAAGTCTGACCAGGCGAGCCGGGCGCGCTGCGGCCCTGGCTGAACCAAGCCGACTCGACCGCGTTGAAGACGGGGAGCCTTTGCTCTGCTCCGCGATCGCCCGCGGGCGGCACGATAACGGCGTCGGCGGCGGAACTCGTGTCCTGGCTCAATGGGGCCGCTTCCGGCAGTTCCGCGGCCGGCGATCCGATGGTCGCATGCGACCCGGCGCGGCGGGCCGGCCGGCCGGCGGCGGGCGACCACGGCTCGGATGACGGCAGACCCGTATCAGGTACCGCCCGCCAGCTCGGCGCGGTATCCCGGATATCCGCAGGCTGGGGGGCAAAGCTCGTCGCGGCTGCCTCTCGCTGGGCGGTGGCGTAGCCGGGATCTGAGACCGCCTCATGCAGACCCCGCCTTGATCCGGCGCCCGCGGAACCGCCGAGCCTCGTCGCCACCATCGCGCCCTGCTCGGTAAGGATGTCGTCCGGCAGCCAGATCAGCGCGGTCAGGCCACCGAAATCCGCTGGCTGCAACCGGACCCCGATGCCGTGCCGCGCGGCTAGCCTGGCGACAACGAGCAGGCCAATCCATTTAGGGATGTTCGTATCTGCCGTCGGCGGGTTTTCCAGCGCCCAGTTCGCGTGCGCCAGCTCTTTCGGCGTCATTCCGACCCCGCGGTCGGTGATCTCCAGCAAGACACCGCCACTGGTCAGCGCACGGCCGGAGATATCGACCTGCATATCCGCCGCGGAGAATGACGTAGCATTCTCAGTCAGCTCGATGAGCAGGTGGACGACATCATTTACCGCAGGTCCAACGATGGCAACGTCCGGTTGCGCAGTCGCCGAGACCCGCTGGAATTCCTCGAGCTCGGAAACTGCGGCCCTGATTACATGGGCCAGCGCTACTGGCTGGTGCCAGCCGCCGGACGGCTCATGACCGACCAGGATGAGCAGGTTCTCCGAATAGCGGTGCATGCGGGTGCCGATGCGCTTCACCCGGAACAGCGCGGCGAGGCGTTCGGCGTCCGGCTCTCCCTGTTCCAGGTGCTGCAGGAGACGGAGCTGGCGTTCCATGAGGGACTGGCCGCGGTGAGATAGGTCCGTAAACGTGGTGTTGAGCTTGCCATGCTGGGAGGCTTCGCCGACCGCCAGCCGGAGCAGCTCCCTGCGCAGCTCGTCGAAGGCGCGCGCGATCTCGCCTAGCTCGTCGGAAGCGTCGACGTTGACGGGCCTCAGGCCGAACGGCGCGCCGTCTCCGTTGCCGTTGTTCTGGCTGGCACCGTTCTGGCTGGCCCGGCGGACTGCATCCGCCAGGCGGGCCCCGGTCAGTTCCAGGGCTCCCAGCCGTAGCCGGTACAGGGGCTGCAGTACCGACCTGGCCACGGCGATCGTGAACAACGACGCCAGTGCCACCACGATGATCACGACACCGGCCGCCAGCGCCGCCATGACAGACCCGTTCGAGTTGGCCTGCGTCCTGTGCAGCGTGTCAATGAGGTAGGTGATGCAGAGCGCGATGACGGCGGCCGCGGCCAGCGGAATGAGGACGAGCAGCAGCAGGCGCGAGCGGACATGCCAGTCCCTGAGCCTGCGGCGCGATTGGACCGGCACAGCCGCCGCGCCGGCGCGCGAGCGCGGGTCCGCGCCGGCTGGCGGGCCAGCGGACGGGCTGGCGCCCGCAGGATGCCGGCCTAGGCCCTGGTCGTGCGCCGCGACGGGCATCGCCGTCCCGGAGTGTGCCCGGGAGAACGCTTCGCGGCTGCCCAGGCCGGCTGCGGCGAGCGGCCGCCTGGCGGCGGCATCGGGTGCCTGCCCCTCGGCGAGCCCATGGAAGCCCTCATGGCGTGTCCTGACCACGTCCACGATCATGAGCGAGCCGACCGCGAGCACGATGACGACGAAGAATATTTGCTCCAGCATGCCACTCACACCTTGTAGACGGCTGACGGCATACGCGTGATGCCGTCCTTGGCGTGCTTCCGGGGCATTCTGGTCTCGCCCGGATCGAGGCGCTCATCCCTGAGGACCGCCGGGCCCCGGCCCAGCAGTGCAACCAACATGAAAGCCTCCCTCAAGGCTTAGCGCGCGCCTGACCGGCACAATCAACGTTACTCTAACGACTAACCGGCTGCCGCATGCTGACAAAGAGGGAAAATTCGCATCGCTTCTCATTTGCCGTAACCCATGGCACACGTTTGCCGTAACTCATGGCACACGGACCTTAACTCGCCTGGCCGAGTTGTCACGAAATGCCGTGCTCACGGCGTCCGGGCACACCCGAACGGGCCCACTCGCTTCCCCATGATCGCGCGGGTTCACGGGACAGCCCTCATCCCTAGAGCGGACATGGCATGATCAACACGGCGTCAGCCCCAGCGGTCCTCATCTTCGTACCATCCACCATGACCCGGCTCAATGCACAGGTGGTGTCGCGGCGGAAGGAACCGCTACAGTCGCACAGTACATCCCAGAGCGGGCACAGCATCAGCGTGCTGCGCGCCAACGAATCGGAGAGTCCGTTGGAGCAGGAATCGGCCGGTCCAGCGATCATTCACGCGGTCGACACGCCGGCAGCCAGTGAGGAACGGAGCAAGTTCCAGCGCACCGTGGGGCGCTGGGATACCACGTTCCTCATGCTCGCCGCCATTATCGTGCTGGACACGCTCGGCGCTGTGTCGAGTTATGGTGCTCAGTCGTTCACCTGGCTCATCGTCATGGTCGTGTTCTTCCTGGTCCCCTACGGGCTAATCACCGCCGAGCTGGGCACCGCCTTTGCCGAGGAGGGCGGCCCCTACGTCTGGGTCAAGCTCGCCTTCGGCCGGGCCGCCGCCGCCGTGGTCGCAACTATGTACTGGGTCGACAACCCCATCTGGCTGGCCGGGACGCTGGCCATCACGGCGATGGCCGCCTTCAGTACATTCTTCGTCGACCTGTCGCTGTCCTGGCAGTACGTATTCGGCCTGCTGTTCATCTGGGCCGGCATAGCGTCAGTGATCACGGCTTTGAAGTTCGGTAAATGGGTCGCCACCATCGGCGCGGCCATCCGCATTCTCCTGATTGCCTTCTTTACGCTCACCGTGCTCATCTACGCGGGCCAGCACGGCCTGCATGGGTTCGGAGCCGGGGCGTTCAAGCCCACCTGGCTCGTCTTCCTGGCCGCCGCGCCCATCCTGATCTTCAACCTCGAAGGCTTCGAGCTGCCCAGCGCCGCGTCCGAGGAAATGATCAACCCGAAACGGGACGTCCCCTTCGCCGTCCTGCGTTCCGGGATCGGCACCCTGCTGTTCTACGGCATCCCCGTCCTGGCGATCCTGCTGGTGCTCCCGCCGTCCCGGCTGTCCAACGTCGGGGGATTCCTCGACGCGCTGCAGCAGGTGTTCGTCGTCTACGGGGGGCACCTGACCGGCTCGGGCGCGGTGCTCACCGGCGCTGGTAAGGTCCTCGCCGACATCGCGGCGATCGGGGTGATCGTCGGGTTGCTCTCCTCGGCCGTGACCTGGCTGATCGGATCCGACCGCGCCCAGGCGGTCGCGGGGTACGACGGCGCGGCCCCGCGGGCGTTCGGGTACTTCTCCAAGCGCCTCGGGACGCCGATCGTGGTGAACCTCGTCTCGGGCGTGGTCTCGACCATCGTCCTCGTCCTCACCCTGACGCTGACCAGCGGCAATACGGCGAAATACTTCAGTGCCACATTGGGCGTGGTCATCTCCATGGTGACGATGGTGTACCTCCTGATCTTCCCGTCGGTGATCAAGCTCAGGTACAGCCACCCCGACGTTCCGCGTCCGTACCGGATTCCGTGGGGAAAGTTCGGGCTGTGGGCGGCCGGGATCCTGACCACGGCATGGTGCGCGCTCACCACGATCGCGATCATCTACCCGGGCATCGGCACGGCGCATCCTGACGACTCACTGCCGGAAGGGTTTGAGCACCAGCGGCTCGAGTACACGCTGTCGCAGGTGATACCGCTGGTGGTGATGATCCTCATCGGCCTGCTGTTCTACGCGCTCGGCGCGCCGACCCGGCGGCAAGCGCGGGCTGATGCCGCATCCAGTCAGGCTGTGCCGGACGAAGCCACGTCCAGCGAAGCCACGTCCAGCGAAACCCCGGCGAGCGAAACCCCGTCCAGCGACACCACGTCGGGTTAAGCCGCGTCCGGTTAAGCGTCCCAGACCACCGGTAGCCGCTTGGCGGCCCGCACCGCCCAGCCGTGCACGGTAGCTTCCTGATCCGGATCGGGTCGCAGGTTCGGTAGCCGGGCGAACATCTCCTCCAGCATGACCTGTTCCAGCTGGCGGGCGACGAAATGCCCGAGGCAGAAATGCAGCCCGTAGCCGAAGGAAGCATGGCTCTGCCTCGGGCGGTCCAGGTCAAAGACGTCGGGGTCCGCGTACCGCGTCGCATCGCGGTTAGCCGAGCCGAGAACCATGGCGACCTCGGTCCCGGCGGGAAACAGGATGCCTCCCAGGGTCACATCGGCGGTGGTGAGCTTCTCGGTCATGCCGAACGGCGCCAGCCACCTCAGGCCCTCCTCCACGGCCGCCGCCGACCAGGCCGACGGGTCCGCGCGGAGTCGTGCCGCCTGCTCGGGCCGGGTGAACAGCCCGTGCAGGGAGTTGGCGGCACCGTGGGCGGGTTCCTGGAATCCGCCCACGATCATGACACCGGTATCGCCGATGATCTCGTCGATGCCCCGGGTGGTTCCGACCGGCATGCCGTCTTGGAGCAGGTGGGAGACGGTGGAGCCATCCGGATGTGCCGCCAGCGAGTCCAGCCTGGTCCGCAGGTCGGCGGCGAGTTCCGCCTTGATGGCCCGGCCGTGCTCGGCGACTTCGCTGCTCCTGCCGAAGTCGACGAGATAGGCAGCGAACCCGCGGAACCACCGGATCAAGATGTCATCGTGAACGTCCGTGAACCCCATCACGTCACCGATGGCGCGCATGCTGATGCGCTCCAGGATCTCGCTATTCGCGTCGGCCTGGCCCTGGTCACGGATGGCGTCGATATAGCGGACGGCGGTGGCCCTGAGGATGTGCTCACGGTAGCCGTTGACCGCGCGAGGCCGGAAACAGGCGTTCAGCGCGGCGCGGTGGGCGAGGTGCTCGGGGCCGCTGAGGCTCATCACGTTCGGGTTGCCGTAGACCGCGTGGAAGACCTCACTGGTCGGCCCGAAGACCTTGTCGTTTCTCCCTGCCTCGTCACACAGGTCCCAGGTCGTGATCCAGACCCGTCCCGTTTCCGGTACGAGGGCGACGGGGCGATGGCGGCGCATCCAGGCGTACGTCGGATACGGGTCGTCCTCCAGGACCTCGAGCGCGACGTCGTGGACGATGCCGGCGGCCGTGAGGTCAGTCCGGTCCACGGTTAGCTCGGTGGCCAGGTGCCTGGGGCGAGGTCGGCCAGAGCCGTGTATTCGCGCTGGTAGCTCCGGTCACGCGATGGCGGGCCTGGGGTATCCAGTTCCTCGGCGTAGCGACGGCCCGCCCACACGGCGCCGGCGATCGTGGTCGGAGCCCAGGCGTCACCCACGCAGGTGACCGACCGGACGCCGCGCGCGGACCACTCGCCCTGGCGTTCCTGCAACGCCAGGAACAGGTCGTCGCGAGGCAGCCGGGCCGTCACCAGCAGCACGGCGTCGGCGGGCACGCTGGCTTCCGTGCCGGTGAACGCGCACGCTGTCCGCGCCTCCCCCGCGCCGACGGCGACGAGTACCCGGCTGACGTCCACGATGATCCCAGCCTCGCGTACCCGCCGCTGGATGTCGTCGATCTCCAGGGTGTTGGCTGTCCAGGACGACACCAGCGGGGCCGGGGTGACCAGCCGGACCTCGTGCCCGTGCCGGGCCAGCAACTCGGCCAGCACCCCGCCGAGGTAATAGTGGTCGTCGTCGAACACAAGGATCCGCCGCGGTGCGGCACCAGGCCGCTGCAGCGGATGATCACCGGCCAGCAGGTCGTCAGGCGTCAGGACGCTGGCCTCGTCCTCGATCGGTATCGCGCTGGTGTACCACCGCCCGACGCCGTCCGTCCGCCACCGCGCGCCGGTCGCTACCAGGACGTCGGTGAATCCGTGATCCAGGGCGTCATCGGGCGTGATCTCACTCTGCAGGCTGATGTCCACGTTGCGGTAGTGCCGGCTGAGCTGCCCGATCCGGTATTCGGCGACGCGGCGCCACGCGGCCAGCCCCGGAAGGTTGGCCTCACGAGGAACCCGTCCGCCAAGCTGCCGGGTGGCCTCGGCGAGCATCACGGGGTAGCCCCGCTGGCCAAGCGCACGGGCGGCTTCCAGCCCGGCCGGGCCGCCCCCGACGATCAGGACGCTGGCGTCTGATTCCCTCGGCCTGATCAGTTCCGGATGCCATCCCCGGCGCCATTCCTCGCCCATGGACGGGTTCTGCGTGCAGCGGATAGGCGACATCGTCATGTCGCCGGAGATACAGATGTTGCAGCCGATGCATTCACGTATGTCATCGAGGTGTCCCGCCTGGATCTTGGCGGGCAGGAACGGATCCGCGATCGAGGGCCGGGCCGCGCCGATCATATCCAGGATGCCGGCGCGCACCTGGCGGACCATGGTGTCCGGCGACGTGAAACGCCCCACCCCGACAACTGGCTTGGCCGACAGCTGCTTCAGGCCTGCGATCAGCGGTTCGCGCTTGGCCTCCGCCGCGAAGCGCGAGGTCGCCGAGTCCAGTTCCCAGCTGCCCAGGACCAGGTCCCAGAGATCGGGCAGATGATCGAGCAGGGAGATGACCTCCGCCGCCTCAGCGGGCGTGATCCCGGCGTCGCCGATCCCCTCGTCGACGGTCAGACGGCAGGCGACGGCGGCCCGGCCCTCGCATTCCTCGCGCGTATCTTCCAGGACTTCGGCCAGCAAACGCGCCCGGTTGGCGACCGAGCCACCATAGGCGTCGGTGCGCTGGTTGTACCGGCGGGACAGGAAGTGGTTCAGCATGCTCAGGTTGTGTCCGCTGTAGACGTAGATGACGTCGTATCCGGCCGACAGGGCGCGCCGGACCGCCTGACGATGCCAACGCCGCAGGTCGGCGAGGTCAGACGCGGACATCATCCGGGCCTGGACGGGGTCGTTCGCCCAGGTCACGATGGGCAAGTGAGCCGGGCCCAGCGGAGGTTCCCGGCTCGACAGGTTCGGCGAGTTCATCCCGTTATGCGCCAGCTCGATCCCGGCCAGGGCGCCGCCCGCGTGGATGGCGTCCGCGATCCTGGCCAGCGCGGGGAGGTCACCGTCATCCCACAGGCGCAGCTCGATGAAGGGGGTGATGTCGGAACTCGGGTGAATCTCCACCTGCTCGGTGCAGACGACGGCCCAGCCGCCCTCGGCCTTGATGTTGCGCATAGCCGCTTGCGCGGTGGGATCGCGGTAACCCATTCCGTTGCAGTGCGGCACCTGGAAGAACCGGTTCTTGGCGCGAACAGGCCCCAGCTGAACCGGCTCGAATAGGACGTCGTACCGGCTATCACGCACGGTAATGCTGGCTTCTGGCATCCCCGGGTCAGCGTATCGGACCCTCGGTCTCCCGCCGGAGGTGGAAGAACTGCGGCCGCAGCACCACGCGCGCGATGAGCATGAGGAGGACGCCGACGGCGATGATCGCGACCAGTGACCAGATCTGCGATACGGAGGCAGACTGCAGCGACTTGACCAGGATCCACCCGAGGAACCCGGCGGCACCGAGCGGGAGCACGCCGAGGTTCACCGCGTCCATGACGTTGCTGAAGATGCGGCGCCAGTAGTAGATGATGGCGGCGAGCGCCGTCAGGATGTAGAAGGCCGCGTACAGCAGGGCCGTAATCGCGATGGCGTCGTTGAAGGCGGTCGCCAGCGAGGTGGAGAGCAGGTAGGCCCAGGTCAGCCCCAACAAGGTCAGGCCGACCACCAGGCTCGCGGCGACCGGGGTGGCGTACCGGCGGTTCACGTTGCCGAGGAACGGCGGAAGCACCCGGTGGTTGGCCATCCCGTAGATGACCCGGGCGCCGAGCACGATGCCGACGCCGGTGGTCGCGATCACCGACAGCGCCAGGG
>Ga0207699_10001684_pt1 | contig 10457 bp, 8 predicted proteins | sample LARL51metaG_FD_184344 | JGI IMG/M metagenome (GOLD analysis project Ga0207699, IMG submission 184344) | Corn, switchgrass and miscanthus rhizosphere microbial communities from Kellogg Biological Station, Michigan, USA - LAR L5-1 metaG... | ecosystem: Host-associated > Plants > Roots >...
AGCAGATCGCGCCGCAGGTGAAACATCTGCCGCCTCTGCTTGAGTTGCACGGCGATGCGGATCACAACGTGTCGTTTGCGCGGGGCGAGGCGCTGGTCAAACTCGCCAAGGCCGCGGGAGGGGAGGTCGAGCTCGTCGCCTATCCGGGCAAGGGCCACGCCTTCGATTTTTCGGATACGGATCCGATGGCGGCTGACGCGGTCGACCGCGTCGTGCGGTTCTTTCAGTCCCGGCTGCAGGCCGGATAGTCGGATCGGTGCCGCCACGGCGCGCCACAGTTGTGCAACGGACCAGGGTCTGCTGATCTGGACACCGCGTCGATCGCTTCGCCCACAATGAGCCTCCAGGCCTTGGCCGTTCTGGCAGGACAGCTGGACCGGTTGTCCGACGCCGAGCTCAAGCGATGCTCCTCGGGATGAGGCCCTATTCTGCGCCGTAGACCCTCATGGTGAGGAGCCGCGCTGTTGCGCGGCGTCTCGAACCATGAGGCCCGGGCGATCATGATCTCGCTTGACTGGCCGTATGCGGTAGCCCTGCCCACAAGCGGGGAGAGGTGGCGCACCTTTCGTACCGCTCTGATCGAACCTTATTTCACCATGCGATGGCGGACTTCCAGATAATTTCAATAATTGACAAATATTTCGTATCGGAGTAATTTATCGTCACTGCCGGAGAACGCCGACATGACCGACCTCTATCGGCCCAAAGGGCTTTCGAGCGCCGTCTGCTATCAGGATGCAAAGGCCGCTTTTCGCTGGCTCGAAACGGCCTTTGGCTTCGAGCCGCTGTTCGTCATTCTCGACGCTGACGGCAATCTCGGACATTCGGAGATGACTTTCGGCAACTCCGTCGTCATGATCGGCAACGAGTGGAGCGCCGATCACAAGAGCCCGAAATCGCTTGGCGGCAAGAACACGCAGACCGTCCACGTGCAGCTCGCGCAAGGCGATGACATCGACGCGCATTGCGAACGCGCGCGGGCAGCGGGCGCCGACATCCTGCAGGAGCCGCAGACGCAGTTTTATGGCGACCGCACCTATCGCGCCCGCGACCCGGAGGGCCACATCTGGACCTTTGGTGTGACCGAGACGGAGATGACGCCGGACCAGTGGGACAAGGCGAGCGGTCTCACCACCAAGAAGCGGCTCGATTGAGCGCCCGCATCGACAGGACCTTTGCGGCGCTCGCCGACCCGCATCGCCGTCAGGCAATAGAACTGCTCGGCCAGCGGCCGCGCCGGGCAGGCGAGCTCGCCGATGCGCTTGGCCTGCCGGCGCCGGCGATGAGCCGGCATTTGCGCCAGTTGAAGCAGAGCGGCCTCGTCGAAGAGACCCATCCCGAGTTCGACGCGCGCGTGCGCATCTATGCGCTGAAGGACGGCGCCATGGCGGAGTTGAAGCGCTGGCTCGCCCACACCGAAGCGATGTGGGCGGCGCAGCTCTCGAGCTTCAAGGCGCATGTCGAGAAGACGCGAAAATGACCGCGGTCATCGTCTCGATCCGGGTCGACGCGACGCCGCTGCGGGCCTTCGAGGCCTTCACCGCGGAGATCGGCAACTGGTGGCGGCCGAATCCCTTGTTCATGTTGACGCCGCGCGGCGACGGCGAGCTTCGTTTCGAGCCGGGCGAAGGCGGACGGCTGGTCGCGGCGCTGCCGAACGGCGGGGAGTTCGAGGTCGGCCGCATCACCATCTGGAGGCCCGGCGAACGGCTCGCGCTGTCATGGCGCCAGGCGACATTCGCCCCCGGCCAGTCGACCGAGCTCGACGTGGGCTTCGAAGCGGTCGGCGATCAGACCCGCGTGACCGTCGAGCATCGCGGCTGGGACGAGATCCCGAGGGATCACGTCGCACGTCATGGCTTTGAACTCATGCTGCCGGCTGGCCGAACACTGGCGTGCGCTGCTCGCTGCGCTCGACGGAACAGTGCGGCGCAGCCCCGGCTGATGGGCGGGCGACGGGGAAAGTCAGCCGCGGATATGTGTGATCAAGCCCGGCTTGGCGTGCGTGATCGCGGCAAGCACGGCCGGCATCAAGATGCGCAACACCGAGATGTCTTTGCTGGGGGCGTGACCCACGATTGCAGCAAGCGAGAGACCCGCGACATTCTGGTGCTACTGAAGATTGCGGTCCACGGCGAAAGGCGCCAAATGGCGCTCACATAGCTCCGTCTAGGTCTGAGAGAGTTAGGAGTTGATACGCAGAGGCGCGCGGCATTACCTCGTTGAGACCAGCAACGCGGTCGTCGGTGGTCTTGCCGTCGCGGGTGGTGCAAATGGTGCCATCATACGCCGGCGCTAGCTTTGTGTACCGGCCGGCGCGCCTGGTTCTTGACGCCAAACGCAAATTGAATTGTGACGCAGCTCACAGGTTGTGCATTCGGCTGAGCGTAAGTTCTTCGAAACGAACAATACCTTTGCAGGTGCGAGCGAGATACTGCCTTTGATCCTTTCTGCCTTGTTGCGGAGCTCGACATGGACAAGGACAAACCCAACGCAATTTGGCAGAGGTTTTCGCCGTACTTGTTGTCCTATCTGAGTCTCCCAACCACGGCCTTGCTTGCCATTCTTGTTTTGGTCGCCACTCTCATTGTGCAAGACCTCTCGCAGGATCTCATCAAGATTGAAGCCATTTCAGTACCAAAAATTATTGCAGACGATGGCCTAACAGCGGAGATCGGAAGCCGCCGATTACGCGATGCCCTTACTTCATACGCCAAGAAGGCGGGTACAGCGATGAAGGGGCCTTCAGTAGCTCCACGAAATGAGCTTCCAGATTTCGTCGTACCAAAAATTGGCTTATCGGTTGATACGATAGTTTCTGGGATTCGTTCGATTCTACACTACGGCAATCGCCAAACTATCTCGGGAGAAATGGTCATTCGCGGTAGCCAAGCGTGGCTGCGGCTACGGGTTGATGGCGAAGAGGTCTATTCGAGCCCACGCGGAAGCGACGTCGAGCAACTGGACCAGATGTTTGCCGATGCGGTACCTGCGATTATGGAGAAAATCCGGCCGTATCTGGTCGCGGCAACGATCTACGACAACAACAGGGAAGAGGGATTTCAAAAGGCACAGGAAATAACCAATAGATTTCCGGAATCCGACCCAAATGTGCAATGGGCGCTTGTGTTGATAGCCAAGTACTACTTAGAGCGGGAGGATGACGTTGAGGCAAAGCTTGCATCAATCAAAGCGTTGCGCCTGAACGGGGCAAATGAAATGGCGCACCTCAATTATGGATGGGCTCTCTATATGGGTGGAGAACGAGGTAGTGGCCTTGCGGAAGCCTATCGCGCCCTGAGGCTAAGTCCAAGGGAACCAACGCTTCACATAGCTCTAGGACAATTTTTGGATCTCGAAGATCGGTACGATCAGGCATTCGCGGAATACGAGCGTGCCGTCGCGATTGATCCGAAATCTGCTCTTGCGCATGCTCATTTTGGTGTATTTCTTGCTAATCATGGCAAGACAGATCAGGCCATGGAGCAGATGCGCCAGAGTGCTGAGCTCGATCCTACATCCGACGCTCTCCACCTTGGTCTTGCCACCATTTTTTCTAGTCAAGAACAATGGGACCAGGCTGCCGCGGAATTCAGGCGTACCATCGAGCTCAAGCCTGATCGAGTTGATGCGCACAAGCTTCTGGGCGGCGTATTTGCACAGCAGGGCGATCTCACCGCTGCCGCAATGGAGTTCAATCGCGCTATCGAACTCGACCCGAAATCGATCGCAGTTTACTACATGTTGGGCTATGTGCGGCGCCAACAAAACAGGTGGAATGAAGCCGATCACGTATTCTGTCGAGGAATGGCGCTCGAGCAAGAGCTCTATGATAGGAGATTGGAAGCAGGCTCCAAGGAGCTAGAGGAGCACTTTGAGAAGCTGCTGCCCGGTTTTCTGTCCCCGTGAAAATGGCGGCGCCATGCATGGTGGGGCGCAGTGCTCTAAGCTATTGAGCGCGAGCATTGAGAGCTATAACCGTAACCATGGCCGCGCAATCGATAGTGCATTGGATGTTGAGGCCCAACACGGTCATGGAACGGCGCTTTCACGACTGCGTGCTTTCATAATCGAGTATCTGAAGCCACTGCGGCGCCGGCTTGCCCCGCGGCGGGCAACTTCCGATCCACCCGCAGGATCGGAAGCCGCCGACGTGGCTTGCATTATCGTCGGGACGTCGGGTTGTTGCCGATCGCCGCGACGCGAGCCGGTTCGAGGGTGCCAGCCTGCAATGCCGCGCGCCTCTCGTCGATGGCGTGATTGAACAGTTCGAGTACCAGGCCAAAGGCCGCCAGTTCCTCCTCTTCGATGGCGCCGTCATCGTAGCATTCAAGCGTGTCACCGATGATGGCGTCGACCTCGTGCTGCATGGCCAGCAGTTCCTGGTTGGATTCCGCGCTACGCACTCTGGAAACCATGGCCAGGATTCGATTGCGATGGCTGGTATTTTCTTCCCGTTCGTCCCGATTGAAATAGTGACGCAACCAGGCTCCGGCCGAACCGATCCCGGAGAGAAGCAGGAGCGCAAACCAGAAGTAATCGCCGTATTTGTCGAGGAAGGTGCGTTCGGTGCCATCGATGACGGCTGCCGCTCCCCGGTGCACCGGCAGCTCGGCGTCTTTCTCCGTGTCGGGTTTGGTGATGTGCGCAGCACCAGGCACTTGCCTGGCAATCGCCTGACGGAGGGCGAATAGCTGCCTGTAAAATGCAGCTGCCGTCGTTTCAGACAAAGCCTTCCGCGCGACGATCAGGTGGCTGACGCTGACCGTCTCGACCTTGTCGTCCGGCCAGGCCGGATCTGCATTGAAGACGCTGGGTGGAATCTCCTCGGATTCATAACGCGGGGACTTCAGGGCGATGGCTTCGGATGCATCGATGGCGAGAAACTTCGGCTCGCCCCGCGCCCGCGCCGTCGCAGCGATGGCTTCGGACGTGATTTTGCTGTCGAGCGGGCCGACTGCCATGAATGCATCGAGGGTGGCGTCGCGCGCCAACTCGTCGATTTGCGCCGTGCCAAAGTTCGTAACTGCGACCTTGTCCGCCTGCACGCCGACGGCGCTCAGGATGACCCGTAGCAACGCTGCGTTCGCCGCCGTCCTGCCGATGATGCCGACCTTGTGCCCTGCGAGATCGGCGATTTCCTTGATTTTCGCCGCGGGCTTTCCCTTGGAACTCTTACCCGCAGGTCGGGAAGGCGCCCAGAGCACAACGAAGTTCTTGCGCACGATCGCGATGGTCTGCGCGTCGGCCGGCATCTCCAGATCGGCGCGACCGACCGCAAGGTCGACCTTGCCAGCACCAAGCAGAGCGAGCGCTTCGACCGCTCCGTCAGCGGTGATCGGAGACAGCCTGACCGTCCTGCTTTCGCTGGCGAAAGCCTCGGCCATCGCCTCAATCACCTTGTGATCGTCGCTTCCGGGCGGTCCGACGGCAATCCGAAGAGTTGCTGGTTGCAACGCGTAGTATAGTACGCCCGCGGCGGCGCCGAAAACAAGAAATCCAACAGCCAGGACCAGCAGTAAGGACCTGTTTCTTCTTCGCCGTCGGCGGGCTGGGTCACTTGTTTCATTCGTACCATCAGCCGAGGACATCGCCGCTGCCAGTTGGAGGTCAAAGCTGTTTCCTGCTTTGCAGGAATACCACATTTCTTCCAAGGACAACGTCGGTGCAGCGACCTCATTTCAAGAACCCGTTACCACCCGGAGGCCTGAAAACCTGGTGGAGCGCTGGCGCAACACCCACCCGACCGCGCCGTGAGACGTGAGGACGCTGCGGCGGTGACGCCGTAGCGGGCCTCGTCTCGATCGCGACGGGGAAGTGGCGATCACATAGGTCGCACTTTAGATTGGCACAGCGCGTCCGGAAACGTAGCGGTCGAGCCCGACATCATGGCTCTTCAGTCGCTCATTGGCGGCGAGAAGATACGGAATGACAGGCGCATTGGCCTCGGCGATGCGGGCGAAGTCGCTGCGGAAGGCGGGCATCAGCGCGGCGAGCTCGTCGCGCAACGCGGCCTCGTCGATCGTGGTGATGCGTCGCTCGCGCATCACGATCTCGCCGTCGACGATGACGGTGTCGACGCCGCGTCCAGTCTCGCTGAAGACCAGCTGTCGCACCGCGCTGTTGAGTGGCTGATAGGCGATATCCTCGAGGTCGATCAGGACGAGGTCGGCCTTCATCCCCGCGCGGATAGCGCCGACCTCGCCGTCGAGCTTCAGGGCACGCGCGCCACCGATCGTCGCGGCACGCATCGCGTCGCGGGCGTGGACCCCGGTCGGATTCGCGTCGGTGACGGCCGCGAGAAGGCAGTACATCTTCATCGCCTGGAACATGCTTTGGCAGTCGCCGCAGCTGCAGTTGTCGCAGCCGAGCGCCACATTGACGCCCGCGCGCAGCGCAGACGCCATCGGCGCGATCCCGCTCTTTAGTTTGAGGTTGCTGATCGGGTTGTGTGCTATGCCGCTGCCATGCTCGGCCATGATGGCGATCTCGTCGGGCCTGAGCCAGACGCCGTGGGCGATGGTGGTGCGGGGCGTGAGCAGGCCGACGTCAGCGAGGTGGCGGATCATCGAGCCGCCATGATCGCCATAGATGGCGCGCGCCTTCGCGGTCTGCGCCTTGGTTTCATACACATGGGTGAAGACCGGCAGTTCCAGGCGCTCGGCAAGATCGGCGATGCCTTCAAGCAAGGCGCGCGAGGAACGCTGCGGCCCCGATGGGCTGAGACCCCAGCCGAGGCGAGGCGGCAGTGGATCGAGGCGCTTGATCTGCCGTTCAACAAAGGCGATCTCCTCGTTCGCATCCTTCGGCATGCCGCGCACAATGGCCATCGCGCTTTCGGGCATGTCAGCCGGCAGAAAGGGAGCGATGTCGAGCGCGGCGATGTCGCGGACCGCAATCGAGAAGACGACGCGGATGCCGATCTCATTGTAGGCCGAAAGGATGGTATCCAGCGTTTCCTCGTCCTGCGGCACCAGCGAGTTCATATCCTGCACGGTGGTTATGCCGTTGCGCAGACATTCAAGCGCGCCGAGCAGCGTGCGCATGCGGATCTCGGACTTCGACCGCTTGCCAAAATAGGCCGGCTGGGAATGCAGCGCCCAGACATCGAAGGGCATGTCCTCAAGCAAGCCCTTGGCCAACACGTCATAGGAATGATAGTGGGCGTTGACGAAGCCAGGGATGACCAGCTTGCCGCGCGCCTCGATGATCTCGGTGGCAGCACTTTTCGTTTCGAGATCCTCGCCGGGTATCGTGAGCGAAGCGATGCGCGAGCCCGCGACCAGGATGTCGCGGACCGCAGGATCGTGGATGTCGCCATCGTGGTCGTAGATGCGCGCGCCGCGGATGAGGAGCGTGCGTTCGCCTGCTTCCATCATACCCGGGAGCTCTGCTTGTAGAACGGTTCATGCTTGGCTGGGTCAATATATCTGGAGTAGAATCCCCGCACATGCGGTAACAGCGCCTTGGAAAGTTGGCGACGTTCGACCTCGTCATCCGATAATGCCCTGGACAGGTCGTCGTGCAGCTCCTTGAGGGCGGCATCCTTGTCGATACGGGTGAACCGGCCGTTCTTGTAAATGACTTCGCCGTCGCACATTACGAGTTTCACGCCCTCGGTCTTGGCACGCTGGATCACGGCATCCAGAAGCGGCGTCTCCTCGTCGAGATAGGGGTAGGAGATCTGCTCGTAGTCGATCAGCGACAGGTCGGCCTTCTTGCCAACCTCGAGCGTGCCGATCTGCGGAGCGAAAGCCGTGGTCTTGGCACCGCCCACGGTTGCCATGCGAAGCACCTGAGCCATGGTCGGCACGTCGTCATCCAGCATGCCCGGCACACGATGGGCGCGCAGCACCAGCCGCATCTCCTGGAGCATGTCGCGGTCGTCGTTGATTCCAGCCTCGTCAAGGCCGATCGCCGTGTTGATACCAATCGCCTCGAAACGGTTCAGCGCCGCCACGCCCGAGCGCAGGCGGAAATTGGATGAGCAGTTGTGGCAGACGCAGCCCTTGGCGGACGCCAGACGCTCGATGTCGCTTTCGTTAAGCCACACACCGTGACCGAGGGTCAGGCGCGGTCCCACCATGTCGTAACGGTCGAGATATTCTAGTGCGGTGCATTCTCCGCGACGCCAGGCGTATTCCTTTTGATAGGCGGTCTCCAGGAGATGCATATGCATCGGGGCGTCGTATTTTTTGGAAGTGTCCGACAACATGGTGAGCGCGCGGTCTGAGCACCAATGCAGGTTGGCGGGTGCGAGCTGGATCTTAACGCGGCTCTTGTTGTGATGCGCCGCATGCATGCTCTGGAACATGCCCATGGCATCGTCGAGACTCGTCATGAAGCGTTCGAACCAGCGCTTCATCGGCTCCTGCAGCGCTTTGGGCAAGCTGGTGACGAACTCGTCGTCGGCCTGGTAGACCAGGCGGTTCTGGTCGCGCACGGCGTAGCAATAGGACACGCGCATGCCGATGTCCTCATAGGCGCGGATCACGTCGTTCGCCTTGCCCTCAACTTCGGCGATCTTGCCGGGCAGCCAGCCATGGATGTGCTGCACGGTCGTGATGCCGGACGCGATCATCTCGAAGGCCGAATAGAGCGTGTCGAGATAGACGTTCAGGTTGCGTGTCACCAGGCGCGTGATGAACCAGAGCTCGAGCGGCATGTCGGGAGACCCCAGCTGCACCGGGGTCAGGCCGACATGATGGTGGCCGTTGACGAAGCCCGGAAGCATGATCTCCTTGCCTGTGCCGAGGACTGGCGTATTCGGATAGCGCTTGCTGAGCGCCTCATAGGTGCCGCTCGCGACGATGACGCCGTCCTCCTGCAGCACCGCGCCGTCGGTGACCTCGTCCCAGCGGTGACGGTCGATGGTGCGCGAAATCATCGCGCGGCTGCGAATCAGGGACGTAGCCAAGGTGGGTTCCTTCCTGTGTTTTGTGTGTTGGGCGTGCTCAGACCGGTTCGGCGAGAGCCTCCTGTTCGGCGAAGGCGCGCTCGACCTCGTCGCGCAGCAGATCGGTGAGCTGAAGGCGCAACGCCTCGCACTCCCGCGAGAACAGGTCGCGTGGGCGCGGCAGGTCGATGGGCACGATCGTCTTGATGCGGCCGGGCCGTGCGGTGAAGACGACGACGCGGTCGGCCAGCGCCACGGCCTCGTCGATATGGTGGGTGACAAAAAGCACGGAGGCGCTGCTCTCGCGCCAGACATCGATGAGGAAGTTCTGCATCTTCTGGCGCGTCTGCACGTCGAGCGCAGCGAACGGCTCGTCCATCAGCAGCACCTTCGGCCGCATGGCGAGGGCGCGCGCGACGGCGACCCGCTGGCGCATGCCGCCCGACAGCTCGTCGGGGCGTTTGTCCATGGCCTCAGCCAGCCCGACGCGCTGCAGCGCCTCGCGCGCAACCGACTTGCGCTGGTCGAGCCCATCCCCGCGGATCGAGAGGCCGAAGCTCACATTCTGCCATACCGTCAGCCAGGGAAACAACGAGGTCTCCTGGAAGATCAGGCTGCGGTCAGGCGAGGGCGAGGCCACAAGCTTGCCGAAAGAATGGATTGTGCCACGGGTGGCCTGCTCGAGGCCAGCGATGAGGTAGAGCAGGGTGCTCTTGCCACAGCCGGACGGGCCGAGGAAGGCGACGAATTCGCCGGGCGCGATGTCCAGATCGATGTCCCGCAACGCTTCGTGAGCCCGCGCCGTTCCTTGCGCCCAGACCTTGCTGATCGCACGACAGCCGACCGCAGTCGCGCATGGTGTCGACGTTTCGACCAGCGTCCCGGGCTCAGAGGCCATTCAACACCTCGGCTGTCTGCGGCACCCAATAGAGGATGCGCCGCTGGACGAGGCGCATGAGCCAGTCGGAGAGGAAGCCGAGCAGGCCGATCAGCGCGATAGTAAAGAAGACGAGCGAAGGGTTGAAGGTATTGCGGGCCATCATGATGACCTGGCCGAGTCCATAGCCGACGCCGGTCGATTCCGCGACCAGCACCACCATCCAGGCACCGAAGAGATTGAGCCGGAGCACCACCAGAAGCCCCGGCAGTATCGCCGGAATGATCACGCGGCTGTAAATCTGCCGCTTGGTGGCGCCCATGGTTCGCGCGACATTGATGAAGTTCTTGTTAACGCCGTCGATCTGGTTCACGGTCGAGAGGACCATGTGGAAGAACAGGGCGATCACGACCATGAAGATCGCCGGAGCGTTGCCAATTCCGAAGACGAAGATCGCGACAGGCAGCCAGGCGATCGGCGAGACCGGCGACAGCAAGGTTATGGTCGGCAGGACCAGGCGATCGACCAGCTTGAAGTAGCGGATCGCCACGCCGACCGTGATCGACAGGATCGAGGCAATGAGCAGGCCTGCCAGCACGCGCATGGCAGTTGAAGCGATGGTCAGGAGCAGGGCCTGCCACGGCGAGGGCCCGCTGTTCTGCCCAACGCCGATCTGCCAGCGTT
>Ga0207699_10001685_pt1 | contig 10454 bp, 8 predicted proteins | sample LARL51metaG_FD_184344 | JGI IMG/M metagenome (GOLD analysis project Ga0207699, IMG submission 184344) | Corn, switchgrass and miscanthus rhizosphere microbial communities from Kellogg Biological Station, Michigan, USA - LAR L5-1 metaG... | ecosystem: Host-associated > Plants > Roots >...
TCGACCCGGACGTCCTGCCCGGCGACGCCACGCCTGTTCATCAGCCAACGTCCGCCGCGTGATCGCTTAACCCGGGCCCGGCTGGGCGGCCGCGTCCGAGCAGCGGCCGCCCGGGTGACCCAGATGCCAGGTCACCGGATCCCGGCGTCACCGGATCCCGGTGTCGGCGATCCCGGTGTCGGCGGATCCCGGTGTCGGCGGATCCCGGTGTCAGCGGCCTGGTCACACTCCGGCGGGCAGGTTGCTGAGCGCGTCCTGGACCGCCTGTTCCGACAGTTCCAGGTCGCTGACCTGCCCGGCCAGGAAGCTCTCGTAGGCGGACAGGTCGAGCAGCCCGTGGCCGCACAGCGCGGTCAGGATGACCTTTTCCTCGCCGGTCTCCTTGCAGCGCAGTGCCTCCTCGATGCACGAGGCCAGGGCGTGGGTGGGCTCGGGCGCGGGCACGATGCCCTCGGCCCGGGCGAACCGCAGGCCGGCCGCGAAGCACTCCGACTGCGGCTTGGCCACCGCCTCGAACAGGCCCAGCTCGTACATGTGCGACAGCAATGGCGACATGCCGTGGTAGCGCAGCCCGCCCGCGTGGATCGGGTCCGGCACGAACTCGTGGCCCAGCGTGTGCATCTTCAGCAGCGGGGTGAACCCGGCGGTGTCGCCGAAGTCGTAGGCGTAGATGCCCCGGGTGAACGAGGGACAGGCCGCGGGCTCGACCGCGCGCAGCACCGGGTTCATCCGGCCGGCCAGCTTCTCCCGCAGGAACGGGAACACCAGCCCGGAGAAGTTGGACCCGCCGCCGGTGCAGCCGATGATCAGGTCGGGCGTGTCACCGGCCTGCGCCAGCTGCTGGATGGCCTCCTCGCCGATCACCGTCTGGTGCAGCAGCACGTGATTGAGCACGCTGCCCAGGGCGTAGCGGGCCGACGGGTCCCCGGCAGCAACCTCGACCGCCTCGCTGATCGCAATGCCCAGGCTGCCCGGTGACTGCGGGTCGGCGGCCAGCACCGCCTTGCCCGAGGTGGTCACGTCGGACGGGCTGGGGTGCACGGTGGCCCCGTAGGTTTCCATCAGCAGCCGGCGGTACGGCTTCTGGTCGTAGGAGGCCCGGACCTGCCAGACCTCGCACTGCAAGCCGAACACGGCGGACGCGAACGCCAGCGCGCTGCCCCACTGGCCCGCGCCGGTCTCCGTGGTCAGCTTGGCCACGCCCTCGGCGGCGTTGTAGTACGCCTGCGGCACCGCGGTGTTGGGCTTGTGCGAGCCGGCCGGGCTGCCGCCCTCGTACTTGTAGTAGATCCGGGCCGGCGTGCCGAGGTCCTTCTCCAGCCGCCGGGCCCGGTACAGCGGGGTCGGCCGCCACAGCCGGTACACGTCGATGACCGGCTCGGGAATCGGGATGTACCGGTCCCCGGAAACCTCCTGGCCGATGAGCGCGATCGGGAACAGCGGGGCGAGGTCATCCGGCCCGACCGGCTCCCGGGTGCCCGGGTGCAGCGGCGGCGGCGGGGGCGACGGCAGGTCGGCGAGCACGTTGTACCACTGCCGGGGCAGCTCCGACTCCTGCAGCAGATACTTGACCTGACCGTTCATGCCTGCCCTCCCGTGCTTCGGTGCTGACCGGCGACCAGCCGGACAACGCATTATCCACTACCGGGCGACTCCGGGACAGATGCGGCTGACCGGCCGACGTGGCGCGGGGCCAGCCCAGCTCAGCGGCCCCGGCCCGGCTCAGCCGCGCCGGGCAGGCTAGCCGACCGGCGAGGCCGGCCCGCGAGGGCGCGAATGCACCCGCCGACCCATCGCCGCCAGCGACTCGGCGATGTCCCGGCGCATCCTGGGCGCGACCACCAGGCGGAACAACGGGGCGAAGCCGCCCTGCACCTCGACGCTCTTGATCACCCGGACCCGCCCGCGATCCAGCCCCTCGATCCGGTGGTCGAAGATCATTTTGCCAACGCCGACGGGCAGCGGGCACTCGGTGACGAAGCGCTTGCCCGGCTCGATCAGAGTGATCATGAACAGCCCGCCGAGGTTGTTGCGCTGCTTGGCCCAGCCGGTGGTGCCGACCTGGAACTCGCCGTCCAGCCGGGCGATCTCCTTGCTGACGTCCCAGTCCGGCCAGCTGGCCACGTCGGTCCAGACCCGCCACACCGCAGCTGGGCTCGCCTCGAACGTCGCCTCGCAGTCCAGCAAGTTCATGGATCGAGACCTCCGGCTGCCGGCGGATGGCGGCTGAATATCATCCGTCTAGCGGAAAGTATCTCTCCCCGTATCCGGCCAGCACAGGGCGGGGCGGAAAACGAAGTGGTTCGGCACCAGGTCGCGGTGCGCAGATCGTGCGCCGTTTTGTGGCGCTATACGTAATATGACCGGGTAGCGGCAACGTTATCAGAAGTGGCCGGCCTGGGCGGGTTCCTGCGCCCGGCCTGCCGCGTTAGCGTGGCATGGCCGCAGTCGCCCCCAGCCTCCCCGGCTGCGCCGGAAGGACCCCGATGAACCGCCCCTGCCTGAGTTCCGGCCGCGCTGGCCAGACCCGCATTGGCCGGCGCCGCCTGGCCGGAAGTCGGGCCACCCGGCTCAGCACGGCCCTGGCCGCGGTGGCCGCGCTGGCCCTGGCCGGCTTCAGCACCAGCCCGGCCCAGGCCAGCGGCCAGGTGAACATGGCCGAGACCGGGACGGCTGCCGCCGCGGCGCCGGACAACCCGAACGCGCCCGGCTTCTGGTACGGGACGGACAGTGCCACGATCCCCATCACCAGCCGGCCGCCCTACCGGGAACCCGTGGTTAGCGGCAGGCCACCGTACGGCGGTTACATCGGCATGGCCGGGAACTGGTCCCGCTGGTCCGGCTGCAGCGGCGTGCTGGTCTGGTCGCCGGCCGACAGCAAGGCCGCGAACACCAACTTCAGCACGTATCACAAGGGCATCGGCACCGGCGTCTACTGGTTCATGGCCGGTCCCGGGGTGGACCCGCACTACACCGGGACCACGGCCGAGGCATCCGCCTGGGGCGCGGCGCAGGCGGCCAAGACGCTGCGCGCGATCGGCGGACTGAACGTCACCTACAAGGTGGTCTGGATGGACGTCGAGCTGCCCGGCAACGCGCCCAACTACACCCCCGCCCCGGACAACGGGTGGAACAACGTGTACACCTCGACATGCAGTGGCCGGGTCAAGACCCCGTTCGTCGCGGCGTCCCTGGACCGGGCCGTGCTCAACGGGTACTCGTCCTACCTGACCGCGCACAGCTCGTACACGCCGGGCGTGTACTCCTCGCCGCTGATCTGGAGCTCGATCTTCGGCACTGGCAGCGCTTCGTCCATCCCGAACCTGGACGAGTGGACCTACACCGACGGCACCAGGCATATCTCGCCGCCGCCCATCGGCTGGTGCGTACCGGGCACCTCGACCTGCGCACGGTTCTTCGGTGGGGTGACCCGGTCCAGCGTGCACGCGCTGATGTGGCAATGGTCCGGCGGCGGCGGGATCACCAACGGCGTGGGTGACTTCGATCAGATCGACACGAACCACGTGAAGTAAACGCCACGATCTGACTCAAGCCTTGACAGCCGGTCAAGATCGCCTCAAGATCGGTCAACAACGGGCACACAGAGCAGGTCCAGGATGTTGCCAACGCAGCGCCGCCAGGCGATCCTCGCCGAGGTCAGCGAGCGCAGCGCGGTGGCCGCCGACGAACTGGCCCGCGAGTTCGACGTGTCGGTCGAGACCATCCGCCGCGACCTGCGGGATCTCCAGCGGCAGGGGCTGCTGGACCGGGTCTACGGCGGCGCGACCCGCCCGGCCGGCCGGTCCAGCGAGGGCAGCTTCGCCGCCCGCAGCACCCGCCATATCGAGGCCAAGCGGGCCATCGCCGCGCTGGCAGCGTCGCTGGTCGAGCCGGGCGAGACCATCGTCATCGACGTGGGCACCACCGCGCTGGAAGTGGCCCGGGCCCTGCCGCCGGCCTTCCACGGCCGGGTGCTGACCAACTCGGTACCGGCCGCGCTGGAACTGGCCGCCCGCGATCAGGTCGAGATCATGCTGTGCGGCGGGCAGGTCCGCCCGGGCGACGCAGCCTGCTCCGGCGCGCACGCCGAGGCGTTCTTCGCCGAGTTCTACGCCGACCGCGCGTTCCTCGGCTCCGGCGGTGTGCACCCGGAGGCCGGGCTGACCGACTACTACCCGGCCGAGGTCGTGGTGCGGCGCACGATCATCGCGCACACCGCGGCCTGCTACGTGCTCGCCGATTCCAGCAAGCTCGGGGCCATCGCCGTGCACCGGGTCTGCCCGCTCGACCGCATCACCGCGGTCATTACCGACGACCGGGGCACCCACGGCGCCAGCCAGGAGGTCGAGGAGGCTGGCGTTGCCCTGTACCGAGCCAGCACCAGCGGGGCCAACCAAGCTCAAGGGATGTGAGTGACGTGACGGCAGCAACGCAGCACGACGACGACGCCCAGCTGGACCGGTACGGCTACCGGCAGCAGTTCGTCCGCTCGCTGCGCAACTTCGAGTCGTTCGCGGTGGCGTTCTCGTTCATCTCCATCACCACCGGGATCTTCACCACCTACGGCTTCGCGCTGGCCACCGGCGGGCCGCGGAGCATCTGGACCTGGCTCATCGTGGTGGCCGGGCAGGCCCTGGTGGCCCTGGTCTACGGCGCGCTGGCGGCCCGGGTACCGCTGTCCGGCTACTCCTATCAGTGGGCCTCCCGGCTGGCCAACGTGCACGTCGGCTGGTGGCTGGGCTGGATGTCGTTCGCGTTCCTCACCATCGTCACCGTGTCGGTGGACTACGGCCTGGTCCAGGTGGCGTTCCAGCCGCTGATCGGCGAGACGTACACGCCGACCAGCGCCGCGCTGGAGACGCTGGTCGTGCTGGCCCTGCAGGCGGTGCTGATCATCATCTCGACCCGGGCCACCACCCGGGTGAACAACACCGCGGTGGCCACCGAGGTCATCGGCATCGTCGGGCTGACCGTGCTGCTGATCATCGTGGCCGCGATCCGGTCCAAGGGCCATTGGGCCAACCTGACCTCCACTGGGGTGGTGCCGCACGCCGGCTACTACGCCTGGCTCGGCCCGTTCATGCTGGCCACCCTGCTCGGGGCGTACACGATCGTCGGTTTCGAGTCTGCCAGCAACCTGGCCGAGGAGACCATCGAGCCGCACCGGACCATCCCCCGGGCGATGATCCGCGCCGTGCTGGTGTCCGGTGTGGTCGGCTTCGCCTTCCTCATCGCGCTCAGCTACTCGATCAGCAACATCAAGGCCGTGTCGGCCAGCGCCGCCCCGGTCGCGTTCATCGTCCAGGATGTGCTCGGCGGCGTCGTGCAGAAGCTGTTCCTGATCTTCGTGGTCATCTCCATCTTCGCCTGCGGCCTGATCATCATGGTGACCAACAGCCGGCTGATCTGGTCCATGTCCCGGGACAAGCGGCTGCCCGGCTACCAGCTGTGGCGCCAGGTGCCCCGGGCCACCGGCGGCCCGTCCTGGGCCACGGTGCTGGCCGCCGTCCTCGGCGCGCTCATCACGCTGGTGCTGCGCACGCACACGGCGGCGCTGGTCACCCTGTTCACCGCGTCCACCATCATGCCGGCCCTGCTGTACGGCTCGACCGTGCTGCTGTACGTGTTCACCGCACGCCGCCGCCGGGCCCAGCAGGGTTACTTCTCGCTCGGCCGCTGGGAGATACCGGTCATCGCCGGCGCGCTGATCTGGGTCGCCTATGAACTGATCGTGCTGATCGGGCCGAGCGAGTTCCGCGACGCGCAGTACTACGTGCTCGGCTCGCTGGCCATCGGCGTGATCATCTACGCCGGGCAGTGGCTGCTGGAGCCCGGGGCGATGCGGCGCGAGCAGGGCGCGCACGGCGCCGAGGTGCTGTCCGGCACCGGCGAGCCGCCCGCGGAAGGCAGCCCGGCCGCCGGGTGAACATCCTCGCTATCGACCAGGGCACCTCGGCGACCAAGGCGCTCGTCGTCGGGCCGGGCGGTGCGGTGCTCGGCGCGGCCGAGGTGCCGGTGCACCCGCGCAGCGGGCCCGGCGGCAGCGTGGAGCAGGACCCGGCCGAGCTGTATGAGTCGGTGCTGGCCGCCGGGCAGGCCGCGCTCGCCCGGGCCCGGGCCCCGGCCCAGGCGCTGGCCCTGGCCAACCAGGGCGAGACCGTGCTGGCCTGGGAGCGGCGCACCGGGCAGCCGCTCACCCCGGCCATCGGCTGGCAGGACCGCCGCTCGGCCGGGGTGTGCGCCCGGCTGGCCAGCCAGGCCGGCGCGCTCACCGCGATCACCGGGCTGCCGCTGGACCCCTATTTCGCCGCGCCCAAGATGACCTGGCTGCGGGAGAACCTGACCGGCGACGGCGTGGTCACCACGACCGACAGCTGGCTACTGGCCCGGCTCGGCGCGGGCTACCTGACCGACGCCTCGACCGCGTCCCGGACACTGCTCCTCGACCTCGACGCGGTGCGCTGGTCACCAGCCGCGTGCCAGTCGTTCGGGATAGAACTGGCCGGACTGCCGCAGATCGCCGACTGCGCCGGGGTCAGTGGCGAGACCGCCGCGTTCGGGCCGGCGCTGCCCGTGGCCGGCCTGGCCGTGGATCAGCAGGCAGCGCTGCTGGCCGAGGGGTGCCTGGCCCCGGGCGAGGCCAAGTGCACCTACGGCACGGGCGCGTTCCTGCTGGTCACCACCGGGGACGAGGCGGTCCGCTCGGCCCACGGGCTGTCCGCGTCGGTGGCCTGGCGGCTGGCCGGCGCGGCCACCTACTGCCTGGACGGGCAGGTCTACACGGCCGGGGCTGCGATCCGCTGGCTGACCGAGCTCGGCCTGCTGGCCGGGGCGGCCGACCTCGACACGGCGGGCGGCAGCGTGCCCGACTCGGGCGGGGTCACGTTCCTGCCCGCGCTGGCCGGGCTGGGCGCGCCGCACTGGCGGCCGGACGCGCGCGGCGCGTTCCTCGGCCTGAGCCTGGGCAGCACGCGGGCCCACCTGGCCCGGGCGGTGGCGGAGGGGATCGCCGCCTCGGTCGCCCTGCTGGCCCGCACGGTGGCCGCGGACCGGGGCGCGCCGCTCACCCAGCTCCGGGTAGACGGCGGGCTGACCCGGTCCCGGCTGCTGGTCCAGGCCCAGGCCGACCTGCTGCAGGTGCCGGTGCATGTGTGCGCGGCCAGCGACGCGACCGCGCTGGGCGCCGCGGCCCTGGCCCGGCTCGGCACCGGCGCGGCCCGCACGCTGGCTGAGGCGGTGGGACCGGTACCGGTGGAAACGGTCATCGACCCGGCCATCACCGCGGACGAAGCGGCAGAACGGCTCGCAGCGTTCGATTCGGCCCAGCGCGCCGCGCTGACCGCCAGCGGGCCGGGGCCAGCGGGGGACGCGGCCCGGTGAGGCCAGCGCCGGGTGACGCCGCCGACGTGCTGATCATCGGGGCGGGCGTGGTGGGCTCGGCGATCGCCCGCACGCTGGCCGGCTACGAGCTGAGCTGCCTGCTCGTGGATTCGGGCGCGGACGTCGGCACCGGCACCAGCAAGGCCAACACGGCGATCCTGCACACCGGGTTCGACGCCGAGCCGGGCAGTCTCGAAAGCCGGCTGCTGCGCCGGGGCAGTGCGCTGCTGGCCGGCTACGCCCGGCACGCGGGCATCCCGGTGGAACGAACCGGCGCGCTGGTCGTGGCCTGGACCGCGGAGCAGGCGGCCGCGCTGCCCGGCATCGCGGACAAGGCCCGGCGCAACGGGTGCGCCGACGTCCGCCCGCAGACCAGTGCCGAGATCTACGCGGCGCAGCCGCACCTCGGCCCGGGGGCCCGGGCCGGCCTGGCGGTGCCCGCCGAGAGCATCATCTGCCCGTGGACCACGACGCTGGCCTATGCCACCGAGGCGGTCCGCGCCGGGGTGCGGCTGCTGCTGCGCACCCGGGTCACCGGGGTGGCCGCGGCGACGGGGGAGTACCGGGTGGACACCACGCGTGGCCTGCTGCGCTGCCGCTGGCTGGTCAACGCGGCCGGGCTGGACAGCGACCAGATCGACCGGATGCTCGGCGGCGGGGCGTTCACCATCACCCCGCGCCGGGGTGAGCTGATCGTGTTCGACAAGCTGGCCCGGCCGCTGGTCTCCTCGATCCTGCTGCCGGTGCCGACCGCGCGGACCAAGGGGGTGCTGATCGCGCCCACCGTGTACGGCAACCTGCTGCTCGGCCCGACCGCCGAGGACGTGCCCAGCCGGGTGGACACCGCGACCACGGCGGCCGGGCTGGCCGGGCTGCTCGGCGCGGGAAAGCGCATCGTGCCCGCGCTGGCCGGGGAGGAGGTCACCGCGACCTACGCCGGGCTGCGGGCCGCCACCGAGCACCGGGACTACCAGATCCGGGTGGACGAGCGGCGGCGGTACGCGTGCGTGGGCGGGATCCGGTCTACCGGCCTGTCCGCTTCGCTCGGCATCGCCGAGTACGTGGTCGACCAGCTCGGCGCGGCCGGGCTGAAGCTGACTGCGCGGGAGACCGCCGGGCCGCCCGCCATGCCCTATATCGGGGAGGCCGGCCTGCGGCCCTACCAGGACGCCCGCCGGATCGCCGCCGATCCCGAGTACGGCCGGATCGTCTGCCACTGCGAGCGGGTCACCCGCGGCGAGATCCGCGACGCCCTGTCCGGCACGCTGCCCCCGGCCGACCTGGATGGCCTGCGCCGCCGCACCCGCGCCACCAACGGCCGCTGCCAGGGTTTCTACTGCGGTGCCGAAGTGTCCGAACTGCTTGCCGCCCATCCGGGGCAGGCATGAACACTAAGCTCCCAAAGCCAGCGGAACCAGCTGCCTGAGCAGGCCCGTCAGGCTGGCCGCCTCGTCGTTGACCAGGATGACAATGCTGGCCGCCCGGTCCGGGATCCAGCAGGCGAAGGACTGATAACCCGGGTTGTCGCCAGGGTGGTAATAAGCCGCGTGCCCGGCGAAGTTCCCGGTATACATGCCGTAGCCGTAACCGGTGGTGGCCAGCCGGGGCTCACCTTCGTCATCGTCGTCGAGCGGCGCGTGCGGGGTGCACATCGCACGCAGCGAACTCGCGGCGATCAGCTCACCGCGGTGCAGGGCGGCGGTGAACGTGGTCAGGTCGCCCGCGGTGGACCAGATGTCGCCGGTGCCGGGCATCGCGTCCAGGTCCCAGGGCGCTACCGGCTGCCCGTCGTGGTAGCCGCGGGCCGCGGCGCCCGGGGCGCCGCCCACGGCGGTCTGGGCCAGCTTCAGCGGGGACAAGATCCGCTCGGTGAGAAATTCCCGGTAGGGCTGGCCGCTGGCCCGCTCCACGATGAGCCCGGCCAGCACGAAGCCCGGGCTGCTGTAGTGCCATCGCGCGCCGGGCCCGGAGCGCAGCGGCGTGGCCTGGATGATCTCCAGCCGCTCGCTGATCTTCATCGGCTCGGCCGGGTCCAGGCCAGGGGCCTCCAGCCAGTGCGGGATACCCGCGGTATGAGACAGCAAGTGATGGAGCGTGACCTGCCGCCACTGGGGCTGGCCGCCAGGCAGCCACCGGCCGACCGGCTCATCCAGGTCAAGCCGCCCGGACTCGACCAGGAGCATGACCGCGGCGGCGGTGAACTGCTTGCTCACCGAGCACACCTGGAACCGCGTCCCAGCAGCGCACGGGACGCCGGCCTCGGCGTCGGCCGGCCCCGCAGCCAGGTCCGCCTGGACCAATCCGCCTCTGGTCACCAGGGCCGTACCGCGAAGACCCGCTACCGGACGCACACCGCAAGCCTAAGTGCCATTGCCGCAGTAGCGGCGCTGAGGTGGGGCACGGACTGAGCCAGAGTCCGGGTGAACCGCACAGAGGTCCCGTAGGGTGTCGCGGGTGGGTGCTGGGCGGAGTGACTCCGGGCCGGTCAGCCGGCGCAGGGTGCGGCGCGCCGTGGGCCTGGCCGTGGCCGGCTCGGTGCTGGCCACCGCCGGGCTGGCCGCCTGGGTGCTCAGTGCGGTCGGCAGAGTGGTGGTGCCGGCGGGCGCGGGGGGCCGCATCGCCCTGGTCGGCCTGGGCCTGGTCGTGGCGGCTGCGCTGTGCGGGCTGGCGATGATCATCACCGTCCGCCGCGCGGACCGGGCAGCAAGGATCGCGGACAAGCCCGCGGCAGGCGGCCTGCCAGAGGCGGGCGGCGTACCAGAGGCAGGCGGCGGGCTGGCCGCCGCGGCGCCGCCGCCCGCGACGGGTGCGGCCCCGGCGCCGCTGCCGGGAGGTGTCCCGCTGGCCGGGCGGCTGCCCTCCCGGCCGGACGCCGAACCCGCCCCGCAGTGGCCACTGGAGCCCGCCGCCGAAGCCCCGCCGCCGGCCGTCACTGAACCGCTGCCGCAGTGGTCGCCGGAGCCGTCGTTGCCGGAGCCGGCCGTGCCGGAGCGACCGCCGCAGTGGTCGCCGGAGCCGGCGGTGCCGGAGCCGCTGCCGCCGTCGTTGCCGGAGCCGGCCGTGCCGGAGCGACC
>Ga0207699_10001689_pt1 | contig 10442 bp, 7 predicted proteins | sample LARL51metaG_FD_184344 | JGI IMG/M metagenome (GOLD analysis project Ga0207699, IMG submission 184344) | Corn, switchgrass and miscanthus rhizosphere microbial communities from Kellogg Biological Station, Michigan, USA - LAR L5-1 metaG... | ecosystem: Host-associated > Plants > Roots >...
GCCCACGATGGCCGTCTGGGGCGGAATCGTATAGGCGGGCTGGACGGCGGTGGCCTGGCCACCGGAGCCAGCCGGGGTGGGCTCGAACCGCAGCCAGCCCGCGCCCTGGAAGTAGAGTTCCGGCCAAGCGTGTGCGTCGCTGGTCTTGACCTCCCACCGGCCGTGGCCCAGCGGGGTGCCCGCCGTGTACCCGACGGCGACCCGGGATGGGATACCGAGCAGCCGGGCCAGCACGGCCATGGCGAACGCGAACTGCTGGCAGTACCCGCGGCGATCCTTGGTCAGGAACTGGATCAGCGCTTTCGCGGTGGGCGGCTCGGACACGTTCAGTGAATAGGTGAACTTGCCGCTGTCCGCGAGCCAGCGCTGCAGCCGCACGGCCCGGCCGTAGTTCGTGGTCTGCCCCTTCGTGATCCGCTCGGCGAGGCTGCTCAGCTGCACGAACGGCTTCGGGACGTCCAGGTAGTTGCCGGCGATGCTGCCCGGGATCGGCCCGGCGTCCTGCAGCTGCCGCTCGGTCGGCGACACCTCCCGGCTGGTCACCGAGTAGCTGAGGCCGCCCAGGCTCTGCGCGGAGAACATGGTCAGCGTGCGCGGGTCCGCCCGCCAGTCCCCGGGCACGTTCACCGCGCGGGCCGGGTAGGGCAGCGGCAGGAAGCTCGCCGTACGCGGGCCGCTGGTCAGACCCTTGGCCAGGGTGATCCGGGTGGTCTGGCTGGTAATGGGCACGCCGCGGCCCAGCCCCGGCGTGACGGGCAGCTTCCCGTCATGCACGGTGACCCCGGAGCCGGGGGCCAGGGTCCAGTTCTGCGTGGTCAGGTTGCTCAGCACGTAGACCTGGAGGTACTGCGGATCAGTGTCGGTGGTCCGGTAGCTGAGCACGTGCACCGGAACGCTGCGCTGCAGTTCGGCGTTCATCTGCACCAGCGGGTTGGGCAGCGCGACCAGCCCGCCGCCGCTACCACCGCCGCCGGAGAACAGCTTGTGGTCGCGCAGCCCGGGCACCAGCAGCGGGACGAACAGCGCGATTACCACGGCGGCCAGCCCGATCCGGCGGCCGGCCGCGGCGAGGTCCTTGGTGTTGGGCGCGGCCCGGGCCGCGGCGGCTGGGTCCTGCCCGCGGTGCCATACGGTCACCAGGCGGCCCCACAGCCTCAGCCGCTCCCGCCCGTCCACCGCCAGCAGGGCCAGGTAGCCGGCCACGCCCAGGCAGAACACGGTCATCGCGCCGAAGATGCTCTGGTGCAAATCGGTGGTCAATGGCAGGCAGAACAGGACCAGCAGCGGCAGCCCGGCGACGGCCGGTCGGCGCAGCCGCACCGCGAGCAGGTCGGTGGCCACAGCGATCACGCCGATCCCGGCCACGGCAAGGATCAGGATCGACTGCCGGGCGGGCGCGGGTGGCGCGAACCGGTTGGTCTCTTCCAGGCCCCTGATGGCCAGCTGCCACAGGTGGACCACGGAGCCGCGGGTGGGGATGAGCCCGGCGGCCGACTGGGCCGAGGCGAACAGCACGTTCAGGTACAGCAGCACCCCGGCCAGGCCGGCCAGCGCGCAGACCGGGGGCGGCAGCGCCCGGAGCCGGGTGAGGGCACCGGCCAGCGCCACCACCGTGACGACGCCGGCTCCTTCCCAGAACCACAGCCAGCCCGACACCAGCGGGTACAGCGAGAGCGAGGCGGCGATCGTGGCGACCGCTGCGGCCACCGTGAGCCGCTGGCTCATCGCGGCGCTCCCGCGCGCGGGCGGGCCGGCGGGTACCCGGGCTGGCCCCGTAGGGCTGGCTGCTGGCTCAGCCGTTGCCACGCTTCGGTGATCGGGGTGCCCACGCTGACCGTGGCCACCCGCCAGCCGGCCGTCCGCAGGATGCTGGCCGATCCGTCCGCCTCGGCCGGGTCGCTGGCCTGCCGGGGGGCCCAGGTGGACACCGCGAGCAGCAGCGCCATCGCCGGGCCGGCATCACGGCGCGCAGCGGCCAGCCGCCGCGCCTCGACGGCCGACAGCCGCCCGGCCACCACCAGGAACAGCCCGCCGGTGCCGCCGGGCACCCGGTCCAGCCCGGCGGTCAGCTCGCTGGTGCGGGACTGCCCGACCACGGCCAGGGAATCCAGCAGCGAGTCCTCGAAGGAGCCGGGCTCGGTGGCCGGTCCCTCCACGGTGATCAGCTGCCCATCCAGGCCGCCGCGGGCCAGGTGCACGCCGATCGAGGCCATGGCGCTCGCCGCGTACTCGAACGAGGACCCGGCCCCGGCCCCGGTGTGCGCCCGGGCCCGGTTGTCCAGCAGCAGCACGACCCGGTTCCGCCAGCGCTGTTCTTCCCGGCGGACCATCAGCTCGCCGTGCCGGGCAGTGGACCGCCAGTGCACCCGGCGCAGCTCGTCGCCGTCCTGGTAGGGCCGGGGGATGACGTCGTCCTCCCCGGCGGCGTCAGCGGTCCGGGTCCGCCCGCCGCCGGCCCCGCGCCAGCTGCCCGCCAGCGGTGCCACGGGCAGCGAAACGACCTGCGGGGTCACCACCAGGGTGCTGTGCGAGGCGAACGAGCGGGTCAGCTCGACCAGCCCGAAACTGTCCGCCACCCGGATGTGCAGCGGCCCGATCGTGAACTTGCCCCGGGTGCCGGACTGCACCGGGTAGGCCAGCTCGCGCGCGCCGCCCTGCTCGATCCGCTCCAGCACGAAGCGCGGCCGGGTGCCCAGCGGGTAGGGCAGGCTGTCCTCGGCCAGCAGCAGCCCGGTCGGCAGCCGCGAGACGTTCTCCAGGCGCACCGTCACCGTCGCGTTCTGGCCGGCCGGCACCCGCGGCGGGCTGATCCGGCGGGAGCAGCGGATGCGGTACCGGGCCCGGCTGGTGGCGAGCACGGCCAGCAGCGGCAGGGCGATCAGGACCACCCCGATGCTGAGCAGGGCTCTCTCCCCCAGGCCCAGCCCGAAAACGCCCGCGGCGATGCCCGCCGCAAGAAAGGATTTGCCGCGTGTGGTGAATCCGGCGAACAGCGCCCGCATCCCGGCCCTTCCTCAGCCCCGTTTCCCTAACTTACGTCAGGACACGGTCAACGGTTCTACCGGAGCCGGGGCAGCGGCGTCTGCTCCACGATCCCGGCCACCACCCGGTCTGGCAACTGCCGTTCCACCATCGCCTCGGCGGTAGGCAGCAGCCGGTGCGCGAGCACCGGCCCGGCCAGCGCCTGGACGTCGTCCGGGATCACGAAGTCGCGGCCGTCCAGCGCGGCCCGGGCCCGGCTGGCCCGCAGCAGGTGCAGCGTGGCCCGCGGGGAAGCGCCGAGCCGCAGCTCCGGGGCCGACCGGGTCGCGGTGACCAGGCTGATGACGTACTGCTTCAGCGCGTCCGCCACGTGCACCCGGCGTACCGCGGCGATGAGGTCCTGCACATCAGTGGCGCTGGCCACCGCTTCCAGTGAGTCAAGCGGTGAGCTGGAGCCGTGCAGGTCGAGCATGGCCAGTTCGGCGTCGGCGCTCGGGTACCCGATGGCGATCCGGGCGGTGAACCGGTCCCGCTGCGCCTCAGGGAGCGGGTACGTCCCTTCCATCTCTATGGGGTTCTGCGTGGCGATGACCATGAACGGCGCTTCCAGCGGGTAGGTGGTGCCATCCACCGTCACCTGCCGCTCTTCCATGCATTCCAGCAGCGCGGACTGGGTCTTCGGGGAGGCCCGGTTGATCTCGTCCCCGACCACGATGTTCGCGAACACCGGTCCGGGCTTGAACTCGAACTCGCGGCGCTCCTGGTTGTAGGCGCTGACCCCGGTGATGTCGCTGGGCAGCAGGTCCGGGGTGAACTGCACCCGCTGCACCGAGCAGTGGGTGGACTTGCCGAGCGCCTTGGCCAGCATCGTCTTGCCCACGCCCGGGACGTCCTCGATCAGCACGTGCCCCTCGGCCAGCAGCACGGTCAGGGCCAGCCGCACGGCCTCGGGCTTGCCCTCGATGACCTGCTCGATGGCGGTGCCGATGCGGTGGGCTATCTGTACCAGGTCGTCGAGCGTGCGCTCGGCGCCGGCACCCATGTCCAGGACCACCCTGATCCTCCTCGGTCCACTGGTCAGCGCGGCCGTGCGTTCCGACAGTACGTCCTGGGCGGGCCAGTGCGCGAAACAACCCGGGGCCACGGGCCGGCCGCGGCCCGGCCCACTCGCCGCCCGGGACCGGGCCGGCCTGCCGTCCCCACTTCCCCCCATCCCGGTGAACTGGGAATTCGCGCTGGATTTGGCGCGGAATGGAGACTTGAGCCGTTGACGGTGGGGGAATGTGGGGTACAGTGGGGACCGGTGGGGCAGCTACCTGGGGCCGGGGAGGTGAGGGCCTGTGTTCTTGGGCACTCACACGCCGCGTCTCGACGACAAGGGGCGGCTCATCCTGCCGGCCAAATACCGCGAGGAACTCGCCGGAGGGCTAGTGATCACTAAGGGGCAGGACCGCTGCCTGTACGTGTTCCCGGCGGAACAGTTCGCCCGGATCACGGAGGGCATGCGGGATGCGCCGGTCACACCCAAGGGACTGCGGGACTACAGCCGGGTGCTCTTTGCCAGCGCATCGGACGAGGTCCCCGACAAGCAGGGCCGGATCACGATCCCGCCCGCCCTGCGCGAGTACGCGGGGCTGGCCCGGGACTGCGCCGTGATCGGCGCCAACACGCGCCTCGAGATCTGGGACTCCGCCGCCTGGGATGCGTACCTGGCGGAGCAGGAGGACGCCTTCTCCACGGCGTCAGAGGAGGTACTGCCAGGGGTGCTGTGAGCGGTACCGGGCTCATCCGGTGCCGCGTTCTCGGCGAGGTCTCCACCCGCGCCTGGGGGATCACGTTGGCTGGCGTCACTTCCCCGGCGCCAGGGGACGTCCGGGCCCGCGCATCGCGCGGATGGGGACCTGGCCGAGAACACACCGGACCGAGGACGCAGGCAGGCCGCGGTAAAGGGGGTCCGATGGGCGGAGCGGCAGCCGGGCATCTGCCCGTCATGGTCGAGGAGGTCCTCGACCTGTTCGCGCCCGCCCTGCAGCCGACCGGCGCGATCCTGGTGGACGCCACCCTGGGCCGCGCCGGGCACGCCCGCGCCCTGCTGGACGCCCACCCCGGGCTGGTGCTGATCGGGGTGGACACCGACCGCCAGGCGATCGAGGAGTCGCGGCGGCTGCTCGCCCCGTACGCCGACCGGGTCACCCTGGTCCACGCCGTCTACGACGAGCTCCCTGAGCTGCTGGCCAGCCGGGGTGACCTGCGGGTGCAGGGCGTCCTGTTCGACCTGGGGGTGTCCTCGCCGCAGCTCGACGATCGGGCCCGCGGCTTCGCCTACGCCTACGACGCGCCGCTGGACATGCGGATGGATCAGAGCAAGCCACTGACCGCGGCGGACGTGGTCAACACGTACCCGGCTGGGCAGCTGGCCCGGGTGCTGCGGGACTACGGGGAGGAGCGCTTCGCCCGGCGGATCGCCGACGCGGTGGTCCGGGAGCGCGCCCGCGCCCCACTTTCCTCCACCGGGCAGCTGGCCGAGATCATCCGGGACTCCATTCCGGCGCCGGCCCGGCGCACCGGCGGCCACCCGGCCAAGCGGACCTTCCAGGCGCTGCGCATCGAGGTAAACGGGGAACTGGCCACGCTGCACGCGGCGCTGCCCGCCGCCCTGGACAGCCTGGCCGTCGGCGGGCGCATCGTCGCGCTCGCCTACCACTCGCTGGAGGACCGGGCGGTCAAGGCCGCACTGGCCCAGGCGGCGGCGGACCGCACGCCACCCGGGCTGCCGGTGCCGCTGGAATCGGCCCGGCCCACCTTCCGGCTGCTGACCCGGGGGGCACAGCGGCCATCGGCGGGCGAAGTAGCCGCCAACCCGAGAGCCGCCTCGGCCCGGCTGCGGGCCGCCGAGCGGATCAGGGCGGCGGCATGACCAGGACCACTCCGCCGGGAGCCAGGCCGGCGGGCACGGGCGCGGGGGGAGCGCAGTGAGCGTACGCAGTGACGTGGGGACCGGGGTGCGGGTGCGCCCACGGCCCGGGACGCCGCGGCCGGCGGCACCACCGGTGCGGCCTGGCCGGCTCCGGCCTGGCCGCCAGCGCCCGGCCGGGCCTGGCCTGGACCGGCCGGGGGCCGGGCCGCCAGCCGCCGGCCAGGCGCGGCCGGGCGGCCTGTGGTCGGCGGCGCCATCCACAGCCATCTCGCGGACCCCGTTCATCCTGTTCGTGACCGCGCTGCTCGGCGGTGGGCTGGTCTGCCTGCTCGTCATCAACACGATCCTGGCCGCCGGCGCCTATCAGATCACCTCGCTCCAGCAGTCCCAGACCACCCAGGCGCAGCAGGTGCAGGTGCTCCGGCAGCAGGTCGCCGCGGACTCGGCGCCGTCGGTGATCGCCCGCCGGGCCCGCGAACTGGGCATGGTGGCGCCGCCGCTGACCAATTTCGTCAACCTCAAGACCGGCCGGATCGACACCCAGCCGACCACCCTGCCCGGCGTGCCCGCCGTACCCGGATACACCCCGTGACCGGAGGCCAGGGAGAGGGGCCACGCGGTCCCAGGTCACGGGCGGTACGGCGGCCCCCGTCAGCCGGCCGGGCCCGGGAGAGCGGCCCCGGTGCCCGCGGCGGTGATGCCCGGCGCGGCCGCACCCAGCGCCCCGGGCGGGCCCAGCGGCCCGCACCGGGCCGGCGGCCCGCCAGCGACCGCGGCGGGCCAGGCGCGGGCCCAGTGGGCCGGGACGCCGCGGCCCGCGGCAGCACCCGGGCGGGCGCGGGCGGCCGGGGCGGGCCCGGCGCCGGTGGGCGGCCGCGCAGCCCGGCCCCCCCGGGCCGCAGCCCACGGCGCCGCACGGCCACTCGCCGCAAGCCCCCGCGCCGCCGCCCGGCGAGCCGGCCCCCGCTGGCCCGCGGCAATCCGGCCCGCCGGCTGCGCATCACCCTGCTGTGCCTGGGCTTCGTGCTGTCCCTGGTGGCCGGGCGGCTGGTCCAGGTGCAGGCCATGCAGGGCCACGTGTACCAGGCCACCGCCGATCACTTCCGGCTGAACACGATCACCCAGCCCGCGGTCCGCGGCTCGATCAGCAGCGCGGACGGCACCACGCTGGCCATGACCGTGCAGGACGACCTGATCTACGCCGATCCGCCGATGATCCTCGCGGCCCGGAAGTCGCTGGCCTCAGTGGCCAGCGCGCTGGCCGGCCCGCTCGGGATGACCAGCGACGAGATCCTGGCCAAGCTGGAGAACCCGACGTCCGCGCAGTACGTGGTGCTGAAGCAGAACGTCCCGGCGACCACCGCGGACCAGATAACCGCGCTCAACCAGCCCGGCGTGGTGGCCAAGCCGTCCTACACCCGCGCCTACCCGAACAGCGACCTGGCGGCCAACATCGTCGGCTTCACCAGCGCCGGCGGCTCGGGTGACCTGAGTGGCCAGGCGGGCGTCGAGCAGTCGTACAACCGGCTGCTGGCCGGCCAGGACGGCCGGCAGGAGGTCCAGGACGGGACCAACGGCCAGCCCATCCCGGTGGCCGGGCAGGACAGCCGGCCGATGATCCCGGGGCACAACCTCCGGCTGACGGTCCTGTCCAGCCTGCAATGGGCGGCCGAACGGGCCTGCGCGCAGCAGGTGAAGAAGAGCCAGGCGAGCAACTGCACGGTGGTCGTCATGCAGCCCAATGGGAAGATCCTGGCCATGGCGCAGTCGCCGTCGTTCAACCCGGCGCACCCGGTGGTGGCGCATACCGCGGACCTGCCGGTCAGCGACGTGTTCGACCCGGGCAGCACGGCCAAGGTGATCACCGCGTCGGCCGCCATCGAGCACGGTGGCCAGACACCGATGAGCGCCTACACGGTCCCGGACCAGATCCTGATCCACGGGTTCAGCTTCCACGACGCCGAGTACCACCCGACCGAGCGGTGGACCATCGCCGGCATCATCGCCCATTCCAGCAACGTGGGCATGGTCCAGGTGGCCCAGCACGTCAGCCCGCAGAGGCAGTACCAGTACTTCCGGAACTTCGGCATCGGCTCGCCCAGCGTCACCGGGCTGCCCGCGCAGAGCAACGGGATCCTCTACCCGCCGTCCAAGTGGTGGGGGAACGAGCGGTACACGCTGGCCTTCGGCCAGGGCGTCGCGGTGACCGCGGTGCAGATGGCCAGCGTGTACGCGACGATCGCGAACGGCGGGGTCCGGGTGACGCCGTCCATCGTGGCCGGCACCACCAATGCCAGCGGCCAGTACGTGGCCGCGCCGCGGCCGGCCCAGCACCGGGTCATCCAGCCCAAGACCGCCCACCAGCTGATGGGCATCCTGCAGCAGGTGCCCTGGGTGGACGCGCAGGTGGGCGAGCCGTGGGGGGAGATCCCGGGGTACTCGGTCGCGGCCAAGACCGGCACCGCGCAGATCGCCGACCCGAAGCGGGGCGGCTGCCTGTGCCTGTACGGGTCGAGCTTCATCGGCATCGCCCCGGCGGGCAGCCCGAAACTCGTGGTGGCGGTCAATGTGCAGAACCCGCGCAAGGGCGGCTACTTCGGCATTCAGGTCGCGGGCCCGGTCTTTTACAAGGTCATGAAGTTCGCCTTGGACACGCTTAAGATCCCGCCGGATCACGGCAAGCGTCCCAACGTGCGGCTCACGGCGCCGTGATCAGAGGTAACCTCGGCGCGTGCCTGCGGCTCTCCTTCCTCGCGACATCCCGCCGCGTCCGCTCTCCGAACTCGCCATGCTGCTGGGCGTGAGCACTGGGCGGGCGGGCCCTGACCCGTTCGGCGGGCCAGGCGGCGCGGTCTCGGTGTCCGGGGTGGCCCACGACTCGCGCCGGGTCCGGCCCGGGTACCTGTACGCCGCGCTGCCGGGCCGCAACCACCACGGCGCGCGGTTCTGCGACGACGCGGCCGCCGCGGGTGCGGTGGCCGTGCTCACCGACCAGGACGGCAAGAGCCTGGCCGCGCACTGCGGGCTGCCGGTGTTCGTGGTGGCCGACCCGCGGGCCCGGCTGGGCGAGGTCGCCTCCTGGGTGTACCGCCACCCCTCCCGCCAGCTGACACTCATCGGCGTGACCGGCACCAGCGGCAAGACGACCACCACCTACCTGCTGGAATCCGGGCTGCGGATGGCCGGGCACCTGACCGGCCTGGCCGGCGGGGTGGAAACCCGGGTGGCCGGGGAGGTCACCGCGAGTGAGCTGACCACCCCGGAGGCCACCGACTTGCAGGCGCTGCTGGCCAGGATGGTGCAGCGTGGGGTGACCGCCGCGGCCATGGAGGTGTCCAGCCACGCGCTGACCCTGGGCCGGGTCGCGGGCACCTCCTACGACGTGGCCGTGTTCACCAACCTGTCCCAGGATCACCTGGACTTCCACGCCGGGATGGATGACTACTTCGCGGCCAAGGCCGGCTTGTTCACGCCCGGCTTTGCCCGGGCCGGGGTGGTGAATCTCGACGACCCGTGGGGCCGCAAGCTGGCCGCCGCGCCGAAGATCCCGACCACGACGTTCTCCGCGGCCGGGGACCGGTCCGCCGACTGGCGGGCCGAGGACGTGCGCTCCGGCGCGGACGGGAGCACGTTCCGGATCATCGGCCCGGGCGGGGTGTCCGCCGACGCCTCGATCGCGCTGCCCGGCCCGTTCAACGTGGCCAACGCGCTCGGCGCGATCGTTGCGCTGGTCGAGGCCGGGGTCAGCCTGGCGGCCGCGGTCGCCGGAGTGTCCGCCTGCCCGGGCGTGCCCGGACGCCTGGAGCGGGTCGACGCCGGCCAGGACTTCACGGTCCTGGTGGACTACTCGCACAAGCCCGGCGCGGTCGAGGCCGTGCTGCGTGCGCTGCGCCCGGTCACCCAGGGCCAGCTCGCCATCGTGCTGGGCTGCGGCGGCGACCGGGACCGGGCCAAGCGCCCGCTGATGGGTGCGGCCGCTGTGTCCCTCGCCGACCTGGCTATCCTGACCAGCGACAACCCCCGGTCTGAGGACCCGCTGGTGATCCTGGCTGAGATGCTGCAAGGTGTCCTCGGGGTACCGCCGGACCAGCGCGGCCGGGTGATCATCGAGCCGGACCGGGCGGCCGCCATCGGCCTGGCCATCGCGGCGGCCGGCAAGGGGGACGTGGTGCTGGTGGCCGGCAAGGGGCACGAGCGCGGCCAGTACGTGGCCGGGAAGGTGATCCCGTTCGATGACCGCGAGGTCGCCGCGAGCGCCCTGGAGGGTCAGTGATCCCGCTCTCGCTCGGCGCCATCGCCAGGCTCACCGGAGGCCGGCTGGACCAGGTGGCCGACCCGGCCGCGGTGGTGGCCGGCCCGGTGGTCATCGACTCCCGGGCGGCCGAACCGGGCGCGCTGTTCGCCGCGCTGCCCGGCGCCCGCGCCGATGGGCACGACTTCGCCGCCCAGGCGGTGGCGGCCGGCGCGGTCGCGGTGCTGGCGTCCCGGCCGTGCGGCGCCCCGGCGATCCTGGTGCCCGACGTCACCGCCGCCCTGGCCCGGC
>Ga0207699_10001694_pt1 | contig 10432 bp, 8 predicted proteins | sample LARL51metaG_FD_184344 | JGI IMG/M metagenome (GOLD analysis project Ga0207699, IMG submission 184344) | Corn, switchgrass and miscanthus rhizosphere microbial communities from Kellogg Biological Station, Michigan, USA - LAR L5-1 metaG... | ecosystem: Host-associated > Plants > Roots >...
GGCGGATGGCCGAGCTCGCCGCGGACAACGGCGCACGGCTCACCTTCGCGTCGCTGCCGCCGCGCTTGCCGTTCCGGCACGGCCGCCGGGTGCTGCGCGCCGCCGCGCAGGCCGATGTCGTGCTGGTCGACAGCATCGCCGCGGCGTACCTGGCGCCGTGGATAGCGCTGCGGCGCCCGCCGCGGCTGATCGCGATCGTGCACCAGCCGCCCGGCGGAATCGATCACGCGCCGCCGCGCAAGTGGGTTCAGGCCAGGCTGGACCGTTTCGTCTATCGCCGCTGCGACCAGGTGATCGTGGCCAGCGCGCTGCTGGCCGGGCGCTTCGAGGACGCCGTCGTAGTATCGCCCGGGCGGGATCACCAGGCGGGAACCGAGGTCAGCGACCTGCGGGACGGGGCGCAGGCCGCTGCTCTCTGCGTGGCCAACTGGCTTCCTAACAAGGGGATACTCGAACTGCTGGACGCGGCCGCCGCGTTGCCGCCCGGCGTGCTGCGGGTGCATCTGGCGGGCGACGAGCGGGCCGGCACGGCCTACGGGCAGCGGGTGATCCGCCGGACCCGTGACCTGCCGGGCCGGGTGGTGCGGCACGGGCCCTGTAACGACGCCGAGATTGGCGTGCTGTACCGGTCGGCTGACCTATTCGTCCTGCCGTCACGCTGGGAAACATACGGGACGGCCATCGCCGAGGCGATGGACGCGGGGCTGCCGGTGATCGGCTGGCGCAGTGGTAACCTGCCGCACCTGGTCGAGGACGGGAAGCAGGGCATCGTGATCACGCCCGGTGATATCGGCGCGCTCAGCGGCGCGCTGCGCAGGCTGGCCACCGACGAGCCGGAACGGCAGCGGATGGGAGCCGCGGCGGCGCACCGGGCGCTGAGCCTGCCGACCTGGGAGCAATCGGCGCAACGGTTCTACGCCATCCTCGCGGGGCGGCCATGACCCTCGGCTGGACCAATCCCACCGCGCCGCCCACGATCACGGTGCTGCTGCGGCACGGCGACACCCGCCTGTCACCGGAGCACCGGTTCAGCGGGCTGAGCGACCTGCCGCTCAGCGCGGACGGCACCCGGCAGGCCCGGGCGGCCGCCTGCCGGCTAGCCGCCGGCGCCCGGATCGACGCGGTCGTCAGCTCGCCATTGCGGCGCGCCGCGGCGACCGCCGCCATCGCGGCCACCGAACTGGGCCTGACCGCCGACACCGATGATGACCTGCGGGAGACCGACTTCGGTGAGTGGGAAGGCTGCACGCTGGCCGAGATCCAGCAACGATGGCCCGCGGCGGCGGCCGCGTGGCAGCACAACCCGCAGCAGGCCCCCCCGGGCGGCGAGAGCTTCGCCGACACCGCGCGGCGGGTCCACCTGGCCTGTGACCGGCTGCTGCGAGATCATCCCGGCCAGCGGGTCCTGGTCGTGAGCCACGTCACGCCGATCAAGATCATGCTGTGCCGGGCCCTCGACGTTCCGCTCGCCGCCCTCTACCGGATGTACCTGGGCTCAGCCTGCATCAACGAGATCCAGTGGCATGATCACGAGTTCGCGGCGGTCCGCCGCGTGAATGACACCAGCCACCTGTCCTGACCCGGCCTGGCCTGACCCGTGGCACCGCGCCTGCCCCGCATCGCCGCCGTCACAGCCCCAGTGAGGAGAGGTCCGCACGCTCATCGGTGAGCAGGCGGGGATCGGGGCGCGCGCGGCGAGCCACGAGGCGTGCGCAGGCCGCCATCTCCGAATCCTGCTCGTATTCGGGATCGCCTCCGCGATCGAAGCCGATAGCCGCTCGGATCACCCCATCGACCAGGTAAAAGCCGATGAATTTGCCTTCGGCCAGGTTCCCGCGGATGGCGAAGTCGTCCCAGTGTGTGGCGTGCCCGACGTACTGCAGCGTGTGCTCGTACTGGTCGGACCAGAAGTTATGGATGTAGTCGAAGAGCCCGGTCGAGCCCATCATCGACCGCGCCGCCGCGGCGCCATGATGCTGGGCGCTGTTGTAGTGCTCGACCCGGATCCGGCCCAGAACGGGATGGAGATGATTGGCGACATCGCCGGCTGCGTAGACGTCAGCGGCGCTGGTACGGCACAGCTCGTCGACCAGGATCCCGTTGTCCTGGGCCATAGCTGAAGACGCGACGTCCGGCACATCGGGCGCAATGCCCACCGCGACGACGGCGAAGTCGCAGTCGACCTGGTTCCCGTCGGCCATGACCACGCTCTCCACCCGCTGCGTCCCGGCGAACGCGGTCACCTGACCGCCCGCCAGCAGCCTGACTCCCTTGTCCCGGTGAATCGAGCCGATGAGCGCGCCGACCTGGTCGCCCAGGACCCGTTCAAGCGGGTTCGTGCCCGGATAGACCGTGGTGACGTCCACCCCGAGCTGGGTGAGGGAGGCGGCCACCTCGCAGCCGATGAACCCCATGCCCACCACGACCGCGCTGCGGCCTGCCCGCGCCTCGTTCTTGATCGCGTCGCATTCCGCGACCGTCCGCAGGTAGTGGATGCCCGCCAGCTCAGCGCCGGGTATGCGCAGCCGCCGGTTCTGACCACCGGTGGCGAGCAGGAGCTTCTGATATCCCAGTTCCTGGCCCGACGCCAGGGCCAGCGTATGCGCTGCAGTATCGATCTCCGCCACCGAGTCGGCGCGCAGCTCGACGTCATGCGCCTCGTACCAGTCGGCCGGCCGGACGTACCAGCCGTCCAGGCCCTCCTCCGATCTCAGGTATTCCTTGGTGAGCGGGGGGCGGCCGAACGGAATGCCCGGTTCCTGGCTGATGAGCGCGACCGGACCGGTGAAACCCTCATCGCGTAAGGTGGCCGCGGCTGCGCCCCCGGTCTCGCCGCCGCCGACGATCACCATCGGCTGGGTGCCGGTTCCCTCAGGTGTGGTCATGAATGCCTCCTCGGGTCGATTTCGGTCGGCGGGGCGGTTAGCGGGCGGAGGGGCCGACGGCGGCGAATCCGGTGCGCCGGCCGAGGTGCTCGCTGACGAAGCGGATGGCGATCGAGCCCTCGCCGACGGCGGAAGCGACCCGCTTGACCGAGCCGCTGCGCACGTCGCCGGCCGCGAACACGCCGGGCATGCTGGTCTCCAGCAGATAGGGATCGCGGTTCAGCCTGGCCCGGGCGGGCCCCGCCGGCCGGCTGAGGTCCGGTGGCCACGAAGCCGTTGCGATCCAACTCGACGGACCCGGCGAGCCACCGAGTGTGCGGCTCGGCGCCGATGAGAACGAACAGGGCCGAACAGGTCAGCGTGCGCCGGGCTGACGTCGCCAGGTCCTCGATCACCACCCGCTCGAGCCGGGCCGCCCCGTCAAGCTGCCGCACCGCGCTGCGGGCGATGACCTCGATGCCGGGATGCCGGACGACGCGATCGATCAGGTACCGCGACATGCTGGCGGCCAGATCGTCGCCCCGGATCACGATCGTCACCGGGTGCCGGTGATCGGCAAGCCAGGTCGCGGCCTGGCCTGCCGAGTTGCCACCGCCCACGATCACGACCGCTTCCCCCGGTTCGACCTGGTCCTGGGCGGCCAGCGGCGTGTAGAACACCCCGGTGCCCTCGAACCGGTCTAGGCCGTCGGCGTCCAGCCTGCGGTAGCTCACGCCGGTGGCGATGATCACGGTCCGGGCGTCGAGTTCGTCGCCGGCGGCGAGCCGGACGAGGTACCCGCCGCGGTGTTCGGCCAGCCGGCTGGCCGTGCTGGGCACCAGCAGGGTCGCCCCGAACCGCAGTACCTGGACCAGGGCCCGTTCGGCGAACTCGTCGCCGCTCACCCCCACCGGGAAGCCCAGGTAGTTCTCGATCCTCGATGTGGTGCCGATCTGGCCGCCCACCCCCAGGCCATCGACCGTGACGACGGCCAGGCCCTCCGACGCGCCGTACACCGAGGCGGCGAGGCCGGCCGGGCCGGCGCCGACCACGGCGACGTCGAAGGTCTGGCCCGCCGCCACCGCGCCGGAGCCGAATCCAGCGGCCCGCGCCAGCTCCGTGTTCGACGGATTGCGCAGGACCTCACCACCGCGCATGACCACGATCGGGGTTTCATCCGGGCCGATGCCGTGATGGCGGAGCACCAGGCTCGCCGCCGGGGTGGTCTCAACGTCGAGCCAGACGTAGGCGAGGCGGTTGCGGGCCGCGAACTCGCGCAGCCGCCGGGCGTCGGCTGACGAGCGCGAGCCGATGATCCGCATTCCGGCCCGCTCTGCCAGCAGCCATTGCCTGCGGCGGAAACTGGTTTGCATGATCAGGTCGGCCAGCGCCTGGTCCTGCGCGAACAGCCGCTGCACCCGATCGACCGGGACCACGAGGATCGAGCCGGGCTCTTTGACCACTGCCGTCGTGAACAGCCGCTCTCCGGTAAACAGGTTCAGCTCGGCCACGAACTCGCCCGGGCATCCGGTGGCCAGCTCACGCGCCACCCCGGCCTGGTGGTCGAGAATGGTGACCACTCCGGAGACGATCACGATGAAGTCGTAGCTGCGGTCCCCCTCGCGAAACAGCTCTTGCCCGGCCACCGTCGGCCGCACCTGTCCGTAACGGTGCAGCAAGGCCAGCTGCCCGGCGCTCAGGCGCGGAGCCAGTAGCGGGTCTTCCGGTGGTGTCTGGGTCGGCTTCGCGCTCGGCTCGGCACCGGTTTCGTCCATCGTCCTCCGCCACCGATCTGGACCTGATCAACAAGGCTACCGCCGAGCCGGGCGGGGCCCCCTTATCGTGGCCAGCATGGCCGTGGTGTTCGCTCTGCTCGCTGCCTTGTCGAACGCGGCCAGCGTCGCGACCCAGCACGTCGCCAGCACGGCGGACCCGCACCGGTCGTCGGGCTGGCGGCTGGTTGGGTACCTGTTCCGCAACCCGCTGTGGCTTTTCGGCTGGGTGGCCCTGGCGGCGGCCTTCGGTTTCCAGGCGCTCGCGCTGCACGGCGGGCTGGTTTCGGTGGTGCAGCCGCTCCTGGTCACCGAGCTCGTGTTCGCGCTCGTGCTGCGCCGGTTCTGGATCCGCCAGTCCATCCGCCTGATCACCTGGGGCGCGGCGATCATGACCTGCGCCGGGCTGGCCGTGTTCATCGTGGCCGGGGAGCCGCAGGGCGGCCATCCCACCCCTACGAGTGATCACTGGCTCGGGGCCGCATTGGTCTGCGGCGTCGGCGCCGCCCTGCTCGCCGCCCTGGCGCAGCGGGGCTCGCCGGGCTGGCGTGCGGGTCTGTACGCCTCGGCGGCGGCGACGATCTGGGCGCTTGAGGCGACGATCATCAAAGCCACGACGGACTCCCTCGCCGAGTTCGGCGTGCTGGGCATGTTCACGCGCTGGCCGGTGTACGCGCTGGTCGTGGGGGGCGTGGCCGGTACTTTCCTGCAGCAGGTGGCGTTGCACGTCGGGCCGCTCCGGGTCTCCCAGCCGTTTTTGGTGATCGTCGACCCGATCCTCAGCATCGCGCTGAGCGTGTGGCTGTTCGGCGAGCGCTTCAAGCCTGACGCTACCCTGCTGGCCATCGCGGCGATCGGCTTCGCCGCGATGTGCGCCGGGGTTGTGTTCCTGACGCAGACCGCGCCGGCGACGATGAAGGCCGACGTCGGTGAATGACGGGTCCGGCCGGGCTCAGGACGGGTGACAGAACGGCCGGGCGGGCCGGGCATCGGCATGCCCGGCCCGCCCACGGCGCGTGCTGCGGGCTCAGTTCGAGGCGAGGATCTTGGCCTTCTCGCGGTCGAACTCCTCAGCCGAGATCACGCCCCGGTCGCGCAGGTCGGCCAGCTTGGTCAACTGGTCCGCTGGGGTACCTCCCGAGGCGGCCTCCTGGACGTAGCTGCGGAACTCCTTATCCTCCTGCTGGACCTCCCGCACCTGCCGGTCGTGCATCGACCCGCCGCGGACGATCAGGTACACCAGGACCCCGATCAGCGGGATGATCAGCACGAAGATGAACCACAGGGCCTTGCCCCAGCCGGACAGGTCCCTGCTGCGGAAGATGTCGATGAACACGGTGATCAGGATCCAGAACCAGATCACCCACAGGAAGATCTCAAAGATCGTCCAGAACGCGCCCAGTAGCGGATAGGAATAGGAAGTCGAAGCAAGCGGCATGGTGTCTCCTTGGCGTGCGCGGCAGAACTATCCCACCAGCCCTGCCGGTTGCGGGGTCCGCGGTCGAACACCGCGAGGCTCTCGCGGGCACGGCGGGTCTCCTCTCAGCCGCTACGATGCCGTCCGGACCGGGCCGTGACCTCACCCTATGGGAGTGATCATTCCGGTGTGATGCGAAACGCCGGCTTGCGCGGACTGGCCTGCGCAAGTGCCTGCTCTCGTCGGCGGCTGATCGCTGTACCGGGCGCGGCAGAGCCGGCGGTACGGCCACGAGTTGGCGCATACGCAGGCACGTCATAGCCTCTGAGGGCAGGATTCGTAGCCGGCCCTGCCCGTGGCGGCCGGCCCGGCCGGGGAGAGGCGATGGACCGCGACGACGATGTCCGTGGGCGCCTGGCGCGCTATGTGCTGACCGATGGGTTCCATCTCGTCTTGGACCTGGGGCGCAGCCGCGGTTCCTGGATCACCGACGCCGAGACGGGCGAGCGTTACCTGGATCTGTACTCGTTTTACGCTTCGGCGCCGCTGGGCATTAACCCGCCCGGCGTCACAGATGACCCGAAGTTCCTGGCCCAGCTCACCGAAGCGGCCGTGAACAAGCCCACGAACCCCGACATCTACACCGCGCACTACGCCGACTTCGTGGACGTGTTCGCCCGGGTACTCGGCGACCCGGCGCTGCCGCACCTGTTCTTCGTCGAAGGCGGGGCGCTGGCCGTCGAGAACGCGCTGAAATGCGCCTTCGACTGGAAGAGCCGGCGCAACGAGTCACGCGGCCGCTCACCCGCTCTGGGGACGAAGGTGATGCACCTGACCAGCGCGTTCCACGGCCGTAGCGGGTACACGCTCGCGCTGACGAACACCGATCCGGTGAAGACCGAGCGCTTCCCGATATTCGACTGGCCCCGGATCGAGGTGCCGGCGGTCAGGTTCCCGCTCGGCGAGCACTTGGCCGAGACGGTGGCGGCCGAGGAGCGCGCGCTGCGCCAGGCCGAGGCGGCGTTCCGGGATCACCCGGACGACATCGCCTGCTTCATCGCGGAGCCGATCCAGAGTGAGGGCGGCGACAACCACATGCGGCCGGAGTTCCTGCTGGCCATGCAGCGGCTGTGCCGGGAAAACGACGCGTTGTTCGTGCTCGACGAGGTGCAGACCGGCGTGGGCGCGACCGGCACGCCGTGGGCCTACCAGCAGCTCGGGCTCGAGCCCGACGTCGTGGCCTTCGGCAAGAAGGTCCAGCTCGGAGGGATCATGGCCGGGCGCCGCGTGGAAGAGGTCCCGGACAACGTGTTCCAGGTCAGCAGCCGGATCAACTCGACCTGGGGCGGAGGCTTGGTGGACATGGTCCGCTCGCGGAGGCTGCTGGAGATCATCGAGCGCGACGGGGTATTCGACCGGGCCGCCGCCACCGGCGACTGGCTCCTGGCCGAGCTAGAGGAGCTGGCCGCCCGGTTCCCCGGCCTGGTCTCGAATGTCCGCGGACGCGGGCTGATGTGCGCCTTCGACCTGCCCAGCACCGCTGAGCGAGACACGCTGCTGGCCATCCTGCGGGAGCGGGAGAGGATCCTGCTGCTGCCGGCCGGGACGCGGTCCATCCGTTTCCGTCCGGCCCTGACCATCACCGAGGACGAACTGGCGGTCGGACGCAAGGCGATCGAGCGCTCCCTCGACCGGCTCGCCGCGGAGCAGGTCCCGGGTGCCGGCGCGCGAGAAACCAACTGAACCCCGACGTGGGCGCAAGCCAGCAGGGAGAGACAAGCATGACGAGGAAGATCGCTTCGATCGTCGGTGGCCGGCCGGCCACCGGCGCCGCTGCCGGGGTCCTGACCTCAACTAACCCGTCACGACTCGAGGACGTGGTCGCCGAGGTCTCCCTGGCCACCGGCGCCACCTTCGCCTCGGCGTGCGCGGCGGCCAAGCGGGCCCAGCCTTCCTGGGCGGACGTGCCCGCCCCGGTCCGGGGGCGGGCCATCGCCGCCATGAGCCGCATCGTCGAGGCCAACAAGGAAAGCCTGGCCCGGCTCATCACCCGTGAACTGGGAAAGCCCATGACCGAGGCGCTGGGTGAGGTTCAGGAGATCATCGATACCTGCGATTTCTTCCTGGGCGAGGGGCGCCGCCTCTACGGCCAGACGGTGCCGAGCGAGATGCCGGACAAGCAGCTGTTCACCTTCCGAGTCCCGGTCGGCACGGCGGCCGTGGTCACGGCGGGGAACTTCCCGGTTGCCGTGCCGTCCTGGTATCTCGTCCCCGCCCTGGTCACCGGCAACACCGTGGTGTGGAAGCCTGCCGAATACGCCGCCGCCTCGGCGATGGCGCTGTTCGAGCTGCTCCAGGCGGCCGGGCTGCCCGATGGCGTGCTCAACATCGTGTTCGCCGACGGCGCGGCGACCTTCGAGGGCCTGGGTGAGGCCCTGGCGGCCGGCACGGTCGACAAGATCGGTTTTACCGGATCCACCGAGGTCGGGGCCCGTATCGGCGAGCTCGCCGGGCGTCACCTGCAGAGCCCGTGCCTGGAACTCGGCGGCAAGAACCCGATGGTGATCACGCCGAGCGCCGACCTCGAGCTGGCCGTGGAGGGAGCGCTGTTCTCCGGCTTCGGCACCGCCGGGCAGCGGTGTACCTCGCTGGGCACGGTCATCGTGCACGAGTCGGTGCACGATGAGTTCCTGGCGCGGTTCGGCAGCGCGGTCTCGGCGGCCGGCGTCGGCGACCCCGCCCAGGACGTGGTCTACGGGCCGATGCTGGACGAGAAATTCGCCCGCCGCTACGAGGAGTACCTCGGCTGGATCCAGCCGCACCACAAGATCCTCGGTTCCAGCGGCGTGGGAAAGATCTCCGGCTCCAACCCTCGTGCCGGCTTCGCCGGCGACCCGGAGGCAGGGTTGTTCTACCACCCCGTGATCGTGGACGGCCTGCTGCCCGGGGACGCGCTGTTCCGGCAGGAGACGTTCGGCCCGATCGTGGGCGTCATGACCTACGGCCGCCTCGAGGAAGCGATCGCACTGGCCAATGAGCCCGGGTACGGCCTGTCCTCCTCCATCTACTCGGGCAACCCGCGGGAGGTGTTCGCCTTCCGGCGCGGGATCAGCGCCGGGATGGTCAGCGTCAACAACTCCACCTCCGGAGCTGAGGCCCACCTCCCGTTCGGCGGCAACGGCAAGTCGGGCAACGGCAGCCGGCAGTCGGGCATCTGGGTGCTTGACCAGTTCACCCGCTGGCAGGCGATGAACTGGGATTACTCCGGGCATCTGCAGAAGGCGCAGATGGATGTGGCCGAGCTCGTACCGGACCTGGATTTCCGGCTCACGTCCTGAGCTTGCCGTTGATCCGCTGGTCCGGCTGGCCAGCCGCCGTCCCGGCGGGTGAGACGCCCGGGCTTCGCCGCCCGCGGACGATCAGGGCAGGTGCCACTGGGCCGTGACCCCCGGGTACACGGTGTTGCCGTACCGGACTTCGGCGACCTTGTCGCCCTTCGGTACCGGGAAGGTCACGCATCCGGTGGTCCCGGCGCCGGTCTTGAGCTTGACCTGCCCGTTGTCGAAGTTGCCGCAGCCGGCCAGAGGGTCATACCCGGCGTCCACGGTCTTGCCGTCGGTCAGCACGATCGTGGTCTCGTTGTTGGCGTTGTTCTGGTAGGTGGTGGCCGCCTGGTTCTGCAGGTGCAGCTTCACGCCGACGAAGTGCTTGCCCTCCGGCGGCTGGCTGTACTTGCTGGCGCCGTCCGCGGGGTCGATCACCTGCTTGAGGGTGACGTCCAGCTTGGTGCCGCCGCTGTCGCTGACCGCGATGGCCGCGCCCTCCTGAGCGGAGACCGTGCCGATCCGGCTGTTGCCGCTGGCCGTCGAGACCTGGGCCGGAGAGGCCTGCGCCGAGCGGCCCGGTGCGGGCTTCGAGCTGGACGGGGACGGGCGGGAGTGGCCCGGCTGGGGACGTGACGCTGAGCATCCGCCTAGGGCTAGCGCCGCGGCGATGATCGCCGCGCCCGAGCCGAGTGCGGCCCATATCCGAGTGCGGTCCGGGATAGCGCGCCGCATCATGGCCTCCTCGTCGAGCCGGGGGGGTCCTGTTCCTGGTCAGGCGGGCGGGGCGAATCCGGGTACCAGCTCCCGTTGAGCAGCTCGGCCAGCGAGACCCGCCCGGCGGCCTCCCCGTCCGGGGGAGGGCCGCTCGGGGCGCGCTGGTCTGCGCCCTGCCGTTCCGGGGGAGTGTCGCTCGTGGCGCGCTGGTCCGCGCCCTGCCCGTTCGGAAGAAGTTCACTGCCGTCCCCTTCGCCTGCGGGCGGGCCGTGCGTCACGGGTGCGCCCGCGGCGCCCCGGTCCGGTCCAGGGCCGTTTGCGGCAGGTCTGTCAGCCCTG